>PVBE011359666.1_pt1 | contig 47790 bp, 33 predicted proteins | sample 1631181 | NCBI WGS metagenome assembly PVBE01 (sample SAMN08397723, study PRJNA350692) | Marine metagenome, whole genome shotgun sequencing project. | isolation source: water | place: Pacific Ocean | collected 2012-04
AACTGTTACGGTTCGAAGGATCTCTACACTCCCACCATGGACCAACTGGCTGCCACCGGGGTACGCTTCACCCAGGCTTACGCCCACACGGTCTGTTGCCCGGCCCGCGCCCTCCTCATGACCGGTCGCCACCCCCAGCGCTCGGGTGTGGTCCACTGGACCCAGGGGGACCGCAAGGGCAGCGACAGCCGCAACCGGAACATGGCCGCTTCCGAATTCACCATCGCGGAAGCTCTCAGGAAGGCCGGCTATGCCACCGCCATTTTCGGTAAATGGCATCTCGGTGCCAAGGAAGGCCACGATCCGCTGGCCCAGGGATTCGACCACCACTTCGGCCACCTCGGCGGTTTCATCGACAACTACAACCACTTCTTCCTGCACGGGCAGGGCTTCCACGACCTCTACGAGAACAACGTGGAGATCTTCAAGCGCGACGAGTACTTCCCGGACCTGATGACGAACCGCGCCCTCGACTACATCGACGCCCATCGGGACAAGCCCTTCTTCCTCTACATGGCCTTCAACATCCCCCACTACCCCGAACAACCCGACCGGAAGTTCGAGGAGCGCTACAAGGACCTGCCCATGCCGAGGCAATCCTACGCCCGCATGATCTCCACCACCGACGACCGCATGGGCCGGATTCTCGACCGTCTTGAAAAGCGCAAGCTGCGCGGGAACACCATCGTCATCTTCATGAGCGACAACGGGCACTCCACCGAGGAGGGTGCCCGGATCCGGGCCAATCACAAAAGCGGCATGAAGGAGGGGCATTACTACCACGCCCATGGCGGCGGAGGGAACACCGGCAAGTGGCGGGGTTCCAAGGGATCCTACTATGAGGGCGGCCTGCGCGTTCCCGCCATCATCAGCTATCCAGCCAGGCTGCCAGAGGGCGAGGTACGCGGCCAGGCTATCACGGCCGCGGACTGGTTCCCCACCATCCTCGACCTGTGCGGAATCGAGCGCCCCAAGGTGCAGCTCGATGGCCACTCGGTGCTTCCGCTCATCCAGAAGCCGGACTCCCCTTCGCTTCACCGCACCCTTCACTGGGGCTGGGGCAACGGCTGGGCCGTCCGCAAGGGCGACTGGAAACTCATCGGCAACGGCAACCAGCCACGGTTTCTCGGCAGCCTGGCCGGGGAGCACCCCGAGGCTATGAACCATCTCAAAGAGAAACCGAAGCTGGTCCAGCAACTGCTCCAACTGCATCAAGGCTGGGTTGAAGAAACGCGTCCCCGATAAGGAGTATCCCGGCACTCCTCACACAGTTGACTTATGCAATAGACACCCTTTATTGAAGCAATATGAACCCCCTCCGCGCCTGTCGTCACCTGGGTCTCCTCGGCCTGGGAATCGCCCTCACGATCTCCCTCTACATGGCCTGGACCTCTCTCCAGGGAGGGGCCGTAGCCGGATGCTCCGGCGAGGGGAGCGGCTGTCACAGCGTCCTCTCCAGCAAATGGGGATACGTGCTCGGACTGCCGGTCAGTCTCACCGGCCTCCCCATTTACGGATCGCTGCTGTTCTTCTCCTTCGGTGCCTCCCCGCGATCCCGGGTGCTGGTCAACACCCTCTCGATCCTCGTGGTGGGAGCGGCTCTCTGGTTCGCAGGAATTCAGCTCCTTATCCTGAAGGCCTTCTGCCCGTGGTGCTGCACCACCCACGGTTTTGCAGTGACAGGCACCCTCCTCCTTGCCTTCTCCCGCCGCCTGGAACCGGTGCCCGGACGGCCTGTCCTGGTCGGGGCCCTGGCCCTTCCCGCCCTCTGTGGTTTAATTGCTCTTCAGGTCTTCGGCCCCGCCCCGGACCAGTCCCAGCGAGCCTCCCTGGGCAGCGCCGGTGCCCGACAGGGTGCTGACCACCTCGTCTCCCTGCATGACGGGCAGTTCGTCCTGAACCCGGCAGACCTTCCCACCATCGGCTCTCCCGAGGCCCGCCATGCGGTCGTGGCCCTTGGCGATTACACCTGCGGGTTCTGCCGCAAGCTGCACGGGCAATTGAAGCAGGCTGTAGAAGCCTACCCACCCGGCCAGCTCTGCGTGATTGAACTGCCGGTGGCCCGGGATGCCAGGGGTGCAGAAATCCAGCAGCTCATGCTTTCACTCTGGCGCAGTCACCCGGAGACCAGGACTGCCCTGGACACCAAAATCTACGAACGCCGCCTTTCCATCGATCCAAAGGCCATTCGGCAGGCTGCTGACGCCCTCCTCGGGGAGGAGGCCGTCACTGCTTCGCTGCGGGACCACGGCCAGTGGGCCGAGGATCAGATTTCTCTCGCTTCGCGCGTCCTGGAGGCCAACCGCAAATTGACCGGAGCCCCTCACCTCCCCCAGTTGATCGTCGGAGAGGAAGTCAACATCGGGGCCTCGCGTGATCTCGAAACCTACCTTGATCTCTTCGCGCGCAACCTTGATCTGAAAACTCCGAGCGAGGAAGCGCTGGCCCGGGCAGCCACGATCACCCCCTCTGCTCCACCGGCCCCTCCCACCGTGGCTTCTCTCGCACCCACCACCGGGATCCTGTGGCCAACCCTTACACAGCAATCTGAAGTTTCCCCCCATCATCCGGGAATCCTCTGGCCCGTCTCCAATCTCCTGCCGCCTTCCCATTTCTCGCGAAAAGACAAGGACGGTGAGGAGATCCCGGCCGGCTACTTCGCCTGGATGATGGAGAACTTTGAGATGCCTGACGAAATCCTGCTCGCCAACCCCACTGCCAATCCGGATGGGGATACCAACAGGAACGGACTGGAATACTGGTGCCGTCTCGACCCCAAGCAGAAAGACTCCCGCCCGGGCTTGGTAGGCCGACGGTCAAAGGGCAACATGATCTACGCCCTTGAACTTCGGGATGACGATTTGGCGCCGGACGGTTTCTTCCAATTCTCCGATGACCTGTGGTTCGCCCGCCCCTCCCTGGTCCCGTTCCCAGCGGCCAAGACAAGCGATCCCGACCCGGAAGACGGGCTCCTGACCTGGATGGCAACGGACCCTTCCCCGAAACCGGGTCCCACCCGTTTCGCGCGGGCCAATTTCAGGATCGACTGGCCAGCAGATTCCCGATGTCTCCAGCACTGCGCGGCTGTCGCGGTGGCCACCTGTCAACCGGACAGCGAACAAATCCGCGCCACATTTCAGGCCTGCCTTGCCACCTGCTCCCGGGGCATGTGCGCCGAGATCTTTGATCCGGTGTGTGGGTGCGACGGCCAGACCTACGGCAACGCCTGCACGGCGGCCGAGGCTAATGCCAGCGTGGAACACCTCGGTGCCTGCGGGGAGCCTCAATGCACCAGCAATGCCGACTGCGATGAGGCCGATTACTGCTTCTCCGAAGACGGTTGTGACGCCCCGGGAATCTGCCAACCGCGACCGGTGGTCTGCACCCGCGAGTTCAACCCGGTCTGTGGATGCGATGGGCAGACCTACTCCAATGCCTGCCGGGCGGCCGGGGCCGGGGTCAATGTCGCCAGCCAGGGGGCCTGTGAGGCCCAGACCGAGTGCGACAGCAATACCGACTGCGACGAGGCCGACTACTGCTTCTCCGAAGACGGTTGTGACGCCCCGGGAATCTGCCAACCGCGACCGGTGGTCTGCACCCGCGAGTTCAACCCGGTCTGTGGATGCGATGGGCAGACCTATTCCAATGCCTGTATGGCGGCCGGGGCCGGGGTCAATGTCGCCAGCCAGGGGGCCTGTGAGGCCCAGGCCGAGTGCGACAGCAATACCGACTGCGACGAGGCCGACTACTGCTTCTCCGAAGACGGTTGTGACGCCCCGGGAGTCTGCCAGCCGCGACCGATGGTCTGCACCCTGGAGTTCAACCCGGTCTGTGGATGCGATGGGCAGACCTATTCCAATGCCTGTGGGGCGGCAGCAGCCGGGGTCAATGTCGCCAGCCGGGGAGCCTGTGAGGCCCAGGTCGAGTGCGGCAGCAATGCCGACTGCGACGAGGCCGATTACTGCTTTTCCGAAAACGGTTGTGACGCCCCGGGAATCTGCCAGCCGCGACCGCGATTCTGCACCCGCGAATTCAGGCCGGTCTGTGGATGCGACGGCAGGACCTACGGCAATGCCTGCACGGCGGCTGCGGCCGGCGTGAACGTCGCCAACCAGGGAGCCTGTCCGCCGATCCGCGACCCGTGAGCCACCGAGGCGTTACCCTTAAGAGACGAGGGCTTTCAGCACACTCTCCAGGCTCTCCCGTGCATCACCAAAGAGCATGCGGGTGTTCTCCTTGAAAAAGAGCGGGTTCTCCACTCCGGCATAACCGGTGGCCATGGAGCGCTTGAGCACGATGGTGGTTTTGCCCTTCCAGCACTCGAGCACTGGCATCCCCGCGATAGGACTGTCAGGCTCGTCAAGGGCGGACGGATTGACAATATCGTTGGCACCGATGACCACCGAGACATCGATGTCCGGAAAATCGTCGTTGATCTCGTCCATCTCGAACACGATGTCGTAGGGAACCTTCGCCTCCGCCAGAAGCACGTTCATGTGTCCCGGCATGCGGCCGGCCACCGGGTGAATCCCGAAGCGCACGTTGATTCCCTTTCCTCGCAGGGCCTTGGTCATTTCGTTCACGGTGTGCTGGGCCTGGGCCACCGCCATGCCGTAGCCGGGAATGATCATGATTTCCTTGGCCTCTCCCATCAACTCAGCCGTCTCCTCGGCACTCACGGCAACAGCTTCGCCCTGCTCTCCGTCACCACTCTTCACAGGCCCGCCTCCGCTACTTCCGAACCCGCCCGCAATAACCGAAAGGAATTTCCGGTTCATGGCCCTGCACATGATATAGCTGAGGATTGCTCCGCTGGAACCAACAAGGGCTCCGACAACGATCAGGAGATCATTCTCGAGCATGAACCCGGTGGCTGCAGCCGCCCATCCTGAATAGCTGTTGAGCATGGAGACTACCACCGGCATATCGGCCCCGCCAATCGCCATCACCATGTGAATCCCAAAAATGAGGGCAATCACGGTCATGATGAGGAGCGGGCTGGACCACTGATACTCGACGACCGCCGAGCTGGACTGCCCCACAAAGATTATCCCCAGCACAACCGTCACGATCAGCAGTCCCAGGTTGAGCCAGTGCCTCGCGGGCAGGGTAAGAGGCTTACCGCCGATCCGGGCACTGAGCTTGAGGAAGGCTATGACGGAACCCGAGAAGGTCACCGCACCAATCAGGATCCCCAGGTAAATCTCGATATAATGGATCGTTCCCTCGGCTCCTTCGTAATGATGCCCATCGGGATCGAGATAGGTAGCGTAGCCAACCAGAACAGCGGCGAGTCCTACCAGGCTGTGAAGCATGGCCACGAGTTCCGGCATCTGGGTCATCTTCACGCGGCGGGCGAGGACAAAGCCCACCGCCCCGCCGACCACGAGGGTCCCGACGAGAATGGCGTGGTTCCCGGTGATTCCGGCGATTGCGGCAACCAGGGCGATTGCCATGCCCAGCATACCGTAGAAATTTCCCCGGCGCGCGGTTTCCTGGTTACTCAGTCCCCCGAGGGCAAGAATGAAGAGGATGATTGCTCCGAGATAGGCGGCGTCTGCAAGTTGCTCAGTCATGTCGTCTTGCGATTGGAGGCTATCCCTTGCGGAACATTTCCAGCATGCGCTGGGTGACGGCGAATCCACCCACGATGTTGACGGCGGTGATCAGGATCGCGACCGCGGCCAGCCACATGATCACGGGAGTGTCGGATGAGATTTGCATGAGCGCCCCGATGATGATGATGCTGCTGATTGCATTCGTGACGCTCATGAGCGGCGTATGCAGCGCGGGACTGACATTCCAGATCACCATGTAGCCGACGAAGCAGGCGAGAACGAAGACCGTGAAGTGCTCCATGAAGGAAGACGGGGCGAAGGAACCCACCCCGGCGAGGGCGCCCCCGGCGAGCAGAAGCGGAACGAGGAATCCCAGGATTGAGCGCTTTGGCTCGGCGGTTTCCTGCGACACGGTCGGCGTCTGCTCGGGCTGCGATTTCGGCGCAGGTGCAGCGCTGAGCTTGGGTGCAGGTGGTGGCCAGGTGATCTCCCCATCCTTGATCACGGTGGTGCCCCGGATGATCTCGTCCTCCATGTTCACATCGACCGTGCCGTCCTTTTCCGGGCTGAGATCAGTGAGAAGGTGACGCAGGTTGGTGCCATAAAGCTGGCTCGACTGAGCCGCCAGGCGACTGGGCAGGTCCGTGTATCCGACAAGGGTCACCCCATGTTTGACCACCACCTTACCGGTCTCCGATAGCTCACAGTTTCCACCCTGCTCGGTAGCCAGGTCCACGATCACGCTACCCTCCTTCATGAGTTCCACCATGTCGGCCAGGATGAGCTTGGGGGCCGGCTTACCGGGAATCAATGCGGTGGTAATGATGATATCCACCTCCCTGGCCTGCTCCCGGAAAAGATCCATCTCGGCCTTGATGAAAGCCTCACTCATCACCTTGGCATAACCACCTTCCCCGGCCCCGTCCTCGTCGTCCTCGAACTCAAGCATGAGGAACTCGGCGGCCATGCTCTCAACCTGTTCCTTGACCTCGGGCCGGGTGTCGAAGGCACGCACGATGGCACCCATGCTCCGGGCCGCACCAATGGCGGCCAAACCGGCCACTCCCGCCCCGATTACGAGCACCTTGGCCGGGGGCACCTTGCCTGCCGCCGTGATCTGTCCGGTGAAAAAGCGACCGAAGTGCTGGGCCGCCTCCACCACCGCACGATACCCGGCGATGTTGGCCATGGAACTGAGGGCATCCAGCTTCTGGGCCCGCGAAATGCGCGGAACACTGTCCATGGCCATGACCGTCCCCCCGGTAGCGGCCAGTTCCTTCATCAGTTCCTCGTTCTGGGCCGGCCAGATGAAGCTCACCAGAATCTTACCTTCCTCCAGACGTCCGATCTCGTCGCCCAGTGGGGCGCGCACCTTGAAGATAATATCGGAGGACGACCATAACTCCGCGGCATGCTCCATCACCTGCACTCCAGCAGCACGATACCCTGCATCCGGAAAACTGGCCGACTCCCCTGCCCCACTCTCTATCGCCACGGTGAAGCCGAGCTTCTGCAGGTGTTCAGCCACTTCCGGGGTGGTGGCCACCCGGCACTCACCCTCGTATATTTCATTCGGAATCCCGATTTGCATTTGCTCTGAAGTGTCAGCAACCCACGTGCCGGACGGGCGGACCATAGGGCGACAGGGGAGCTTTACAAGTATCTTACCGGGAACTTATCCAGTTGATTCCGGCTCGAGATCAGGGAGCTGAATTAGAGCCCGCAAGTGACGGTGCGGGAGTCGTTCCAAGCAGGTCATGGCCGACCCATCATGCCCTGTGACCGCCCCCCTGGCCTATCCTCCTTCCGTGGTATTCTTCAGATTGCTGGCGCGATTATCATTGGTTCGTCCCGGCGGCACCTGGACTCCGCAAGAAGGCTCGCAGACACGCTTGCCGCTCACTTCCCGAACGGGCACCGAAGTGAGTCCTTCGGGGGCCACTCCCTCCTCCAATTGACGCAAGCCGGGATACATCCGGGTGGATCAGCCCGCCGGATGAAGCAGGGGGGACCGGGAGGCACCAGACACAGCGAGGAGGCAACCTCCATGGGATCCCACGAACCGTGCCCCAGAGTGCCGGAAGACCCCGTGACCGCCGATTTCACACGCTCTGGCCCGGTCTTGTGAACAGTCAGAGGATCCTGCCTCATGGGATATTTGCCTCCAGCAGTCCATTTTGGTCGCATGAACACGTTCTTCCTGCGGTTGGGGTTTGCATCCGTGCCCGGGCCGCGTAATAACCGCTCCTGTTACAATCCTAGCCTCAGGCGAATTCTCATGAGCAACAATCAAACCAGAAGGAGTTTCCTCCAGAAATCAACCGCTGCCGGTGCTGCCATCGGCTTCCCCACCGTCATCCCGTCCAGTGCCCTCGGCAAGGACGGGGCAACCGCTCCCAGTGAACGCGTGGTCATGGGATTCATCGGAATCGGCAACCGCGGACTAGGTGTAATGCAGGCCCACATCAATCACAAGGACGTGCAGGGTGTGGCTGTCTGCGACTGCCACAAGAATCACACTGACCGCAACCGCAGGTGCGGGTCAGTGGGCGGCAAGGAGACCGTGGACAAGAAGAACGGCAACAAGGACTGCAAGGCCTACTTCGACTTCCGCGAACTGTGCGCCCGCGACGACATCGATGCCGTCATGGTCGCCACCCCCGACCACTGGCACGGATTGATCACGCTTGAAGCCCTCCGCAACGGCAAGGACGTCTACTGCGAAAAACCGATGACCCACTTCTTCGCGGAAGGTGTCGCGGTCCACAAGACGGTCGCTGAGAAGAAGCGCATTTTCCAGGTCGGTTCCCAGCAACGCTCCGGAGGAAACTTCCGTCAGGCAGTCGAAATCGTTCGCAATGGCCTGATTGGAAAAGTGACTCACGTTGAAGTGGGACTCCCCGGGGGCCGAACCGGTCCTGATCGTGACCCGACCCTCAAGGATGCCCCGGAAGGCTACGACCGCTGGTGTGGTCCCAGCCCGGTCCTCCCCTACATGGAGGCCCGTCACCACTGGTCCTGGCGCTGGCACACCAATTACGGACGCGGCCAGCTCATGGACTGGATCGGCCATCACAACGACATCGCCCACTGGGGACTCGGACTCGAAGCTACCGGCGGTGGGGGCGGGCCGATCAGCGTGGAAGCAAAGAACTGGGACTTCAGCAAGACTCCGGACATCTACGACACTGCCTGGCAGTATGATGTGATCTCCAAGTACCCGGGTGACATCGAAGTCAAGATGTCCTCCCGCGTGCGCATGGGGACCAAGTGGATTGGCACGGACGGCTGGGTCTACGTGGACCGCGGTCGCCTGGATGCCTCCAACAAGGAGTGGGTCAAGGGCGGGTTCAACTCCGGCAAGTTCAAGGCCTACAACTCACCCGGCCACCAGCGCAACTTCATCGATTCCGTGAAGTCCCGCAAGGAGACCGTTGCTCCCGCCGAAAACGCCCACCGCTCGGTTACTCCCGGCCACATTGCCTACGTTTCGCACGAGATCGGTCGTGCCATCAAGTGGGACCCCAGGAAGGAAACCGTCATCGGGGATGACAAGGCCCAGAAGATCCTCAACGCCCTGCCCTACCGGGGAGACTGGAAGATCTAGGATCGATCACCTTCCCATCGCGGAGGATCCACCCTCCGCTGCAAAACCTCTCCGGGCTCACCTGCACCACGCGGGTGAGCCCGTTCCCTTCGGGTGAGCCCGTTCCCTTGCAGGAAGCCGAACCCCATCCGCCAAATGGAATTAGGTTCGACCCTCCTGGAATCCGGGCCTCACTCCCTGACCACTTCCAGGAGTTCGATGTCTCCCTTGTCAATCTCGAGCGAAACCTTGGATTCCCCTCCCTCTTCCCGGACCGGAACATCCTTCCACTGGCGGCTACCCTTGTCCATCCGACGCACCTTCCTGACTCTGCCCTCGACCGTCACCTCCGCCATTCGCGGCTCCCCGATATCACGATTTCCCAGGGCAACAAATCTCTCGCCCCTTGCTCCTTCGAAGACTCCCATGATAATATGTTCCCCGGAAGGCCGCACCCAGTAATCCCCGGGAACCTCCCGGGTACTGGCCGGAAGTGGTGCGGTGTGATAGACCGCCACCGAGCGGGCCCCAACCAGGCTCGGGCTGAAGGCGGCCATGGTATTATTGCAGCGCCCCACTTCCCGTCCGATGTCCGAGAGAGGCGGCGGTTCGGTCTCCACCACCTTGTGGATATCGAACATCGTCCAACCCACCCACCACTTGAACCCCTTGACGCCGTAGGCCAGGCTCATGGAGACCGTCTGCCGCATCTTGATCACGTTGTCGCCATGCACGTGGACGAAGCGAAAGATCGGAATGCCGCCTGCCGCCAGTGACATGCGGCGGTAATACTCCAGGTAGTGGAAGTGGAGATGAGCCTGGCGCTGCCAGTGGTAGTCGTAATACTCCAGCATGCGGGGACGAACCGCATCGAGGAAGAACTCAATTCCCCCATACTGGGCGTAGGTTGTAAAGGCGGTGGGGTGGTAGGCGTCGATGGCTTCATATTCCCCGCGCATGGTGCCAAAGCGGGGGAAGCTGCCGGGCTTGCGGCGATCACTCAGGTAGTAGCAGATCACGGACTGCTCATCCTTCAGGGTGTGGGCGGCCCAGGGGGTGACCCCATGGACGAGGAGATAGATTCCGGCCTCTCGCGTGGCTTCAAGGTCAGCCAGGCTCCCTTCCAGCCCGTTGAAGTTCATCTTCTTCATGGATGCGAAGAGATTGGCGTGACCAACCCGTGGGCCGACCCAGCCGGGTCCCAGGAAGGAGATAATGGCGGGCATGCGGAAGGATCCCGGCAGGATCTCCTTCACCACTGCCGCATACGCTCCGATCCCGAAAACCTCACTCGTCCGCTGCTTGGGATAGACTTCGAGCCGCTCGAGCCTGCCGTTCACCCAGGCAACCTCCACCCCGAGGCCGGTTTCACAGTCAACCCGTGCCACCACATCCTGATCGACCGGCCAACCGGGCAGAACACACGCACGCTTGCCGGTGGCCACCAGCAACATCGATTGCAACGTATCCATGAAACCGTCAATGGGATCGCTCTCCGCGGGCAGGTTGGCAAAGTCACTTCCCCAGAACCGTGGGAAGCGGGCCTTCCCCTGCCCCACCTCAAGAGCTGGCCGGGCCTTGGCGAGCGCTGCCGCGATGGCCGCCTCACTCTTCTCCTTCGTCCACGGAACCAGCTTCCGCTCCGGAACTTCCCTGGCCGGTTCCCCCGTCGGTTTGAGCGGATGAGGACCCCGCCCGCTGACCGCACTCAGATAGCGTCTCAGCACCAGGGCGCGCGAGATGGCGGCCGCTTTCTCATCGCTGCCGAGGTGTATGCTGCCCCGGTTCCAGAACTTGTTCCAGACGTCCATCTGTCCGCTGACCGAACCGTTGACGTCCGCCTTACCGATCCCCCCGAGGGTCTCATCCAGCTTCTCGACCTTGGAAACCTCCCGGAGCAGGTGCACCTGCAGGTCAAAGGCAGCGGCGGGAGCGGGATTCCTGAGTTCCACCCCTTCCCCCGGCTCCATCCCGTCGCACAGAACCACCAGGGCGTGATCGGCATTCCTGATCCGCAACCGCTTGTGGTCTTTCAGAGCCTTGTGCTCCCCGTCTCCTTCCAGACCCACCACGAAGTCAACCGGCTTCCCGGTTCGCAGTTGCAGATGAAGCACATCGCGATTGGCATCCACGAAGAACGAAAAAACCGGCTTCTCGGGTTGTTGCAGGCTCTTGATGGTCACCTCGCCGAACTTGAAACGCAGGGCCTGATGAAAAGACGACTCGGTGTGAAACCCTTGCTCAAGCCGAAACCGCACCCCTCCCACCGGGGCAATCCGACCGTCGGCTTTCCGGGCCCCCAGACCGACATGAACGACTCCGTCCTGATCAGTCCACACATGAGCCAGCAGGGAACCGTTCCCAATCGGCATTGCTCCCTCCGCATTTCCTCCCGGCGTATTCCATACGATGTGAGCATGCGAGACCGGATCAGGCGGGCTCTTCACCAGGGGAGGCTTGGCCGGGGCAAGAGCCGCCAGGGCTGCATCGCTCAGCTTCTCGTCCAGGACCAGGATCTCGGCTGCCCCGGGATTCGGTCCCCCGTGTGAGTTGAGAAATCGCAGGGTCAGCTTTCTTACGGCCTGCCGCTCGATTGTCACCCGCTGGCCACCATGCCGTTTCTCAAAGGCACCCTTCGCCACCGGCTCGGCCCGATCGTCGACGAAGATCTCATAATCCTTGAAGCATTCCTCCAGCAACCAGGTCGTCCGTCCGAAGTAGACAATCTCCTGCACCATCACGGACTCCTTCCACTCCAGGACCAGTTCCCCCTTGTCCTCGGCCACCTCTCCGTCAACCGCCCACGACTTTGCTCCCTGTGAATCCGGATAAAACTCAAGGTGCTGGGAGAGGGCTGGCGCGATCCGGCCATCTGCAATCGCACCGGCCGCCAGCTTCTGCCCCTCCGATTCGGAAGAAGCGGTGATCCGTGCACTGGCTGCGAGGTTCACAAACTCCGGTTTCGCCACCGCAAGGGAAACCAGCTGCAGAAACAACAGGGAGAGGCAGATCCGAATCATTGCATTACCCTAGGGAAGAGCCATTCCCATGAAAAGCTCCCATTGGGACACGGACATGATTCGATCGCGGGTGTCCGCTCCTGGCATGCCTCCCCATTGTGCCTTGCTTCAGACCACACACCGGGAGAGCCCGTCCCTGGGGGGGGGCGAGACTCTTTGTGATTGGCTGAAAGGCGGAAAAAGCAGACAAATGGGACCGTAGCTTCCGCCGCCTCATGGTCGCCCGTCATTCCGTTCTCATTTTCGTTGTTGCCCTGGCTGCGGCCCGTGCCGACGACGGATCCAGCCCGCCTCGCCTGAAACCACGCCCCGTCAGCTATGGAACGGCTGGTGCAGCCACCCCCAGATGGCCGGAACGGATCGCCCTGCATGACCCTGGATCCCAGGATGCACTCTGGGCGCAGAAGAGCTTTGATCACCGCAACTGGAAAACCATGAGTTTGCCCGCCCACTGGGAAAAGGCGGGACTGCCCGACTACGATGGCATCGTGTGGTTCCGTCGCACGGTGGAGATCGGCGAAGCAATGGCGCGCGGGGAAGCCACCCTGGGGCTGGGAGCGATCGATGACATGGACGTGACCTGGGTGAACGGAAAGCGGGTGGGCGGACACGAACAGCCCGGAGCCCACTTCGCTCCCCGCAACTACAGGTTGCCCGCCGGCACGCTCACGCCGGGAAAGAACACCATCGCCGTGCGCGTGTTCGATCACGGCTCTACCGGAGGACTGGCGCAGACTCACGGGAAACTGCAACTGACCGGAGACGGAAAGACAATTCCCCTCACGGGGCCCTGGCACTACCGGGAGGGGGCAACCCTGGCAAAACTTCTGATCCCCGGACCGGCGAATTCCACCTCGATCGCGCCCCGGACAAAACCCTTCACAGGCAAGTTTGCCCTGCGGCCCCATGACGTCGTGGCCCTGGCGGGTGGCACCAGCATGGTCCAGCAGTTCGGATCGGGTCATCTGGAAGCGATGCTCACCCACGCGGCCTCTGATCCCGTTTATTTTCGCGACTTCGCCTGGCAGGCGGACACCGTCTACCGCCAGCAGCGCCCGCGTAATTCCGGCACGCACCTCGACCTGCTCAGGCGCATGGGAGCAAGCGTCATCATTGCGAACTTCGGCCAGATGGAGGCTCTGGATGGAGCAACGCAGCTTCCTCAGTTTCTCGCGGCCTACGGCAAACTCCTGGACGAGTTCGAAAAATGCACTCCCCGCATTGTCCTGGTGTCACCCCATCGCCATGAAAAAACCGGCAACCCACTCCTCCCCGACCTGAGCAGACGCAATGGAGATGTCGTCGCCTACAGTGAAGGCATTCGCCAACTGGCCCGGCGGCGCGGTCACCTCTACGTCGACCTGCACAAGCTCGATCCCTCGGGATTGACCAGTGACAGCAGTCACCTCAACCCGGAAGGCCAGCGGGCCTGGGCACGAAGCGTCATGTCGCAATTGATCGGACGGGAGGTCCCCGGCCGGGACGGCGTCCTTGAACCGCTGCGCCAGCAAATACAGCACAAGAACATGCTCTGGCGTCAACACTGGCGACCCGCCAACTGGTCGTTTCTCTACGGCAACCGCCAGCACGTGCCCAGCAGCAGGGACCACCGGCCGGGCAAACCCCGCTGGTTCCCCGAAGAGGTCAATGCCATCATCCCGCTCATTGAGCAGGCGGAAGCAGAAATCTGGAAAGTGAAGGAGGGCGTCAAGTGAAGAAGCAGATCCTCGTCTGCCTCCTGTTCCTGAATCCCGCCGTGGGATTCGCTCAGCAGAAGAATTACTCGGTTGGCCCCTCCCTGCGGGACAACTCCGCCAGAGCCGAACTCTCTTCCTTTGAGATCGCCGCAGGCTACGAAGTCTCTCTCTTTGCGTCCGAGGAAAATGGCATCGCCAATCCCATCGCGATGCGCTGGGGTCCCAGGGGCCGCCTGTGGGTGCTCTGCACCCTCGTCTATCCGCAGGCTCTCCCCACCAAGGCCCCCGGCGACAAGCTCTTCATCCTGCAGGACAACGACCGGGATGGCCGCGTGGACGAAACGCTGATCTTCGCAGACGGCCTGGACATGCCCACCGGATTTGCGATCGGCAACGGTGGAGTCTATCTCGGACAGGGCCAGGATCTCCTCTTCCTGCGGGATGAAGACGGGGACGACCGGGCGGATACCCGTGAGGTTCTCCTCACCGGCTTCGGAACCGGTGACACCCACCAGAACATCAATTCCCTCACCTGGACCCCCGGCGGAGAACTTCTCTTCTGCCAGGGTCTGCACAATTTCTCCCGGGTGGAAACGCCCTGGGGCATCGTGCGCATGGATGAGCACGGGGTCTGGCGCCTCCGGCCCCGGCGCATGCAGCTGCACGCCTTCCGGGGATGCAGCGGCCAGAACCCCTGGGGTCTTTCGCACGGACACTGGGGCGAACCCTTCGCCAAGAGCAACGGCAACGCGGTGAGCGAACTCCTGCCGGTCATGATCCACACCGAACACCGCCATCAGCCGCTCGATATCGGCGGCACCCGGATCAAGAGCATGATCTGCGAGATCATCGATTCCCCCGCCCTCCCTGACGACCTGCAGGGCAACATCGTGATCGCGGGATACTTCGCCCATCTCGTCGATCGCCTGAAGGTCACTACCGACGGGGCCGGACACAAGGGCGAGCTGCTCGATCCGCTCTGGCGCACGGACCACCAGAGCTTCCGCCCCGTCGATGTCCAGACCGGCCCCGACGGCGCCCTCTACGTTGCCGATTGGTATAATCCCATCATCGGGCACTACCAGGCTTCCCTGCGCCATCCCGACCGGGACAAGAAGCACGGCCGGATCTGGCGCATCACGGCCAAGGGGAAGAAGACCGTGAAACAACCGCAGTATGATGAGCTGCCGACCAGGAACCTGCTGGATGCTCTCAAGACCGCTCCCCTCAAGGAACGCGAGCGGCTGCGCATGATCCTCTCCAACCGCTACCACGACCCGGAGATTGCCGGACGCCTGGAAGAAGAGTTGGCCGCCTGGGTATCCACCCTCGACCCGGACGATCCCCGTTTCGAGCACCACCTCTTCGAGGCGCTCTGCCTCTACGAGTGGTTTGAGGTGGTCAATGTCAGCCTCCTCAACCAGCTCCTCGGCGCCCGGGAACCGCTCGCCAGAGCCTACGCCACCCGGGTGGTGGGACGGTGGCACGACCGCCTGCAGGAACCGTTGCGCTCTCTCGAGAAATCGGTCACTGACCCCCACCCGCGCGTGCGCCTGGAGGCAGTGGTGGCCGCCGGCCAGTTCCAGTCCGCCGAGGCCATGGCAGTGGCGACCCGCGTGCTGGAGGCACCCACCGATCGCTTCCTGGAAGCCGCCCTGCGCCAGTGTGCGCACGCCCTGCAACCCCGGTGGTTTGCCGCTCTTCAGGAGGGCAAACTCGCCATCTCGGACGCTGGCCAGCTGGCTTTTCTCCTCAAGCAGACCACCGGGCAGGATGCCGCCGGGATCGCACGGACCATGCTGGAGGATCAGACCAGCGACCGGAGCAGCCCAACCTTTGCCACTCTGGCCAAGCTCCTGGCCACACAGGGAACGATCGAGGACCTCGAATGGCTCGTCACCCTCGCCTATAAATTCCGCGAAAACGCCACGCCCGCCCTGGCAGCCCTGGTGGAATCCGCCCGGCTCCGCAACCTGAAACCCCGCACCTCCGTCCTGCCACTGCTCCTCGTCTTCGCCGTCGAAAGTGGAACGACCGGACAACGCATGCATGCCCTGCAGTTGATTGGGCATTGGAACCTTCGGGATCTGGGCGATCGCGTGATCCAGGCCAGCCTCAACCCCCGCTTCGAGCCGGAGGTCCGTATCGCAGCGGTGGAAGCCATGAGCCGACTGCCGGAGATGGGCAAACCCCGTCTCAACGCCCTGAGCCGACTGCTCGACGAGGCTGAAGAAATCGGCCTGCGTCACGCTGCCCTGGACACCCTGGCCGGAATTGAACCGGTTCGCGCGGCCCGGATTGCGGCCGGGGCCCTGGCCGCGACCGGGCAGGACGACCCACTGGAACCCTATCTCGTCCCCTTTCTCACGCGCAAGGGAGGAGACGTCGTCCTCGCTGCCATCCTGAAGGAAACCGGACTGAAGCCGGAACTCCGCGCCCGCATCCAGGGAGCACTGGGAGCGACCGGGCTACACTCCCCCGCCCTCGCCGGGGTTCTTGAGGCTGCCGGCCCGGACAGACGCAAGACCATCGGCATGCCGGCCTACAGTGAGCAATGGATCAACACCCTCGCTGCCGAAGTCAAGGCAAGTGGTGATGCCAAGCGTGGATCGGAAGTCTATCATCGCGATTCCCTGGCCTGCACGATGTGCCATCTCATCGACGGATGCGGACTGGACTTTGGCCCCGAACTGACCGCAGTGGGTGCGGGACTGCCAGTCGAAATCATCATCGAATCAGTGGTCTGGCCCCGACGCCAGATCAAGGAAGGCTACCTTTCCACCACCATCACGACCCGCGACAACCAGGTGGTTAGTGGTCACCTCAAGCATGAGGACAAGCAACGCATCGTCATCGAAGACGCGGTAACCAGGACCAGAAAGACCCTCGCCCCCGGCAACGTCGCCCAGCGCCAGGAAGCCGGCACGGTCATGCCCCCCGGGTTGACCGCCCAATTGAACAGGAAAGAACTGCGGGACCTGATCCGTTTCCTCTCCGAACGAAAGGGAAAGTAGGCTACCCGACGTCCCTTCATCCTGAGCACCCCGCCCTGAAGTCACGCCGCCAGTCCGATTGACGGATCCCGCCCAGCCTGCTGCAATACGCAACGTTCCTCTGACGAACTACCTCAATCATGAAAACGCGAATCGCTCTACACCTTGCCTCTCTCACCCTTGCAGGCGCGCTGCTCAGCGGCAATGCCCTCGGGGAAGACAAGAAGATGAAAGTCCTCATCATCGACGGCCAGAACAACCACAACTGGAAGGCCACCACCCCGGTGCTGGTGGAAGCCCTCGAGTCCTGCGGACAATTCCAGGTGACCGTCTCGACCTCCCCTCCGGGCGGCGCAAACCGGGAGGCCTGGGACAAGTGGCGCCCGGCCTTCGACAAGGCCGATGCCGTCCTCAGCAACTACAACGGACAGAACTGGCCGGAAGAGGTGCAGAAATCCTTCCTCGCCTACGTGAGCGGAGGAGGAGGATTCGTAGTGGTCCACGCCGCCAACAATTCATTCGGCAAGTGGAAGGATTACAACAGAATCATCGGTGTCGGCGGATGGGGTGGACGCAAGATCGGACGCGACGGCCCGTGGGTACACGTTGTGGACGGCAAGGCCGTGCGCGACTCCGAGACCAAGGGCAATGGCGGCAGCCATGGCCCCCGTCACCCCTTCAAGGTCGAACACATCGACACCACCCACCCGGTCACCAAGGGTCTCCCCGCCAAGTGGCTGCACCAGAAGGACGAACTCTACTGCCGCCTCTGCGGACCAGCCGAGAAAATGGAAGTGCAGGGTTTCGCCTACTCACCGCAGTCCAAGCGCAATGAACCCATGCTCATGACCATCTCCTTCGGCGACGGCCGCGTCTTCCACACTCCGATGGGACACGACGTGGAAGCCATGCGTTGCCGCGGCTTCTTCACCATCATCCAGCGTGGAACGGAGTGGGCCGCCACCGGCGCAGTCGAGCGTACCGCCAGGATCCCCGGGGATTTTCCCACCGAGGAAAAGGTGTCGGTGGTTCCCCCTCCCGGGAAGTAACCGCCCATCCTTCATCATAGCGCACACCTGTCCCGGCAGTGTGCGCTCTGCGGGGTCCATGCCTGACGCATCTTGCAGGAAGACGATCTCAACTCTCGACAACCGTTCCGTATCCTCATGAATTCCTCCACCATGACGCGCATCAGTCTCGTCCTCTTCGTTCTCCTGACAACCGGGGGTTCCCTCCCGGGCGCACCGAACCCGAATATCGTCATCTTCCTTGTCGACGACATGGGATGGGGCGACCTGGGATGCTACGGGAACGAGATCATTCAATCGCCCCATCTGGACAAGTTTGCCAGCGAGGGCATCCGCTTCACCCAGTGCTATTCGGCCTGCGGAGTGTGCTCTCCCTCCCGCTCGTCCATCCTGACCGGTCGCACACCCTACCGCAATGGCGTGTGGCGCTGGATTCCGGGGGGACATTCCTGCCACCTCCGCGAAAGCGAGATCACCCTGCCCGAACTCCTCAAGGAAAAGGGCTACGACACCTGCCACGTGGGCAAATGGCACCTCAACGGCCACTTCAACAGCGCCAAGCAGCCCCAGCCCGACGCCCACGGCTACAATCACTGGATGGCAACTCAGAACAACGCGGCTCCCAATCACAGGAATCCGACCAACTTCGTTCTCAACGGCAAACCAATGGGCAGGCTGGAGGGTTTCTCCGCACCCCTCGTGGCTCAGGAGGGCGTGCGCTGGTTGAAGGAAGTCCGCGACAGGAAGAAGCCCTTTCTCCTCTCGGTCTGGACCCACGAACCGCACCTCCCGATTGAATCGGCAGAGGAATTCATGAAACCCTACGCCGGGATCAGCGATGAGGGGATCCGGCAGCACCACGGCAACATCACGCAACTCGACCACGCCTTTGGAATCCTGATGAAGGCCCTGGACGAACTCGGACTGCGGAACGACACCGTTGTCTTCTTCACCTCCGACAACGGACCGGAAGGCAGGGGGACCTCCGGCCGGACGCGAGGTTCGACGGGCGGCCTGCGGGGTCGCAAGCGCGACAGCCATGAAGGCGGCATCCGGGTGGCGGGACTGGTCCGCTGGCCCGACAGGATCATGCCTGGTTCGGTGAGCGACGTTCCGGTGATCGGCTCTGACATATTTTCCACGGTGCTCGACATCACGGACATCCCCCTCCCCGCCGATCGCACAATTGACGGAGTCAGCATGATCCCGGCCTTCGATGACAAGCCCCTCAAGCGGCCCGTGCCCCTCTTCTGGCGAACCCATGTCGCCCCAGCCAACAGCCACGCCGCTCTCCGCATCGGAGACTGGAAACTGATCTCCAACAAATCCTTCGACAAATTTCAGCTCTACCAGATCCAGAAGGACTGGAAGGAGGAACACGACCTGGCCGCCGAGCAGGCGGAAAAACTCGACGAGATGAAAGAGGTTTTTTTCAAGGTCCTTGAGGGGATTGAAAAGGAAGGTCCCAGCGAGTGGTGGAAGAATGAACCGTCCCGCAAGAAGAAGCCGCGCAAGAAGAAGGCCGCCCCCGGCAACTGACCGATTCGCCTCCGTGGCCCTCAGGGCCCGATCCACTCTACATGTGCGGGCAGAATCGCTTGCTCTATCTCGACATGAAGAAATAATTCCCCAAGATCCATCATCCCATGAGAACCATCCTTGCCCTCTGGCTGACCACCTGCGCCCCGCTCCTCACCGCTGCCTCGCAGCCCAACATCGTCTTTATCTTCAGCGACGATCACGCCCCGCACGCAATCGGTGCCTACGACGGCTGGCTCAAAAGCGCCAACCCCACGCCACACATCGACCAACTGGCCGCCCAGGGCATGCTCTTCCGCAAGAGCTTCTGCACCAATTCGATCTGCGGACCCAGCCGGGCCGTCATCATCACCGGCAAGCACAGCCATAAGAATGGCTTCATGAACAACGGGAACAACTTCGACGGTTCCCAGCAGACCTTTCCCAAACTCCTGCAGAAAGCCGGCTACCAGACAGCCATGTTCGGAAAGTGGCACCTCAAGTCCAAGCCACAGGGTTTTGACAAGTGGATGGTCCTGCCCGGTCAGGGACTCTACTACAATCCCGATCTTCTCACCCCGGAAGGAAAGATCACCATTGAAGGTCACTGTACTGATATCGTGACCAACCTTGCCGTCGACTGGCTCAAGAAAGGCCGCAACCAGGAAAAGCCTTTCCTGCTGATGTGTCAGCACAAGGCCCCCCACCGCAACTGGATGCCGGCCCTGCGCCACCTGCACCTCTGGGCTGATGAGGATCTCCCCGAACCGAAAACCCTCTTTGATGACTGGAAAGACAACGCCAGTCCAGCCCGTTGGCAGGAACTTGAGATCGACGGCCACATGGACCTGCAGTTCGACCTCTTCTACAACCTCACCCCCGCCTACAGGGGCGCGGACCGAAAGGGCATGTTCGACAAATCCGCCTGGCGCAACATGTCACGCATGACCCCCACCCAGCTCACCGCCTGGCGCGACCACTATGCCCCACGCGATGCCGCTCTGAAAAAGGCCGGTCTCAAGGGCAGGGATCTCGTCCGTTGGAAATACCAGCGCTATGCCAAGAACTATCTTCGCTCGGTAAGGGGCGTGGACGAGAGCGTGGGCACTCTCATGCGTACGCTGGATGAGATGGGGATCGCAGATAATACCATCGTAGTCTATTCCTCCGACCAGGGATTCTATGTCGGCGATCACGGATGGTTCGACAAACGCTGGATGTATGAGGAATCCCTGCTCATGCCTCTCATTATCAAGTGGCCTGGCGTGACCAAGCCGGGTTCAAGGAATGACAGGCACCTGGTGCAGAACCTTGACTACGCTGAAACCTTCCTTGAGGCGGCAGGAGTGGACATTCCCGGGGACATGCAGGGACGATCCCTCGCACCCCTCCTAAGGGGCAAGGAACCCAAGGACTGGCGGGACAGCATCTACTATCACTATTATGAGTATCCCAGCGTGCACCAGGTCCCGCGGCACAACGGAATTCGCACCGAGCGCTACAAGCTCATCCAGTTCTACGAGTTCGGGGAGTGGGAATTCTACGATCTGAAGGAGGATCCCGATGAACTTCGCAACCTCTACAACGATGAGAAGTATGCTGCGCAGATCTCCGCGATGAAAAATCAACTGGAAGGATTGCGCAGAAAGTACGAGGACAACTCAGTAGGCACGCTCAAGCCGGAGGCCTGGCGCAAGAAGTACCGCAGCAAGCAGTTCCGGGTGGTGGATGAATTATGAACAACCCGCTCGACTGGAACTCTAAGGTTCTGGCAGACAAACTCACCGGGAAACCATCAAGATGGAGGAAGGTGCCGGTCTGCTCCTGCTCATCCCCTTGACCCTTCCCGCACGAAAGAGTATATCATTGCCACCCCTCCCATGAATCTCCGTCCCTTTCTTGCCCCGGTCGTGGCAGCCACCGCCGCCCTTGTTTCCTGCGGACCGATTCCGCTGGCGAACAATCGAGAAGGGCCTCGTTCCAGTTACCTCGCTGGCGTCGGCGTGACCTCCACCTCGCCCACCGGTCCCGTTAACCCGGCTGAGGCCTCCAAGTTCTGGGACGGGGACTCGCTCATCGGTCCGACCACGATCCACATCGTCCGGTCCGAGCAGAAAGCCTATTTCTACAAGGGTGGACAGCTGGCAGGCGTGACCCCGGTCTCCACCGGCAGTTCAAAGTACACCACTAACCCGGGAACATTCAAAGTGAGCCAGAAGGCCGTCGACTACTCCTCGGGAACCTATGGAACAATCGTCGATATCGCCACCGGAACTGTCATCAATGACGACGCCGACTCACGCAAGGACAAGCCGGGTCCGGGGCAACAGTTTGTCGGTTCGTCCATGCCGCACTTCCTGCGGTTCAACCATGGGGTCGGCATGCACGCCGGCCACCTTCCAGGCTACGCAGCATCCCACGGCTGTGTGCGCCTCCCGGCTGACATGGCGATAAAATTCTTCGAGAATGCCGAGATCGGCACGCCGGTCATCGTGGAGTGAGCTCCAAGTGCGCAGGCTGCCTTTCCGGCAAGCCTGCATTGCCAACTTCAACCCTGTGGACTAAACCCTGAAACTCCTGCCATGCGCAACCTGGTCATGACCGTGATCGGCCCGGACCGCCCCGGGCTCGTGGAAGAACTGTCTGCCACCGTGACCGGGTATGGCGGAAACTGGCTGGAGTCTCGCATGTCCCACCTGTCCGGACACTTTGCCGGCCTCCTCCGGGTCGAGTGTCCGGGAGAGAACTGCGAGGCCCTGCTCGCCGCCCTGCAGGACCTTGAGAACCTTGCCGTGACCGTCTCGGAAGAACTTGTCGTCGAGACGGACCGGCAGAAGGTTATCACATTCGATGTGGTGGGAAACGACCGGCCCGGCATCATTCAGGAACTCTCCTCCGCCATCGTGCGAGCGGGAGGCAATGTCGAGGAACTGGTGAGCAATCTCGAGTCCGCTCCCCACGCGGGCCATCCGGTCTTCAGGGCCACTGGATCGGTGGCAGTGGCGGCGGACTTCGACGAAGATGGATTGGTCACTGCTCTGGAAGCGCTGGGCCCCGACCTCGCGGTAAGCCTGGAAACGTGAGAAGGGTCCCGGAGGGAAAGGCGCAGCACCTTGCGCGCCTTCTGGCACAACACGGCAAGCCTGCCCCCCGGCAGGCAGGTCACCAGGTGCCTCCCCTCTCCCTTTGAGTGCAAACCCTCTCTCCCACGATCGGTCCCCGGCACGAGGGATCAATCCGCAACAGTAGCAGATCCTAGGTGTAATCGCAGGCCTGGTTCCAGCATCTTCTCATTCCCTGCGCTTTTTTATTCCCATTCAACGGTCGCGCTGGACAGGGAGCGGATACGCACCCCAAAGTAAGGCATGGATCACTCCTTGGTAATGACTGTCCTCGGCCCCGATCGTCCGGGTCTGCTCGCCACTCTGTCGGAGACTATTTACTCGCACGGCGGCAGTTGGTTTGAATCGAAACTGGCACGCTTCGCTGGCCATTTCGCCGGAATCCTGCGCTGCGACTGCCCTGACAAGCGACACGATGAGTTGATCGAAGCCCTCAACCAGCTGGAGGGTCTGAGCATGCAGATCGTCAAGGAAGTCAACGTCCCCCACCGGATCGTCAAGCACCTCAACTTTGACGTGCACGGACACCATCACCCCGGAATCGTGCGCAAGATTTCATCCATCATAGCACAGATCGGTGGAAACCTTGAAGAACTCAGCACGGAACGTGACGCTGCCCCGCAACCAGGCCACTTCCTCTTCCGCACAGTCGGGTGCGTGGCAGTCAACGACGACTTCGACATGGACAAACTGGAGCACATGCTCCAGGAACTGGGCTCGGATATCACCGTGACGGTGGAGGGCCCCTCTTCGGCCGCTACCGCCGCATAGCGAGGAAGTTTTCCAGAAGTTTCTTGCCCCCCTCGGTCAGGATCGATTCGGGGTGAAACTGCACGCCGTGGACGGGGTGCTCCCGGTGTCGCACCCCCATGACCAGACCGTCGCACCAGGCTGTCACCTCGAGGCAATCCGGAAGCGATTCACGGCATACGATGAGGGAGTGATAGCGGGTGGCCTTGAAGGGATTGTCCAGGCCATCAAAAACGCCGCACCCATCGTGCTCGATCATGGAGGTCTTTCCGTGCATGAGCTGGTCGGCACGCACCACTTCTCCACCGTAAACCTGTCCAATGGCCTGGTGCCCCAGACACACCCCCAGGATGGGGAAATCCGTTCCCAGTTCCCGGATGACCTCACAACTCACCCCTGCTTCGTTGGGGGTGCAGGGTCCTGGCGAAATACAGATGCGCTCCGGTCCCAGTTCACGAATTTCCTCCACCGTCACCTCGTCGTTGCGCCGAACCTCCATCTCTGCGCCCAACTCGCCAAAAAACTGCACGAGGTTGTAGGTGAAGGAATCGTAGTTGTCGATGACGAGCAGCATTGGGGTGGTGGTTGGAAATGGGAGAACTGGACAGAATCAGTCGTTGGGGACTTGAGCTCGGGATCGCCGGGTCCTTCCGGTAATGAACGAAACAATGGCCACCACCATGTCCCCTTCTCCAATCAATTCATTCATGGTTTCCGGTGCTCCTTCAACCCTCCAGGGTCCTGGCCAGAGCAATGGCTCGCAGCATGCCCATCGCCTTGTTGACCGTTTCGTTGTACTCGTAGACAGGGTCGCTGTCCGCCACCACACCAGCGCCCGCCTGCACGTAGACCTTGCCTTCCTTGAGAAGGCACGTGCGCAGGGCGATGCAGGAGTCGTGCGCACCGTCCCAACCGAAGTAACCCACCGCCCCTGCGTAAGCATTGCGCTTGTTGCGCTCCAGTTCATTGATGATCTGCATGGCCCTGATCTTGGGGGCCCCGCTTACTGTGCCTGCCGGGAAGGTGGCTCGCAGGACATCGTAGGAACTGTGCTCCGGGGAGAGTTCACCCGTAACGTTGGAGACGATATGCATGACATGGCTGTAGCGCTCCACGATCATGAAGTCGTCTACTTCCACCGTGGCGTGAGTGGCAATGCGTCCCACATCGTTACGGGCCAGATCCACCAGCATGACATGCTCGGCGCGCTCCTTCTCGTCGGCCAGAAGGTCGGCGGCAAGGGCATCGTCTTCCTCAGGGGTCCGGCCACGCCACCGCGTGCCCGCGATGGGCCGGATGTCGATCCGGCCCTCGATACAACGCACATGCACCTCGGGGGAACTGCCCACCAGGGAGAAGTCACCCAACTCAAGAATGAACATGTAGGGGGAGGGATTGACGTGACGCAGGGCACGATAGAGATCGATGGGGGCCGCTTCAAAGGGCGCCTCGAAACGCTGGCTGGGCACCACCTGGAAGATATCGCCGGCCCCGATGTATTCCTTGGCCTTGCTCACCATGGCCTCAAACTGCTCCTGCGTAGTGTTACTCACGGGATCCGGAGTGACCGTGTCCTGCAAACCATTGAGAGCCGGGACGTGCAGGGGACGATCGAGAATTTCAATCAACGAAGACACCCGTCCCACGGCCTCGAGGTAGGCTTCCTCCGGAGTATCATGATCGGCCAGCATGGCATTGGCCACCACCAACAGGCGGCGTAACTTGTGATCAAACAGAAGTACCGTGTCGGTGATCAGAAAGACTGCCTCGGGCAATTCGAGATCATCCGGTGGCGGTTCGCCAATACTCGGCTCGAATTGCCGCACCGCATCGTAGGCCAGGTAACCCACCGCTCCTCCGAAAAAGGGGGGAGCATTCCCGTGGGCCACGGGTTGGAAACGAGACATGAACTTCTCGAGTTCAGCCAGGGGATCACGCTCGGCGCTGATCGTCTCCTCCTCACTGCCATCCCGGATACGAACCTCCTTGCCGCGGGCCTCGAAAACCCGGCGCGGACCGCTCCCCACGATTGACCAGCGACCGCTGGCATCGGTGCTCTCCGCGCTCTCAAAGAGAAAGGCATGACGCCCGTCCCGAATCTTGAGGTAGGCCGAAAGGGGCGTCTCGAAATCCGCGGTCAACTGAGCGTAGACCGGCACCACGTTTCCCTGCTCCGCGAGTTCGCGGAACTCTTCAATCGACGGTTTGACAGCCGGAAGGGACAAGGGGCGAGAGCATGACCGGGAACCGCCGAAGCGCAACGGTTAAAAGCCCGTCGGAAGCGCTATCCGATGGCCAGATTCATCTGATCCATGACCACCGGAGCAGAGCACCCGGACTCCCCCTCTTCCTCCATGATCTCCACCCAGCAGGTGGGCGTATCCTGCGAGGCTACATGGACATCGAGTCGTCCTTCTGATGCCGCTGCCCGCATCACGGCAGCAGCCAAATCGGGACAATTGCAATCGCGGCTCAGGTGCCCCAGGACCACCGTCTCCAGTCCATGCGCAAGAAGCCCCTCCACCAGTTCCGCCGTCTGCGTATTGGAGAGATGACCATGGCGTGAGGAAATGCGCTGCTTGATCGACCAGGGCCGTCTGGTGTCCTCCTCCAGCATTCCCTGGTCGTAGTTGGCCTCTATCAGGAGAGCGCAGACCCCGCGCAGGCGCTCACGCACGAGGGTGGTCACGTGACCGAAGTCCGTTGCGAAGCCGATCCGCGCTCCATTCGCCTCACAGACAAACCCAACCGGATCAACCGCATCGTGCGGGAGGGCAAAGGCCTCCACCGTGATTCCACCCACCTGGAACGACTGGCTACGCTGAAAGATCCGCCACTCGATCTGATCGCCCATACGCTCCTCCAGTAACTCACGAGTGAGCGCATTGGCATAGACCGGTATGGGGCGTTTGCGCAGGAATACCTTCAACCCCCCGGTATGGTCACTGTGTTCATGCGACAGGAGAATGCCGTCAATGGAATCGGGATCCACTCCAATACCCTGCAACCGCTGGCAGAGCTGCCTGGCGCTGAGGCCTGCGTCAATCAGGATGGTGGTTTCCCGATCAGCCACTACGACGGCGTTTCCGCCGCTACCGCTTCCCAGGACCGCCAACCTCATACTCCGTAAATCTTAAGGATCTTCCTCCTCCCCTGCGAGATTGAATTTCATATTTCCCTCCAGTTTTTCAGATATTCCCAACCGCAATCCCTGTGCTACAATCAATCTGCTCATCATTACAGCCGCTTCGCTCCTCAACCCTCCTCTCCCTGACAAGCCACTGCCTTGAAATCTGTCCACCTCTTCCGCCGGCTTCACCACTTCAAGGCCCTCGTCCTGGTATCCCTGACCCTCACCGTGCTGGGAGCGTTCGCGGGGCTTTACTGGCTGAACAGCCATGGCTTCGCCGGGCGTTGGAGCGAACGCATCGCGACGGAACTGACGCGGCGGGGCATCCACGCCGAATTCGAGTCGGTCCGCTTTTCCCCCACCCGTGGAGTGGTCGCGAAAGAGGTGCGCTTTTTCACCGACGAGACCCGGCAGGAAGTCTATGCCCGCATCCCTGTCCTGCGCTTCGATGTCGACCGCGGAAAGGCCTTCCGGGGCAAACTCCAGATTCGACGGATCAACATGGAAAACGCCCAACTCATGGTGCCGGTGGGCGAGGATATTTCCCTGCAGATTGATGACCTGACCGGGCGGGCCAGTGTGGACCGCCACAATCGTCTCCGACTGGAGGCTGATCGGGGCACCCTGGGAGGCATGAAGTTCCAGCTGGAAATCGAGCTGGACGGTTTCCAACTCGGCAAGCTGCCCGATGGACTCGACACAAAAACCGACTCCGAACGCCGGGCCGGTTTCACCAGGGATCTCCTCAAGGAACTGGCCCGCTGGTCATTCCCCGCCGACAGTCCCCCGCTCCTCCGGTTGCATGTCAAAGGCAGCCTCGACCGACCGACCGACATCCGCACCACCATCTCCCTCACCGCCGACGAACTCAAGCGACTCGACTACCCCATGGAGGATGTCCATATCTCCGGAGAACTCGACAGCCGGGCCCTGACCATTGATGACCTGCGCTTCTCGGACAATGGAGGGCAATTAAGTCTGCAGGCACACTACGACCTTGAGGACAAGACCGGCGGATACCAGGGCTCTTCCTCCATTCAGATCACGGACCTGCTGCGCAATGGGCTTCAGGATGACTCGCTTTCTCAGTTCATATCCCCCCACGCACCCAGGCTGAACGCCCGCGGGAAATTCGCCTTGGGCGAGACCGGCATCCGCCTCAGTGCCATCGGTTCCCTGTCCTGCAATCACTTCCGTTTCCTGGACATTCCCTTCGAGAAGATCAACACCGAGTTTTCCTGGCAGAATGGCGATATCTACCTGCGAAACCTCATCGTCAAGCACGAGACCGGTGAACTGGCCGGCGAAGTCAAATTGAAGGACGACCTCGTCCAGTACCGTGCACGTACCAGCCTGCCGTTGTCTGCTTACCAGCCGTTCATGAAGGAAAAAAGCGGACTTGAGCGGGTCCTCGCAGACAGCAAGTTCACCAGCGAAAGCCGCATTCTTATAGATGCCCGGGGATCCATCCAGAGGAGCAACCTGCGTGACTGGGATGCTACCGGAACCTTTCGCGTCGAGAATTTCTCCTACAACGAAGTCCCGATCGTCCTCGCCGCTGCAGACTTCTACATATCCCCTCTCGACTACATCTTTGACAACGTGGAGGCGGTCTTCGACTACCGGGCGCACGAGCGCACGAAAGAATTCGAGGGACCGGCATCGGGAACGATCCGGGCACGCCAGATCCACTTCGACACTGAGACCGACCTTACAAGCCTGGTCACCCTGAAGGGCAAAGCCTGGCCTGCCCCCCTCCTGCAACTCTTCATTCCTGACACTGCCCAGCAGATCGCGGAGACTTACCGCTTCCGCAATCCTCCCTCCCTTGTTGCCAACGGTGTCATCGATCACCGCAACCCTGACACGCGTACCGATATGCTCACCGAAGTCACGGCCGACGGCCTGACAGACTGCACCTTCCTTGGACAATCCGTGGAGATCTCAGGACTCTCAGGTAAGATAAACGTCCGCCATCGGCAGAACGAGATTACCGAACTCACCATGGAAACCCTGGGCGGCAAGATCGACGGCAGCGTCACACACCGCTCGCACCCCGACCGCCTTTCCGTCCGCCTGAAGTGTCAGGATTTGGACATCTCGAAGGTCAGCACCACCTACAACTTTTCCACGGTGGTCCCGGGCTCCCTCACCGCGTCCGTGGCGGCCGAGGCCACCAGGGCCCCGCACGATGACGGAACAGGAAAATGGGGAGTCGAGGGATCCTGTCAACTGGGGACCTGCTCCTACAATGGGGTCCTCATCGCGGGAGGATCCACCCGGTTCTCCATCAACCCGGAGGGCTACACCTTCACGGACGGAAAACTGGAGTTCGACTACACCGACTATCTCCTCAGAAAGCGCTACAGCGGACCCCGGCGGGCGAACATGCAGGTCGATCGCATCCAGCACCACCGGGAGAACCTCACGACAGACATTGCCAACCTCCGCGGGAGTGCCTGGCCCGGCCCCCTCCTCCGTCTCGTCGATTCCAAGGGAGCGGACCTCGTGAACGAAATGTTCGGCTTCCACCAACCACCGCTCATCAGCACTTCCGGCCGGGTCGATCACAGCAAACGGGGGACCGGCACTCTCCTCACATCGACCGTAAAGGGACAGGGGCCCATCGATTACGAGTTTCTCAACCGGACTCTTCAGCTCACTTCAGTGTCTGCCACCATCAAGACCACCCCGCATCGCCACGAGGTGAAAGAACTCGTTTTCGGCACTTTTGGCGGAACTGCCGGCGGAGAGATCACCATCACGTCAACGCCAGGGGAACCGACCGGCATCGAGGCCGGCCTGCGCTGGGATGACCTGAACCTCTCCGAGATCGGCCGGAAGTTTACCTTCGAGAAAGCCGCTCAGGGGAAGATCACCGGACGCATTGACTTCACCACCCTGGCCGGACAAACCGATACGCTGAATGGTAAGGGCGTGATCGGTCTGCGCAACGGGCAACTCTTTCACGTGCCCATCTTCGGCCCCCTCTCCCTTCCTCTCGGCACGGTTCTGAGCAAGGAGTTCAGCCACGAGCAGGCCCGCGACGCCTCTACCACCTTCGTCCTCAAGAATGGCGTTGCCTTTACCAGGGACTTCCTGACCTCCACTCCTTCCACCACTTTCGTCGGAGAAGGGTCCATCGACCTGGCCAACAAGCAGGTGGACCTGACCATGCGCATGAATGCGCGGGGCCTGCTCGGCCTGGTAACGCTCCCCCTCACTCCCGTCAGGGGCCTCTTCCAATTCCGTGGGCAGGGTCCTCTCAGTAAGCCCGTCTGGCGCAGCGCCCCCTTCACCCAGCCAGCCGGGGGCCGGGCCCACCCCATTTTCAAGACCCCTCGTGCCCAAATCGTGCCCGAACGCTGAGACCCTGTCGAAACCAGCAGCAGGCAGCGATCCGACCCGGTCAGAGGCCAGGCTCCACCAGAGCTTGCGCCCCGGCACATTCTGCGTCACGTTCAGTCCATTCAGAGGATTCAAGAACCATGAGTGAACCCATTGCCAATCAGGAGGAGCAGTCTGGGACTCCCCCTTCCACCCAGCAAGCGGCCAACGACCTGCGCGAGGCAGCTGGCGAAAAGACGCGCCAGATCGCCCAGAGTGCGGAAGAACGGGCACAGTTACTTAAGGAATCCGCTGCCCAGAAAGCACAACACTTCAGAGAGTATGCCGGCGAGAAGGCCTCCCAGATTGCCGATGTTGCCGGCGAGAAAGCGGCCCAGTTCAAGGACGCTGCCGGCGAACACTGGGAGGAAACCCGGGTCAAGGCACGCGAAGTCCACGCCGACCTGGAAGATTACATCCGGCAACATCCCACCAAGTCCGTCCTGGTGGCGGCCGGAGTGGGATTCCTGCTCGGCCTGATCGTGCGCAGGTGAACAACCTCGTATCTCCGTCCCCCTGCCCCGGTCCATCTTCCTCTTCCCTAGCTCCTACGACGCGTCATGTCCGGCTGGTTTCAAAAGTCCGGCTCCTCCTCCGATCCCTCGCCGGAAAGCGGGAAACATGACCCTGCCGGAAAATCAGCCCACCAGTTCGGAGAAGGTCTTGGCGATCATCTGAAAGCCCGCGCCGAACTCCTCTCCATCGAGACGCGTGAAGCGGGCGAGGTGGCGGCTCGCAAGGGATCACTCGCAATCGCCGCTGTCGTGTTTCTCTTCTTTGCCTATGCTCTCGTCCTGGCCACCGTCGTCTCTCTCCTCGGTCGCTGGCTGGAGAGCCTGTCCAGTCAGTTCTCCGGACTTGGATGGCAACTGGCTGCCCTCGCCGCCGGTTTCCTGCATTTCCTCGTCGCCCTCGCCCTTTTCAGGAAACTGAAACAGAAGCGGGAACTCAACCTTTTCGAATTCACGCGCGCAGAGTTCAACAAAGACCGCGAATGGCTCAACCAAAGCAAAACCTCCGCGAACGAAAACGAGAGCTCGTCCTGAGTCTGGATGCCTCGCGCCTCCGGCTTGTTGAGGGCTCGGCCGACCTGCGGAAGCGGCTCAGCCCGATCCACATCGCCTCCTCCTATCTGCGCCGCCACCCCCTGCAAATCTTCGGAGCTACCTCTATAGGAGTAGCTCTGCTCACCTGGCTCCTCATCCCCCGCGGCCGCGCCAGGGACCAAAAACTTCCAAAATCGCCGAGCCGACGCCTTGCGGGCTGGATTATCGTGCTCTTGAAGGGTTCAATTCGCAACTGGTTGTTCACCCGGGTCATGGATTATCTCCGAACGAAACAATCGGAAACGGATTCCTTGCTTGGCCCCTAGCGGTTTCTATGGTTTCCACATCGCCACCACTCCGCCGCAACGTGAGGCGCCTGTAACTCCATGTCCGAACATCAAGTCCTTGCTCACGTCGATGAATACCTTGCCATCGGCATTGAGTATGATTGCTCCGATATTCACCTTCCCGCCCGGTATCCTCCGGCCTGGCGCCGTTACGGCAGCCTGGCCCCGATCTGGGAAGGCCACCCCCCCCTCACCTCTGAGGACACCGAGCGTCTCGCTCGCTCCTTCCTGACAGAGCGGGAATGGAGCCGCCTCCAGAAAATCGGGGATGTGGACTTTGCCTACCAGAACGAACAGGGCCGCTTCCGTGCCTCCGTTGTGAAGCAGCGTCTCGGCCTTGATATCGTCTTCCGCATCATCAGCACGGAGCTGCGCGACCTTCCCGCCCTGGGACTGCCAGTCGACCATCTCATCCCGCTCACCCGCTACCACAACGGCCTCCTGCTGGTCACTGGTTCGGTGGGATCCGGAAAATCGACCACCCTGGCTGCTCTCGTCGATTTCATCAACCAGGACCGTGAAGATCACATCCTCACTCTGGAGGATCCCATTGAGTATGTCTTTGATTCCAAGAACTGCCACGTCAACCAACGCGAAGTTCACTCTCACACCGAATCATTCCCCAAGGCTCTGCGGGGAGCCCTGCGGGAAGATCCCGACGTCATCATGGTTGGGGAAATGCGGAACCTAGAAACCATCTCACTGGCCCTTACCGCCGCCGAAACGGGTCACCTCGTCCTCGCTACCCTTCACACCGGAAATGCCCCGCGCACCCTCGACCGGATCCTCGATGTCTTCCCGGTCGATCAACGTGGTCAAATCCGTGTCATGGTCTCCGAGTCGCTTCGCGGCGTCATCTCCCAGCAACTGGTCCCCAACATTGAAGGGGACGGCCGCTGCCTCGCTCTCGAACTTCTCGTCAATACCCCCGCAGTGGCCGCCACCATCCGGGACGGCAAGACCTTCATGCTCCCGGGGATCATGCAGACCGGCAAGAACGTCGGAATGATCACGATGGATGAGTCGCTCCGAAACCTTTACGTCCAAGGAAAGATCACGCAGGAGGAAGCGCTTTTCCGCTGCGAAGACAAGGTCCAGATGAAAACCTTTTTCCAGTCCTGAACAGCTCTCCTCATGGCGAGAATCGACGCATATTTTCAGCACCTCATCGAGTCCGGTGGCTCGGACCTGCACCTCGCGGAAGGGGCTCCCCCGAAGGTTCGAATCCACGGATCCATTTCGGCCATCCCCAACCAGTCCGTCCTCGAAGGCGATGACTTCAAGAATCTTCTGGCCGAGATCTGCGATGAGAAATCCTTCCAGGGCTATCTCGAATCCGGCGACCTCGACTTCGCCTACGAGATGGACGAAGACTCACGCTTCCGTTGTAACTACCTCCAGCAGAAGAACGGACTTGCCGCCGTCTTCCGTCTCATTCCCACCGAGATCGCCTCCCTGGAGGAGTTGAATATTCCCACCGTGGTAAAGGAGTTCGGACACATGCGCTCCGGACTGGTCCTCGTTACCGGTCCCACCGGATCCGGAAAATCCACCACTCTCGCTGCCCTCCTTGACTACATCAACACGAATTTCTCCCGCCACATCATCACGGTGGAAGAACCTATTGAGTTCGTGCACAGCAACAAGCGCAGCATCATTACCCAGCGGGAAGTCCCCATCCAGACTCCCTCCTTTGCTGACGGCCTGCGGGCCGCCCTGCGGGAAGACGCTGACATCGTGCTCGTAGGTGAGATGCGTGATCTCGAAACCATCTCCCTCGCTCTCACCGCCGCGGAAACCGGACTCCTCGTCTTCGGCACACTGCACACAAACAACGCGCGAAAGACCGTTGATCGTCTCGTTGACGTCTTCCCGGCCGACCAGCAATCGCAGGTCCGCACCATGCTCGCTGCCTCCCTGCGCGGCGTGGTGGCCCAGTTACTCATGAAACGCAGCGACAAACCCGGTCGCTGTGCTGTCAACGAAATCATGTTCGCCACCCCCGCGGTCTCTGCCATCATCCGGGAAGGACAGACCCAGAAGCTCTATGACGTTATCATTGGTGGAAAAGCCGAGGGAATGCAGTTCATGGACGAATCCATCTGGGGAAAACTGCGCTCAGGCACGGTAACGTCCCAGGAGGCCTACATGAAGGCCATCGATAAGACGCGCTTCAAGAAGTTCCTCCCCGAAGAGCATGCCGCACTCGGCGAAGCCTCGGGCGAGAACCCCATGGAACACTAACCGCGGAGCAGAACGCGGGAAGGCCCGGTGGCCAGTTGGAGAGACTCACCACCCGCGATCCACCCGCCCGCTGCTGACCAGGGCATCCCGGCCCCTGCGGGAAAACCGGAATTACTCACATTCGCTCACATTCACATCCCTCATGGTTACCGGGGCAATTATGATCTCCCCTTGTGGTCGCCTGCTATCTGGACTGCGCAATTGACGGTGCCGGGGAACTCCCTACCTTCACCCTTGGCCTCTCTCTACGAAACGCCCATGAGCCAAGACCTGATCTCCTTCGGCTGCCCGAACTGCGATGTGCAACTCCGCGTTCCGGTGTCCATGGCTGGCATCAAGGGCCCCTGTCCCGCTTGCAGCAGTCCCATCCAAGCCCCTCTCCTTCAGGGAGGCCATCCAGCTCACCAGGCCCAGAACCAGATCCCATCCTCCTACCCTGATCAGCTTCCGGCCAACCTGGAGCCTCAGGCTCTCACCCCGCCCCAGACAGCCCCCAGCCGGTTCCCCGTTCCAGCCACCTCCCACGGCGAAGTCGCCGCTCCCTTCCCTGAATCTCCACCCGCCGAACCAACCCCTGCGATGGAACTTCCGGCTCTCGCTTCCGGGCAGACCGAGCCTGAGCTGGAAGGAGCCCTGACTTCACCCTCGCCACAGCCGAAATCCCGTCCTCTTTCGGATCTCAGTGCACCAGCTGCACCTGCCGCTCCTACTGGCCCCCTTCCCAACCTGTGGACCAATGACCCTCTGCAGGCTCCAGCCCGACAGGATGCACCGGCTCCTGCGGGCTTTCCCGAAACCTCGGTCCTTTCCGCTCTCCTGGCCACTCCGTCGCCCGCTACAGCGCCGCCGGAGATCGAATCTCCGGATTCCCTCTCTTCCCCCGGCATTCCCCTGGCCGAAGCTCAAACTCCGATCCCCAATCCGCCCGACAATGATCCTGTGGCGATGGGACTGCAGCCCGGCCTCTCCTCTTTCTCACCTCCGGAGACTTCTCCAAGCTATCCTGGCGAACCCCTCAGCAAGCCCTTCCCCTCCCTCGACACCTTTCCAGTCGCACCTCCACCCGAACCGCAATTCCCTGCTGCAGACCAGTCCCCGACCCCGCCTGATCTCGGCGATGCATCGCCTTCTTCTCTCTCCGGCGATCCTACCGGTTCGGCCCTTCCGGACTTCAGCCATCCGGATAGCCGTTCGCTCCAGGGCGATCCCGTTCCGGAAACCTCTGCCCCGCCAACCGGCTTCACCCCCGCTCCCGACCCCAACGAACTCGATCCCGAGAACATCCTCCCCCTCCACTCCGACAGCCCTTCCTTCCCAGAAGACGAGGTGAGGGAGCAGAGGGAGTGCGCAGCAGCCATCCCGGAAAGGAACGAACGACGTCACCTCCACTGGACCGCGATCGTCTTCCCGTTCCTCTTCCTCCTCCTCGCAGGCATCATGGTCTACCTCGTGCTGGACCTCAGCGATTTCCTTCCCCACAGCAAGAGCTACCAGAGACTTCCGGAGCTTCCCGGAAACAAACCCGAAGCCGTCCAGGTCTACGCCCCAAAGAGGAACCCTCCCTCGCCTGTCGCCCCGATCGAGCACCAGGAATCCCGCAGCGTCACTCCGCCGCAGCCCACGCCCCCCGGCGTCTTTAAAGTGGACCTGCAGACCCTCTTCCCGCAGCCCACTCCTGCCCCTGAGCCTGCCCCTGAGCCTGCCCCTGAGCCTGCCCCTGAACCTGCCCCTGAGCCTTCCCCTGAGCCTGCCCCTGAGCCTGCCCCTGCCTCCGAACCTGCCTCCGGTCTGCCCGTCAAACCTTCCCCCGGGGAACTCCCCCCAGATATCAGTCCCGACCCCAAGCCAAAGGGGCCACTCATCGAAGAACGGGATCGCAAGGTTGAGGGAGAGGTGAACCTGCCTCCTCTTATCGACCTCAACCCTTCCCGTAATGCCCTCCCGGAAAAGAACGACAAGCCCAGCAAGTCTGGAGAAGCTCTCACCCGCTTCCTGAGTGCCAGCACCCTTGCCGAACGCAGACCCTACATGACCGAATCCCGGCGCTCGGAAGCCGAACTCGCACGCAGCCCACTCGCCCGAAAATTACCACCCGTAATCCGTCAGCGCCTCCTCAATCATATTACGGACAACTCGGACAAACATGACGAGCGCTTCTTCGAAGTCTCCTTCGATCGCGATTCTGCCATCACACCCGTTCCCATTCTGGTTCAGGTCACCGAGGAGGACGACGACACCATGAAGGTCCACACTGATGCCTTCATCGACCTCTACAATGACGAGATGGCCCGGTTCGGTGCCGTCCCCATCAAGGGCGAGCACACGTTCCATGCCATCGTCGATGCCTACAAGCGTTGCTACGAGGACAACATCCCCGGATCCACCCAGAAATCCTACATCAAGCTCCGTCAGCATGAACAGGTCACCCCCCGGCTCCAGGCCTACTTCGGGAAGACTTCCGCGATCGCCACCCGGATCTCCCAACCCAACGGCCTGCCCTGGGGGCGCTCCGGGATCTCTACCGTCACGGTCAAGTGGAACACCGACCATCCCGGTCGTCCCTATATTGAACTCGTCCGTATCGACGGATTCACATGGAATCCGTAACGTCCCCTGCCTGACGCTGTCCGGTCAATCCCGCGCTCCACTCCGGGACCTCCTCACCTGCAGACCACCAGAACGGCAGCGAAGGTTGAGCTGCAACGACTTCACCGCGCCCCCGATGTCGATTTGCCCCCGGGGCCTGCCTTTGGAACGCGTACGACCATGAAGGCCTGGGCGCTCGCATGCTTCTTGAATTTGCAGTCGTTCCTCAATCGCAACAATCCGAAGGCTCGCTCCCTGACATGCACCGGCGTCACCTCAACCTCGTATTCCCACCCCGGTTTGACTGCCTTGATCTCATACTTGAACTGCTCGTTGGTGCAGGCGATGTCGGTAACTCTGATAGGGGCATCGTGGTTAACCTTCACCTTGAACTTCTGCGACTTTGCTTCTCCTTTCAGGTCCCAGAAGAGTGTGGGCGGCTCTATCGCAAAGAGATGAGGAATATCCAGCTTGGTGGTCAGGACCAGGGGCGTGGCCTCTCCATCAAAGTTGAGAACGATCTTCTTTTCGATTTTCCCCTTGATGGTCCCAAGTTTGAAATTTCCTCGCACCACACCCTTCTCCCCCGGCTTCCAGGTGAGCTTGCCGTTCTCGCTGATTTCGGCCGAGAGACAGCTGCAGGCGGACTTGTATTCCTTGATCGTGACTGGAATCTCACCCTTCACCGTAAAGGGAAACTCCACACTGAGGCGGTCCTGGTCCGGCGGGAGCTTCATCAGGATTTCACGCTTTTCGAAGACGAACTGTCCGAAAACGGTGGAGGGAGCGGCGAGCGCAATCCCCAAACCCAAGACGAGCATCAGGCGCAGATTCTTCATCACTTCTTGACGAGATTTACCAGCTCTACCGTGATGATCAAGTTCCCGTCCCGCCATTTCGGGCCAACGAGGTAAACTCTCTTTCCAACCTCGAAGACGCGGTCCCATCGCAGCGCCATCTTGCTCTTCTGCCAGTATTCAACATCCAGACGCAGCTTGCGGGACTCCTTGATGGACGCCTGTGGCTGGAAGGTCAGCATCAGGGCCTGCGAGTTCCTGATAGGCTGGGCCCAGCTCTTGTAACCCTTCAGGATATGCTGCTTGACCGATCCCAGTCTCACGAAGTTCCTGTAGGGTTTCAGTTTCGAAACCTTCCGCAACCGGGTCTTCTCCGCGGCAGAAACAGAATCCACCCCGACTCCCAGAGAAGTGACCGGGCCGTTCGTGCCGAAGAGAACCTCGGTCCGGACCTGTCCGATGACTTCCTTGCCGGGATCCTGCGCACCCACCACCTCCAGAAGGGCGAGAGAAAGGAGCAGGAATGTCCGCAGTGTCTTCACCCTCGGTTAGTAAATCTCCTCCGTCTTCACGTAGTAGCCATGCTCACCGTCGAGAAAACCTTCCCCGATCACAAGATCGGTGTCCGCAAGCGGAGCAAGACCCTCGACCACCAGCAGGGTGGAATCCGATTCCCTGTCGAGAATGACCTCGGTGGAAACGTTGGCGAGCGGAGAGTACACTTCCGAACCCGCCGCGGCGTCGACCACCCCTCCCTGGTTTGCCGGCTGCGCACTCTTCATGCCAAGCAGGAAAGCCATCACCACAGCAGCGGTAGCTGCCGGAGCCATCCACCAGAACCAGAGACGGTTGAAGGCGCTCTCGCTCCGGCGCGAATCAGTCTTGTCCACCCCTTGTCCCTCCTTCCTTACCAGACGCTCGAGGCGCGAATTAAAGAAGTCGGGAAAGGGAGGCTCAATCTCGGAGGGAACAGCGGCCCGCAGTTCTTTCCGCAGACGGGCGTAGTCCGCACGCTCTTCGTGAAGCTCGGGGTGCTCAGCCAGGACCGGTTCCAGTTCGAGCAGTTCTTCATCGCTCAGTCCATCGTCCATCCAACGGGTAAGGAGTTCTTCTTTACGATCGTTCTTCATGACTTGGTCAGCAGGGATTGCAGTTTCTTCCGGGCGTAAAACAACCGGCTCATTACCGTCCCGATGGAGCACTCCATCACGTCGGCAATCTCTTTATACTCTAAACCCTGCACTTCGCGAAGCAGGATTGCTTCCCGATGTTCAGGGGAAAGTTTCTCAAGGGCCCCCTCGATATTGGCCCGCAGTTCCCCCTGCGAGAGAGCCTCATCAGGACGGGCCATTCGCGCCGGAGTCGCCTGTGCCCCCGCCGCAATCGCTTCCCGGTCCAACAGGTTGTCATCCAGTTCACCTGCTGTTTCCATTTTTCGTTTGCGCATCCAGTCGTAGACCACGTTGTGCGTGATGCGGTACATCCAGGTCGAAAAGCGGGCGCGCGCCTCGAACTTCGGGAGTGCCTTCCACACCTTCACGAAGACTTCCTGGGCAAGGTCCCACGAGTCGGCTTCATTCCTGACCATGTTCTGGATCATAGCATAGACCCGGCCACGGTGTTTGGTAACAAGGGCATCGAAGGCGCTGTAGTCGCCTTCCTGGCATCTGTTCACCAACTCCGCGTCGGAAGGTGTGTCAGGGCCCCCTTCCCCTGCGGCATCGCCGGGAACGGGCCCCTTCACCAGATTCGACGCAAATTGGCGGAAAAAATTCATGCGCTCCGAAGGAAGGCCCAATCTGGACTTAAACGCCCGTTTGAGCAAGCCGGGACCCCCGGTAATTCAAGGAACAGCCCCGGAATCGCCCCTTATTCATCCGAGGCTCTTCTGCCAGAAAACAGCAACTCTCCGCGGATCTCCGATCACCGGAATCCACTCGGGACATCCTCCATTAGCCGGCATCCGGCCTCTTGTCCACTTCCTCGCTCCTGCCTAATACACGTCCCGCTGATAACGTTTCTCCTTCTTGAGGGCCTTCACGAAGTCCTTGGCCTCATCCTCACTCCTGCCACCGTGTTTCTCCACAATACCGTGCAGGGTGGCATCGACGTCCCTGGCCATCCGATTGGCGTCACCACAAACATACAAGGTGGCTCCATCCTCCAGCCATGACCAGATTTCCCGGCCCTTTTCCTCCATGCGGTGTTGAACGTAGACCTTCTCGGCCTGGTCCCGGGAGAAAGCAAGGTCGAAGTGACTCAGGACACCTTCCTCCTGCAGGGAGGTGAACTGCTCCTCATAAAGGAAATCAGTTTCACGATGCGGGTTACCGAAGATCAGCCAGTTATTCCCCTTTGCTCCCCTCAGCTTGCGTTCCTCCAGAAAGGCGCGGAAGGGAGCGATCCCCGTACCAGGACCCACCATGATAATGGGCGCATCATTATCCTCCACCAGTTGAAAGGCCTTGTTGTGATGCACGAAGACACCGGGTTGGATGCCATCCGCCCGATCAGCAAAGAAGGTTGAGCATACCCCGCCCCGCTGCCGTCCGTGCGAGTGGTAGCGCACGATCACAATGGTCAGGTGCACTTCCCCGGGGTGCGCGTTCGGACTGGAGGATATGGAGTAGAGCCGCGGTTGGAGTTTCTTCAGCACGGAAACAAAATCCTTCTCGTCCGCAAAGTCCGCCGGGCAATCGGTCACGAGATCGATTACCTCCCGGCCCCAGCAATAATCCTTCATCGCCTTGCGATCTTCGCTTTCCACCAGCGAACGAAGGCAGGGCGATCCACTGCGCTTCTGCCAGGCTCGCAGGGACTTGGGAGTGAGAGAACGAATGTCATAGGCCGTGATCAGAGCTTCCCGCAGAGAGGCCTCGCCACCATTCGGCAGGGGAACCTCCTCGCTTCCGTTGAAAGGAAGGCCCGAAAGAATCTCGTCGACTTGTTCTTCCGGGTTGCGCGGGAAAACACCAAGAGCATCGCCCACCACATACTCAAGTCCGGATCCCTCCAGTGACAATTCCACGTGATAGGTTTCCTTCTTCGAACCAGGCGTATTGAGATTATAACTCCTGAGGATTGGACTCGGGAAGGGGGTATTCTTTCCGTATGGCATGATCGGGGATTTCCGGCCTCCGCCGGGGGAGCGGAAAATAGGACGATCACTACCGCATTCAAGGCCATTAAGTGGGTAAAACGACCGAAGTTCCCTCCATCTCGGTTGGGGAAGCCCCGTTTTCCTGCCTCCCAGGCACGCTCTCAGGAAAACACCTGCCTGGCCTTGCAGCAGGAGACCATGCCGGGCTGGAGCGGACGCACTCCCGGAGTCAGTCTTCCTCCACGATCACCGCCCGGCCCGGGGCCCCCTCGAAGGGCACGCGAAAGGCGCGATTCCTGACCGGATCACGGGGATCACGCACCAGCGTGCCGACACGCAAGCCACGCACATCCACAATCGTGTTGGTGTAGGGATTGAGGATATAGCCGGACTTGCCAGGGAGGAGCACTCCGAACGGATGGTTCTTCTGCTGGCGGATTTCATGCTCGGTCTGCTCCTCCGTCGTGGTGCCCGTGCCCTGGGAAGGCACACTGAAATCAATCTGGCTCCGGTGTAGAAACCCAGTCAGTCCGTTCTCCGTCTGCACGAAAAGCCAACGCTCGTCCTCCTGGTCCCAGACGTGCACGGCTTCGTTGGGTTCCAACTTGCCCACGATGTTATTTTTCCGCGTCGTCGGGGAAGTCCGCAGATTGCTCCGCGCACCGTTGTCAGTCTTGCGCAACTTCTTCCACTGTCCGGGCTTGATCCCCTCCCGGGCCGCCAGCAGACGCTCATGCCTGATGCGCGGTCCTCCATCCCTGATGCGCACGTCAAAACTCCGCATCGACACACCCTCCCAGTTCTCACCACCTTCAACCGTATTCACGTGGACTGCACAGTGGACGCGAACGAGATCGTCTCCGATCGATTCCACCTGAGGCTGACCGATCAACTGCAACCGTTGCACACCGGTGGGGCGTTCCATCTCCCATTCGCGCCAGTCGCGCTCACTCAGGACACGGTAGTTCCCATTCTCCCGGGTACTCCGGAAACTGAACTCCAGCATCCCGCTGCGACTCTGCACGCGTTCCCCCGCACTCGATTGTTCCGCCGCGATGTACTCCTGCACCACCTGCAGGGCCTTTTCAACCTGGGCCGCACGATCCGGTCCGGTCTGTGCTCCGGCAGGCACGAGGGACAAAACTGCTGCAGTTGCAAGTGCCAGAGAAAAGGGGTGCGGAAAATTCATCTTGAACGTGTGCCGGGAAAAGGCCGCGCAGCTTACCAATGATTGCAGATTCTGCACTCCCTTTTACAACGCATTTCATGCTCTTACGATTCTCCAACAATCACGAAAGATTAAGCAGATGTCATTCTTCCCTCCCTTGAACAAGAGAGGGCGGGAGTGAATTCAACGTCCCTCCACCCTCCAGCCCTCACCGTCAGGAAATGGGGAAGGCCAGGATTGTGAGCGAAGTCGGTTCTCCCGTTACTGGGGAAGCGGAAAGTCCTGGTTGAAGGCAAAAACACGCTCGCGGATCTCGGCCAGTTTTTCCCCGTCGTCCCTGTTTTGAATGGCCTCGAACATCAAGTCGGCCACCGACTCAAGATCCGCCTCCTTCATTCCGCGGGTGGTCACTGCGGGCGTGCCCAACCGGATGCCGCTCGGCTTCATGGGTGAACCCGTGTCAAATGGAATAGCGTTCTTGTTGACCGTGATCCCTGCCGCATCGAGTGCCGCGTCGGCCACCGTGCCGTCAAGTCCCAGAGGACGCATGTCCACCAGCATGCTGTGGTTGTCCGTGCCACCGGAGACGATCCGGAAGCCATGCTCCCCCAGCCTTGCAGCCAGGGCCTGCGCATTGTTCACGACCTGCTCCTGGTAGCCCCTGAACTCCGGTCGAAGCGCCTCCCCCAGGCAGACCGCCTTGGCCGCGATCACGTGCATGAGGGGGCCCCCCTGCACACCCGGAAAGACCATCGAGTTGATCTTCTTGGCATACTCCTCACGGCACAGGATCAGTCCACCACGCGGTCCACGCAGCGACTTGTGGGTAGTGGTGGTCACGAAATCCGCATGAGGAACCGGCGTGGGATGCACCCCGACGGCCACCAGGCCAGCGATATGGGCCATGTCCACGAAAAGGTAGGCCTCCACCTCCCTCGCGATCGTGCCCATACGCTCGTAGTCGACTATCCGCGAGTAGGCGCTCGCCCCACAGGTTATGAGTTTCGGCTTCACCTCCGCGGCCACCGCAGCCAGTTGATCGTAGTCAATCTGCTCATTCTCCTGGCTTACGCCATAGTGCGTCACCTCGTAAAACTTACCCGAGAAATTCGCTTTGTGGCCGTGCGTGAGGTGGCCGCCATGGGCCAGATCCATCGTGAGAATCCTGTCGCCCGGCTTGAGAAAGGCGAAATAGACCGCCGCGTTGGCCTGCGATCCGGAATGAGGCTGTACATTCACGTGCTCCGCACCAAAGAGTTCCCTGGCCCGGTCAATGGCAAGTTGCTCGGCGGCATCAACGTTCTCACACCCTCCATACCACCGGCGCCCCGGATAACCTTCTGCATACTTGTTGGTGAGAAGTGATCCCTGTGCTTCCAGGACCGCTCCGCTCACAAAGTTCTCCGAAGCGATCAATTCGACGTGATCCCGCTGGCGTCGGCCCTCTGCTTCCACCACTGCAAAGACTTCAGGGTCACTCACCGACAAGCGACTCCCCGACGCCTTGGCCACACGCTGAACATGGCGCCCGCCTTCAAATGACGTGCTGAGAAAGGCCTCCGTAACTGCCACCGCATCCTCAACCGACATCTCTCTGGCTCCCAGGCAGGCAATATTTGAGTCGTTGTGGCCCCGCGTAATGGCGGCATCTTCGGGCGAACACAGACGCGCGGCTCGCACACCCTTCACCCGGTTGGCCGCAATACTCATCCCGATGCCCGATTTGCACACGAGGACTCCAAAATCCGCCTTGCCCGCCGCCACGCTTCGCGCCACCGCGTTGGCAAAATCCGGATAATCTACTGAATCCGTGCTGTTTGTTCCATAATCAACCACTTTGTTGCCGACTGCCTTGAGCGCCTCCATGATGGCACTCTTGACCTCCACCCCTCCATGGTCCGCTCCTATCGCAATTCGCAGAGTAGCGTTCTTCATCAGTAAGATTCAATCCTTCGTCAGGACGGCCCATCCGTGACCGCTCTCGCCTCGAAACGCAATCGCGAAAACGAGTTGGGACCCCTTATTCTGCAGGCGGGCCTTCCTCCGTTCGCAAAAACCCGAGAATCCCCTTGATGGCCAGATCCAGGCAGGCGGCCACCTCCTCGTAGGCCCGTCTGCCTCCACCGATGGGATCCGGCACGTCCCGACCCACCTCCCCTTCAATATCCGCGAAATCGCAAGCAAGATGGAACTTGTCCCGCTGCTCAGGGTAGAGCGTTTCCAGGGTGTCCTGGTGATCACGCGTCATGCAAAAGACATGGCTGGCGTGCTTAATGATTGTATCGTCCACCATGCGACTCCCGAAACCGTCCAGATCGATCCCGCGCCCGGCAAGGATCTCCAGCGTTTCCAGACTGGCGCCCCCTCCGTCATAAGCCGCAATCCCTGCCGAACTCACCATGAACCCCTCCCCCGATCCTGTCGCCCGGAACAAGCCTTCCGCCATCGGACTGCGGCAGGTGTTTCCCGTGCAGACAAAGAGCACATGGAACTCGGCTTCGGACATGGTGAAGCTATGCCCTCCGTCCTGCGTCCCGTCAAACCGGCAATCCACGGCCAATTCTTGGATCGCGCCGTTCCACGGAACCCTCAACCGGGGCTCCTCCATTAACTTTGAAATACCAGACCATTCATATTAGTTGATGAAAAAAACCATGGATCGCGCCCTCTCCCTGATTCCCTCCGCATTCCGAAACCACAAAGATTGGCAGAGCAATGAAGGGATCTCGAATCATTCCACCAAGGTCCCCGCTTGCCTCCCGTTGCCAAACTCTCTACCAAGCATTCGATCATCATGAGCGACTGGTCTGATCTCGGCGATATCCTCACTTCCACCCGGGAGAGCCTTGGCTGGTCGATCGAGGATGTTTCGCACCGCACCCGGATTCCCCAGGCCACCCTGTGCCAACTGGAGAAAAACGACTACTCCAAGTTTCCCAGCCTGACCTACGCCAGGAGTTTTCTCGCACAGTATTGCGATCACCTCGACATCGATGCGGTCGAATGCCTCGCCCACTTTGAAACGGGTGATTCCCTGGCCGACCTGAATGCCTGTGGCTACCTCAAGGACCACGATGAGCGGGTGAATGCCCGACCACTCGTCATGAAACGGCCCAGGAGCCGGAAGAAAAAGGTGCGCAAGGAGAAGCAGAAGGCACCCGGGGAGAAGCAGGAAAAGAAACGGGCTGTCTCCTCCTCCCGACAACCTCTCGTGGTTTTCTCCATCACCTCCCTCCTCCTCACCTGCGCAATCTTCACCTTCATGAAACTGAGTGACACTCTTGAAGAAAAGGAATCCGTCACCAGGGAAGAACCTGCCGAGACTCTTGGTGCCATCGGTGGCGCGTCCATCCAGACCCCTGCCGGCCCCGATCTCTCCAACGTCCCGCGCGCCCTGCTTGTATCACCGGAAGGAGAAAGCTCTCTCATAGCCGGTGAACCCGGCGGAAGGGCGGGTATCGAGATCCTCGGCGCCTCGCCCTCCTCTCAGGCAAACATCCGCACCGAATTCTCTCTCGATAACCCACCCCCACGGGCTGTCATCGTCGAAGAGTAACCCGGTGGAGGGGATCAACCCCCGGCCCTGGAGGCGGGAATGCTCCGGCCCTCCGCGTTCGTTCTCAACCTTCCGCCCGGAACAGCTCCAGAAACGGCGCAAGGAACCTCTCCGCCTTCACCGCGCCCACGCCCTTGATTCCCATGGCCTCCTCCTCGGAGGTGGGCCGGATCCGGGCAAGGTCCTCCAGGGTCTTGTTGGAAAACACCCCGTAAGGCGGCAAACGGTGTTCCTGTGCCAGGGTGGTTCGAAGATCCTTCAAGCGGGCATAGAGGACGGGATCGAGGGGCGCCAGTTCGTCTCCCGGTTCCATCCGTGCTCCCGAACTTTTCGCCGTGCTCTCCCGCAGGGTCTCGGGCCAGACCAGGCTGTATTCGATTTTTCCCTTCATGGCCTGCTCCCCCTTCGCCGTCAGAGTGACCAGGGGATACTCGCCCCGCTGGGTGATGAGAAGGCCTGCGGCATGCAGGGAATGAAAGAGCTCATTGAGATAGGCCGTCCCTTTCCCCTTCAGGATGCCATAGGTTGAAAGTTCGTGCAGGCGCACCCGCAGAATCTCCTGTGACTTGCTGCCGGTCAGCATCTGCACAATGCGACCCCGTCCAAAGATACCCTCCCAGCCCTTGCCGGCACGTCGGCTCATGCGTGCCACCCCGCTCAGCACCTTGCGCACCACCAGGTCCTCTGCCCCGGTCGGCGCACGCCGGTCCGTCCCGTAGTCGCTGCAGCACACATCACAGGTCCCGCACTCACCCGGCTCCTCCTCACCGAAGTATTCCAGGATCGTCCGTTGGCGGCAACCTGCCCCGTAGCACAGTTCAACCATGGCCTGCAGTTTCTGCCGATCGCGCCGTTCCTTCTCCTCCAGTGCGGTCCGGTCGATCTCCAGGCCACCGGCCTGCACCTCCGGATGCCGCAGGCGCGTGCCACGTCGCCGCTGTCCCGGAACATCGAAGCGCTCAAGATAACCCGCCCGCGCCAGAGCCGCCAGGGCGCTGCCCACTGCCATCCCGTTCTTCACCTCCACTGCGCCTGTGATCTCTTCGATGCTCGCATGAACTTCCTGCTGTTCATCGGCCTCGTCATGAAGGAACTGGTAGACCTGGCAGATCGTCCCGTAGCCGGGGTTTGCCCCCTCCAGAAAAAATTCCTGCGTCCTGGTGTCGGCGTAATTCCAGAGAAGTTCACAGTGCGCGGTCTCCCCGTCCCGACCGGCCCGGCCTGCTTCCTGATAATAAGCTTCCACACTTCCGGGAACCTCGAAATGGATCACGAAGCGCACGTCCGAGCGATCAATCCCCATCCCGAAGGCATTGGTCGCCACCGCCACATCCACCTCGCGCCGGATGAACCGATTCTGCGTTTCCTCGCGTTCCGCTTCCGTCATCCCACCGTGATATCCGATACACTTCACTCCCCAGCTGTTGAGCGTCTCGGCCACCTCTTCCACCCGCTTGCGCGTCGCGCAGTAGACAATGCCGGTCCGGTGTTCATCCAGAACCTCGCGGGTCCGGCGAAACTTGGCCGCCTTGGTCTCAACCGGCGTGATGTTGAAGCTCAGGTTCGCCCGCGCAAAGCCCGTCACGATCTGGAACGGTTCATCCAGCTCCAGAACCGACACAATGTCTTCCCGCACCACCGGGGTAGCGGTAGCGGTGAAGGCCACGCACTGCGGCCCCCCCAGATTCGTCCGCGCCTTACCCAGTCGGAGATAGTCCGGCCGGAAATCATGCCCCCACTGGCTCAGACAGTGTGCTTCGTCAATCGCGAGGAGAGCCACCTTCACCTCCCGCATGGCGGCCAAAAATCCCTCCGCCCGGAAACGCTCCGGGGCCACATACACCAGCTTGTAGTCACCCGCAATCATGCGGTCGATCCGCTCCCTCTGTTCGGAGTTGGAAAGGGTTGAATTGATGAGGGTGGCCGCCACCCCCTTCTCCACCAGGGCGTCAACCTGATCCTTCATCAGGGCAATGAGCGGGCTGACCACGATTGTGACACCCTCCAGGCACAGGGCCGGCAGCTGGTAGCAGAGCGATTTCCCACCCCCTGTCGGCATCACCACCAGTCCATCCCGCGAAGCGAGGATCTGCTCCACGATCTCAGCCTGCCCCTCCAGGAACTCCTCGAACCCGAAGGCATCCTGCAACGTCTCTCTCGCCAGGTCGGGCACGGACCGAAGTTGCACCGACTTCCGCTCCTGATCAATCCAAAGGACGGCGAGACCCCCTGCCGGCCGGTTCTCTCCAGGCCCGCCAGGTCCTGGAATTCCCATGTTTGCCCTCGCTCGCCATCACTCCAACTGAAATCATGGCATTTCCTCATCAAAGCCCGTCATGAACGTCAGCTCCTTCCTCTTCCTGCACCTCTGCCTCTGCACCGCTGTCATTACCGCCCTGCCCAGCCACGGCGGAATCAGAGCCGGAGCCGCGGAACGGGACATCACCCCCACTGCCGGTCTCGAGATCCAGCACTACTTCCGCAAGAGCATCGGGGTGCGCGATCCCCTCTTCGCGCGCTGTCTCTACCTTGAGGACGGGGTCGGGAACGCTGTCGCCATCGTGGGACTCGACCTCATCATGGGAAGCTTCGAGGCCTGCGATCAACTGCGGGCGGAGATCCGGGAAAAGTGCGGTGTCACCCACACCCTCCTCAACTTCAGCCATTCCCATGCCTCGGCCGCCCTCGGCCCCCGCGGCAGGACCAGGATTTCCAACGATTCCAACTCGCAATGGAACGACCGCACTCTCGACGCCATCATCGCAGTCGTCGCGGGAGCCAGGAAACAGACCGAGCCGGTCTCCCTGCGCGCCGGCCGGGCCGGAGTACAGGTCGGCTTCAACCGGCGACTGGTCAATGCCGACAACGGGCACGTCTTCATGGGAGTCAACCGCAAGGCGCCAGCCGTTCCGTGGGTCAACGTCCTCGTAGCTGACAGCATCCGGACCGGCAAACCCCTCGCCGTCCTCTTCGAGCACGCTGCCCACCCGGTCATCGTCCCGCACACCAGCAAGCTCACCAGCGCGGATTTCCCGGGCGCGGCCGGAAAGCGGATCCGGGAAACCCTCGGCAAGGATGTCATCACCGTCTTCGGCCAGGGCTGTGGTGGTAACATCAATGGATTTCCCCTGCGCTCCACCCATGAGAAGGCCGAGGA
>PVBE010947856.1_pt1 | contig 47758 bp, 29 predicted proteins | sample 1631181 | NCBI WGS metagenome assembly PVBE01 (sample SAMN08397723, study PRJNA350692) | Marine metagenome, whole genome shotgun sequencing project. | isolation source: water | place: Pacific Ocean | collected 2012-04
AGTAACCATGTAGGCCAGGAATCCATAATAGTGCAGGAAATGATCAACCATCATATCCACATCCACCGGCATTGGAATTTGCTCCACTTCATGTCCTAAAGAAGACAATAGCTGCGCTACCTCCACCTGGGTTTGATAAGTAGTCTCGTCCTGGTGCCCGGTTTTACCGTTTGGAAGGTTTTCAAAAAATGCTATGCGCAATCGCTTTTTACTCGCGTTTTGAACGTGCCCAAGATTGGGAAGTTTCTTATTGCTGTAATGTTTCTCGGCTTCACTATAAAATAGTGCGGTATCCCGAACGGTTCGGGTAAGCACGCCTTGATGTACAATGTTTACCGGCATCAACTCGGTTCCGTCCATCGGGCGAAGCCTATGCCTGGAAGGTTTCAACCCTACCAAACCGCATATAGCTGCAGGGATGCGGGTAGAGCCGGCTCCATCATTAGCAGAGGCAATCGGTACAGCACCACTGGCCACCAGGGCAGCCGATCCTGACGATGAACCACCTGCTGTGTATTCTGTGTTCCAGGGATTTCGCGTAACGGCCCATTTCTCGTTTTCCGTACTACAGATAAAACCGAATTCCGGCATGGTGGTCTTGCCGAGGGTACGTAAACCAGTTGACAGAAATTGATCAACAAACTTGCTGTTTCGTTTCGCTGATTTCGAGGTAAAAGCGCCTGTTCCCATCTGCGTAGGATGGCCCGCGATTGGATCGTTGTCCTTAATGAAGGAGGGCACACCGTGTAAAGCACCACAGCCTGATACATTGGAATAGTCGCGCGCCTGGTCATACATTTTGATGACGATGGCATTTAATGCAGGATCTACTTTTTCTGCACGAGCTATAGCTGCTTCTGTTACTTCTTCAATTGAGATTTTGCGATTAGCGATAGCTTCAGCCACGCCCACAGCGTCAAGGTTGCCCAGTGCGTCATCTGCAAAAGCGTTTATTCTGTTTTTCATTTTTTGGTTGGTTACGGGGTTTGTAAAACTAACGCAAAGTCAATTTAATTGGGTCGGGTTTCTGCCAGAACCAATTTCATGCACTCTTCATTCTTCCCCAAGCTCCACCAAAACCGGCCATCCCAGGAACTGTTCTGCCTGATCGGAATTAACATCAACATGCCGGGGCCAGCACTCGAAGGTAACTTGTTGGGTGATTTTGTTGAATCGGATCATCCCATAACCCGCACCATTTGATGGGCCATCGGGATTAGCATAAGCATGCATGGTTATTTTGTTGTTGAAGGTATCGTGATATTGACCTGTCCACGACAAGGTATCGGCCTTGCCTACTGGCTCCTCCTCTCCTTCGGGCCACCACCATCGGCTGTAGATGCTGTTCACAATTGCCGGCACCACAAATGCCCAGGGGCCATCATCAAACGCATTGATGCCATGCCGAACAAGTGTTGCCAGGTGCTGATCACCAGCAATATGTACGGCATTGGCCTTTTCGATCAACTCCAATGCCTTGTTTCGCCCGGTTTGTGGCCAGCCGTTGGTGTCAAGATCGCCTCCGGATCGTTTGCGTTTCTTGCCGTGCAGGTGCGCTCCGCCACAAAAGCCGGTAGCTGAAAGAACAGCTTTCATGGAAACATCTTCCCTTTTTTCGGCCCATTCTTCCAGGAAACGGAGTTGCCGCTGTCCCAGAAGAGTGAGTCCCTCCACATCAATGGAAGCGGGGTTGTAGGGTTTGTGTTTGATGTGATCGGGTCGGAAGAACCGGTTATGAGGCACCTTTCCCTTTGGCCCTGATTTGAACTTCCTGTCCTCAATAATGGCGAAATCAATACCGCCAACTACCAAATTTGTGTAGTAAACTCCAATACCCTGTTCCACGGGTTTGGGATCATGAGGATCGGGGAGATGAGCCGTCTGGCAGCGTTCTACCATATTCACATATTCGGGATCGAACCTATACCCACCGCTGAAACCGAACATACCCTTGCCCTTCTTTCCCCCTTCGCCCCAAAGGTTATACATCCCAATATCGTGATCATCGGGGATAGTGATGCATGGGCGGTTTCTGAAAGTCTCGCGGAATTGCATACCAAATAACAACCAGGCAGCCGTATGTTCACGGTGATCGTAAGATTGATCACCCGCGAAGAAGATTAGATCGGGATCCTGGGCGTTGATGTTGCGAACGTAATGAGCCCGGTCGCCCCTGTCCTTTTTACTGTTGCACGAAAGGGCGGCCATGCTGATTACGCTTTTGTCGATGGGGTCCTGGCGTACCAATCCTTCAAAAACGGAACCTCCCGCATGTCGCAAGCGGTATGGAATATCCTGTGTGTGATCCCAGTTTTCCACCCGGAACAAAGCCGACCAACCCAATACGTTCACTTCTTGCCGCTGAATCTCTTTCCATTGGCCATCGATGCTTATCTCCAACATCACCTCCCTCGATTCGTCTGGATAAAGCGGAAACAGCTGTGCCGACAGTTTCAGCGTGCCCTCGCTTACCGTGTATAACCCAAAGGCGATGACCGAATCCCTTGACACATGCAGGTTGATGATGTCATTGGATTTGTGTTTCCACCATTGGTTGGTGCAGAGTTTATCCACTCCTTTAAAAGGGGCTTTTGAGGTGGAGGATTGGGCATTTACTAGCAAGAACAGACCTGCCAGCAAAAGGAAACACGATAGCCGCTGCATGGAGCGGGAAGATAGGGATTGTTGTTGATTGGTACGGACGGATTGAGAAAAGTGCATAGAGAACTTTTCATCCTGAACCTGGGTGATGGAACGTTGCACACCTGATGTACAGTAGCCTCCCTACTCAAAATCCATCAGGTATTCGTAATGCTCCGTAAAACCCGATTTATCAACCGGGTTAATGAATTGAAGATCCTCAATCAATCTTCCATCTTTTTTATCTATAGTTGTATGTAGAACCTGAAAACCACATCACCAGGCTGAATACTGAGGGTTCTTTCTGCCAGGATTTTCGGGTAGTTACTCCACTTTTCATAGTCTATCACCTCAAATTCATGATCAAAGAACTGTAGCTTTTTACCGCCTTCCGGGTAAACCAGTTTGGTTTTTTCTTGTGGCCTTATTTGAGATAGGATGTAAATTTTGAAGTAATCTGGTTTTCCTTCCGCGTGGCTTGCATACCACCAGAATAGTATGGATCATCCAAACAAATAAAAACCCAACGAAATAGCACCCACAAGCCGCAAGACTTCACCAGTTCTGGCCCATTTTCTTCCTTCCAACAATCCACCAATAATCACCACGGAGATAACGACAAAGGCAGCGATGAGTAATTGTTCAAGTAGCTCAAAATCTTTAAACGTAAACAGGAAATAAGATACTACTGCCAATACCAACGCGTACTGAAATGCCAAATAAACACCCAGTTTCCTGGTAACTGTGTTACTATATTTTTTGTAATCACGGGCAACTACCTGTGGCTTTCTATATCCACCTTGTTCGGCAGGAAGCCATCCGGGTTTCTTAAATAGTAGTTTTAATTTATCAACAAAGCGCATCGGTCTCCTCAAATCCCTCAACATATCAGCATACCAGTCGAGATTTGCCCAAACAGGATTCCAACTCGCCAATGGTTTGGTAACTCCATACACCACTTCCTCTTCTTCAGCTTGAAATGTTCCAAACATCCGATCGAAAATAATAAGTGTACCACCATGATTCTTATCAATGTATTGAGGGTTTCGGCCATGATGCACACGGTGGTGTGATGGGGTAGCGAAAACAAACTCCAGTATGGGATGCAGTTTCTTAATCGTTTTGGTATGAATCCAGAATTGATACAATGTCTGAAAAGCGTTCACTGCCACAAAGGCAATTGGATTGAAGCCAACCAGGGCCAGCGGTAAGTAGAATATCATTCCAATAAACATTTGAAAGGAAGACTGTCTCAGGGCTACGGAAAGATTATAATCTTCACTTTGATGATGTACGATATGGGCACCCCAGAAAATATTGATTTCATGCGCATACCGATGAAACCAATAATAAAGGAAATCTACACCGATGAAAAGGAGAACAAAAGTGAGTATGCTGTCTTCAATGGTGAAGAACCGGTAGTTTTCGTACAGGAAGAGGTAACCAACAATCAATACGGTTTTAGAAAACACTTCAGTAATCTGCATAACAATACCGCAACTGATATTTGTAATAGCATCTTCAAGTCGATAAAGATTTAACCTGTTGAGGAAGGATACAAGGATTTCGAAACCAATGAGAATGAAGAAAACCGGGATGGAAAGTATGATGTAGCTCATGGATTGAAGCAGGTTAAAATGATCTTCGAATAACACAATAATAAGAAATAATCAGCCCTGTCTGAAAATGTCAGGAGCTTGATATCGATTCCAGCATTTTCCCTTGCCAGAGATTTTTTTCAATTAGCAGTTTGTCGATTTTCGCCACTATCTCGAAATTCTTCAACTCTCCCCATTTAGGAGCCAGTAGCAAGTGTGCAGGCGATTCACTGATAAACCGATCAATAATTATATCTGGTCGAAGCCGGGCAACAAACTCGGTGATAAACTCGAGGTACTCGTCAATTCCAAAGAGATTGAATGTTTCCGGTTCTCTTTCCAGTTGAGAAGCCATCATGGTATGTTTTACAATTTGTAACTGGTGGATCTTTAGTGAGTTGATCGGTAGTTTTGACAGTTCCTCAGCATGGTGAAGCATTTCGTCACGAGTTTCACCCGGCAATCCGATAATTACATGGGCGCCAAGATGAAGACCCCTGTTTTTGGATAACTCATAAGCCGCCATAGTCTCTTCGTAGGTATGACAACGATTGATAACCTTCAGCGTTCTGTTTATTGTGCTTTCAACACCAAATTCCAGGGCTATGTGGTATTGCTTGGCAAGGTTCGATAGAAACGCCACGATTTCTTCATTCACACAATCAGGACGTGTACCGATAACCAAACCCACAACTTTAGGATGGCTGATGGCTTCCGTGAATAGTTCTTTTACTAAACTGATGTCGGCATAAGTGTTTGTATATGCCTGGAAATAGGCCAGGTACTTTTGGGTTTTATATTTATTGGAGAAGAATGAAATACCTTCATCCAACTGCATTGTGATGCTCTTTTGAGGCTTGCAATAATCTGGGTTGAAGGTATTGTTGTTACAATAGGTACATCCACCAACACCCTTTGAACCATCACGGTTTGGGCAGCTAAAACCAGTATTCAGGGATATTTTCTGAACTCTTTCTTTAAACTGTGTTTTAATAAAAGAAGAGTAGTCGTTGTATCGCTTATTGTTGTTGAAAATCATCAGGATATTCAGAATTGAAAGCTACAGTCTAAACTCGAAAAAGTTCATATCAAAACTGACCCTTTATTTCTGCCGATACAAAAAAATCGCATGCTGTCTCTAAGCGCAAAGGCACCGTGTAAATAAAGACCAGCCAACCAGGCAGGAACATAAAAGAAAATCGGTTTCGTGTCGTAAACAAATCCAGAGAGCTAAGAAAGCCCTCTCCAAAAATACCTCCTAAACCTAGAATCATCCTCAAAATCAATGTAAATATTCGATCGGGAGAGATGATTAACCTCAGTATGAACGAAGTATAAAACAATCCATTCAGGAGAGAAGGGTAATCATTACCAAACCCGCTGAGAATATAGACAAATGCGAAGAGCAACATAGATTCGGTAAAGTCCTTATAGTTACCAGAACTGGTGCTGAAGGAACGGCCAATACTGTCTGGCAGCCACTTTACAAGCTGATCGTAAACCAGCCCCATGGTGATGAAGACAACAAAAAATCCTGGAAGTGTTGACCAGGGCTGCCCATCGATACTCGGATTGGGATAATACAAAGTGCCGGTAATGACATGAACTTTATCACAAAGCGTTGCAACAATCGCGGCAATCAGGGCAAGTGATACAATGCCTACATATTTTGATTTCATGATTTGGTTTTGATCGTCAACAATTGCAGCCTACATTAATGAGGCTTGCTGAGGAACTAATTTTTTACTCTAACGAAGCTAAAAGTAATACATCGATAGCCTCAAAACCACAGCCTCCAATACCGGCTTCAATAAAACCCGCTTGAATTACTCACCTCTTTTCTTTACTACCTTAGCCATCATGTTGAATAACGTGGAGACATCCTCATTGAATACTTGTATAAAACGCCCAAGTAAGCAAATCAAACCCAGACCATTATGAGCAACTTCTTTACAGAAATAGCTCAGGAAGATATCACTATACGGCAGTATAGCGGAAAATCACCCATGTTTTTCAGGAAATTCCAGCTCATGGCTGGTGTATATACTGCAGATTATGCATCATGCAAAGCCCTGGTGCCAAATGACCAATTTCATGTCCTTCAAATTATACCGCGGAGAGGTCTGATCGGAATACATTGCATGGAGTATATGGATTCGGATGTTGGGCCTTATAATGAGGTTTCAATATCAGTTGGGATTACGCCCAGGAAGACATTATTTTCCGCTGCAAGCATCCTGAAATCTGCAATAACACAAAATTTCCACGCTTACATTTTGCAATTGCCGGTGACAACCGAAGTGGCGTATTTTGGAGGAGTGGATTACTTCAACTACCCAAAGTTCATTGCAAACATTGAATTCGAAGAACGTAATGGTAAACGGGTTTGTAGGTTGTCGGAATCAGGTTCGAATAAAATGATCATTTCGTTTGAGGGCAAAATGATAAAGACAAAAAAAGCCGATCCCTTAAACAATAGTTTTCAGACAATGACCTTGAATTCGTACCCGGTTATGGGTGGAGAAATGGTTCATGCACGTATGCGTGTCAACACGATTGAAAAAGGCGAAAGCTTTCTTGGGGCTCATGGAAAATTGACCATCGGTGAAGGGGAGATTGCTGAAATGCTAAGGAAACTGGACATGGGCATGCAAATCAGCTACCAGTATGCACCAGAATGCGAGTCAGTAATGTACCTTCCACAACCAATGGCAAGCCAGGGATGAGAATGATGAATAGAAAACAGTTCTTACTGGCAAGCGCAGGAGGATTGGCAGGACTTGCCGCATTGAAATATGCCACCAGAAATTATGATGTAAATGTGGACTACCCGGTTGTAGAAGGAAACGCTGCTAACCTTCCTAAAAACGGGCAGTCGGTTACCATTATTGGAGGAGGTTTATCTGGCCTAATGGCAGCTTGCGAACTCTTGGACAGGGGATTTGAAGTTACAATCCTGGAAAAAAATGCATCACTTGGCGGGCGCTTGCGATCGTGGCGCGATAAAGATTTCGGTAACCCCGGAAAGGGTGATTGGAAAGGCCATGTAATTGAACATGGAACGCACATCGTATTCCCATTTTATCAGAACTTCCGGGAGTTTCTGGGAAGGCACGGACTTTCATTGCGCAACAGGCCGGTGAATCATCCCATGCCAGCAATATCCTTTGCCTATCCCAATGGAATAATAGATGACAAGAAGGAGTCCAAGGCGATTGCCCCATTTCACGCGCGAGCTGCGATAATCAATATGAAATATGCCTCGGAAGAAGACAATAAGGAATCCGGGATACGCCAACTCATGAAGTTACTGGCATTCGACCCCGCTAACGAGCAGGAAATTAATTACCTCGATGGAATCAGCATAACAGAATACATGAGAAGCATCGGCACTCCGGATGGACTTGTGAAAGCCTTCATGGATCCGTTGGCAGATATGGCCACATTCCTTCCAGCCGACAAGACATCGGCTCTATACCTGCAAAGAATGATCGGATCAATGTTTGGTGCCTGGCAAGACATGTTTGGGGTTCAATTCTTCCAGGATTCGAACAACGACAGCATCATACAGCCCATGGCCGACTACATTGTTAAAAAAGGAGGCAAGATCATTTTTAATGCCGAGGTAGAAGATTTAAGAACGAACGGAAATAAAGTGATTGAGGTAGCTACCAAACCGCTTAAATCCGGGCAATATATTTGTCCGGTATGTGGAGAGGTGCATGACGAAATGCCTGAAAGATGCAGACGATGTAGCTATTCAGGACATGATTTCCTGGTACAAACCAGTTCAGAAGCGGCTGTATTTCATTCTGATCATTTTCTATTGGGCGTGGATATTCCGAACGCAAAAAAGTTGCTATTGAATCCATCATTCGATCTTTCGAAACGATATGAAAGATTTAAAAACAGACCTACCACTTCTGTGGTTGTGGTGTACTTGTGGTATCCCCGGAAAAACTCAACCACCAATGGTGAAAAAGTAAATTGGGAAGACCATTTTGGTGAAAGGGAGTGCCTAATGACCACCGACTTCCCATACCTGGGAACAACACTTAACCTCACCTATTTGAAACCTGAAACGTATAACGGATACGATGCGGACATAATAGAAACCCAGATTTCGCGGGTGGATCGGGTGGTTGGAATGTCTGACGAGCAAATTGCGGATAAAATTGACAAAGACCTGCGCGATCTCATTCCCGGATTACCCCGCTATACAGATCTACGGATCATGAAATGGGATAATTTTTCCGGGTTTACTGTCGGGTCCGAAAAGTTGAATCCTGAGATGGATACAGCTTATCAAAACTTTCACTTACTTGGTGATTTCATCACTTCAAAACAGAACTGCTTTTTGATGGAAAAGGTAACTGTAAACGTGAGACGAGCCGTTAACAAACTCCTTCATCAAATCAATCAGCAAGAAGGTGAGATGACCATACTGCCAAGCGAGACACTGAATTACCTGGTCGATTTTTGGCGTTCTACTCAATCTGTGAAAGCATGACGGGAGTTGTCTTTTGTTTTCTACCTGGAAATGGTATTCAGGACATCAAGCGTTTAACCCGATAGAGCAATCGGGTTAATGAATTGTTAGGTGGTTGGTCACGTCCTGAACCAGGTTGACACAAATTGTTGTTGATAAATCAACCTAAATCAGGACGTGACCATATAATTGTGTAAAGCCTTTTCCCTGTTGATTTTGGAGAGGGCTTAATTTTACTTTTCACTCGGTTTTAGATCAGGAAGGGACAGTAAAAAACCACACCCTTTAGAGGTGCGGTTTTTGCCATAGTCCATTAACCCCCAGGGTTAGTTCAGTTCGCCTTCATAACTTTTACCTGAAGGTTTTCTGATTCTGAACGAAATTGCACAAGATAGAGTCCTGTCTCAAGGTTCGACAAATCCAGGTTTATATCATGACGGCCAGCATCAAAGTGCTTTTTTGCATGCGACAAATACATCAGTCTTCCGGCAATATCGGTAACGAATAGTTCACCTTTTGTTGAACTGGCCAGTTGGATAGAGACTTTGGCAACATCTAAAATCGGATTGGGAAAGCAAGTTATGCTTGTCCTATCAGCCCAGTAATCAGGCTGCTCAACGCCAACCGAATTAGCTACCTCTACTTCTTCTCCTTCATCTAGTGGATATTCAATTCTGGCTGCGGGCACATTGCATGGTTCTAACCTGGCAACCAAACTGCCACCGGCAGCACTGAAACCAGTGGTTAGATCGATGTAATTGTCTGCCGTAAAGGTGATAAAGGCAGGCGTATCAATCACCGCGTTGGACGTAAGGAATGTGGCCGATTCATATAGTGCATTTCCTACAGCTGGAACCGAAGTGACATTCAGATTATTGAGGCAGTTGGTGTAAAGATCGGTTTCCCAGATTCCGCGACCGTAAGTAGCAGCCCTTAATAAACCACCCAAATAGAAAATCTCAAGTTCACTTACTATAACATTGGGTAACCCACCACTGAAGTATTGCCACTCGATCAACCCATCATCGAGATAATAAACACCTACATCTGTGCCTACATAAATCCCATCATCGCTGCCGTTTTGATAAACAATACAATTGGCCGGAATGTTGGGCAGGTTTCGCGAAATATTCATCCAGGAAGCTCCACCATCTGTTGATTCCACTACTTTCAGTCCGTCCATATATCCCGAAAGTGTGAGGAAAATGTGGTCAGGATCGTTTCCTGAAATAGCCAGGGAAGTCGGTTTGGCCAAGCCCAACCAAATAGTGTCAGTAACATTGGTCCAACCCAAGCCGGCAGCATCAGATCGAAAAAGTGAATCTCCCTTAATGAAATAGACCTTATTTGTATTGGAGGGCGCAATTTCAATTTCCACAATTGTGGGACCGGCAGAGGAATCGAAATTGGTTGTCCTGACCCAATTGTTGTTTACACCCCCGTTGCCGGTTAACCATACATTTTTGCGCCCCATATACATGAGGTTTGGGTTAATGGGGTGCATGGCAATGGGTGCGGAAAAATTCCCTGTTTCAAGAAAGCCATTCGGATAGCCCGGAGGCGATACATTTTCATTGAAGTTTTGACCTCCATCAGTACTGCGCCTCATATAGCCCTTGCCAAATTCTGAGTAAACAATGTTTTGGTTGTTGTAGTTGATGACACATTCGCCCCAATCGCCTCCTTCTCTGTTGCTCCAGGTGCCATTAGATAATTGAAACAACCCGTTGTCTTGGGTGCCCCCATATATTCTACCGGCAATGGTTGGAGAGCCCCCCAATCTGTAGAATTGAGTGATAGCCAAGCCAGCACTTACATCAACCCAATTGGTGCCAGCATCGTTTGATACAAATACTCCTCCATCGTTTGCTGAAAACAGGGTGCCGGGAATATCATGCGCATTGAGATCGTGAACATCGGCATGTACGTATGGTGCGGTTGGATGATTATTCCAACCATAGCTCATCAATGTCCAATTCTGGCCACCATCCGTTGATTTCCATTGATGAATTCCACCCATAAACAGGTTGTTGACATTATTCGGATCAACCGCAAGTGCTATGTCATAATTGCCTTGACCAGAGGTTCCGGATCCGGGATTGTAACCTCCACCAAAAATATTGGGTGAATTGGATTGAAGTGCAAACGAGTTAAGACTGCCAAAAGAAGTTGATTTATGCAAACCCAGAAATCCACCGCTGCTGCTACAACTTAGAAGATATACGGTTCCATCACTTGCAGGCGAAACACCAATAACTGTTCTCCTTCCACCCATAACCGTATCGGTAGGGAAGAAAGAAGAACCGCCATTCATTGATCTGTAAAAAATGGTGGAATTTATGGCATTGTCTCGTGCTGTTATAGCATATACAATATGATTGAGGTCAGGATTGATTTTTACATCAGTAAATCTTCCTGTTTGAACTGTATCCCACGAAGACGCACCGTTGGTTGATCTCAGCAAGCCAGCTGTAGTAGCAGCATAGATAATAGCCGGGTTTACCGGATCCATCTCCAATTCAAACACTCGTTTTTGGTTCTTATCAACTTCCAGGATGAAATCTGTTTCAAACCATGTTTGTCCTCCATTTGTAGATTTAAGTATTCCTATACTGTAAGTATGAATGTTATCGGCATCACCGGTGGCCAGGTATAATACATCGCTGTTGTTGTGATCTATGAGTACATCGGAAACACCCATAACAGGTAAGTTGTCTGTTAAGTTAACCCAGGTTGATCCGCTATTGGTTGTTCGCCACAACCCGCCTGCTGCGGTGCCGACATACCACTTTGTATTGTCGTTTGGATCAACGGCTATACAGTTTACGCGCCCCACGCCCGGTGCAGATGAGCCGCCTGCAAGAGGTGTAGTAGGTCCCAGTGGTTGCCAGTCGCCAGTAGGATAATTTGCCCTTGAGGAATTTTGAAAGTCATTTATGAATTTTTTGTACTCGTGCCAGGCAAAGGATGGATTTGGAATTTTTCCTGAAGGATAAACCCTTGGTTCCATAAAATTAATCCAGCGATTGATAGGTTTATATCCCTCACCCTTTTTGTAAGGTCTTTCGTTCCAATAGTTCTCAAATGCGTTTTTTACTTCGTTAAAATCATCGGTGTTGTCTATCAGATCGAGATAATCTTTCCCATCATAGTTTTGCGCATCCATAACCAATGGACAAGCCATCAAAACGAATATCAACAGATAATTTATAATTCTGAAAGCTGATGTTCTTTCTTGTGTTTTCATATCATTGAATTTTAATGTAAGAGAATGAACTGGTTCTGATTACTGGCATTCCAAATCGGCAACCCGGTTAGCCAATGTTGAATTCTCCGACTTTAATTCAATTACATAGAGGGTAAGCTCCTCTATCTTTTCCATCATCATTTTTTGCATTTCGCCAACTGCCACTCCATTTTCCTTTACTTCATCAGCTGAAGGAATGCCAGGTAGGCGATGGTTTTTAGCAATGTCTGCCGCTAATTCTTCAATGGCCATAAGATCATAATCTTCAGCAAACACATAATCTGGCCAGTCACCAATATCCTGAACTCTTAGCTCTTCGCACATAATCCTTCCGTTCACACTCAATTTGTAACCCAGTGCGAAATCATCTGTGTTAATGGCCAGGTGACCCCCTCCCAAATCAAGGCGCATTTTGGTTGTTCCACCAGATACCCAGTGAAAATCATCAGTTGAATCATCATACATTAAGCCCCAATTATCATACGCAGGTGAATGCGCCAGCACCATCCGGTCGCTGTTGGTGGTTCCGCCATCGAACATGTAGATCATAGGTGTATTTGCGCTACTGGTGGCAGGAAACATTATACTGCTTTGTTCTGTTGCAAATGCCATGTTGCCATCTATTTCAAACGCTTCGGTGGGGTCGGTGACTCCTATTCCCACTGTAGAATTGAAATATGCTTTTCCGTTGAAGTATCCGGCAAAGCCATCGGGGTGGGTATTTGTGGCATATACAGCGTAGGCGTTTTCGCCAAATGTATTAGACCAAACTCCGAAATGATCGCCTGTTCCTGAGGGAACAATAGTGGTTGCAAAACCATATACATCACCAGGCGTACCGCTCGAATTCATGAGTATGTAATCGCCATAACTGGCAGAATTGTCATTGATATTGGCTTGAACCACTTGGTATGTTCCGTACCGAACGCCTGTTCCTGATCCATCTACGTTATTGTACAATCCATATTTGGTAAGTCCTCCATCATAGTGGTTATCAAACCGTACTGCAGTTTTTCCTGCCACTGATTTTACGTGCAGCTTGGCTGTTGGCAGAATATTACCGATCCCGACTGAATCTGATACATCAGCTGCGAGCATAGTTCCTGTTCCGGAACCCAGCCAACTACCGCCACCGCCACCTCCGGCTGGCAGTTGCCATGTAGCGTTTCCACCAGCATCGGAAGTAAGTACTTTGCCGGCTCCTTCCGTTCCATCTACAATACGTATGGCAGAAGATCCACCAAGATCTACCAGGTTACCCGATGTATGTTCAAAACGTCCGGCCCAACCATTAGAATAACCGTACACACCAATGTTGTCGGTTGAAGTTGTTCCATTGCTGAGTCCAAACACACCGATTTCATCGCCAGTTAAATCTAGACCGGTTGACTGAAAGTTCAATGATCCCTGAACACCTAACAATCCGCTTGCGTCCAGTTCGCCTTCTCCTAACACCGCGCTTCCGGGGCCATTGGCGTTATCGGTTACGAAATGGGCAACTGGTCCACCTTGCGAACTTGATTCTACATGAAGTCTTGAAGATGGAGCAACAGTTCCAATGCCAATATTCAACCCGTCATTGAAAATTGAGTTATCTGCCACCCAATCCGCCCCATCATAATGGAGCATGTTTCCTAAGATACCTGCCGGTAACTGACTTCCGGTAAGGCTCTGCCAGCCAGTTAATGATCTTACTAACAAATTCGATCCATCCCATTTAAGGGTGCCCGGGTTTCCAGTATTGGTGTTACCTATGGTAATGCCTCCAGAAAACATGGCATGGCCCGTATTGGCTGTCAAATCTATGGTAGCAAATCCAGTGGCATCACGAAATTGGTAGGCTCCTGAATTGGCATTGAAATACAAACCATAGTTTCCATTGTTGGCTAACTGAAAGGCGTAAGAATTGCCATCAACTTGTAATGCTCCGTTGGTGTGTATGTTTCCATCAACAGTCATGTTTCCACCCACGTATGTAGCACCAGTAGCAGGTGAGCAACTTAAGATTGGGTTAGCAGCACCATCTCTAAATTCAAATTGAACATCGTTGGAATTGAAATACAAACCAACATTTGGATTGACCGAATACTTAAATGCATATTCATTTCCATTTATGATGGCAGTTTGGGCGTAAAGAAATGTTGAAGCTACAATACAGGTGATCAAGCTGATAAATAGTGTTCTTGTTTTCATCGTCTTCTGATTTAATTTTTTGATTAAGTAAATGTTGAACCGACAATCTCATGAGTCTTTACAATCCACGAGCTGAATCCCGATGTAAAAATGAACGGCAATTGGATCAAATGAAAGCTTATCTTGAGTCTTCTATTACAGTTCAATACGGGCGATTGTTCCTTTAATTGACTACTGTTAAGGGTTTGGGCAAATCACGCGATGACAGTTCATAGGTTAAAAAGACTGTTGTCCACTTTTGATTAAAGTATTACATTTCAACGGTGAAGTTTCAACTTGAAACACCGACCATATAAGGAATTGAAGAGATAATGGAAAACAGTTCAACTAGAAGTCAGTCAAAACTCCATCGGCTCATAAAATCGATGGAAAAGACCGAAAAAACCTATTTCAAGAAGTTTTCTTCCATGCACATTAAAGGTGAATCGAATAGTTATATCAAACTGTTTGATGTCATTAATCAAATGGATGAATACGATGAAGTGTTGCTGAAGAAAAAGCTGAAAGGTCAAAAATTGTTGGCCTATTTACCCCGTGCAAAGAACTACCTCTACGGCCTTTTACTTCGCAGTTTAAGAAACTATCACAGCCAGTTGAAAACCGACATGCGGTTGCGTGAAATGCAAGACTACCTGCTGATACTTTTCGAAAAGCAGCTTTATTAAGAATGCAGACAACAACTGGAAAAAGCAAAGGAGTTGGCAGAGAAGACTGAAAACCACGCCCAACAGATTTCTTTGCTCGATTTCGAGAATCGTTTTCTAAATGGTGTTCCCCAAACTCCTAACAAACAGATTGAGGTGTCGATTGAAGAATCAACGGGATGCATGGACTCGTTAAGAAACACATATGACTATCGAATTTTGGCTTCCAAAATGTTTCAATTGGTTATCAGTAGAGGCATGGCACGAACCACTGAGGAACAAGCAGATATGGATAAAATCATATCTCGCCCAGCCTTTGAATCGGAGGAGCACGCTACCACTTTCGATGCCAAACTTGATTTCCACAACACCCTGGCCCTGTATCATTTTCATACAGGTGATAAAGTAAAGGGCTTTACTCACTTGAAAAAGATCCAAGATCTATACTCACTAAAACCAGAAAAGAAAGAGCAACACCCATCACTTTATGCAAGGATGACAGTTAATTTTTTGAACGGCATGCAAGAATTGGGAAGGTCAGACGAGTTGCTTCAAAAACTCCAACTACTTCACCTTGAGATTCAGGAAAATACACTTCCCAAAAATGTGATCAACTTCCTAACGGGCCGACTCTATCTGTTGGAGTTATTGGTGCTCTCTCAATTGGGGCGCTATGAAACGGCAGAGCAGATTTTACCAGCATCCGTTGAGTGGCTTGAAAAACAAAACAACAGTCTTCCGATTCCTATGCGCATCGTTTTGACCAATAACATCGCCAATGTCTATTTTGGGCTTAGTCGATATGAAGATTGCCTGGATTGGCTGAACAAGGTATTAGAATACGACAGACATCCGGTGCTCAATGACGTTCTCTCGGCAGTCAGGTTGTTGTACCTGATCGTTCATTACGAATTAGGACATAACACCTTGATGGAATCACTTTTGAAATCGGCCTACCGATTTCTTTTAAAACGCAACAAGTTGTTTGGCGTGGAAAAAAAGATTATTCAATTCATTCGCCAAAAACTAACCAATGTTCATAGTGAGGAAGAGTTGATGGAAGCCTTCAAGGAACTTCATCAGGAACTCACCATTATGGCTGAAGATCCTTGTGAACGGGAAGGCCTGGAAAACTTCGGCATCATGGGTTGGCTAAAAAGTAAAATCGAGAAACGACCCTATCATGAAGTAGCATTGGAATTGGGTCAGGTGGTAAGGAACGAGAATTCAAATTAGATTACTTGGCCAAAGAACCCATCCCGAACTATCCTATAAGAGCTTTTTATTATCAAACCCTATCACCGTGTAATTATACTACTTTCGTCAATCCCATGCACGGTGACCTGGAGCATAAGAGAACAGAGAAATCTGCAATATCAAACACCTTGGCCGATCATACCGACCGATTAACCAATCTTGTTACCAATACCAATCAACTAAAGAGTACTCAGCCAAATGATTCGATCAAAGTTGCGAAGGAAGCCCTTACTCTTGCTGAACAACTTGACGACAAAGAGGTCATCTGTTCTATCTACCATATGATGGCAGTAGCCCATCACACCATTGGCAATTGGGAGCAATCCCTGGAATACAATCTGAAGGGCTTTAAGTTGGCCGAAGCAAAAGAATTCACGGAGAAAGCAGTAGATATTACTTTGAACCTGGGAATTGTTTACATGAGCATCGGTAATTATGATCAGGCTCTTGACTACTTCCGAAAGTGTGTTGAGCTTTCAGAAAAGATTGGAAGCAAGTTGAACAAAACCCATTGTTTAAGCCATATTGGGATGGTTTATGAACACCTGGGCCAATGGGAACAAGCCATGGAATACATTGGATCAATCAATAGCAGGTTACCAGGAATTAGATGATGTAAATGGTTTGGTAAATGCCAAAATGAATAAGGGAAATATATTCACGCGGAGAAGAGAGATTGAAACGGCTCGCGATTGTTATCTGCAGTGCATTGCACTCAGCGAAACAACTGGTTATGAACGAGGTCTTGCCACCAATAACCTCAATATGAGCAATGTTTCTCTTCAATCCGATGACCCGGAAATTGCACTGGAATATTTGTCCAAAACCTTTGCCATCTGTGATAGGAAAGAGTTTCAACATATCCTGGCTGCAGCATTCCATATTAAGGGAGAAGCGCTATACAACCTTGGCCAATCTGAAGAATCTGCCGGGTGTTTTAAACAATCACTTGACCTGAGCACCAGGATTGGATACAATGAGTTAGCCAGTAACACGCATGAAAAGTTGGCCGACTTATTGGGCAAACAAGGCAATTGGGAACAGGCTTTTCAGCACCAGTCAAAACACTACGAGCTCGATAGGGCGATGAAAAATGAAGCGGTACAAAAGAAGGCTGAAGTTCTTGCCGTAAAAACCAAACTGGAGCTTAGGGAAAAAGAGGTGGAGATCAACAGACTGAAGAATGTGGAGCTGAAAAAAGCCCTTGAGCAACTACAGGAAACACAGGCCGAATTAATCTCAAAGGAACGCATCATCACCATTGGTGAAATAGCCACACGCATCGCTCACGAGGTGCAGAACCCCCTTAATTTCATCAACAATTTTTCAGAGATCAAGCATGAAATGATGCAGGAATTGGTGGTACAATTGAAACAATTGGATTGCAATGACGACACCTTCGACCTGATAGAGCATTTGTCTAGAAACAGCAAATCTATTCGCGACCATGGCAACAAGGTGGCCAGCATAGTTAGCGAGTTGTTGGACAAAACATGGAAAACCAATCCGGAACCGGAACAGAAATGAAACAGCGTTTTACCGCATTCTTGTGGTCACCAATTTCCGAGTTTCGCTTCCTTGTTTCATAACAGCCACGAACAAACCCTTCACATCTTCTATAGCATAATCAACAGGTATTGATTTGCTCATCGGTGTTTTCACCAAGTTGAGCTGATCATGAATTGCTGCAAAAGGTTTGGTCAACTCATCGGCCATGGCTGCTGTGAGAGAACCAATACCCGCCATTTTACCCCTTGTTATCAACACAGCGTGAGAACGCTTCAATTCTACCAATGACCCACGAAGTTGTTCGTTCTTAAGCTTAAAATTCCCTTTGCCTGGGCCGCCAGTTCCGATTGATGCAAAAGTGCGATACCCCAAAAATTAGGTCATGTTTAGTTTCAGTTGATAGCATTTTTGCATTGTACAGGATTGAACGATCGAATGAACTACCGAGCATTGCCCTGGCGCTATACACAGCAAAGCCACCTGTCTTGACATCCAGTTCAACAATTACAGATAAGATTGCTTTTTGGGAAGAGTCAACATCCGCGTTGCAAAGCCGGGTAGGGCAAATAATGTGCTGGAATCTGTGGTGTTTGCAATTTCAAGCCTAACTGAATTGACTAATTGCATGTTTTGTTGGCGAAGGTTGTATGGAGTGATGCTTGTATTGATTAATCCTGCATGATTGTAGTCCACCACAATCCGCGTAGCTTCCGGTTGCCAAAAAAATCTTTGAATAGAATTTCAGTTCAGAGTAAAGGGTTCGGTTTTTAGTGAAACCGGCTGTTGCCAACCCTATAGTTCAATTAGATGCCTTTTCTAGAAACCGTCCATTACGGTTAAAGTTCTATGATTGGCATTAGTCGTTTGAGGGTTGATCACAACACCGGCAGTGCCATCAATAGCCGAAACTCTGTATTGCACAGTAAAACTCGTATTCGATCCGGCAGAAACATTCACCAATCTTTCAAAATTTGCAGACCAGGTGGTAACTGAATAGGTGGTTAAAAAATCATCAGTCCATACCCCTACCTTTTCCATACAACCACCCTGAACACTTCCATTCACCAGAACACGAAACTCCACCAAACTCATGGAGTTGGTCCATCCAAATCCACTGGCTGAATATGAAACATAAACTTGTGAATTAGTAGGGGTATAATTCATTGACATCTGAGGTACAGTTGCCCAACCTGACGATTGCATGGTTGCATCTGTTGTACCACTTACGGAGGCTATGTTCATGGGTGAACCTGTTCCAGCCGGACCTGTTGGTCCCTGGATGCCTTGAACTCCCTGAGTTCCTTGCGCACCGGATGGACCGGTTACACCCTGTACTCCCTGATTACCTTGCGCACCGGTTACGCCCTGAATTCCCTGGATACCTTGTTGACCGGTAGCACCATTAAGTCCGGCAACACCTTGTGCTCAGGTTGGGCCAACTGGTCCCTGGATACCCAGCGCTCCAGCCGGGCCGGTAGCGCCTTGAATACCTTGTAGTCCTTGAAGACCGGTAGGGCCAACAGCTCCTGCCGGGCCTGGTTGACCGGTGGGTCCCGCTATCCCCTGGATTCCCTGTGTGCCTGAAGGACCAGCAACTCCCTGGATTCCTTGAATTCCTTGTGCTCCTGTTGGTCCACTCACACCCATCACCCCCTGAATTCCTTGTGGCCCTGTTGGTCCTGATGGTCCTTGCAAGCCCTGTGTCCCGGATGGACCTGCTATTCCCTGCACGCCCTGAATGCCTTGTGATCCAGTTGGTCCTGTTATACCCTGAATTCCCTGGTTACCTTGTGCCCCTGTTGGGCCAACCGACCCTTGATTTCCTTGTGGGCCAACTGCACCGGTCGGTCCGGTAGCTCCTTGCCCCCCCTGCACACCTTGTGCTCCGGTTGGGCCTGTAGGACCGGTATTCACAGGCAACGTGACCGTGTTTCCATTACTGATAGTTAATAACTGACCTGCAATGGAAAGGGTTTGTTGATCCGTATTATCTAAATAGGGTGAAAGGTCAATAGTGGCAGTTCCATTTGTCAGACCAATTGTACTACCTACCCCTACCAATTCCTGTAACTCATTTGTGTCGTCCCCATCTGCTGTTAAAGAATGCCAGGTGGTTCCATCATAACCCAGAAAATCAGTTCCGTTGTATTTAATGGCTCCGGCATTGTTGGTTGTTGTATTTCCAATTTTTATGGCACCCCCAATTTCAGCTTGCTCAACAGGATTTCCGGTCAAGCCAACGCCCAGTGTTCCGGCAATATCCGTATTCCCGGTAGTAGCATGTACGCTCATTCCCGCATTTCCAGCAGCATCTTTTTTGAATTCATAACTAAAGGTGCTTGAATTGAAGAACAGTCCGTAATTCTCGTTCACCGCATATCTGAAGGCGAATGTATTTGGCCGAACCAGGTAATCTGCATTTCCGTAAAAAACCAAATCACCTTCCCCGCCAAACTGAGCATAATCGCTGCTGTCTGTTCCTATTCTTGCGTCACCAATAATTTGTGCCTTTGCAACCGGGGTTGCGGTTCCAACACCCAATCTTCCCAAAACGTGAACCCGGCCAGAATTGGCATGAACGCTAAAAATTCGATTCTGACCACTGGTTAGAAATTCGTATTCATTATTCGTTCCGCTGAAGAATAATCCATAATCTTCGTTAAGCATATAACGGAATGCATAACGATCTGGCCCCACTAAATAATCTGCTGTTGCTTTAAAGAACAAATCGCCAATGGGCGTAATCTGCGCATAATTGGAACCATCACCAGCCCTGAAATCTCCAACAATTTCAAGATTCGTAGAAGGACTAATGGTTCCTATTCCAATTTCTCCCTGAGCCTTTACCCGCAATCGTTCAACACTGTTGGATTTGAAAACCATGTCTTCAAAGTCACTGGTTCCAATATAATCTACGGTCGCACTGGTTCCTGCATTACCGTTCAAAAGCCAAGCACTGTCGGCAAGAGCTCTGGTATTTCCATTTTCATGTATTGAAGAGGCTGATGCCGCGTGTAATGCATAAGGGACACTCAGCAACTCGGAACTTCCCAATAAACGATATTGGTTGGAGCCCCCAGAATTCATTTCCACTTTCAACCATACATTTTGTCGTGCCCAATTCACCTCAGAGAATTTATTTGTCAATTCACTTCCATTCCCAATTTCAAGTGAAAAAAGTCCAAATCGGTTGGTTTTAGGATGATGGATTTCGCTAAATAGTATTTGGCCGTCTTCGCTTCCATCAGTCAAACTGATGCGCAATTCAAGTTCCTCATTTTGCATAATGTTACCTACGGCATCGCGGGCTACTGCCTGGTATTTAAACCCCTGGGGTACCTGTGCATAAAGAGTTGCGGCAAGAAGACAAGTGAGGGCAAACAGTGTTTGAAGTTGTTTCATAGTAGGATAATAGTTGAAGTTGAAGAATATGGAGGGTGTTCTTTGACAAGCAAGTTAGTACTTCTTACTCGGAATTGGAAGATAGGACGACTTGCCCAAACGAACCAAAAAACCAGCAAGAGACCCCCAGGGGAAGTTCTTTTAGTATCGTAAAACCATGATTGCAACCCAAAGTGACCTGGAGACTTTCAAAGGTAAAATTCTTGACTTGCAAGGAAAAGTCATGTTTAGGAAGAATGATGATGCTGGTTCATCCTTTGAGCTAAAAGGTCTTTCTCTGAAATCAGGTATCAGTTTCCTTCAAATGGGGAATAATGAAACTCTCTTTCGGGAGAAATTGGTAGTTAAATAGCGGACCGATTATAAAGCCTTGATTACGAAGTTCTGAGAATGGCATTGCCATCATTGAGGTTCAAGCAAGGTTAGGCATTTTGGTTCTTAATGAAAGTAAAAAGGCGACATCCGCTCGGATATCGCCTTTCTGATAATGAAACAGGTTGTGAAATTAATAGACAATTAGGCGCTTCGTGGCTACCAGTTTTCCATCAACCATCAGGCTGTAAAACAGTACCTGGTTGTGTTGTGCTATATCATTTGCGTTCAACGTGAATTGTTGGTTTTCCAATTGCATCAGGTCAATCAATTGAATTTGTTTACCTACAACATCTGTCACTCGAAGCATGGCAGTTACCGTACTTTCGGGTAATTCGAAACGAATCATTGTTACCTGGCTGAAAGGATTCGGAACGTTTTGGTACAAACGTGCGTGTTCAGGTTTTTCTTCACTTCCTGAGCCAATTCCTTTTCCATTACCCGGAGTTCCACCATTGTCTTCAAACATTTGGTCCATAATGGTGTTGTCCACGGGAGCCTCAGTTAATGAATCATCGCGACCAACAGTCCAGTTGTTAAAGCTGTTGCAGTTTCCGCCATTTACAGTGAAGTTGAATACTTCAACGCAACCGCCTGCATCGGTAATGATCAGCGAGTAAGTACCCATACCCAATCCACTTATGTCTTCTGTGGTTTCGGCTGTTGACCAATTGAAGTCGTAAGGTGGCGTTCCACCACTTACCGTAATATCAATTGCGCCATCCAGGGTGGTATCGCAAGTCGCATGCGTAATCACCTCATTTACTGAAATTGGCGCTGAGTTTTTCACCTGCCAACTTCCTGAAATCGTACAGTTATTGAAATCTGTAACAGTTACAGTGTACCAATCAGCTGTAAGTCCGGAAATATCCTCTGTTGAAGCTCCATTCGACCATTGATAGTAGTAAGGAAGTGTTCCGCCTGAAACGATGATATCAATAGAACCATCTCCCAACTTGGCACAAAGCGTATTGTCATAGGCGAGGCCAGCTAGAATTAATGAATCAGGTTGTGTGATGACATAGCTGGTTGAATTTGCACAGCCCAAACCATCAGTAACCGTCACGTAATAAGGTCCGGCACACAAGCCAGTCAGGAACTGACCAGTTGCTCCATGTGCCCATGTAAATACGTAGGGAGGCGTTCCTCCCAAAGGCAGAACGTCAATAGTTCCATCACACATGCCATAACATGACACGTTAGTTTTCGACTTAAAAATCAACAATGCAGGATTCGGATAAACAGGCACCGAACTGGATGTGAAACATTGATTTGCATCGTAAACAGTGACGAAGTAGATTCCAACACACAAACCGGAAGGATCTTCTACAGTGGCTCCATTACTCCAATTATAAGTATATGGTGGTGTGCCGCCTGAAACGGTCAGGTTAATTGCGCCATCGCAAGCGAGCGTACAAGAAGTGCTGTCTGTGGTTGCGGATAGGCTCAAATCCTGTGGATCGGTAAGGGAAGCACCAGCAGAAGCAGTACAGCCATTGGCATCGGTAACGGTTGCGTCATACGCTCCTGCACACAGATTACTGATATCTTCAGTATTCGCACCATTCGACCATGAATAAGTGTAAGGTGGTGTTCCACCGGAAACCGTCAGATCAATAGAGCCATCGCATTCTTCAGCGCACCTTGGATCCGTTCCAATTGCACTTGCCTGAACTGCTGTTGGTTCTCCAATTGTTGCACTTGCAGTTTCTAAACAACCTGAAGCATCAGTAACAATTACAGAATAAGTTCCGGCAGACAAACCGGATATATCTTCAGTGGTAGCACCATTGCTCCATAAGTAGGTGTAAGGGGCAACTCCTCCAGTAACCGTCAGATCAACTGAACCATCACTTCCCCCGTTACAGGAAGCATCCGTTGCAGTAGCTGTTGCGCTCATATTGTTTACATCCGTTAGTGTTGTGGAAGCAGAAGCCGTACATCCGTTTGCGTCCGTAACCACTACCGAATAAGTACCACCACATAAGTTGCTGATGTCCTGCATGGTTGAACCATTACTCCAGGCATAACTATATGGTGGTGTTCCGCCACTAACGGTCAAATCTGCTGAACCGTTACAATCACTTCCACATGTTGGATCCGTTCCCTGGATGCCGGCTTGTATGGCCGAAGGTTCTCCAATCGCAACATTTGCACTCTCTAAGCAACCTGCTGCATCGGTAACAATAACCGAATAGCTGCCTGCAGTGAGACCACTGATGTCTTCAGTTGTTTCGCCAGTACTCCACAAATAAGTGAATGGACCAACTCCTCCTATAACAGTAAGGTCGGCAGAACCATCACTTCCTCCAAAGCAACTTGCATCACTACCTATTACATTGACATCAAGGTTGCCCGCATCGTTTAGCGTAACTGTTGCTGATGCCGTGCATCCATTAGCATCGTTCACAATGACCAAATATGTTCCACCACAAACGTTTGAAACATCTTCTTGAGAAGTACCATTACTCCAGCCATAAGTGTACGGAGGTGTTCCACCGGAAACAGTCAGATCAGCTCCTCCATTGCAATCGCTTCCACAAGTTGGTTGAATTGGAGTCACCGATGCTTGCAAAGCAGTAGGTTCTGAAATTGTGAATGTCTGCCCTATTCTACATTGGTTGGCATCAAAAGCAAAGACATGGTACGTTCCAGCACAAAGACCACTAATACTCATGGTGGTTTCACCCGTGCTCCAACTATAAGTGTAAGGAGGCGTTCCTCCGGAAGGATTTGACGAGGCTGTTCCGTCACATAGATTGTGACAACTTGCATCGGTTGAAGAGAAGCCTCCATCCAATGGTGATGGTTCATAGATAGTCACATTGGCAGTTGCTGTACATCCGTTGGCATCGGTAACAGTTACATCATGGCTACCTGCACAGAGATTAACTGCATCTTCATTTGTTGAGCCATCACTCCAGGCATAAGAATAAGGTGCTGTTCCACCTGAAACCGTCAGATCAGCGGAACCATCGCAGAAAGTGTTGCAGGTTGCATCACTGCCGGTCGCTGAAGCAGTCAGCAAAGCAGGTTCAGTTATGGTAACAGTTTGTGAAGTCATACATTGATGTGCATCGAGAATGGTAACACCATAGGATCCGGCACAAAGTCCGCTTCTGTCTTCAGTTGCAGCTCCATCGTTCCAGGAATAGGTGTAGGGTGGCGTTCCCCCGGAAACTGAAACATCAATACTTCCATCGCATGCGCCATAACAGCTGACGTGGGTTGGTGTAGAGCTTGAATTCAGGTCGTCAGGATCGGTAAGTGTTACACTTTCAACCGCTGAACATCCACTGGCATCCATTACAGTTACCATGTAAGCTCCTTCGCAAAGGTTTGATAAGTCTTCTGTCATTGTTCCGTTACTCCATAGGTAGGAATAAGGAGCATCTCCCCCGGATACAGTCAAGTCAGCTGACCCATCGCACGATTCAGCACAAAGAGGATCAGTTCCGACTACACTGCTAATTAATGCTGAAGATTCGGTGATTGTAACAACCTTGGTGGTAAGACACTGATGATTATCATAGATAGTTACCGTATAAGTACCGGCACATAGACCTGACTGGTCTTCAGTGTTGCTTCCATTACTCCAATTGTAGGAGTAAGGAGGCGTTCCTCCGGAAGGTGCCAAATCAATGGATCCATCGCAATTTCCATTACAACTTACATCCGTTTTGGTGAATGTGGCCATCAAGTCAGCAGGGTCTGTGAGATAGACACTGTCAGTGGCCATACATCCATTTGCATCTGTAACATGTAACCGATACCCTCCTTCACACAAGTTGGAAATGTCTTCCGTGTTTTGTCCGCTTGACCATGCAAAAGTGTAAGGAGGCGTACCACCTGAAACTGTAGCATCGATACTTCCATCGCAATCCTCGGCACACAGCGGGTTGGTTGGATTTAATGTCAATTGAAGTGCTGATGGTTCGGCTATAGATACGTTTTTGCTAACTGTGCATCCATTGGCATCTGTTACAACTACACCATAAGCACCAGCACAAAGACCTGAAATGTCTTCGGTGGCAGCGCCATTATTCCAGGCATAAGTATAGGGCGGTGTTCCACCAGTTACAGTCAAATCAGCTAAACCGTCACAGAAAGCATGACAAGTAGCATCTGTCCCGGTAATCGAAGCATTCAATACAGGTGGTTCTGTGATAGTCGCGCTTTGGATGGTGAGGCATTGATTGGCGTCATACACAGTAACGCTATAAGTTCCGGCACATAATCCACTTCTGTCTTCATTCGTGTTTCCATCGTTCCAGGAATAAGTGTATGGTGGCGTTCCACCTGAAACAGTAACATCTATGCTACCGTCACAAGCTCCGTGGCAAGTGACATCGGTATGCGTAGAACTTGATGTCAGATCAGTAGGATCGGTAAGCGTAACACTTGCAACTGCTGAACAACCATTGGCATCCATGGCCGTTACCATGTAAGTTCCTTCACACAAATTGCTCAAATCCTCTGTTGTTGCTCCATTACTCCATAAATAAGAATAAGGCGCATCGCCACCGGAGACGGTCAAGTCCGCAGAACCATCACATGATTCAGCACAAAGTGGATCAGTACCCTGCGCTGTTGCTTGTAGTGCAGATGATTCCTCAATGGAAATAGTCTTTGTAGTAATACACTGATGTTGATCGTAAACTGTAACTGTATAAGTTCCGGCACACAAACCGGATTGATCTTCCATCGTGCTACCATTGCTCCAACTGAAAGTGTAAGGTGGTGTACCTCCCCAGAGATTCAAGTCAATTGATCCATCACAATTTCCGTTGCAACTCACATCATTCTTTGTATAGGAAGCCATCAAATCTGTTGGATCAGCCAAGTAAGTGCTATCCGAGGCCATACATCCATTGGCATCAAATACGCGCAGTTTATAGCCGCCTTCACACAAATTTGAAATATCTTCTGTCGCCTGTCCGGTGGTCCATGAGAAACTGTACGGAGGAGTTCCCCCGGTTATGGTTGCATCGATACTTCCATTACAATCTTCAGCACACAATGGATTGGTTGGATTTAAGAAAATGTGAAGCATTGTAGGTTGATCGATTGTTGCATTCCTACTAATAGTACAACCATTGGCATCTGTTACAACTACACTGTACGATCCTGCACACAATCCTGTGAGATCTTCCGTTACATCACCAGAAGACCACAAGTATGAATAAGGTGGCGTTCCACCCGAAACGGTTAAATCAATAGTTCCATTGCAATAGTTTTTGCACGAAGCATCTGTTGGCGAAACTGAAGCAGAAAGGGTACCAGGTTCATTTACGGTGGCAATTGCAGTTGCTGAACAGTTGTTGGCATCAATTACAGTAACCGCATAGGTTCCTGCACACAACCCTGACAAGTCTTCAGTATTGTCTCCGTTGCTCCAGGAATAGGAAAATGGAGATGTTCCGCCAGAAACAGACAAATCAACAGCTCCATCGCATTCTCCGGCACAACTGACATCGGAGCCAGAAGCCGTTGCCAGCAATTCTGGTAATTGGCTGATCGTAACACTTGCCACTGAAGTACATTGGTTATGATCAGTAACTGTCACTGAGTACGTTCCAACACACAGGCTTCCAACATCTTCAGTCGTTTCGCCATTGTTCCATGCAAAAGAGTAAGGGGTGGTTCCACCAGAAACGGTTAAGTCAGCTGCTCCCTTGCAAACGTTTGAACAGGCATTATCTGTTCCAACAATAGAGGTGATCAATTCGGAAGGCTCGCCAATGGTATCACAAATGATGACTGCGCGACAACCATTGTCATCTTCAATTGTAATGCTATATACACCTGGACAAAGACCAGATAAATCTTTTGTTGTAACTCCATTACTCCAGTTAAAACTATAGGGTGGCGTGCCTCCGTAAAGAGTCAGGTCAATTCCTCCATCACAAGCACCATAACAAGTAACATCATGATGAACAAATGTTGCATTGAATGGAGTAGGTTCTGAAATCGTAACCTGTGAAGTGGTTAAACAACCGTTTGCATCGGTAACTGTAACGCCATATGCTCCGGCACATAATCCAGTCAAATCTTCAGTTGCCATTCCGTTAGACCAGATATAATTAAATGGTCCTGTTCCACCCGTAACAGTCAGGTCTGCAGCACCATCACAGACATCTGAGCAGCTTGCATCGGTTCCTGTAATGAATGAAGAAAGACCCGGAGGATCAACAAGGGTCGCAGAAGCTGTTCCGGTACATCCGTTTGCAGCTGTGACAGTAACCGTGTAGGTTCCAGCGCAAAGATTATTCAGGTCTTCATGCGTTGAACCATTGCTCCAATTGTAGACGTACGGAGCAGTTCCGCCAATTACTGATACATTCACGCTTCCATCACATTCTTCAGCGCAATTCGGATTGGTGCCGATCGCAATTACATTCAGAGCTCCATAAACTGTCATTGTAACAATATTACTTTCCCCAATATAGTCAGTGCAACCTGCTCTTCGAGCACATCTTATGTAACAGGTAGTTTGTGTTATCAAGCCTGGATCGTAGGTTAATCCCACAGCACCGCTAATGACATTCCACTGACTGACAGGTAAACTACAATCTGTGGTCATCAACCAGATAATTTCCAATGCACCCAAACCACCACTCGGATTAACAGTGCTGGTGATCGGTGCTGGATCGAATGGTCCACAATGGCTCTGATCGCAACAAATTGCTCCTCCGTCCGTCAAGTTGCAACATGGATCGGTGCTGATTGTTTTGGTACAATGATCAGTGCAACCATTGGCATCCGTGACAGTAACAGAGTATGTACCGGCAGTAAGATTTGAGATGCCTGAAGTGGCACTTCCGTTTGACCATGCATAAGTAAATGGCCCGGTTCCTCCACTGACATTAGTGCTGATGGACCCTAAATTTCCATTGTTACAGTTTCCGTTTGTTTTCGAACAAGTCACCACAACTTCAGGAAAAACGGTCATGGTAACAACATTGGATTCACCAACGTAGTTCGTGCATCCTGCTCTCCTGGCACATCGAATGTAGCAGGTAGTTTGATAGATAGTGGGTGGGTCATAAGTTAGCCCTGTTCCGCCACTGATCATGGTCCATTGACTAACCGGTAGACTGCAATTCGTGGTCATCAACCATACAATCTCCAATGCACCCAATCCGCCACTCGGATTTAAGGTGCTGGTAATTGGTGCTGGATCGAATGGCCCGCAATGGCTCTGATCACAGCATATTGTTCCACCATCAGTAAGATTACAACATGGGTCAGTGCTGATTGTTTTGGTACATTGATCAGTGCAACCATTGACATCTGTAACTGTGACTGAATAAGAGCCTGCTGACAAGTTAGAAATGCTGGAGGTGGTACTCCCGTTTGACCAGGCATAAGTAAATGGCCCTGTTCCTCCGTTTACATTGGCAGTCATGGATCCCATATTCCCATTGGAACAGTTTCCACTGGTCTTTACACAGTTTACCACGATTTCTGGTACGATAGTCATGGTTACAATATTCGACTCACCCACATAATTTGTACATCCTTCCCTTCTGGAACAACGGATATAACAGGTTGTTTGATAAATTGTGGATGGGTTGTAGGTCAAACCAGTAGCACCACTAATGACATTCCACTGACTAACTGGCAAGGTGCAATTTGTTGTGCTCAGCCAAAGAATTTCAAGGTTTCCTGTTCCTCCACTTGGATCAATATGGCTGTTTATAGTAGTAGGATTGAAAGGACCACAGTCGGTTTGATCGCAACAGATTTGCCCACCATCTGTCAGATTATCGCAACAATTGGTTGGAGCAGTCAAGGTAGTTGATCCGGTTGCTGAACATGAGCCGTCAGTAACCGTCACAGTGTATATACCGGCCCCCAGTCCCGTAATTGTTTGTGTAGTGCCTCCATTGCTCCACGCATAAGAAACACTCGATGAGCAGTTACCGGTCCCCACATTCGCCCAAGAGGATGGGGCACAACCATTACCTCCGCATCCATCGCTGAAGATCAGGTTCATGTTTTCATCATAAACCCTATAGTAATTCTCATAACCATAGCCATCATTCTGAACGTACGAAGCTGTGATCACATCTCCCTGACCGGGGGTGAAATGATAGTACTCCGGTCCATGACCACCGGTGAGGTATATATTGCTAAGGGCAGGATTTCCATTCAGATAGATTGTGAGGTAGTTGGTGTTGCCCTGATAGGACCAACCATCACCGTAAGTATCGAAGAGTTTAACGGTGTATGTACAAGAACCTGAATAGCTTGCTGTTGCAGACCCGTCAGATCCTGCACATGTTGGATCAGTTCCTGTGACTTGAACGGTCCCACTTGATCCTACAACCTTGGTCACTATATTAGATTCACCTACCCAATTACTGCAACAGCTTCGCCTGGAACAACGCAGATAGCATGTTGTTTGCGTAATGAACCCCGGATTATAGTTCGATGAATTTGCACCGCTGATAACGTTCCATTGGCTCACTGGTAGGCTACAATTGGTTGTGGACAACCACATATATTCAATAGCGCCAGAACCCCCTGAAGGATCCACAGCACTATAGATGTTAGCCGGATTGTAGGGTCCACAATGTATTTCATTGCAACAAATCTGACCACCATCGCAAACGTTGTTACATGCAATACTCAATTGATTATTAAAAAGAATTGCACAACAACAAAGCAGGCATGCCAACAACGGTTGGGAAAAATAGTTAGGTAAAGACTTCATAATAGGATTTTTAGCCCTATCGCAATGTATGGCAATTATATACCAATATCAAGACGATTTAAATTCGATAATATCATTACTCAGCTTCGGGGTAAAAGGCTCTTGCAATCACATCTATCGAACTGCGTTCATTTGTCGGGAACAGATCAATCCAAAGTTGGATTGAATTCGGCCAAAAAATTTCAGATCAATGGGAACTGAAATAATAATCGGAAAGTTGCGCAGTCAATAATTCTAACAGGCTAAAGGTAAGCATTATTCAACCACTTGAAATTACATTAATGTAAAATCTTTGCGAAATCTCAGTGGGCGTCCAGTTATCAACAGAACTCTTATAAGCGACCCTGTGATTCTGGTGATGAGCGGAGTCAGGACTTCCTGCCCCAATAGAAACCAATAGCATCTAAACGGCCGATTCTATCAGCATCAATACGCTTCTTATGTCGTCTTTGGTAGGCAACCCAGTTGGCTAATTCAGGATTTTCTGACCACTTGTCCGGTACACGGCTGTTTCCATAATGAAACTTGTAACATTCCAATGCAAGAAATCTCTTTTCCCAGATAGAATTATGCGGTTCCCAATCGAAATTGAGGTTGTTCAGCCTCATTACCCGATCCATAGAGAGCTTTTCTCGCATCTTGCGTTGCGTACTAACCCATGTTCCGAGAGCAAGGTTTTCTTTCCAGCGTGCCGGTACATTACAATCATAATGTTCGGTGTAGTAGTTTTCCAAATCCTTGAACATGGTTTCCCATTGGGCAGTCAAAGGATCCCATTCAAATCCTAAATCGTTGAGTCGGGCAATTCTTTCTTGAGATAACTCCTCTTTTTTAATTCGCTGAAGAATGATCCATTCGCCAAGTGGCCGGTTTTCTTCCCAGCGCTTTGGCACATTACAATGATTGAACCGGACCTTGAACTTTTCCAGCTCAGCAAACCTTGTTTCCCAAAGCGTATCAAAAGGCGACCAGTCAAATCCTAATTCGTCCAGCGCGGCATATTGTGCCGGATCAAGCAAATCCTTGTTTTTTCTTGTATCGGAAACCCAAAGGGCCAGATCACGGTTTTCTTTCCATCTGATGGGCACATTGCAATTCCCTTGAGCAGCTTTGAACTTGCCAAGTTCCTTGTACATTTCCATAAATATTTCAGTATGGCTTTTTTGTTGAACAGGTTCTTCTACTATCGGCTCTTCTTCTACCTCAGCTATACTTGTTTCCGGTTGTTCCACTACAGGTTCTTCCACTTCTGGCTCGGAATTTTCCTCGGAAACAATTTCTTCGGTTTCTTCTAAAACTTCATCCCCGACTAAATTTTCTTCAGTCTCATCTTGTGGCATCAATGGCGTTTCAGCATCTCCCATCACCTTTCCAAAGATCTGCTTGCGCTCCTCATCACTCAATTCAACTTCAGGTTCAGAAGAAACAGGTTCTTCTGCAACCACTGCATTTTCCACTGATTCTTCAGTTATTGTCTGATCTTCTTCGTCTATTTCTTCACTTACAGCACCGGATGAAAATGTCATCACGCCTTCATCATCCGTCTCAACATTACCGGAAGCTTCGGCAAACGTTGTATTCTCCATGTTTTCCAAATCGCTGATGAGTCTTTGCTCAACAGATGGGCCGGAGTTTTTTGGTAACTCATCGAAAATGCTTGCATCTTCTTCCACTTCCTGTTCTTCAACAGCATCATGACTGACCACCTTTGGCTCGGGTGGTGCTGCTTCCACAATTGGTTTTGGTGCTACTTTTTGTGCCCGGTCTTCTAAAGTGCCAACGCGTTCTTTCGCACTTTCCACCAGGAATTTATTGTCACATTTGTCCACCACGTCTTCAAGCAATTCAAGATCTGTTAATTGCCAAAGTGCCGTAGTTCTGATTTTATAAACTGATTCGTTCAAAACCAGATCGTACAGCATTTCCTGATTGGTTAAATGCTTTATACCCAATAACCTGACATTTGAATCTTTCTCGCTTTCAATGATTTTTGCCAGCAGGCTCTGATCGGTAACCTTTTTAATAAATTCCTTTCTGAGATGAACGTCAGATTCTGCTAAGAAAACCTGTAGGAATTCTTCAGGTGTGGTAGCCCCTTCAATTGGATGTACATTTTTTCCGGGAGCCTCTTGCTGAGACTTGCCTGTCAGGAGATCAAATAAGCCCATGATTGGTAGGTGTAAATGTTGAGATGAATAAAAATAAATAAAAATACTTTAGTGTCTAAAAATAGGCAATCTGCTTAGGATTTACAGAGACTTGCTCGTGCCAATTTCCACAGTGTCTGTTTAGCAATTTACATTTTGTTTTTTAAATAAGCCACAGAAGCCTCACTGTTTTTAATACATTTGGCCAATTCCAAAAAAACTGATACAATGAAACCAAAGCTTTCAACCATTTTATCTGTAATAACCGTGGTTTTGACAATCACACTATCCTACCACAATGCCAATACCAACTCTACCACCCCTCCGGCATCAACTGCCGGTGATCCCGGTGCCGGAACTTGCGCCAACAGTGGATGTCATGATGTGCAAGCAACATTTGACGCATCAAAGATTGAAATCAAGATGGACCCAATTAATCCTTTTTCAATGGCCAATCCAATGGATAATAGCTTTCAATTTCATCTCGACACATTGTATAGGGTACTATTTCAGGTGGAAGCCCTGGTAAGCATTGAATATGGTTTTCAGCTTTGTGCTATTGATTCAAACGGTATATCGGTTGGAAACTTTTTACCACTGGGTGGCGCTCTAACTGCCACACAAACCGGATTTTCAGGAAGGCAGTATATCAACCACAACAACAGCAGTGCAAATCCTTCCTGGACTTTTGAATGGGAAAGCCCTTCTACCGATCCGGGACCGGTGACTTTCTATGCATGTGTGGTACGGGGTGTGGCCGACAGTATCGCCAATACCATCGACAAAGTGTTTAGGTCAAATGTGACCATTAACGCACTTCCGTCAACCACCACGGGAGTAACGGCCAATGCAGGCACAGATGGAGCAATTTGCGCTGGCAATTCGGTCCAGTTAAATGCTAGTGGTGGAACCATATATACATGGTCCCCAACAACTGGATTGAGTAATCCCAACATTCCAAATCCTGTAGCATCTCCCGGTTCTACTACAACTTACACGGTTACGGTATCTGATGGAACGACCAGTGACACCGATGATGTAACCGTTACCATACATGCGATTGATGTGCCGGTAATTGTACAAAATACAGATTCACTTTCTGTGGCATCCGGATTCAGTTCTTATCAATGGTACTTAAATGGAACTTCAATTAGTGGCGCAAACGCAAATGTCCATGTGCCTTCAACATCGGGATCCTATCATGTGGAAATTGTAAACGCCAATGCATGCCTTGGTGTGTCCGACACTGTGGAGGTCACTTTGACAACCGGTGTATTCTCCTTGCCTGACCATGAAATCCGTGTATTTCCAAACCCAATTCAGTCAACTACTTCAGTAGATTTGGAATTAAAATATGTAGAGGGTGATTTTGAAATTCATGATATAACAGGTGCAAGAATTTTATCCGGAAAATGTAAAGATCTTAATGCCATACTTCAACGGTCTATTGCATTCTGGTCTTCAGGTATATTTGTTTTGTCATTGCATTGCGAAAAAGGCCAATTGCAAGTCAAATTGGTTAAACGGTGATTTGAGTTGATGGGTTGGAATGCTGGATTTGCCATTGCATGTTTGTTCCTGGCTGGTGCTGTACACTCAAATGCCCAGCATATAAGTACTTCCGAGTGGCAACAACTTGTTCCTTCATCGCAATTGCCCGAACAGGTAGAAGTTCAACGCGGTAATAACAATCTCGACCTGGTGAGGTTTGAGAACCGCTATTACTTCTCTTTCAGAACTGCCCCCACCCATTTCGCTTCTGAGAAAACACGCCTTTACATCCTGAGTTCAACCGACCTTGAGTCCTGGGAATATGAACACGAGATTCACCTGGGTTACGATATGCGTGAACCACGTTTCGTAGTCTTCAAGGGCCGCTTGTTCTTTTACTTTTTTGAAGGAGGAGATGATCCATTGAAGTTTGAACCCCGCCACATGCATGGTACCTCGCTTGACGAAAACGGCAAATGGGCACCATTACAAAACATCAATCTTGATGGCTATGTATGCTGGCGCTTCCGGGTCTGGGATGATAGATTGTACCTGTCAGCCTACTACGGAGTTGGCATCTATGGTAACAACCATCAACCCGATCTTCGGCTTTATGAAAGCGATGATGGTTTCAATTTTAAACCAATCAGCGAGTATCCTCAAGTTGGCGGAAAGGGAGGAGAAGAAGGTGAATTCATTTTCGATGAGGAAGGAAATCTGTGGGCAACTGTTCGCCTGGAAGGTGGTGGAGCTTACATTGCCTATGCAGACAACACGGACATTTCTAAGTGGCAGTTAACGCACACCAAACATAAATATGACAGTGCCCTACTCTTCCTCCATAAAAATGATGTTTACCTGGTAGCCAGGCGAAACCTTGATGGAATTGCCGATAAGGCACCAAAATGGTGGCCGGAAAATCTGCGTAAGAACTATAACCTGGCTCGTTATTCCTTAACTCAAAAAACCACTTCGTTATACAAGATCAATAAAGAAAACAAAACTGCCGATTGGGTGATGGATTTTCCCAGCACTGGTGATACGGCTTTCCCTGGTATTGCCCAGATTAATGAAAACGAATTTGTGTTGATGAACTACTCCAGTGATATTGACGGGCCACAGAAGAACTGGATTCGTGGGCAGTTGGGGAAGACGTTTATCTATTGGACACGGTTAACCTTTCATGAATAAACAAACCCTACGGCTGCTTCATCAAAAACCCACCATTGGCTACATCAATGAAGTTATGGCCCAAGTTGTTGTGCCGAACAATGATGCCCTGGCATTGAGCCGTTCCACCGAAGATGCGCGGTTGGTTGGGAGTTCCACCTGGAATTAAGGCATGGGCTGTTAAATCAGGAACAATCGTTTCTACCCAATTACAGGCATTAAACCAATTATCATCAATTCCACCAGCCCAGGTGCAAGTATCAGGCATAATGGATTGCCCCGTAGTAACCGTCACGATATCAGTAACTGTAACACAGCCGGCAGTATCGAATGCGGATAAGGTATAAGTGGTAGTTGTGGTAGGACAAACGGTTGGGTTCAGCGTATTGGCATTCGTCATCCCGGCTGTAGGCGACCAGGCAAAACCCCCGGCATAGCTCACTTCGGGATCGGCAAATGTGATACTCCAACCCGTGAAGAGGCCTTGGCCAAAACCTAATAACGAAGTCATCTGAACCTGCAAGGTCCAAACACCATTGGCCTGGCAACCGGCCAGGTTATTAAAAGGCTGATTGGGTGCAAAATTGCCGGTATATGGCTCAGATGCAGCAGCAATGTTTCCACCACCGGCAGGCACAAAACAGGTATTTATGTATCCGGAAAGCAACCCTGAACTGGAGGTTTGCCCTGAAGGCACCAATGTAATGGACTGGCCACTTGGACACACCAGGTTTACCTCTAATGCATTGATTGATATCTGGCTTGGTGGGAAAAACGTTGTTCCAAAGAAGCTGAGACCATCAATGCAAACCTCCGTAATGGAGTTGGGTAGAATGTTGGTCATGTTCAAGTCTGTGATATTCACATTGATTTCGGTGTTCGATCCAAATGCACTGGCAACAGCTTGAAATTCATAGTTGCCATAAGTAGGCGTTTGTGCCGGATGTTCAATAACCGTTACACTTCCGTTTAATGGAACGCAGCTACCGGGGCAAATCGAAGTATCGTTCCAAGCGTTTACCAAAACTTGTGGGTCTGTAACATCTATTGAAACGGTATCGTAACAAGTGCTGAAACCATTGGTCATCATGACAATAAAAGTGGTATCAGAGTTTGGGCAAACCAGGTTAGGGTTCGCTCCCCCACTGTTGCCTGTTCCATAGGAATAGCTATCGTGTAACCATGTGATGTTAAATGTAGGATCGTTGAAATAGATGATCACGTTGTCGATTCCCCAGTGATCGAAATCAGCACCGGAATCATTGTCCTGGAACCATCTGATCTGGGTATTGGCGGAAATTGCTGCCGGGGGTAAAGCAAAACACCAGTTGTTCCAATTCACCAGTTGTGGATCGTTACCGCCATTGGGGTCGAAATAATGGATGGTTGTCCAGTTAGCTCCACCATTCGTAGAATATTGAATGTAAACACCCTCATCGGGCTCATCAGGTCCTTCGCACGGAGCAGCATCGGCCTGCACAGAAAAGAGCATATCGAAACAAACGGTTACTCCAGCAGTAGCAGGAAGAAGATTATAGGCAAGTGTTTCCATTGCCCTTGGAACGGCTGAACTGTTGCCCATCCAAATATGCGTGGTGCCATCCACCCCATTTGGGCTGCAGGGATTGTTGAACATGGCTTGCTGGGTGTACGACCAACCATTGGGCTGCCCGTTGTTAAAGTTTTCAGTGAACACTGATTGGCCCTGACCCTGACCAAAAGCGATCAGAGATATGCAATCGCCACAGACTGTGTTATAATCGGATGCGGTGGCGGTGACAGTACACTGAGAATAAACCGAATGAGTGGTAAAGAGTATTGCAAACAAAAATGAGACAATCATATATATACGGGACATGGCAATGCGTGATTTTGAAGTTGACCAAAGATAGGATTTAGGGAGCAGATTTCCTTTTAACCCCGTTTTGCCTGGAAACGGCAACGGCTGGTAACCGTGATACCTCCTCTTAGCAGACCCTGCAAGCGTTTATCTATCACCAAATGCCATCATCGCCCCTAGTTGAGTACCTCACTAACCAATCCGGCCGCCTCTTTCAACAGAATTGCAGAATGTACTTCCAAGCCAGACTCGTCAATCAGTTCTTTGGCGATTTCGGCATTAGTACCTTGAAGTCGGACAATGATCGGCACATTGATCTCACCAATGTTTTTATAAGCATCAACAACGCCCTGGGCCACTCTATCGCATCTAACTATGCCCCCAAAAATGTTGACCATTATGGCCTTTACATTGGGGTCTTGCAAGATGATTCGGAAACCGGCTTCTACTGTTGTAGCGTTTGCCGTTCCTCCAACATCAAGGAAGTTGGCAGGCGCACCACCAGATAGTTTAATGATGTCCATGGTGGCCATAGCCAATCCGGCACCGTTTACCATGCAACCAACGTTTCCGTCAAGTTTGATGAAGTTTAGGTTGAATTTTCCGGCTTCCACTTCCGTTGGATCTTCCTCAGTAAGATCCCGCATTTCTTCGAGGTCTTTATGACGATATAATGCGTTTTCATCAAGCGAAACCTTGGAATCAACAGCCAGAATTTTTCCATCTGAAGTTTTCAGGACAGGGTTGATTTCAAATAAGGAAGCATCGATGCTGACGAATGCATTATATACAGCGCTCACAAACTTGGTCATCTCTTTAAAAGCAGTGCCTGACAAGCCGAGGTTAAAGGCCACTTTTCTTGCCTGAAACGGCAGCAACCCCGTTTTTGGATCAACTTCTTCCTTGAAAATAAGATGAGGTGTTTCTTCAGCTACTGCTTCAATATCCATCCCCCCTTCGGTAGAATACATGATCATGTTTCTACCGGTTTCGCGATTCATCAAAACACTCATGTAGTATTCTTCCGGCTCGTTTTCTCCGGGATAATACACATCCTCACCCACCAAAATCTTGTTGACTTTCTTGCCTTTAGGACCGGTCTGAGGAGTCACCAATTGCATACCCAGGATATCGTTGGCCCGTTCTCTCACTTCATCGAGACTTTTGGCCAACTTCACGCCACCGCCTTTTCCACGTCCACCGGCATGTATTTGCGCTTTGATCACCCACCAGGTGGTGCCCGTTTCTTCATTCAATTTTTTAGCAGCCTCAACCGCATCTTCAACAGTATCAACGGCAATTCCTCGCTGGATTCTTACTCCGTATTTTGCCAAAGTCTCTTTTCCCTGGTATTCGTGTAGATTCATGTTTTAATAGTTGGATGTTAGATGTTGGATGCTCAATGTTATCTCCAAGAGGACACCAAAATCGCACGCGAAAATAAGGGTAAAAAGTTGGAAGGGAGAAAGCTGTAGTGTTTAACAACCAACTTTTTACGGCACAAATCAGCGGGACATTCTTGGATGAATCTGTCGGGGCAACATTGTCTATTTTTGGCCTGCTGTTTCAAGGAAAGCCATGCTGAAAGCCATCAACATTCATAAATCATTTGGAAGTATAGAAGTGCTGAAGGGTGTAGATCTTTCGGTTGAAAAAGGTGAAGTGGTTTCATTGGTGGGAAGTTCAGGTGCAGGTAAAAGTACTTTGCTACACATTTTGGGCACGTTGGATACACCAGATCAGGGCGAAGTGGAAATTGCCGGTGAACGAACCGCCAATTTAAATGGTGATTCCCTGGCCAACTTCAGGAACCGAAACATTGGATTTGTGTTTCAGTTTCATCATTTATTGCCAGAGTTTAACGCGTTGGAAAATGTTTGTATTCCAGCATTTATTCAAAAACTGAATCGACAGGAAGCAGAAAAACGAGGTGAAGAATTGTTGAACCTACTCGGTTTGAGCCATCGCATTACACACAAACCTGGTGAACTCTCGGGAGGTGAACAACAACGCATTGCAGTTGCCAGGGCATTGATGAACAATCCAAAAGTAGTGATGGCAGATGAGCCTTCAGGCAACCTTGATTCCGACAATAGCAAACAGCTTCATAAATTGTTTTTCGATCTTCGCGACCAATTAGGGCAGACTTTTATCATAGCAACCCACAATCGCGAATTGGCCGAATTAGCCGACCGGAAACTGGTGATGAAGGATGGTATTCTGGCTCAGTAACCTTTCGTAACAAAAACTAAAACCAATCATGAAACGCCTTCACAACCTCCTTTTTATTATAGTCACCACACTCGGTATTGCATGCTCTTCACCACCACCTGAAGGGAGCCAACTCCTTGGACCCGAGGCATTTCAAAAAGCCTTGTTAGAAACAAATGATGTTCAGTTGGTGGATGTGCGTACTCCCCAGGAATTCGCAATTGGGCATTTGCAAGGGGCATTGAATATTGATTTTTATGGTGATGGATTCGAAGTGCAAATGTTAGAACTCAACAAAAAAAAACCAGTTTTTGTGTATTGCCATTCCGGTGGCAGAAGTGGGAAAGCAGCCCAAATGTTATCCGAAAAAGGATTTAAATACATTGTCGATATGGATGGAGGATTTTCGGCTTGGGCAGATCTGGGTTTGACGGTTGAGGAATAACGTAGTTTTAGAAAACTGGAATTGAATCTCATGATAAATACCGGTAACCGGTATCAAACACCTAACAACATATGAATTTCATAGGAACCGATAATTATGTAGCAACGCGGGAGTTGCAAGTAGCTGTAAATGCAGCCATTCATCTTGAAAAACCTCTGTTGGTGAAAGGCGAACCAGGAACGGGCAAAACCATGTTGGCGCATGAAATTTCTCATGCCCTGAAAAAGTCAATGATCACCTGGTATGTCAAGTCCACCACAATTGCATCACAAGGATTGTATGAATATGATGCAGTTTCACGACTAAGAGATTCGCAATTGGGTTCTGACAAAGTTGAGGACATTGCGAATTACATTAATCCGGGCAAACTCTGGGAGGCTTTTGACGCTGACGAACAGGTGGTTTTGCTAATTGATGAAATCGACAAGGCCGATATAGAATTTCCAAATGATCTGCTGCTTGAGTTGGACAAAATGGAGTTCTTCTGTTACGAGTTGAACAAAACTATAAAAGCTAAAAAACGGCCGATCGTAATCATTACTTCCAACAACGAAAAGGAATTACCTGATGCTTTTTTGAGAAGGTGCCTGTTTCATTATATCCGTTTTCCTGAACAGGAGACGATGAATGAAATTCTCAAAGTACATTTCGGAAATCTTCAGCAAGACTTGGTGGATAGTGCGATGCGTGTTTTTTACGGCATTCGAGAAGTTGGCGGCATTAAGAAAAAACCTTCCACCAGCGAACTGATTGATTGGTTGAAACTTTTGATGAAAGAAAAACTCACTTCGGGTGATTTGGACGGCATCAACCTGGCTGAAATGATGCCTCCACATGCAGGGGCGTTAATCAAAAATGAACAGGATATGGAGGCCATGCAAAACCAGGGACGCAGGCGATACGGGTATTAGAAGTTGGAAGCGGGAAGTTGGAAGATGGTAGTTGGATGATGTTCGATGGCTAAAATATCGCCCGCAACTGCGCACTGCCTGTGTGAATCATGCGGTTACTACCATTTTTCCTACCATCGTAAACAATGCTTAATTGCAGGTTTCTTCCGAGGTTTCTATCATAACCAACTGTCCAGAAATAGTTCCTACCATCCTCTAAAGTTTGCAGCATGGCGTACTCTACAGAGGTGTTGGTCCTGCCCGTAAAATCCACAGAAGCGTAAGAGCCTTTCAGGTTAAGGGTACTTTTTGAAACAACATTATAGCGCAGTTCCAGCCCTACTTCCTGGATAAAACTTGTTTCGCCTCCAAGTGTGGTGTCGCTAACATTCATCAACACATTTTCCTTCCGACTAAAACTGTAATTTCCGGTTATCCTGAATTTGTTTTTATATATAAATGTCAGTTCAGGCTCCACCTCATGAATCTGAATTTCATAACGTTTATCGCTGAAAAATTCTGAATCATTTGCCCTGATGGCGTAACGGTACTTCACCCTATGGTTCAAGGTTTTTAAAGAATTCCACCGAACTCTTGCGGTATGATCAAACAGCTCACGGGTCTCGAAACCGTTGGTGAGTAACACTTTGTTTGTATTTCGTTGCCATGTGTATTCCAACCCATATTTTGAGTTGGAACGGTTAAAGAAAAGTGTGTTTCGGAAAATCGAATTGTTTGAAATCAATGACGTATCAGAGACATCAAAGACAAAAGGATTAAAGGATGCGGAGTTTCCAGCTTTGGCTACTTTGCTACTCACCTGTACCGAGGACACATTTGAAAAGCGCGCTATGAACTTTTTTACTGCACCGGCATTGATCCATTTCACCCTGGGATTAATGCTCATACTGGTGTTGAATTGGTTGATGTTGACTGGTACAAACTCATTGGTTGGGGTAAACACCTTGATGTAAACCGTGTCATCGGGTGCCAGGTCGAAAATTTCAAATTCGTTTAACTGTTTGACCTGGTCATCATTACGATCTATCCAAACATGTGTACCACGTTGCCTTGTTGGATCGGGCACGTAGGTAAAACTCAATTTCTGCTCCTTGCCACTGCTGGTTTCATACAACGAATTGAATTGCACAAAACCGTTCCAAAGTGTCAAACTGTACTCCAGCCGTCCGAGATATGTGTTCTCATTTCGTTCCGTCCCAGTTTTCTGACGATTCTGTAACTGGCGATAATTCAAGTTCCAGATCAATCGTTGTTTGCCCGATTGGTAGAGTTCTCCCTTGAAGTTGTAGGTGTTCGAAACCGTATTTAAAGCGAAGTCAACAGCCTTAGGTAAATAGTCGTATCGCTGGATAAAATCGAGGCTGAATTTATGTTTGGACGAATCGGCAGATTTGACGAAGGCCTTATATCGAAAAAACTGAAAGCTACTCGTGCTCAGCGTATCAGCTGACTTGGCCGTTCGTTCATTTCTTTCCACTTCACTCTCTGCTCCCAGGATTAATCCATTCATACGGTTGAAACCTTTCGAAAAAGAAGCCTTTGGCCGGAAAAATTTGATGGACTCCGAAGTTTTATCCGCTGTTAGAAAACTACCCCCCAGGCTGGCTTTGTAACCCTTCTTTTCAGCAAAAGAAGCGACATTATGCTTTAAGCCGTTCATCGCGGTGCCATCGCCAACTACATAAGCTTCAGCCTTATAACTTGCGCCAAATTGTTTTCCTCTTGAAATGCCAAGAGATGCATTGGCAAGGTGTTCATCTTCAATAACCTCAGATTCTTCAATGTTCCAATTACGTTGAAATTCCACGGGACGAAAGCGTTCGATGGCTGAAAAGCGATTTTGAACAAACTCGTAGCCTGCTTTGGAAGTCAGTTTCAAAGCTATCTTTCCGTTGCCTTCTTTCTTGAATTCCTTTTCATTTTTAAAACCCACATTCGCAGCAATTCCCTGGTCATCCTCATCATTCATTGCGGAAAATGTGTTCACATCTGAATTGCTCCAAGCCGCTTCGCCAAAAATGGAAGTTGATTTTCCAATCTTGTAATTCCCGGAAAGTGCCAGCATCTGTTGCTTTTTGGGAGCAATCAGTTTGATGATTGGTTCGTAAGATCCCTCCAACTCGCCATTCACAGGTGCAATCCAAGCATAAACCCGACCATTGGCTTCGGATTGTTGAGGCTCATAATTTCCCTTCCCTTCTCCTACCAAGGCAAATGTCAAGGCATAAACTCCAGAATCAGGATTATTGGATTGCACGAAAATGGAATCGTAAAAAGTAGCGCCCACTAATGTATCGGTCAGCCGATACATGATGCGATCAGGATTATAACCCACAGAATCAATTCCGAGCATGAAGGCATTTTGAAGGCTGTCCCCGATCGTTTCCAGGAGTGCTTTTTGATTGCTTTCCAAATCAACTTGCACCGGCTGATTTTTACTGTCTTGCTCCGAAACAAAATCGAGTCGCAGATTTAAATTCTTGTATTCATATTCATTGGAAACATGAAATAACGAGCGGAAATAACTTTTGTCGGAATATTCAAACTCCACAACAATTCGCAGGTCTTTGGTGACCAAAACGTTTGGGGTAAAAGTCAATTCACCAAGGTTGTAGTCTATCACATAATCGTTTTCACTTCCACGAATCATCAGTTTTCCGTCATTAAAAACACGTTCTGTTCCACCTAAAACGATGATGAAGCTTTCACCATTTGCTCCAATCAATTTGTAAGGCCCCTGGTTGCCTTCTTCCGCGGCCAGCTTGTTTTTAGAGAATTTTCCTTTGGTGATGGCGAAACTTGCCATGGAATTTAAGTTACCATACTCGTTCGGCAGTTTGAACTTCCCTGAATAAGATCCTCCCTGGCTTTTCCGAAAAAACTTCATGAAGTGCTGTTTCGAAACTCCCAGGTCATAGTCACCCACGGTGAGTTTGTGTTCATCTTTTTTAACCTGGATGAAGACTTTGTCAAATTCCTGAAGTTGTTGAGTATTGCCTTCAGGTTGTACCGGAACGTTGTTGTCGGTAATAGCCGCGACCACTTCAATTTCATCAGAAATATGACCGCTCAACTGGAGATTGAAACTGGAATTTAGGATCACATCCTGGCTATTGCCAAATGAAAGTCCCCTGGACAAACTTCCGTTATACTCCAGCCCACCAAAATCAAAAATGCTTTGTTGCTGCTTTTCAGGAATGTATTGAAATGGATTCATCACAAAATCCTTTTCAGAAACTTCCCCGGGATTCTTGTTAGACCACACTTTTGAGAATGAAATGGGGAATTGGCGATAGGTGATTTCAACTTCCGGAGAGCTCGGCTTTGCTTTCCAAATCAATAGGCCGTTTGCATAATCGAGCTCGTAATCCTCTTGCGAAATGATAAAATTTTCGCCTTTCACTTCCACGATTTCAGAACCAGGTATTATGCTGAACTCATCCAACACCAAAGTATCGACATTCACCAAAAACGATTTGGACTGAAGATTCGACAAATTCTGACCTTCCACGAAATTGCTCGCAAAAAGCAGAATAAGCAGAACCATGAAATGCCTGTGAAACCTCAAACCCGTTGTAGGTTTATTGAACCTTACTTAAATGTTTAAAAGTAGAGATTATTGCAGGCGGCCTGTTTTTGTGTTTTCCACAAGCCTGGGCTTAGAAATGTTGCCTGGGGACAAGATAATTTTGAACGTAATCCTGCACGCCTTCTTCAAGCGAATGGAATGCATTTTCATAGCCCTGGGATCTGAGCTTGCTCATTTTCGCTTCGGTGAAATACTGGTATTTATCACGAATATCTTCAGGGGTGTCGATGAATTCAATGGCCGGATCGAAATTCAAAGCGTGGAAGACAGATCTCCCCAAATCCAGGAAGGTCCTTGCGGTACCAGTTCCCAAATTGTAAATGTCATTTTTAAAGTCATTGTGCAAGAGCCAATCGCTGACTTTCAAAACATCTTTTACATAAATGAAATCCCTGAGCTGTTCGCCATCTTTGAAGTCTGGCCGGTGGGAACGGAATAACTTTAACTCTCCAGAATCTTCAATCTGGTTGAAAGCATGAAAAATCACTGAAGCCATTCTACCCTTGTGAAATTCATTCGGTCCATAAACATTGAAGAATTTCAATCCAGCCCATTTAGGGGGTGTTTCGGTCTGTTCCAAGACCCATAAATCAAATTGTTGTTTAGAATCACCGTAGGGATTGAGCGGATTCAATCCATCAATAGATGTAAGATCATCGTCAAATCCAGATTCGCCTGAACCGTAAGTTGCAGCCGAGGAAGCATAAATCAAAGGAACCTCATAGTGGGTACATTGACCCCAAACCTGTTTTGAATACTCAAGATTAAGTTCATCGAAAATGGCTAAATCGAACTCAGTTGTGTCGGTTCTGGCTCCATAATGATAAACGGCTTCAATTTTTTGGTGATTCCCATCAAACCAGTCGAAAAACCGACTTCTTTCAATTTTGGCAGATGTTTCAAATCCCTTTAGATTCTGCATTTTATCGGTGCGATCAAATTGATCCACCAGCACCACCTGCTTTCCCAACCGCTTAAAATGTTGAGCAAGACAACTACCAATAAAACCTGCAGCTCCGGTTACTACAATCATTTCAAATTAGTTGATCCATATAATGATGAAAGGTGGGCGGGCTAAAGATTTGCAAGAATATTTCAACAAAACTGAACATATTTATTTCCTACCCGTACAAACATAGTAATTAGGAATGATTGGGTTTTGCCCGATCGCACCAACATACACGCAAACACTGGAATTTAGTTGTTGCTTTAGTTAATTTCGCAATGACCATTCTATAGTCAAAACAACACAGTTATGAAGAATTTGATCAGGATTGTTGCACCGCTCATCATTTTGGTGAGTCTATTCGGAGTGCAACAAACAACTTTCGCGCAGGAAAGCCAGGATTTATCGGATGGAGCAATTGAGTACAATCAGTTTCTTTCGGAACAGTGGCTGGAAGTAACATCGGCTCTCGGAAAATTCACAACGCAAATGACTTCCGGTAAGGGAAACGACCTGGAATTGCACAGGGACGCGCTTCTGCAGCAAATTGATGAATCGAGCAGCGCAATCAACGAAAAAAAGGTTTTTGATTCCAACTACCAACTTCGGGCAGCCATGCTACAACTCCTGGAATCGTACCGGGGAATGGCTCAAAACGAAATGGTGGAGATTTCTACTCTTTTGAAAAAAGACAACATTCACGACAGGGAAAGAACCCGCTGCCAAGAACTCACCAATCAAATGAACATGACCAAAACCACCTTTGAGCGAGGCTTTGTGGATGTGCAAAGACAATTTGCTGAAAATTATGGTTTGCTCTTTTTCGGAGGGTCTTTGGTGAAAGACGGTCAGTAATAAATCGAAACTTATTAAAAACGCGGTGGCTTTGGCTACCGCGTTTTTTTGTGCCTTACCTGCTCCGCTTCTTTTTTCTTGTCCGTTTTTTTTCAAATCATACACTGAAAAACCGGCTTCCTAAAGTTGCAGTTTGAAAGTGGACAAAAGCCGTGTAACAATTCTCTCTCTGTGAAACTCCTTTTCTCAGTGTATCTCAGTGTAACTTTTCCAGTAGTGCTGCTTTTTGGAGAATTGGTTTCACAGAGAAACTGAAGGAGGGAATTGCTCGTGCCAGTCCTCAGTTCCGGTAGCTATCGGAAGGTGAATTGAAAATTAAACGAAAGTCCATGACTTGGCTAATTTCCGACAGGGTTCAGGAATCATTAAAAGGCACTGGACTGGGGTCCAGCGCCAGAGGATCCAGCTATCTCGGATGACTCAGTTAAAGGCTGAAGCCTATTTGTGATTTCAGATTCCCCAGGCTGAAGCCTGGGGCAAAAAATGTCCATCCCCCATTTACACCAATCTTTTGCCCCGACTTTTAAGTCGGGGATCCTAACAACAACCCGACAGGCTTTAGCCATTAAGAGAATGTTGAATTCATAATCCCCAGCTGAACCTCGGAGCAAAATGTCCATCCCATTCACACCAATCTTTTGCCCCGACTTTTAAGTCGGGGATCCTAACAACAACCCGACAGGCTTTAGCCATTAAAAGGTTGGTGAATTCATAATCCCTTTATCTCAGTGTAACTTCTCCGGTAGTTACGGCTATATAGAGAATTGGTGTCACAGAGATGCTCTGAGAAAAGGAGATTCACGGAGCAGGTAATGATCTTCAATTCCCAATTTGCTCCAACACATCAAGATGCTTTTTTAGCATATCTGCACATATGTCATGCTTTTTACAATTATTGCGCCATAATGTCCGCATGATTTAGCGAAATCTGAAAGGAAGTCATACATTTTCCATTGGCAAGAAGGTTGATTTACCCCAACCGAATTTGAAAATGATTATCTAACTAAAAAAATATTGAATCATGAAACTAGTAAAATGGAATCCAATGACCAGAACATTACCGGCCTTCTCAACACTACTCGATGAAGTTTTTAACGCTGACCTGAGCACACCTATCGGAAGAGACTTTTCAGGAACAGTACCTGCTGTAAATGTGATTGAAAACGCAGAAGACTTTACTGTTGAAGTTGCAGCTCCGGGCTTGAAGAAAAGCGATTTTGAAGTGAGTGTTGACAAGAACACGTTGACCATTAAAGGCAACAAGGAAGTGAAGAATGAAGAAACAACGGAGAATTTCACACGAAAAGAATTCAATTACGTTTCCTTCACCCGATCCTTCACCATCCCAGAAACAGTAGATGGAACAGCCATTGCGGCCAACTACAAAGATGGCATCCTGGTGCTAACGCTTCCAAAGAAAGAAGAATCAAAAGAACAACCGTTGAGAACGGTTAAGATTTCCTAAACCGGAAATCAAAAAGATCCTAAGGGTGAAAATGGGTTTTGAAAAGGCTGTCCAACTTCTGGACGGCCTTTTTTAGTTGGAATCGAACGAATTCCCGGAAAGCAAATACAAGACCGCCATTCTGATCGCAACGCCATTTTCCACCTGGTCGAGAATTATTGCTTGTTTGGAGTCAGCTACATCGCTGCTCAATTCCACGCCACGGTTGATGGGACCTGGGTGCATCACCACAATGTCTTTTCCAATGGAATCGAGCAATGCCTTGTTGATTCCGAAATAATAACTGTATTCACGCAAAGACGGAAAGTATTTAATGTCTTGACGTTCCAACTGGATGCGCAGCACGTTGGCTACATCGCACCATTCAAGGGTTTTTCTTAAATCGTATTCTACCGTTACGCCAAGTGATTCAATGTATTTTGGAATAAGCGTTGGAGGTCCACAAAGCTTTACTTCAGCACCGAGTTTTTTGAGACAAAAAATGTTAGATAGCGCAACCCGGCTGTGCGTAATATCTCCGAAGATGGCCACTTTAACACCCTTCACCTTTCCGACTTTCTCTTTGATGGAATAGGCATCGAGCAGTGCCTGTGTAGGATGTTCATGTGTACCATCACC
>PVBE010426670.1_pt1 | contig 47751 bp, 42 predicted proteins | sample 1631181 | NCBI WGS metagenome assembly PVBE01 (sample SAMN08397723, study PRJNA350692) | Marine metagenome, whole genome shotgun sequencing project. | isolation source: water | place: Pacific Ocean | collected 2012-04
GCCGGCGGGGGTACGGATCTCGTCGTTGCCGCCCACGTCGACCACCAGCAGGACTTCGCCGGCGGGGTCGGGATCGGCGCTCGGGTCGTAGAGGTCGTTGCCGGTACCCCGCAGGACCACCAGCCCCAGGGGCGTGTCGATGCGGACGTCGAACTCACCGCCTTGGCCGGCGGCTGCCGCCCAGTCCGCCTCGTCGATCGCCTGCGCCAACCGGACTGCGCCGGAGTACAGCGCCCCGCTGCCTTCGTCGGTGCCGACGAACATGTCGGAGGCGCCCTCCCAATCGGGGTTGATGGTGCTCCCTTCGCTGACCAACAGGCTGTTGCCGCCGTCGCGGAAGTAGGTGGCGAAGTAGGTGGCGTCGCCCATCACCTCGAGGGCGTCATCGCGCAGGTCGGCCGCTTCGTCGGCGCCCAGGAGCACGCGCGCGACCGCCTCCTTGAGGGCCTCCGGCAAGGCCGCGGCGGCGTCCCGGCCGTCCCAGTCCGAGCCGCCGTGGAGGGAGTCGACGGCGGCCAGCAACGGGTCTCCCTCGAGGACGGGCCACGGTCCGCCCGCGGTGACGGCGACATCCAGCTGCACGGCCGCGTCCGCGATCAGGGCGGCGAGGGCGTGGTCGGAGTCGGTGGCGGTGTCGGTGCGGGCGGCGAGGTTTCCGGCGTGGCAGGGGACCTTGCCGAAGTCCTCCTGCAGGTCGTGGAAGAAGTCGAGCCGGGTGGGATCCGCCGCGAAGGCGCCCCCGCGGGCCTCGTACCAGGAGCGCGGGATCCCGATGGACCGGTCGAGGTCGAGCTCCGCCAACAGCTCGCCGAGCAGGTCGTCGTCGGGATCGACGGCGACGGGGCAGGGGAAGGGATCGGTCAGCGTCCAGGGCGCGGCCTGCTCCCACCGGCCGGGGAGGGGAGGCTCGGGCTCGGGCTCCGGCTCGGGGCAGGAGATCGCGAGCGGGACCAGCAGCAGGGGGACGAGGCGGCGCATGGCGGTGAGCCTAGCCCCGGACCGGGGATCCAAGAACAGTCGTGCGCGCGGTTACCCGCCGGCCGGGACGGCGCTCGGCCCGGGTAGGGGGAGATCCGGAACCGGGGAGCCGGGGAGCTCCCGGTACCGGTCGAAGAGGTTGGTCTGCCGGCTGGTCAGGTCGACCTCGGCGCCCCCGATGAGCATCGTCTTGACGCGGGTGCTGATCTCCAGCGGATCGCCGCTCCAGATGACGAGGTTGGCGTAGGCGCCGCGGCTGATCTCGCCCCGGTCGGTGATCCCGAAGACCTCCGCCGGGGTCGACGTGATCGAGCGCACCGCGTCGGTGTGGTCCATGCCCCCGCGCACCGCGTTGCCCGCCATCTGCCGCAGGCCGCGGGCGAAGTGCGCCGAGGAGGTGGAGATGATGACGTCGACGCCGGCCTCCGACAGCAGGCGCGCGTTGTCCGCCCGCCCTTCGCGCTGGTCGAAGCTGCCCGGGCCGTAGACGTAGGGGTTGATGATCACGGCGATGTCGGCCTCGGCGAGGGCCGCCGCATGACGCCAGCCCTCGGCCGCGCCGCGGATCACGAGGCGGATGCCCTCGTCCTCGGACCACCGAATGAGGGCCTCGATCTCGGAGGCTCGGTCCGCCCCCAACACCAAGGGGACATCGCCGGCCAGCAGCGGCTGCAGAGCCTCCAGGTCCAGCCGTGAGGCGACCAGGGGGCGGCTGCGGTTCTCCTCGAAAGCGCGGCGGTTGGCGGCGTAGCGTCGCGCGTCGTCGAACAGCTCCGACAGGCGGCGGAGTCCTTCGGACGGCGAGGGGGTGACGACGGCGCCGGGCATCGCCACGGACGTTGCGATGACGGTCTCGGCCTGGGTCGCGCCGAGCAGGTCCACCCAGGCGGAGCTCCCCGCGATCATGCCGCCCGTGGGCTCGACCACGGCCGAGGTGATCCCCTGGATTCGCTGCACCGCGATGACGGAGCTGCGCGGGTCGTAGGAGTTCGCGACCACGTGGGCGGCCCGCACCTCGTCACCGCCCGCGTCGTGCGTGCGGGTGGCGCCTTCCATCCCGACCTCCACGAGGCCCAGTTGGCCTCCGACGGTGACCAGCCCGGGGGTGATGACGTCGGTCGCGGCCAACTTCACGAGGGTGCAGGTGCGGTCGCGGAAGAGCAGTCCTCCGGGGGCCGGGGCGAGGCCCAGGTTCGACCCGACATCGGCGACGCGCCCGTCGAGCACGACGACCGAGAACCCATCGCGGGGCCCCTCGGGGAGGTGCACCCGCGCTCCTTCGTAGACGGTGCAGTCGCCCGCGAGGGCGGGGGCGGCGAGGGGCAGGGTGAGGGCGGCGCAGAGCAGCGCGAGGCGGGGGCTCATCGATCCACCCCTTGCCCGACTTCGAAGTCGGACCACTGCCCGGGACGTTGCTTGTCGTAGCGCAGCCGGCCGTTGACGAAGACGAGTTCGGCGGAGCTGTAGATGCTGAGCGGGTGACCGTCCCAGACGACGACGTCGCCGCGCTTGTCCTTGGTCAGCGTGCCCGTGGCGCCGTCGATGCCGAGGGCCCAGGCGGGGTTGGCGGTGACCCACCGGATGGCGTCGTTCTCGGTCAGCTCGATGCCCGCGTGGCGGCCGGTCCAGTAGGCCTTGCTGGCCTCCTGGTTCAGGCGCTGGATCCCGATGCCCGAGTCGCTGTGGATGATCGCGAGCGCGCCGGCTTCGGTCAGCAGCGCGGCGTTGTGGGGGATGCCGTCGAACGCCTCGAGCTTGAAGCCCCACCAGTCGGCCCAGGTCGAGGAGGCGACCTGCCGCTCGGCGAGCACGTCGCGGATCTTGTAGGCCTCGAGCGCGTGGTGGAATGACCGCACGGAGAAGCCGAACTCGTCCGCCAGTTGGAGGATGGAGAGCATGTCGTCAGCGCGGTAGCAGTGGATCTGAGGGAGGATCTCACCCTTGAGCACGCCGATCAGGGTCTCCGTGTTCAGGTCGCGCTTGGGCGGCTTCGGCGAGTCGTCGTTGCCCTTGCTCTTGCCCTTCTTGCCACCCTTGCCGGCCTTGGCGGCCTTCTCGTCCCAGTCGTCCCACTCGTGCATCGCGTGCTGCGCGTCGAGGAACGCCTGCCGGTGGCTGCGGAGGTTGCCCATCCGCGTGCTGGGGGCGCCGCCCTTGCCACCGTAGACGCGCTTGGGGTTCTCCCCGCAGGCCATCTTCACGGTCTCGGGGGCGCCGGGAAAGCGCATCGCGCGGCTCCCGCGGTGGGGGACCATCTGGAGCACGACGCCGCGTCCTCCGATGAGGTTGGCGGAGCCGGGGAGCACCTGGATGGCGGTCACGCCGCCAGCGACGGCCCGCTCCAGCCCGGGGTCCTGGGGCCACACGGAGTGCTCGGCCCAGACGCCCGGGGTCGTCGGTGAGGTCGACTCGTTGCCGTCGCTGCTGGCCTTGCCGCCGGGGGAGGCGTAGACGCCGAGGTGGGAGTGGGTGTCGATCAGGCCGGGTGTGATGTGCTTGCCGGTCTGGTCCAGCACCGTCGCCGCGGGCACGGTCGGGGCATCGCCCTCGCCCACCGCGAAGATCCGGCCGTCCTTGAGGACGACGTAGCCGCGTTCCCAGATGTCGCCGTCCGCGGTCCACACGGTCGCGTTGGCGAGCACCACCAGGGGAGCGGGGCCTTCGACCACCGGTTCGACGGGGGCCCTTCCGGCGGCGTCGAGTTCGGCCCGGGAGGCAGGCGCGGCGGCGTCCCCCGCGAGGGCGGCGACGGGCAGCAAGAGGGCGGCGAAGAGAAGGGAGCGAGGGCGATTGAGCATGTCCGTCCTGGTGGCAGGGCGGACAAGGATACCGATGGCTCCGTCAGTCGTCCTCGACCCAGTCGGAGGCGTCGGCGAAGACCTCGGTGAGAGCGTCCTCGTCCAGCCCCAGGACGGTCAGGGAGCGACCCGGATCGGCCTCCTCCTGGCCGGGGAGCCACCCGAAACCTGCCCGGCAGGCGCCCGCCCAGGCGACCACGAGCACGGCGCGGGCGCGTGCGTCCACCCGGCGGCCTCCGTGGCGGGGGGAGCTGTGGTGGTGGCGGGCCAGATCCACGATCCAGCTGTCCAGCTGCCACCGGCGCAGCAGCTCGGCCGAGACCTCCTCGTGAGCGTTCGCGATCCCCGCGCCGACCTGGGCGAGGAACGCCTCCTCCCTCCAGGACGCGGTGCGCGGTTGGCGCTCGGCGAAGACCCGCAGGAGGGCGAGCTCGCCGAGGTCGACCATCATGGCCGCGACCTGGAGCTCATCGGGCCGGGGGACCCCCGCTCGAACCGCGATCTCGCGGGCGCCGTACGCCTTGATCTGGGTGTGGCGCCAGAGCGCCGACACGATCTGCTGGACGGGACCCGCACCGACGGCGAAGAGGTCCCGGAGCACCGCTTCCTGGGCGAGGGCGAGCACCCGCTGGTTCCCCAGCCGCATGCAGGCGGTCCGCAGGGTGCGGATGGGGCTGGGCGGTCGGTAGCGGGAGCTGTTGGCGAGCCGGAGGATGTTCGTCGCCACCGCGGGGTCTTGCCCGACGACCTCCAGCACCTCGCCGACCCCCGCCTCGGGGTCGCGGAGCAGCCGCTGCACGTCGGCGGCGATGGGGGCGATGGCGGGCACCTGGGCGTCTCCCGACGCGATCTCCCGGACGATCCCGCTGAGGTCCAGGGCCCCGGGGCTGGGAGCCTGACCGCTGTCGATGCTGGTGTCGGACAGGAGCTGCCGCAGCTCCCGCTCCAAGGACGTGCGGGCGAAGGGGTTGGCGAGGAACGCGGACGGCCGTCCCCGCAGCGCCGACAGAACCTGAACGCTGGTGCCGGGGTCCCCCACCGCGAGCACGGCCGTGGCGGCGGGCCAGCGGGCGAGTTCCTGGAGCATCGCGGCTCCCCGGAGTGTTGGCATGCGGACGGTGGCGATGACGGCGGCGAAGGGATGACGTCGCAGCGTGCTCACGGTCTTGGCGCTTCCGTCCGTTGCCGCGGCGGAGTAGCCCATCTGGCACAAGGCCCGGGCGATGGCGGTCCGGTACTTCTCGTCGTCGTCGGCGACGAGGATCGCGGGGCGCGCGTCGGGCGCGGGTAGGAATGAGGCCATCAGCACCCTCATCGGAGATGCGGCGCAGCCCTTGAGGGAGCTCAGGAGTTGAGAACGGCCAGCAGCTCGTCGTGGATGCCGGCCCCGGCGGCCACGATCATCCGGTCGTCCAGCCGCCCCCGCCGGCCGGTCTCGTCCGTCACCCGGCCCCCCGCTTCGCGGACCATGAGCCCGCCCGCGGCGACGTCCCAGGGGCTCAAGTAGAGCTCCCAGAAGCCGTCGAGGGTGCCGGCGGCGACGTTGCACAGGTCCAGCGCGGCGGCCCCCGGCCGGCGGAGGGCCCGGCTCCTGGGCATGACCTTGCCGAAGAGGGCGTAGTTCTCCTCCATGAGGTCGACCTGGTAGGCGAACCCGGTGGCGAGCATGGACTCGGCCAGCAGCGTGCGTGAGCTGGCCTGCAGGGGGCGCCCGTCGCGGCTCGCGCCCTCGCCCCGGATGGCGGTGAAGAGCTCGCCGCGGGCGGAGTCGAGGACCACCCCGACCTCGACCACGCCGTCCACTTCGAGGGCGATGGAGACGCAGTAGTAGGGGAAGCCGTGCGTGTAGTTCAGCGTGCCGTCGAGCGGATCGACGATCCAGCGACGTCCCCCCGCGGTCCGCGCGCCGCCCTCTTCCTCTCCGAGGATGGCGTCCGTGGGGACGTGGTGGGCGAGTACCCGCCGGATCGCGGCCTCGGACTCGGTGTCGACCTGGGTCACCAGATCGATGGCGGTGGACTTGCTCCGCACCTGCAGTTCGCCGGTTCGGCCCGAGCGGTGGATAGCCGCGGCTTGCTGCGCGGCGGCGATCGCGATGTCGAGGTCGCTACTCATGCTTGGTCTCGTCGGCGAACAGCACCGGCTCCCCGACGAAGGTGCGCGAGCTCTTCACCAGGATGGTGGTCGGCATCTGCCCGAGCATGACCTCCATCCGCTGGAAGAACACCTCGGCCTCCTCGACCTCGGGCAGGCCGATGCCGAGGATGGCGAGGTCTGCGTCCTGGCTCTCCTCGCGCATGATCCGGTGGATCGGCCGGCCCTCGCGCAGGATGACGCGCACGTGAGCCTGGATGCGCGCGTCCTCGATGATCTGGTCCTTGGCGCGGCCCGTGTTCTTGGCCGCCTCCTCGCTCTCGACCACCGTCAGGAGGGTCACTTCGGCCCCCCGCCAGCTGCGGTCGGCCTGCAGCAGGTGAGCGAGCAGCAGCATGAGCCCGCCGTTGCCCTGGAAGCCGCCCCACCAGATGTGGATCTGGCGTCGCTTGCCGAGCTTCCGTTCGGGGTCCCAGTGGACCAGGAAGATGCTCTTGTCGAGCTGCGACAGATCACGCAGGAGGCTGACGTAGCCCTCGCGGTTCTCGTGCTTGGTGGGCCAGCCGAGCATCACGGAGTTGGCCTCGAACGGGCCGACGCCGTACGACTGCGCCACCTGCGAGATGCCGGGGTAGACGTCTTCGGCGATGTCGACGCGGAAGAAGACGTGGGGGAGCGTCTCGGCGTACTGCTGGTCCAGGCGCACCAGCAGCTCCTTGCGGTCGGCCGCGCGCGCCTTGACCGTGCCCGTGAGCAGCAGGAAGTAGGTCACCAGGCCTCGCTCCTGGACCATCGCGGAGCCCAGGTGCAGCAGCCAGGGCCGCTTCTCGGGGTTGCCGCCGGCGATGACGAGGTTCGGCCGCCAGTTGCCGGGGTGGAACGCGAGGCGGCGCATCGCCAGGAGGGAGCGGCGGGCCATGGCGGCCCAGATGCCGTGCCGCGCGTCGCCGTAGGTGGTGCCCAGGTCGCGGCGCTCGGTGAGGATGAACAACGCGGTGGCGAACCCCGTGGCGACGAGCATCGCGCCGAGGTTGATGACGCTCATGACGTAGAAGCAGGCGGCCGCTCCCAGGAGGCTGACCCACGCGGGCACCGCGAACGCGGGTCGGAACCCGGGGCTCGCGGCCCACCGCTCGAGGCCGCAGGCGAGGTTGGTGATGCCGTACGTCGCGAGGAAGAACATCGTCAGGATCGGCGCGATGACGTCGAGGCTTCCGAGCAGGATCCCGGTCTCCGCCAGCGCGAAGGTCAAGGCGAGGGCCACGCGGGGCTCGTTGGCGGGCCCGCTGCCGCGCCCCAGGATCTCGGGCGCGATCCCGTCCGCGGCCAGCGCCTGCAGCGTGCGGGGAGCCGTCAACACCGAGCCCAGGGCGCTGGACAGGGTCGCCCCCCAGACGCCGACGAAGATCAGCGCCGGGATCGCAGCGAGGCGCCACGCGATGTCGGTGCTCTGGGTGAGCTCGTAGGTGCTCGCGTTGCGCGCGAAGAAGACCGGCAGGATCAGGTAGACGATCATGCCGCCGAAGATCGCCGCGAGGGTGCCGTAGGGGAGGTCCTTGCGGGGGTTGCGCAGGTCGCCCGACATGCCTACCCCGGCCATGATTCCGGTGACGGCGGGGAAGAAGACGGCGAACACTTCGGCGAATCCGACGCCGGTGTCCGCGGTCCACGCGATCTCCGTCGGGGGTCGGGCGCTCCCCCCGAGGAACAGCGAGCCCAGGGACAGCACGATGGCCGCGAGGATGAAGTATTGCGCCTTGATCGCGAGCTCGGCGCTCTTGCCCGACAGGATCACGAGGCCGATGAGGACCGCGGAGCCGACGAGGCGCTCGTCCATCCCGGGGAACAGCGGGCGCAGGGATTCGGTGAACCCCACGATGTAGAAGGTGACGCTCAGCGCCTGGGCGAGGAACAGGGGGATGCCGACCGCGGCACCCGCGGGGGCCCCCAGCGACCGGCTGATGATGTTGTAGGCGCCGCCGACACCGACGGTGCGGTTGGTCGCGATGGCGGAGATCGACAGACCCGTCGCGAGCGTGATCGCGTGCGACAAGACGACGATGGCGAGGATGCCCGCGAGTCCGGCGTGGCCGGTGGCCCAGCCCAGCCGCAGGTACATGATGACGCCGAGAATCGTGAGGATGCTCGGCGTGAACACGCCGGAGAAGGCGCCGAACCGCTTGAGTTGGTTGTCCTCCACGGCCGCTGAGGGTACCTGAAATGGGAACCCAGTGATGTCAAGCACTTAGCCGTAACCAGTGACGGTTGCGGGGTGCAATCGTCGCCGGACTGCGGGGGGCTCGAAGCCCGGGGCTGGAGACGGTCCAGAAAGTGAAACGAATCACGCTCGCAAGCGGTTGAAATCGAGGCGCTTTCTCGCGCCTGTGGACAACCGGCGATCCAGCCCCTTGCCCCATTCGGAGGGACCGCCTAGTTTCTTCCTGCACGGCGGTGACACCCTGCTCATTGACAAGTTGGAACGTGACGGAGACCGCAGCTTCGGCGGCGGTTCCAAAGAAGAGAGTCCAGGAGGGGAACGGCCCCCGGCGTACGGGAAACCGGAAGTCGGCGGGAACGGTCGCTCCGCAGGGAAGACCCTGAGGGCCCAGGCAGCGCAGCACGCAATAGGTCTTCGGACCCGGAGCCCGCGGAAAGGCGGGAGGCGCAGCATGAAGGTCGAGAGGGGATGGTCGAACCGGTGACGGTGAGGCCCAACGCGGAACGGGAAAGCCCTTGAAGGACTGCAAACCCCAAGAGTGGTACCCGGGGAAATCTCGGGACGGTGGAAAGCGGAGCAAACCGTCGAGGTCGTGAGAAACGGCGAGGACGGAACGAAGCGGCAGAGGCAAAGCCGCGGTTGGTGGACGCTCCCACCTGAAGCGCTGAAGGGGATGCGAACCTCATGAGAGGAGCCTGCAACAGCAGAGGCCGCTTTTCGGGCCGATGCGACGGGCAGGCCGGGCGGAAGGCTCAGAGCTCTGAGGGAGAGATGAAGTTCACGAGGGGAGACCCCACCGGAAGCGTAAAAGCGACTGGTTGCGGGCCTCGGTGAAGACGGCAGGGACCAGCGTCGAGAGGCGAGAAGGTCGAAGCCGGGGTGGCAAACCAATAGGCCGCTAGCCGAGCTCGTCAAACCCTGAAGAACACATCGACTCCGAGAGAGTGGCGGCGCGCAAGCACCGCGGGTCCAAGCACCGAGAGACTCTGGAGAGGCGACGTCGCGACCAACTTCGAGAGCTGGACGCCACGACCGTGCATCTGAGAGCCGGCAGTCTTCGGACTGCCGGCTTTCTTCATTCCGGAGCGGCGCTCTACCGTGTGGGCGGCGGCCCCAGCCGGGCGAAGAACAGCAGCAGGTACAGCGGCGGCAGGGCGAAGGCGCGGTTGAACACGTCGCCGGCTAGCAGCGAGATGATGTGCTTCTTCAGCAGCCTCACCCCGGGTCGATCCGGCGGCTGCATGAAGACCTTCCGGAAGCCGTCGTCGTACCAGGCGTAGATGAACTTGCTGAACACGGCGAGGGCGGCGCGGCTTCGGCGCTCGAACGGGCGGAAGTCGCGGGCGACGGGCACCCGCCCCCCGCGCAGCGCGCGCACGGCGAGGTCAGCGACCTGCTCGGCTCCGCACATGGCGAGGTGGACCCCCGAGCTGAACACCGGATCGAGGAAGGCGCCGGAGTCGCCGACCAGAACCCAGCCGTCTCCGGCCAGCTCCCGGCAGCGGAACGAGAAGTTGGCCTTCACCTCGACGGGGCGGCTCTGGGTGGCGTGGGCCACCCGACCCCGGACCGCCCGGACCTCTCCGAGGATCCGGGCCCAGATGCCTTCGCGATCCAGCCCTTCCTTCTTCCAGAGCTTGAACTGGGCGCTGTGCGCGACGGCCCCGACGGACGCCCGCCCCCCGCTGAAGGGGATGAACCACATCCAGCCCCAGTCGGTGGCGACGATCCCGATGGTGCCGGCGTCCTCGTCGGCGGCGAGGATCACGTCGTCGTAGTGCGCGAACAGGGCGACCTGGTCCAGCACGGGATCGGGCTCCCGCAGCCCCAGCTGCTTGCCCAGCAGCGTCGCCCGGCCCGCACAGTCCAGCGTCAGCCGGGCGGAGATCGTGTGTTCGCCGTCGTCGGTGGTGACGGTGACGCCCGTGATCCGGTCCCCGTCGGTGTTGAACCGGGTCACCCGCGTCTGATCGAAGCAGGCGGCGCCCGCCTCGACGGCGGCATCCCACAGCACCTTGTCGAACTGGTCGCGAGGCACCTCGTAGGCATGCTGGGCCTGGGCGAAGGCGGCGTTGCCGAAGTGGAAGTACTCGGTGTCGTCGCCGTCGGCGAAGCAGAAGTAGGCGCCGTACTTCTGAATGAACCCCGCTTCTTCGAACTTCGGGATCAACCCGAGGCGCTCCCACACGCGGGTGGTGCAGGGCAGCAGGCTCTCGCCGATGCAGAACCGCGGATGTCGCGACCGTTCGAGGACTACGACGTCGAATCCGGCCTTCGCCAGGAGGTGCGCGCAGGTCGTCCCGGCGGGGCCTCCGCCGACTACCACGACGTCACAAACTTCGGGCAATCGGTCCATCAGGGGGCGGGAGTGTAAACGACTTGGCCGCCTGCCCATAATCCGAGGGCCCCGAGGGTCTATGCTGATCAAGCTAGGACGTGCGAAGGGGCGAGGTACGTCTCGCGCACCAGGACGGAGTCGAACGGAAACTTGTCCCGATCAGGACGAAGCGCTGATCCATCTGAGTTGCGAGCGTCGGGCGATTTCGTCCAGGCGGGCCGCATCCATGAGAGTCGGCACGAGATTCAGCAGGCCATTGATGCCTACGTGTCGGGTCGCGCCTGGCAGGAAGCGGCACGCCTGCTGAGCTTCCAGGGGCGGTTCCGCGATGCGGGCATGACGCTCCTGCGCTCGCTCCCCGATCGGCCTACCCCCGTCATTCGAATCTCGCCGGACGTGCGCTGCGACGCGATGAACGCGGCCCTCTGCTTCGCCCGCGGGGGCGCCCGCAAGGAGGCCGTGGGGTTGCTGATCAACCTCGGTGAGCACCAGCGCGCCGCGGGGTTGCTGCAGATGGCCGGCCTGCGCGACGAGGCGGTTCGCGCCATGCGAGGCGAGCACATCGAAGGGAGCCCGTGGCCTCCCGGGATCCTGTTCAACCTGGCTGCTTCGGGCGGTGATTCGCAGGAGGCGGGCCCGTCCTGGTCGAGCCAGGCGCCGACGCCGGCGGCTCCGGCTGAAGATGGCGCTCCGTGGGAGTCGGGCCGAAGCGGGGCCTCGCAGGTCAGCCGCCGCCCCCCCACGCCGCGTCCCCCGGTGCTGGAGGATCGCCTCTCTGCCACCCCAGAGCCCGGGCGCTACACGACGCCCAATCCGATGGCCGCGCCTCGGAGCCCGACCCCGCCGCCGATGCGGGCGCCGGATCCGAACCACCTGTCCTCGTCGCTGGAGTTCACGCCGCTGGGGCTCGATGACTCGCAGCCCGGGAGCCGTCCCCGCCGGGCCGATCCGCGGGAGGCGCCGCTTACCCGCACCCCGTCGCCGCTGAGCCGCACGCCCAACCCGGGCACGGGATCAGCGCCCCGCAACCGCCGGAGCGTGCCTGGGGTCCGCGGTCCGGGCCGACTCCGCCGAGGCACGCCGGGGTCCCTGGTCCAGCAGGAACTTGCGTCGTACCTGGGCACTTCGCCCGACGATCGCTCCTACCCGATCGCAGTCAACCGCATCATCGAACTGGTCTGGAACGCGGAACTGCTGTCGGCCCGCGTGACGCGGTTCCTGGACGACTACCTCGCCCGCGTGACCAACGGCCCGATCGACTCCACCGCGTTCGCGACGCTGTACGCCCTGGGCCGCCTGTTCGAGTTCCACGACCGCATCGACGGCGCCAAGCTGGCGTACTGCGGGCTGCTCGGCGTCGCGTCGGACTACGCGGACGCTCAGCTCCGGATGCAGAACATCGAGGCGGGGTTGGCCGAGGCCGTAGGGGGCACCTGGCAGCCGGTCCACCTCCTCATTGACGGCGTCCACAAGTTCTCGCCGCTGCCCGACTTCGACGACATGCCGGTGCTCGGGGAGTCGCCCACGGGGACGGTCCGTCCGCCCGTCGCGGGTAGCCTGGATCGGGACGCCGCACCGCCCCGGCCCCGGTCGTCCACGTCGGACGAGACGATGGACTTCACTGACTACAACGTACCCCCGCCCCACCAGACTCCGATGCCCAGCGGCCACCGCCCCGCCACCAGCGACGACACGATGGACGTGGACGACTGCATCACCGCCAGCTCGATGCGCTCGGTGACGGGGCCTGACCCGCGGACGACCACGGGCGGCGGTGGTGCCAGCGGGCGGCACCAGAGCTCCGGCTGGTCCGACGAGGGCTACTCCGACATGGGTGACGACGGCGCCATCGTCGAAGGCGCCGTCATCGCCAACCGCTACCAGATCAAGGGCCTCATCGGCTCCGGCGGCATGGCGCACGTCTACGCCGCGACAGACCTTGAGCTCGAAGAGGTGGTCGCGATCAAGGTCTTCCAGCAGGTGGTGCAGAACCGCGCCGGGCTCGACCGGTTCCGCCGGGAGATGAAGCTCAGCCGGAAGTTGGTGCACCCGAACATCGTGCGCATCTACGAGTTCGGCACCTGGAAGGGCGCGCGTTTCATCACGATGGAACTGCTCGAGGGCGACGACCTCGAGAACTTCATGAACAAGCGGGGCGGCCCGATTCCGCCGTCGGAGGCGCTCCGCCTCTGCATCCAGGCCTGCGACGGCCTCGGCGCCGCCCACGAAGCCGGCGTCATTCACCGCGACGTGAAGCCCCAGAACCTGTTCGTGATCGAGAACGGTACGCGCCTCAAGGTCATGGACTTCGGCATCGCCAAGGTGAACAACAACGCGGCCTCGATCTCGGTGACCGGCGTGCGCGTCGGTACGCCCCGGTACATGAGTCCCGAGCAGATTCAGGGCGATGCCAAGGTCACGCCCGCCTCCGACCTCTACGCCCTCGGCGGCGTCATGTACGAGCTGCTGACCGGCACCCCGGTCTTCCAGGAAGAGGACCTCGTCCCGCTCCTGCTCAGCCACATGACCAAGGCTCCGCAGCCGCCGACCGAGCGCAACCCCTCGATCAAGCCCGAGGTGGAAGAGATCATCATGCGGTTGCTGAGCAAGTCGCCCGACGATCGTTACGACAGCTGCGCCGAGTTGAAGAAGGCCCTGCTCAAGGCATTCGTCGACTCCCAGCGGTAGCCCGCACCGAGCCTGTCCGTGCGTCCGCTCGATCTCCTCGAAGCAGCCGATCTTCCCCTCAGCCTGGGACAGCTCACGCTCGTCGCGGTGAAGGGCGCGGGCTCCACGGGGCACGTGTTCCGGGCCGACAGCCGCGGCATCGGCGGCCTCCCCCGGGTGGTCGCGGTGACCGCCCTCGCCCCCGTGGGAGGTCTCCCCTCGACCGAGCCGTGGGGCGATATGCTTCCGGCCGTGCACGCCGCTCGTACGCTGCGCCACAAGGGGATCGTGCAGACCTTCAGCGCGGGGGAGCGCGACGGGCTCCCGTTCGCGGTCACCGAGCTGGTCGAGGGCGTCACCCTGAGCGAGCTCGTTCGGGGCACGGGGGCCCTGCCGCCGCGAAGCGTGCTCGACGTCGGGATCCAGGCCTGTAACGCGCTCGCAGCGGCTCACGGAGTCGGCACCGCGGACGCGGTCGGTCAGCTCCACCGCGACCTCCGACCGTCGCGGGTCATGGTCGGTGCGGACGGCGTGGTGAAGCTCCGCGGGTTTGGCTTCGCCCGGCTCGTTGATCCTGGTGGGGGAGAGGGCGGACGCGCTGCCTTCAGCGGACCGGAGGTGCTCGGCGGCAAGCCGGCCACGCCGGCAAGTGATCAGTTCGGCCTGGGGGCGATCCTGGCGTGGGCGCTGCTCGGTTCGCCGCCCTTCGAGGTCGGGCCCGGCACCTCGGCGGCCCAGCAGATCGCGGGGATCGTGCGGGCCTCCACGGGATCACTGGCTGCCCGCCTCGATGCGATCGCCGACGGGGTCGGAGCCGTGTTCAGCCGCATGGTCGCGCCCGAGCCGTCCCACCGGTACGAAACCGTGACCGAGGCCGAAGCGGCCATGCGTGAGCTGCGGGGCGGGATGCCCCGGGGCGAGCGTCTGGGCCGCCTCGTGAGCCGACAGTTCGGTCGTGACCTCGCCGACCTCACGGTGCCGGGCCCGACCCCTCGGCCTCTGTTGGACGGCCCCGCTCCGCTGCCCGTGCCGGCGCCTCGAGCCGAGAAGCGGAAGCCGCCTCCGGCCCCCCGATCGTCCCTGCCCGAAGCGGACGAGGAGCGTCCCGACGGGGCGCCAGTCCCGCCGCCGGTGGAGGTCCCCCTGCGGGAGCTGGTGTCGGCGCCGCGCATGCTGGAGTTGGACGAGACCGAGGACCTCCCCACCGAGGGGGGCCGCGCGGAGGCCGAGCTGGAGAGCCTCGACGTCCTCCCTGCCGTGGACGACGCAGCTCTGGCCCTGCGCAGTCAGGTCGAGTTGGAGCCCACCGAGATGCCCACGGTCGTGCCCCGACCAACCTCCCGGGCGGCCGAGCTGACCGGGAAGGCGACATCGCTGGCGGGCCACGGATCCTCGACCTCGATGCCTCCGGGCGAGGACCTGAAGCCGACCCCGAGCCTCCGCCCGAGCCCTCCGCCGATGTCTACGGAAGCGCCCACCGCACCGCATGCGGTGCCTCCCCGACGTACGCCGATGCCGGCGCCGCCGCCGGCTCGCGCGGTGCGGACGGCGCCGCCCGCGGTCCTTCAGCCTCCGCCTCCGTTCGAGGACGAGCCTGAGGAGCCGGAGGGAGAGGGGCGTAGACTCCGCATCTTGATTCGGGTGCTGGCGTTGGCGATCATCGTGCTCGGCGCCGTCTTCATCGTGCTGAAGGTGATGCTCATGCAGCAAGGCTCCCCGCCGGCGGCCTCGGAGGGGAGCGACGCCGTGGTCGACGTCGTTCCCGTCGAGGCGCTCGAGCCGGGGGCCCAGGACGACGCCAAGGCCACCGCGAGCGCCCCCGAGGTGCCCGAACCCGTCACCCCCGAGCCGCCGCCGCCGAAGGAGCGGGAGTCTCGGGCGGTGGAGCCCAAACCGGAGCCCCCGGCCGTCCGTCCGGCTCCCAGCGAGCGCGTCCGGGTCGAGGCTTCCGAGCCCCCCGAACCGGCGCCGTCGAACCTCCCTCCCGGCAGCGTGAGCCTCGATCTGGCGCACCGTCCCGTGACCGCGGGGGACTCCGGCGCCAGCGACCTCGTGCTCGCTCGGGTGGACGGCCCCGCGGATACCCGGGTCGTGCTCCACGCGGGGCCGGCGGGGGGACCGTTCCAGCAGACCACGCTGAAGGCCCGCGGCTCGGGACGCTGGGAGACGTGGCTGAAGTTCTCGGTCCCGTCGGGGTCCCGGATGGAGTATTGGATCACGGCGTCGCACCCCGCCGCGGACGGCGATGCCTCCTCGGCGAGTCGGTCCGCGCCTCACGTGGTCGACGTCCGATGACGGCGCCCGGGCGGTCCGTCTCCGGGGTCGAGTGGGTCTGGCTCGCGGCTGACCGCATCGCTCCTCCCTTCGCCAACCAGTTCGTGATCGAGGGGCGGGGGGACGGCGTCAGCCCGGAGGACGTCGCCCGCGCGGCGGCAGAGGTCGCGGCCGTGCAGCCGGGGAGCCGCGTGCGCCTGAAGGGCCAGATCTGGACCACCGACGGTCCCGTGCCGCGGGTCCGCCCCGGCGACGGCTCGGAGTGGGACGGTCGCAGTCCCGTTGGCGCCCCCTTCCTGCTGGATCCGCTTCCCCCGCAGTCGCTCACCTGCGAAGTCCTGGTGGTGCGGGGCGACCCGTGGCGCGTGGTGGTCCGCACTCACCACGCGGCCATGGATGGACAGGGCACGCTCCTGTTCGCCGAGGGGCTCTTCGCCGCTCTCCGGGGCGAGACGCCGGCGGGCGCGGAGGCTGGGCCGACCACCGACGCGGCCCTCGCCGCGACCACCGGACGGACCCCCGATCGGCCACCCCCGATCGACTGCCCCGCGCCCGTGCGGGGTGCTTGCGGCGGCGCCTCCCGAGGAACCACGTGGCGCCGGATCCGGGTGCCCGGCCGCCCTCGGGGCATGCTCGCCGCACTGGCGTTGGCCACCGCGCAGGCCGCCGGAGGACCCTGCCGGGTGGACGTCCCCGTGGACCTGCGGCGGCTGCAACCGGACCTGCGCAGCAGCGCCAACCTCACCGGGATCATCCGCCTCCCGGTGCGGCCGGAGGAGGAGCCGGAGGCGTTGACCGCTCGGCTCAAACAGGGACTCGAGGTGAACCTCGCCGCGGACTTCGTGCTCGCCGCGTCGCCGCTGCGTCGACTTCCCCTGGGGCTGCTCGCCGCGGGGGGCCGGAGCAAGGCGGCGCGCAACCTCACGCTCGCCCGCTACGGCACCACGGCCACGCTGAGCAACCTCGGCCGACTCGACCTCGCGCGTTTCTCGGCCCCTGGCTTCGACGCCTCAGCGGGGTTCTTCATCCCCCCGGGGAGCCCCGGCCTGCCGCTGTTCGTGGCGTGCTCGGGGGATGATGAGGGGGTGGAGATTTGTGCCACCATGCCGGCCGCGTTGGCTTCCCACGGCCGCATCGAGGGGTTGCTGGAGCGGCTCGCCGCCGCCGTGCGAGCGATCGCGTGAAGATCGCCGCCGGGGACCTGTCCGGCCGGGACCGCTACCTCCGCCTGATCGACACGATCGTGCCGCGCCCGATCGCGTGGGTGCTGACGCTTTCACCCACCGGGGTGCCCAACCTCGCCCCGTTCTCGTTCTTCAACGGGGTCGTCGCCCGGCCCCCGATCGTGTCGGTGTCGGTCGGCGCCAAGCCGGTGACGGACGCCGACGGCGGGCGCCGCTACGTCGACAAAGACACCACGCGGAACATCCGCCACCACGGCGCGTTCGTCGTGCACCTCGCCCCCCACGGTCGGGCCGACCAGGTGCAGCGATCGGCCGAGGACCACCCGGACGGCACCGACGTCCCCGACCTGCTCGGCCTGGAGGCCGTTCCGTCGACGTGGGTGGACGTTCCCCGCCTCTCGGCGCTCCCGATCGCGATGGAGTGCCGCCTCCACCAGATCGTGCCCGTGGGCGAGCCGGCCGCGTCGCTGATCCTCGGTGAGGTGCTCGGCTGGCATGTGCACGACGAGCTGGTGGATGCCGACGGTCGCGTCGCGGCGGGAGCGTGGGACCCCCTCGCCCGGTTGGGCATCGACGGCTACGGGCGCACCGTCCCGAACTAGAGCGCGATCGGCGTTCCGCCCAGGCTGGCGGACCGCTCCAACGCTTCGATCCAGCGCAGGTCCGCGAGGCCGTCGGCGGGGGACCAGCCCGTGGCCGGCAAGCGTCCGTCGAGGCGTGCCAGCCAGTCCCTCACGCAGGCCACCACTGCCTGCCCGTCATCGTCGAGGGCAGCCTCGGGGGCGGGGGAGGGGACCTCGAACAGTACCTCGCCATGCAAGCGGATCGACTGGGTGACGTCGACGCCGTCGATCATGCGCCCCACCCGCTCGACCGGTACGTCTCGCGCGCCCGCGATGGACCAGCGTCGCACCGGAGCGCCGCTGGCGATGGAGCCGCCGTCTCCGAGGATGTGCCAACGGCCGCCCAGCCAGGGGGCCTCGGGCCCGAGGTGGTGCCCCTCTCCCTCCCGCAGCTGCACGACCGCGCCGCCGACCGTGAGGATCGTCCCCGCAGTCAGCGGCTCACGCTCGATCCCGCGACCGAGTTCGACGCCTGTCAGAGCACGCATGCCGCTGGCCCGGACGGCCTCCGGGCGCCCCAGAAGCACCCGGGCGACGGCGGTGGCGTGGTAGCGGTAGCCGGCCCCGTCGGACGCGATCATCCGCACCTCTCCGATGAAGCCCTCCTCCACCAGTCGAGTCCAGAACCGAACCTCGGGGAAGCGGGGGTTCTGCTCGGCCAGCTCAACCGGCACGCCCGCTCCGTCCAGCGCGTCGAGCAGCCCCTGGCCGTCGTCGGCCTGCATCGCCAGCGGGGTCTCCAGCAGCAGGGGGAGATCGAGGCTGAGCAGCTGACGCGCGACGTGGTGGTTCTCGTGGCAGCTCACCGCGACCACCGCGCCCCGGGCTCCCCAGGAGGTGACGTGGTCGACCGTGATCGACCACGGCACCTCCAACTCGGCGGCCAGGGCGGCGGCTCGGGCTTCGCCTCGACCGATGACTCCGACGAGCTCCACCTCGTCGGCGAAGGCCTGCGTGAGTACGCGTGAGTGCAGGCGTGCGCGGCTACCCGCGCCGATTAGAACGACCGGGAGGGGCGTCATTCGCCGTGCAGGGGAATGGAGAACTCGGCCCGGAACTCGGCGCCTCGGTTCAGGGGCAGGCACAGGCTCCCCGAGCAGGCCTGCAGGGTGACCCCGCCGGCCTCGTGGACCCACGCGCTGCGGCCGGCGAGCAGACCGTCGGCGTCCACGTCGGGGCGCATGTCGTCCAGCGGTCCGATCGCGACCGCGTCGAAGGCGAGACCGTCGTCGCTCACGGTCCACACCCAGGTGGTCGGAAAGCCAGGCGACTCGAGCGTCCACGAACCGATCTGGAGGCTCGATGCGACGCTGCCTCGGAGATCGCCGGCGACGATCTTCGCGATGTACGCCTGGTCGCTCAGGCCTTCGCGGAGTTCGGGATCTGCGAGCTGCCGGGCGAGGGTGTCGCAGCCGTCGCAGTTCTCGGCGGAGACCACGAGCCAGAGTTGGCGGCGGCCGAACGTGCGGGCCCGGCGCCAGTTCTCGACGACGACCTCAGTGGCGTTCAGTACGTCACTCACGCCGACAGCCAATCATCGACGATGCGGGGCAGCGCGGTCTCGGCCCCCTCCGCCAACACGTGCTTGAAGGGTCCCCCGGCTGGATCCGGGTTGATCTCGATGCAGACCGCCCCGACGCTGCGGGCGCCGGAGCTGAACCCCGCGGCCGGGTACACGACGCCGGAGGTGCCGACGCTCACGAACACCGTGCAGGCCGCGAGCATCGAGTAGATGGTCTCCATGGCGTAGGGCATCTCGCCGAACCAGACCACGTCGGGGCGAAGCCGCCCGCCGCAGTCCGCGCAGGCCCGGTCCCGGTCCTGGAGGCCGGTGACCGCGACCCGGGGGCAGGCGTCGGAGCGCTCGCACTTGAGGCGGCGGAGCGAGCCGTGCATCTCCACGACCTCGTCCGCGCCGGCGATCCCGAGGAGCCCGTCCACGTTCTGGGTCACGAGGAAGCACCGCTTCGGACCCCACGCCTGCTGCAGCCGGACGAGGGCGTCGTGGCCGGGGTTGGGGACGACCCCTTCGACCAGCTCACGGCGCATGTCGTAGAACCGACGCACCAGCTCGGCGTCGGCGGCCCAGGCCTCCGGGGTGGCGAGGTCGGTGGCGCGATGCCCCTCCCACAGGCCCCCGGGACCTCGGAACGTGGGCACCCCCGAGGCGGCGCTCAGCCCCGCGCCGCTGAGGATGACGACGCGGTCGGTCGGCCCGGGGCGGGCGATCTCGGTCACTGGCCGCTTCCCCGGATGAGGGCCAGCGCGAACCACTCCTGGGGGTCGGTCCACCAGCCGGTGACCCGGAGCCCGGCCGAGGCGGCCCGCGAATCCAGCATCGACCGGGTGTACTTGCAGCTCAGCTCGGTGCGGATTTCGCCTCCGGCGGGCAGCTCCATCGGCTCGCCTCCGCCGGGCATGCGCCAGCGGGTGGGGCGCACGGCCCGCAGCCACATCTCGATGCGCGACTGGGCTTCGTCCCAGAATGCGTGGTGCTCGAAGTCCTCGACCACGAAGCGCGTGTCGAACTGCCGGTTCACCGCGGTCAGGATGTTCAGGTTGAACTTCGCCGTGACCCCCTGGGCGTCGTCGTAGGCCGCCTCCAGCAGCTCGCGCGACTTCACCAGGTCGACGCCCACGAGGAAGGAGTCGTCCGGCCCCGTGCGGTCGGCGATGTCGCGCAGGAAGGTCGTGGTGCGCGCGGGGTCGAGGTTGCCGATCGTGCCCGCCAGGAGCATCACCATGCGCCGGCCGCCGGGGCCCAGGCAGCCCAGGTCGTCCAGGAAGTTCCCGACGACGCCGCTGACCTCCGCCTGGGGGTAGCTGTCGCGCCGCCGCTGGACGGACGCCTCGAGGAAGCTGGCGTTGATGTCGAACATCGTGCAGCGCTTCAGCTGACCGGCGCACCTCATGGCGTCCAGGAGCAAGCGGATCTTCCGGCCCGCGCCGGAGCCCAGCTCGGCCAGCTCTTCGGCCCCAGCGGCAGCCACGATCGCGTCGGCGTTGACCTCGAGGATCCCGATCTCGGTGCGGGTTGGGTAGTACTCCGGCAGCTGCGTGATCTGCTCGAGCAGCTCACTGCCGAGGTCGTCGTAGAAGAAGCGGGCGTCCAGCTCGGGGAGCGGCCGTAGGAGGCCGGCCCGAACGGCGGCGGTGTCGTCGATGGAAGCCGAGGTCATGGACGGGCGAGCGTAGCAGACCGCCGCCCCCCATTTGACCCCCTCGAAGCGGTCCTGTAGGCACGGTGCATGGTCGCCCCGTCCGCCGAACGCAGCATCTTCCGACCGGTTCCCCGCACCGGTGTGATCTTCGTGATGACGGAGGCCGGCAAGCAGGGCTTCCACTACGGGAACCCGGACTGGGCGAACCTGGGGCAGGGAGCCCCGGAGACCGACGGTCTGCCCGGCGCGCCGGCGCGGATCGAGTCGATCGATCTGCCCCCCGAGACCCACGAGTACGCCCCCGTGGGGGGCCTGATGGAGCTCCGTGCGGCGGTCGCGGATCTGTACAACGCCCGCTTCCGCCGAGGTCTGCCGTCCCAGTACAGCGCCGAGAACGTGGCGATCAGCGCTGGCGGGCGGCTGGGACTCACCCGGATCGCGGCCTCCCTGGGCAACATCCACCTCGGCCACTTCCTGCCCGACTACACCGCGTACGAGGAGCTCATCGAGCTGTTCCGGGCGTTCGTGCCGATCCCGATCCTCCTGGAGCGGAAGCAGGGCTTCACCCTGCCGGTGGAGCGTCTGCGCGCCGAGATCGTCGGCAAGGGGCTGGGGGCTCTGCTTATGAGCAACCCCTGCAACCCCACCGGCCAGGTGGTGCGCGGCGGCGCGTTGCGGGCGTGGGTCGACTGCTGCCGGGAGCTTGGCTGCTTCCTCATCCTCGACGAGTTCTACTCCCACTACCTGTACGGCCCCGCGGCCGAAGCGGAGGCGCCGGCGCTGTCCGCCGCGCGCCACGTCGAGGACGTCGACCGCGACCCCGTCGTGATCGTGGACGGGCTGACCAAGAACTGGCGCTACCCGGGGTGGCGGCTGTCCTGGACCGTCGCGCCCAAGCACGTGATCGAGGGGCTGACCTCAGCCGGATCGTTCCTGGACGGCGGGCCGTCTCACCCGATGCAGCGGGCCACCCTGCCGCTGATTCAACAGGACCACGCCGACGCGGAGGCAGCCGCCATTCGTGCCGCCTTCTCCGTGAAGCGGGACCTCGTGCTGGACCGGCTGCGGGCGATGGGGGTCGGGCTCCAGGCCGAGCCGTCGGGCTCCTTCTACGCGTTCGCCAATCTCGACAACCTGCCGCCGGCGTTGCGCGACGGCATGGACTTCTTCCGGGCCGCACTCGAGGAGAAGGTGATCGTCGTGCCAGGTGAGTTCTTCGACGTGAACCCGGGCCAGCGACGCGGTCACATCCCGTCCCGGCTCAAGCAGTTCGTCCGGATCAGCTTCGGCCCGAACCTCGAGACCGTGCGCACGGGGCTGGACCGCCTCGACCGGATGATCAGCGCGGGCTGACGCCCTCTTCGATCGCGACGAGCATTCCGTCCCACAGCGCGATTCGCGCCTCCAGGGCCGCGCGGGCGGCGTCGGTCGCGGCCTCCCATTTGTCCGTGTCGTCCGCGCACAGGCTCATGAGCATGCGGCGGCCCATCGGACCGTGCTCCTCCCCATCCAGGTGCACGTGGCGCTTCAGGTACAGGCGGAAGTTGGCGCGGGGATCGACGGCGCCGGTCCCGAGCCGTCGGGCCACCCGGCCGGCGAGCCCCCTGCGCCGGTCCATCTCCCGCACGAGCCGGTCGAACATCACCGGGATCAAGTCCTCGCGCGCCAGCAGCAGGGCGGCGGCGACCTCGTGCTCGGACTGCTCCGCGACCGCCAGCGTCGACAGCACGAAGGTCTTGACCGCCTCGACGATCGGCAGGGGAGCGAGGGCCTCGGCGGGGGAAGCACCGTCCCGGAGCGCCTGCTCGAACTGACGCATCGGCCCCGGATCGGCCCCGATCTCGCCCATCGCCTTGAGGTACAGCGCGTAGTGGCTGAGGTACTCGCCGTCGTCGACCTCGTCCGTCTCCTCCCCCAGCACGATCTCGTTGATCAGCCGCGCCGCCAGCGGGTTCGGGGCGGGCAGCCAGGGCACCTCGATCGACGTCAGCCGATGCTGCAGGGATTTGGTCAGCGACATGAAGTCCCACACCGCGAACACGTGGTGGGTCATGAAGATCTGGAGTCCGCGCTCAGTGCGCACCCGAAGGTAGATCGGGTGGGTGGCGAGCTTGGCCTGAAAGGGCTCAACGCGGCGGCAGAGGATCGCGAAGGGGTCTTCGCCGTAGCGGAACTGGCGGGTGCCGGGTTGGATGGCGCCTCCTGGCGGGCGAGTTTAGCCCACGGGTGAGCCGCTGCTACCCTCCGCGACCGTGACCGACGACCAACGCTTCGAACGCCTCTTCCTCCCCAGCTTGTTCCTGCTCAGCGGGATCAGCGGGCTCGTCTACCAGGTCGTCTGGATGCGGATGCTGATCCGGGTCTTCGGCATCACGATCTACGCGACATCGACCGTCATCGCCGTCTTCATGGGCGGCCTCGCGCTGGGCTCGTGGATCGCGGGCAAGTACGTGACGAAGGGGAATCCGACCCTCCGCACCTACGCCAAGATCGAGGTCGGGATCGCGCTGTCGGCGCTCGCCGCGACGGTCGCGATGAGGGCGCTGCCGGCGGTGTATGCGTCGATGTTCGGAGGCGAACTGGGTCGGACCGGAGGGGCCTCCGCGACCGAGGTCGGACTCCGCCTGCTCCTGTCCGGAGCGGTGCTCGCCGCGCCCACGATCCTGATGGGCACGACCCTGCCGCTGATCACCCGTTGGATCACCCGCGACGACAGCGAGGTCGGGGGGCGCCTGGCGCTGTTCTACGGCCTCAACACGGTCGGAGCGGTGATCGGCACGTTCGCCTGCGGCTTCTTCGCCATCGCCCTGCTGGGGGAGTACGCCGCCGTGGGGGTGGGGGTGGCGATCAACCTGACCATCGCCGCCGTCGTCTGGTTGCACTCCGCGGGCGCCCGCCCGGCCTCGGACGCGGCACCCTCGACGCCGTCGACCGGGGAGGCCGACCCCGCGAGGATCCGGGTGTTCCTGATCCTCGCGGGGGCCTCGGGCGCGTGTGCGCTCGCCTACGAGGTGATCTGGACGCGGCTGCTGGTGCTCGTGCTCGGCAACTCCGTCTACGCCTTCTCCACGATGCTGGGGACCTACCTTATCGGTATCGCGCTGGGGAGCCTCATCGTGCGCCGGTTCGCCGATCGGATCGGCTCGCCGGCGTTGGTGTTCGGCGCCCTCCAGCTGGGGGTCGCCGCGCTCGGGGTGTGCAGCCTGCAGGTGTTCCGGGCGATCGGGGCGCAGGCCACCGCGCCGCGGTACCTCTACTCGCCGCTGACCGAGGCGGCGGACATCAAGCTCATCTTCCTGTACGCCGCGCTGGTCATCCTTCCGGTGACCCTGCTTCTGGGCATGATCTTCCCGCTGCTGGGGCGGATCGTGACGACGGACTACCGCCAGGTCGGCAAGTCGGTGGGCACGCTGTACGCGGCCAACACGGTCGGCGGCGTCGTCGGCGCGCTCGCTACCGGCTACCTGCTCGTTCCGAACGCCGGAGCGCAGGGCGCGTTCTACCTCGCGGCCACGATCAACCTGGCGATCGGCGTCGCCGTCATCGCGATGATCGGGGGTCTGAAGGAGCCGAAGATCGTGGCCGGGGTGCTCGCCGCGCTGCTGGTCATGGTCGGTCTCGGCAAGACGGACAAGGACGTCTTCTACGAGGTCATCGAGCGCCGCCTCGTGCTGCTCAACGACATGGGCCCGGGCCGCGTCTACTTCCACCACGAGGAGACCGCCGCCGCCCTGACCGGATACAAGGCCCCCGACAACCGCGAGATACTGCTCATCAACGGCATCATCACCAGCGGCAAAGGCATGCCCGGCGCGCTGATGGCTCACGTGCCTCTGCTGCTGCGGGACGCCCCCGAGCGGGCCCTGGTGGTCTGCTTCGGCGTCGGCACGACGTTCCGCGCCGCGGTCGAGCACGTGGGGAACGTGGACGCGGTCGAACTGGTCGCCGGCGTGGTCGGGAGCTTCCCGATCTGGGAGCCCGAGGCAGCCGACTTCCCCCAGCGTGACGACGTGCGGATCTTCATCAACGACGGCCGCAACTACATGCTCCTGGCCGAGGACAAGTACGACCTCATCGTCGTCGATGCCGCCCCCCCGATCTTCTCGGAGGGGACCGTGAACCTGTACTCGATGGAGTTCCTGGAGCTGACGAAGGCGCGGCTGACGGACGACGGCATCTTCATGCTGTGGGTGCCCACGCCCTGCTTCGAAGATGACTTCTGGTCCATCGCGCGGAACTTCAGCGAGACGTTCGACCACGTCGGCATCTGGAGCCTCCACGACATCGCCGGCGTGCTGCTGATGGGGTCCGCCGCGGAGATCGACCTGTCGGTCGACCCCGTTGTCCGCCGCATGGCCGAGCGGAACATGGCGGAAATGGCCCCGTGGCTGACCCGCGAGCTGTTCGAGGAAGGGATCGTGATGACCGAGGCGGAGCTTCGCGCCAAGGCTGCCGCCTACCCCATCATCACCGACAACCGCCCGCGCACCGAGTACCCGCTGGGCCGCTTCGTGCGGGACGAGACCTTCTGGTACCTGCCCGGGTTCGTGCCCAACCAGCGGAAGCCCGCCCGATGACCGCGGTCGAGTTCTGGTTCGACTTCAGCTGCCCCTACGCCTACCTCGCCAGCGCCAAGATTGAGGGCGTGGCGGAGCGCACCGGCACCGCGCTGCAGGTCCGGCCGTTCCTCCTGGGAGGCGTCTTCCGCGCTCGGGGGGTCGCGCAGAACCTCGCCCACACGCTGAGCGAGTCCAAGGCCCGGCACAACGCCCGGGACCTGGCCCGCCACGCCGAGGCCTTCGGCGTGCCCCTGAACACGCCGCACCACCACCCAATGCGCACGGTCACGGCGCTGCGCACGCTCATCGCCGCGGGGCCGACGATGGACCTAGTGCACCTCTTCTACGCCGCCTACTGGGTGCGCGGGATCGACCTGTCCACCGACGCCGGGGTGGCGGTCGTACTCACCGAGGCGGGGCTCGACGCCGACGCCCTCCTCGCGTGCGCGAGAACCCAGGAGATCAAGGACGACCTCCGCCGCCGCACCGACGAGGCGCTGGAGCGCGGGGTCTTCGGCGCCCCCGCGATGGTGGTCGACGGGCAGCTGTCCTGGGGGCAGGACCGGCTCGACGAGGTGGAGCGCGCCCTGGGCGGAGACCCGCCTACGCCCGTTGCCGCCGACGCCTTCGAGGGTCCCGTGCGGCCGGTCGACTTCTGGTTCGACTACAGCTCGCCGTTTGCGTACCTCGCCTCGACGCGCGTCGACGGCCTGATCGGCGACGTGGTGCGCTGGCGTCCCATGCTCCTGGGAGGCGTCTTCGCCCTGGTCGGCATGGCGAACGTGCCGCGGCTCGCCATGAACGAGGCGAAGCGGGCGTGGTCGGACGCGGACGGCCAGCGGCAGGCCGCCGAAGCGGGGGTGGCGCTGAACTGGCCGGAGCTCTTCCCCCTGCACACGGTGCTGGCCCTGCGGGTCACGATCCTCGCCGATCCGAACTCCGCGTCGGGTCGGGCGCTGGCCCACCGCATCTTCGACGCCTGCTGGGTCGAGGGGTTGAACCCGAAGGACCCGGCCCTGATCGAGCGGCTGTGCGACGAGGTCGGCCTCGACGGCGCAGACCTGGTCGCGCGGGCGTCAGATCCCGACACCAAGGCGGCGCTGCGGCAGGCCACCGACGATGCGGTCGGCGCGGGCGTGTTCGGCGCGCCGACGTTCGTCGTCGGCGACGAGCTGTACTGGGGCAACGACCGGCTGGCGTCGGCCCTGGAGGACGCCCGCCGCTAGTTGGCGTCGCAGATGACCGGGACGCGGCTGGGGTAGGCCATCCCGAACGTCACGCACATCTCCTGCGGGAAATCGAGCTCGTGGTCCTGGTCGTTGAACCAGGTGCAGGTGGTCGTGAAGGTGTCGTCCGGGGTCACGACGAACCCGCCCGGCGCGTACTGCGTGTACTCCGGCGCGTCCCGGAGCACCGGCTCCCACTCCGTGACCTCGTAGATCGTGGTGGTGTCGCCGTTGACGTCGGTGTGCTCGGTCTTGAAGGACACGCCCCACTCGTGCAGGTGACCGCCGATGTAGAGCAGCTCGAACGTCTCCTCCCAGCCGCAGTCGAAGCTGAGCGCGTACTCGGCGGTGTTGGCGGGGATGCTGAACTCGGTGACCGTGTTCACGAACGGCGCCGTCCAGGTCGTGATCGTGTCCTCTTCCACCAGCTTCAAGTACGCGGCGTCGCGCACGAGGATGGGATGGTCGCGCACGTTGAGGTAGTGCGACTGCAGGATGATGCGGGTGCCGCTCTCGATCGGGGCGCCCATGCCGGGGGGGAGCACGAACTCGTTCACCACGCCCTGATCGTCGTACAGGATGCCGCCGCCGATGAGGATCGGCTCCATCGACGTCATGTCCAGCTGCTCGGTCTCGGTGCAGTCCCACTGCTCGCCGTCGGCGATCTGGTGGTGGGGCGTGCTCGTGCCGAAGATGGTGACGTGGTGGCCGTTGAGGCTCTGGTAGTTGATCTGCTCGGTGATGCCCATGCGTCCGTGGGGGGGCATCCGGCCAGCGCCGCCGAGAGCGCCAGGAGGGGAAGAAGTCGTTGCAACATCAGGGGTTCCGTCAAAGCGGGGCGACGCTACCACGCGCCTCCCTGGGGACCCATGCCGCGATCCGCCCGGTGACAATCGCCGCTGTCGCAGGCACGCTTCGCGGATGCGACGCTCTCAGAAGTTGATTCAGTCGACTCCGTGGCTCCCCGTGGCCATCTTCCCCCTCCTCATGGCGGCGAGCTCCTGCGGGGCCCTCGACCCGACGTTGAGCACGATCAACGCCGAAGTGTTCGAGGGCAGCTGCGCGTTCGAGTCCTGCCACGGTGGGCCGAGCCCCGAATCCGACCTCGATCTGTCGTCGGTGGAGGCAGCCTACGCGACCCTGATCGACGTACCTGGCGAGGCAGCCGATGTCGTGCGGGTCGTGCCCGGCGACCCGGACAACTCCCTGCTGTACCAACTGCTGCTGACGGAGGTGGAGGACGCGCGCAAGATGCCGGTCGGCGCCCAGCTCCCGGACAATGAGCTCGAAGCGATCCGCCAGTGGATCGAAGACGGCGCCGAGAACAACTAGGTGAGGTTCTTCGCGCTCGCGTCCGTCGTCCTGCTGACCGTGGGATGCGGCGGGCGCAGTCCGTCGGCCCAGGCCGCCCCCGAATCAGCGACCCCGCCCCCGCCCGGCCCTCACGTGGCCGAAGGCGCTCCGCTTCCCGGCCCCTGCGCCACCCCCCATGCCGGCACCGACCTCGCCCTCGCCCCGGTGGTCGCGGGGCTCCTGCGTCCGGTGCTGGTGACGGCCCCACCCGGCGACCCACGGCTGTTCGTGGTGGAGCAGAACGGCATCGTGCGCGTGCTCAAGGACGGCGCCGTGCTGCCCGCCCCGTTCCTCGACGTCGCATCCGAGGTGCGCACGCGGAACCCCGAGCAGGGGCTGCTGGGCATGGCGTTCCACCCGAAGTTCCCCGCGGACCCGCGCGTGTTCATCCACCACAGCCAGCGCGACTCCGGCGACACGGCGGTGGTGGAGTTCCGTGTCGACTCCGCGTCCCCCGACGTTGTCGACCCCGCCTCCGCCGCCCTGATCCTGGAGGTCGAGCAGCCGTACGGAAACCACAACGGCGGGCACCTCGAGTTCGGCCCCCGGGACGGCTTCCTGTACATCGGCCTCGGCGACGGCGGCTCCGCCAACGATCCCAAGGCGAACGGCCAGAACAAGGCGACGCTGCTGGGATCCATGCTCCGCATCGACGTGGACAACGCCAGCCCGGGGCTGACCTACGGCATCCCTGCGGACAACCCGTTCGTGAACGACCCGGGCGCGCGCGACGAGATCTGGGCCTGGGGGCTGCGCAATCCGTGGCGGTACCACTTCGACCCCGTCACCGGCGAGCTGGTGATCGGCGACGTCGGCCAGCACAGCGTCGAGGAGCTCGACTACCACGCCCCCGGCATGGCGTTCGGCGCGAACTACGGCTGGGACGTCTACGAAGGCGGCGAGTGCTTCGAGCGGCATAACGCCTGCGGCGAGGCCGGCTTCGAGGCTCCCCTCATCGCCATGGAGGCCTACGCCCCCTGCAATTCGATCACCGGCGGTCCGGTGTACCGGGGGCAGTGCCTCCCCGATCTGGCGGGCACCTGGTTCTGGTCGGACTACTGCCACGACTTCGTCGGGACCTTCCGGATCCGGGACGGCAAGGCGGTCGATCGAGCCGACCTGACCAAGCGGCTCGACCCCAAGCACACCGCCCTGATCGGGGTGTCGAGTTTCGGGGTCGACGGATTCGGCGAGGTCTACGTGCTGTCGCACCGCGGTGGGGTGGTTTATCGACTGGTCGGGGGTTAGCATTCGCGCCTCTATGGCGAGCACTACGCACCCCTACTACGACTGGTTCGGCGTTGACGAAGCGATGCTTTCGAAGGTCCTCAGTGAGGCCCTCGGACGCGGCGCGGACTACGCCGATCTCTACTTCGAACACAGCCGCTCCGGTTCCCTGACGCTGGAGGACGGCATCATCAGCCGGGCCAGCTCGGCGGTGGACCGCGGCGTCGGTATCCGCGTCGTCGTCGGCGACCAGACCGGCTACGCCTACAGCGAAGACCTCGACCTTCCGTCGATGCTCAAGGCGGCGCGTACGGCCGCGACGATCGCGCAGGTGTCCACGGATGAGGTGCCGCCCCAGACGCTCACGCAGCGCGGGCACGCGGACCTCTACAGCATCGACCGCAACTGGGAGGACGTCGGCGTCGCCGAGAAGCTCCCCCTGCTGCAGCAGACCGAGGCGTTCGTCCGGGCCATCGAGCCCGGCCTCGAGAAGGTCACCGTCGCGTGGGCGGATTCGGACGACCGCGTGCTCATCGCCACCAGCGACGGCCGCGTCATCGCCGACCGCCGGCCCATGTCGCGGCTGTGGTGCTCGGTCGCCGCCTCCAAGGACGGCGAGGTCCAGACCGGCAGCAGCAACGTCGCCGGCCGCCACGGCATCGACTGGTACACCGACGAGCGGCTCAAGACGATGTGCCAGGAGGCCGTCGACCGCACGATGATCCTGTTCGAGGCGCGCCGCCCCCCCGCGGGCGAGCTGCCGGTCGTGCTGGACGCGGGCGCCAGCGGCATCCTCCTCCACGAAGCCGTCGGGCACGGCATGGAGGCCGACTTCAACCGCAAGGGGACGAGCATCTACTCGACGATGATCGGGGAGACGGTCGCGCCCGAGTGCGTGACCATCGTCGACAGTGCGCTGCACCCGTTCGAGCGGGGGGCGCTGAACATCGACGACGAGGGGAACCCCACCGAGCGTACGGTGCTGGTCGAGAACGGCGTGATGCGGACCTACCTGCACGACCGCATCTCGGCGAAGCACTACGGCGTCGAGTCCACGGGCTCGGGCCGGCGTGAGTCCTTCCGCCACGTGCCCATGCCGCGCATGCGCTGCACCTACATGGAGTCGGGCGAGCACGACCGGGACGAGATCATCGAGTCGGTGAAGCTGGGGATCGTCGCGGAGACGTTCACCAACGGTCAGGTCCAGATCGGGGCCGGCGACTTCACCTTCTACATCAAGAACGGCTGGCTCATCGAAGACGGCAAGGTGACCGCCCCCATCAAGGACTGCAACATCATCGGCAACGGCCCGGCTGTCCTCAAGGACATCTCGATGGTCGCGTCGGACATGAAGCTGGATACGGGCGGTTGGACCTGCGGCAAGGAGGGGCAGCGGGTCCCGGTGTCGCAGGGCATGCCCACGGTGCTCGTGAACAAGCTCACGGTCGGAGGCGTCGATGCGTGAGGAACTCCTGGAGCAAGCCCGCACCGCCGTCGACATGGCGAAGCAGGCGGGGGCCGACGACGCCGTCGTAGGTGTGAGTCGCGGACGGTCCATCGACTTCGCGTGGCGCGAGGGCAAGCTGGAGAAGGTGCAGGAGGACACCAGCCGCGGGCTGGGGCTCAACCTGTACGTCGACGGCCGATTCTCGCGGCACAGCACCAACGACCTGGATCCGGATCGGCTGCGGCCGTTCATCGCCGAAGCGGTGGCGCTCACGCGCCTGCTCGAGGTCGATCCGTTCCGCAAGATCACGGATCCGAAGCTGTACGAGGGTCGCCAGGACATCGACCTCGATCTGGTCGACGCGAGCCTCGTCAACCTCACCCGTGAGGTGCGCACGCAGTGGTGTCAGGAGCTGGCCGACGCCGCCTCCGCCCACGACGACGTGATCTCCGCGACCTCCGGAGTGGCCAACGCTCACGGCGTGAGTGCACGCGTGAGTTCCAACGGCTTCGAGGGTGCGTCCGAAGGCAGTTCGGTCTGGTACGGGTCCGAGGTGACGGTCTCGGACGGTCCGACGAAGCGGCCGGAAGCCTGGTGGTGGGTCGGTGGGAGCCACCTCGAGGGGCTCCCCTCGCCGAAGGAGACGGGCGCTGAGGCGCTGCGTCGGGTGCTCGCCCGGCGGGGCGCGACGAAGGCCCCCAGCAGCAAGACGACGATGGTCGTCGACCCGGAGGCGGGCGCCTCCTTGATGGGCCGGATCTTTGGCGCCATGTCGGCGGGTGCCATCCAGCAGAAGCGGTCGTACCTCGCCGACCAACTGGGCAAGTCGATCACGTCGGATGTGCTCACGCTCACGGACGATCCGTTCCGCCCCCGCATGGGCGCCTCCCGGCTGTGGGATGGCGAAGGCATCGCGACGAAGAAGCGGACCGTCATCGAGGGGGGCGTGCTCAAGACCTTCTACGTCGACACCTACTACGGGCGGAAGCTCGGCTGGGAGCCGACCACGGGGTCGCCGTCGAACATCGTCTTCGAGGGGGGCAAGGGAGACCTTGCGTCGATGCTCGGGGACGTCGGCGAGGGGCTGTACGTCAACTCGTGGCTGGGCGGCAACGCCAACATGACCACGGGCGACTTCTCGTTCGGGCTCCGTGGGCACGTCATTCGCGACGGCGCCCTGGCGGAGCCGATCTCCGAGATGAACGTCACCGGGAACTACGCCGAGCTGCTCCAGAAGCTGGTGCGGGTCGGCGACGATCCGGTGCCGTGGTCGACCTTCCGAACGCCGACGCTGGTGTTCGAAGGCATCCAGTTCAGCGGCGCGTGAGCGTCCGCGTCGAGCGGGTCGGAGCCATCTGGACGGTCGTGTTGGACCGCCCGGAGCGGCGCAACGCGGTGGACGGACCGACGGCGGCGTCGCTCGCTGAAGCCTTCCGTGAGTTCGAGGCCGACCCCGACTCACGCGTGGCGGTGCTCTGGGGCGCGGGCGGCACGTTCTGCTCCGGGGCCGACATCAAAGCCATCTCCGGCGACGGCGAACCCAACCGGCTGGCGTCCGATGGAGACGGGCCGATGGGACCGTCGCGCATGCTCCTGGACAAGCCGTGGTCGCGGCCATCGAAGGCCACGCGGTGGCGGGCGTGTTGGAGTTGGCGCTCTGGTGCGACCTCCGCGTCGCCGCCGAGGACGCGACCCTCGGGGTCTTCTGCCGACGCTGGGGTGTGCCCCTGATCGACGGCGGAACCGTCAGGCTCCCCCGCATCGTGGGGCTGGGGCCGATCGACGCTCTGCCTACGCCGCTCTGGATCTCCCGTTGGATCGGGCGCTCGCGCAGGAGTTCGAGGGCGGGCTTCAGGCGGTCGCCGAAGAGGGACTCGCAGGAGCGGCGGACTTCGCCGGCGGGGCATGGCGGGGCGGAAGCTCGCGGAACTAGCCGAGCACGATTTCCTCGGCCGGTGCGCGCAGGTTGTAGCTGGACGACATCACCCGCCCGTACGCCCCCGCGTTCTCGATCAGCAGCACATCCCCAGGCTGCGTCTCCGGCAGCAGCCGGTCGCGCCCGAGCACATCCCCGGTCTCGCAGATCGGCCCGACCACGTGGGCGTAGCCGGTGGCGGTCTCGTCGATCCGCGTCAGGTTGTGGATCGAGTGCCACGTCCCGTACAGCGCGGGGCGGATCAGCGAGTTCATGCCGGTGGCGACGCCGACGAAGCGCACGTCGCCCTTGGCCCGCACCTGCGTCACCGGCGCCAGCAGCACGCCGCACTCGCTGACCAGGTACCGCCCCGGCTCCATGCGCAGCTCGATGGAGCCCAGCCCGGCCGCGATCTGGGCCAGCGAGGTGTTCACCGCGTCCAGGTTCAGCGGCTGCTGCCCCGGCCGCTCGACCACGCCGAGGCCGCCGCCCACGTCGATCCAGCGCAGGTCCGGGAGCCGCTCCGCCAACGCGGCGAACAGCTCGGCGGTGCGCGCCCACGCGCCCGCTTCCAGGATTCCGCTGCCCACGTGCGAGTGGAGCCCGATGATCTTCTTGCCGGCGGCCCGGGTCGCCTCGAACAGCGCGTCCAGCTCGTCCATCGGCTGGCCGAACTTCGCGTGCGCCCCCGCCGTCCGCACCTTCTCGTGGTGGCCCAGCCCTTCGCCGGGATCGAGCCGCACGGCGAACTCGTCGCCCACGAACGGCAGCAGGTGGGGGCCGTCGATCGTCACCTCGGCGCCCTTGCTGGCGGCGTACGCGTACTCCGCGGGCGGGCAGAAGTTCGGGGTGAACAGGATCGGAACCTCGTCGCCGAGCACCGACCGCACGCGATCGACCTCCGCGGCGGACACGCACTCCATGCCCAGCCCCTCGCCCGCGATGGTGCGGAGCACGTCGGGGTGGGAGTTGGCCTTCATCGCGTAGAAGACGGTGCCGACGTGCGTGAGTCGTTGACGCAGCGCCTTCGCCCGGGCTCGCACGGTCGCCAGATCGTAGACGTAGCGGGCGTCGCCGTCGGCGCACAGGGTCAGCAACTCATCGCGCCGCGACCGCCACCAGCGCTGCGACGAAGCGGAAGCTTCGGGGGCGGCGCCCCCGCTGAGCAGCTCCCACGTCGGGCCGAACCGCTCGCCCCCACCCTGACGGGGCAGCAGCCGGGCGTGGAGCGCGGCCACCAGCTTCGGCGCATCCGGCTCGTCGACGACGAACGACAGGTTCAGGTCCTCCGACGACTCGGACACCAGGTGAACGTGGTGCTCCCGGAATACCGCCATCGCGGGGCCGAGCTCGTGCAGCACGGTGCGGATGCGCCGGCCGACGATCGAGACGACGGCGCACGGATCGACCACCGTCACTTCGCCCAGCGAGCCGAGCCGGGCGAGCAGCTCACCGAAGGACTCGCCGCCGGTGCCGCCGGGGATGAAGTCGAGCGTGAGGCTGACCGCCGACTGCGACGTGGCGACCAGGTCGATGCTCATGCCGAGTGCCTCGAAGTGGGCGAACACCTGCGCGAGGAAGCCCGAGGCTCCCCACATGTCCAGCGTCTGGATGGTCAACAGGGTGACCCCGGAGCGACGCACCACGGCGGTGACGGCGGGATCGCTCTCCTCCACGTGCCCGATGCTCGTGCCGGGGCCGTCGGGGTCGCGGGTGTTCTTGACCCGCACCGGCACGTCGGCCCACCGAGCGGGCCCGAGGCACCGCGGGTGGAGCACCTTGGCGCCCATCGCGGCCAGCTCTTCGGCCTCGCGGTAGCCGATGTCCTTGATCAGCCGGGCGGCGGGGATCTGGCGGGGATCGGTGGTGAAGAGGCCGTGGACGTCGGTCCAGATCTCCAGCGCCGCCGCTTCGGTCAGCGCGGCGAACAGGGCGGCGGAGGTGTCCGAGCCGCCGCGGCCCAGCAGGCAGGTCTCGCCGCGGGCGTTCGAAGCGATGAAACCCTGCGTGAGTACAAGGGAACTTCCGTTGGCGGCGGCATCCGCGCCGGCGGCGTCCTTGCGGGGGGCGACGTCTGCTTCGAGGTACCGCAGTTGCTCGGGCCGGCCGGTCGCGTAGGGGACCGTCTGGAGCAGGTCGCGCGCGTCCACGCGCTGACCGTCGAGGCCGTGGTGGTGGAAGGCGGCGATGCCGAGGTGGGTGGAAGCCAGCTCCCCGAAAGACATCACGCGGGCGCGCAGGCGAGGCGACGCCTCCCGGGTCAGTCGAATCCCCTCCAGCAGCTTGCGCAGCTCTTCCAGCAGCTTGCCCACGGGGGCGTAGTCGTCCGGGGAGATCCCAATCTCGCGCGCGAGGGTTTCGTGGGCGTCGCGGATCCAGACGAAGGACTCCAGCGGCTCGTCCGCCAGCGCCTCGGCGATGGTCGCCTCCAGGCGGTTGCTGACCTGCGACAGGGCCGAGGCGACGACCCAGACCCGGCGCGTGGGCAGCAGCTGGCGTACGCGGTCGGCGATGCGACCCCAGTTGGCCGCGGTCGCGACCGAGGTGCCGCCGAACTTGAGGACGATCCAGGGGTGGGGGCTCATGTGCAGTCTCCGAAGCGCGAGGACATTGCAGCAAAGCGGGGGCGCTGTCCATCGCTCAGAAGGCGTGCACCGAATCCCAGGCGGGGAAGGTGTAGGTGGTCCGGTCCGTGGACGGGAGGTTTCGCGTCAACCGCGGCAGGTCCACCTTGACGCCCTCCCAGCGCGGTTCGTCCTTGCCCCGGAAGAAGTCGCCCCAGTGGCAGAACACGACGTGGCGGGGGGCGAGGAAGTCGATGATCGACGGTCCGCGGCCCCGGGCCTGGATGTTGGCGCAGTCCATGGCGAGCAAGGCCACGTCCACCGGCCGTTCCGCCAGGATCGCGGGGTCGAAGAAGCCGTCCGGATAACCCCGGCTGGAGGTCTGCACGTAGACCCGGTGCTCGGGGAAGTCGACGAGGTAGGCGAAGGTGTCGCCCTCCTGATAGTCGCTGGCCTTGATCGGCGGCTCGGTTCGCGGCTCCGTCAGCCGCTTCTGGAAGAGGTGGATGCCCGGGACGTTGTCCGGGTGGCCCGACGCGATCGGCAGCACCCGCAGCGCCCCCGCTTCCAGCCACTGGCCCACCCGATCGTTGACCACGACCACCTCGCGGGAGAGCCCCGTCGGCGCGAACGTGTGGGCCATCGTCGTGCTGCCGAAGATGCGCGCTCGGGGCGCGAACGCGGGCGCGACGGCGGGCAGGTCGAGCAGGTGGTCGTAGTGGGCGTGGCCGACCACCGCGGCCTCCACGTTCCCCATCAGGGGGAGGTACGGCTCCACCTGGGGCGGGTCCGGGACCACCGGACCGTGCACCACCCGCTTCAGCTTCAGGTGGCTGAAGAAGGGGTCGGTCAGCAGCGCCGTGCCTCCCGACTCCACGAGGAAGCAGCCGACGCTGAAGAAGCGGACGACGATCCCGGCGGCGGCGGTGGGGGCGGCGCCGACGTCGAACGCGAACCGCCGGGGCACGGGGTTGCAGGCGGCGGTCATCGCCGCCCCCGCCGTCAGCAGGAAGTTCCGGCGTGATCGGCTGCTCACGGCACCGGGCAGACGATGTCGATGGCGCTGAAGAAGCCCGCGCGGACCGGTACCGGGATCGTGCCGTCGTCCTCCAACGCCCAGGTGAACGAAGCCTCGTCGCAGGGGCCCTCGGGGGCCGTGAGCACCAGCTCCGCGGTGCCGGGGGCGAGGTTCAGCGCACCCCCGCTGCCGCTGCTCGTGGTCGCAGTGGCCGACGCCGAGGCGAGCCCGAGGCCGTCGGCGTAGAACAGGCTCCCGTCCGGCGCGAGCAGCTCCCCCTCGACGTCCGTCACGCGGGGGGTGTCGACGCCGTCGAGGTTGAGCCCCTCCCAGACCAGGAAGAGGAGGTGCCCGAGCTCCGGGTCCAGCTCCGAGTCCAGGCGGTCGGCGTGGGTCTCGACCACGAACGGGGGCACCGCCACCTTGTTCCAGGCGTACCAGTCCAGCGCCGTATTCTGGGGGAAGAGGGTGGGTACGAAGTCGGCGTGCTCGGCGGTGATGGCGACGTCGGTCTCCAGGGGCAGGCCGGGCAGCTGGAAGGTGCCGTCGGCGTTGGTGGCGACGCAGTCCACCTCCGGCAGGTCCGGGGTGCACAGCTCCATGCCCTCGATGGCGGTCCCCCCGAGGTTGCTGAAGGCTCCGAAGAAGCAGGCGAAGTCCTCGCTGCCGCACTCGGGCGGTGGAGCGGGCCGGCCGCACGCCGCCAGCAGCCCCGCGGCGAGCACGATCCCGGTAGCCTCCCGGCCCATGCGAGTCCTCCTCCAGCGCTGCCTTCGTGGCTCCGTCACCGTGGATGGAGCCGTCGTCGGCGCCATCGAACGCGGCATCGTCGCCCTCGTCGGAACCACCACCGGTGACGACGAGCCCATCGCCCGTCGGTTGGCCGAGCGGGTCGCGGGCTATCGCATCTTCCCCGATGAGCAGGGCAAGACCAACCTGTCGGTGCGAGACATCGGGGGGGCGGTCCTGGTGGTGCCCCAGTTCACGCTCTACGCCAACACCAACAAGGGGACGCGTCCCTCGTTCGTGCGCGCGGGGGATCCCACGTCGGCGGATCGGCTGGTGGCTCGGTTCCGCGCCGACCTGGAGGCTCTTGGCCTGCCGACGGCGGCGGGGGTCTTCGGCGCGGACATGAAGGTCGAGCTCGTCAACGACGGTCCCTTCACGATCCTGCTTGAGAAGACGAACGACGCGGGCTAGGGCTCACCCACCAGCGCGGTGTAATCCAGGGGGCCCCGCCCCGAGTTGACCAGCACCAGGGTGGCGCGGCCGTTCGCGGGCAGCGTGAACCCGCACTCGGTCGAGGATCGGCCGAGGGTGCCGGAGACGCAGAGCGTGCCGGTGCGACCGACGACGAGCACTTCCAGCTGCCCGCGGGTGCTCTCGACGAACGCGGTCATCGCGGTGGCGTCGGCGGTCGTGATCGGGATGGCTGCGGACTGGCCGGGGGCGAGCCCGCCTTCTTCGTACAGGCAGTCCGAACACGGGTCGACGCTCGGGGCGAGGCAGATGACGGCGCAGGCGGACAGCGCGACGAGGAAGGAGAGGTCTCGAACGAGGGACATGGGCAATCTCCGGTGAGGGTGAGTCCCTCTCCGAGATTGCAGCGGTCATGCCAGCTCGATTCCGGCCCTGAGAGGCCGGAATCAACGATTTCTACCACCAGTGCTGCGTGCGCACACCGTGCGCACACCGCTCAGCGGCGGTCGATGTCGATCACATCCTCGATCAGCTCGCCCTCGCCGAACTCAGCCACGAAGTCGGCGACGTCCTTGAGCACCTGCTCCACCGGCTGGCGGTCGGGGCCGATCGCGCAGACCCCGAGCGTGAGCAGGTTCCAGACGTCCTGGCTGTCGACCTCGGCGATGGCGACGTTGAACTTGTTGCGGATGCGGTCCGTCAGCATGCGGCGGGGCCGTCGCTTCTCTTTCAGCGAGCGGCTACCGTGGAGACGGACGACGAGGCGGAGGCTTCCGACGACCATGCGGCATCTTGACGGTCCGACGCCGTCTCCGCCAGGTACCGCCGGACCAGGCGCCCGATCTCCGCGTTACTGAGGCTCCCCAGATCCGACCACGCCGCCTCCCGGCCGAAGCCGTTGAGCCAGCGCATGCGCCGCCGGCTCGCGCCGTGGGACGGATCCGCGAACCGAACCGCCGCCCGCAGCCTTCCGAACCGGGTGACCGCCTCGCCCAGGCCGGCGGGCAGGGATGCGGCCACACGATCCCGCAGGCGTGCCGCCAACGCGGGTCCAGCACCCCCCGTGCTGACGGCGATCTGCACCGGGCCGTCCCGGTGGATCGCGGGGAAGTAGAAGTCGCACAGAGGCTTGTCGTCGGCGACGTGCACCGGGATCCGGCGGGTCCGGCTCGCCGCCGCGATCAGCTTGCTCACGGTCGGATCGTCGATCGCCACGAGCACCAGCTCGGTGTGGGCGAGGCGAGGTCCTCGACCGACCACCGCCGGGCCTCGGCGGTGATCTCGCTTCGCGCCTGCCGTCCGCGCAGCTCCGCGCTCAGCCGGGGAGCCACCACGTGGACCTCGGCCCCCGCGAGCAGCAACGCCCGCACCCGGCGCGTCGACACGCTCCCCCCTCCGACCACGAGGGCCCGACGTCCTTCGATGTGCCACGCCACCAGGAGCGGCCCCTGGGCCGACGCGGGGGCGATGTTGGGGAGGCGCGCGCTCATGACACCGACCCGGTTCGGATCAGCCCGGGATCGCCCAGCGCCTTCTTCGTGGCGGGGGTCGCCCGCGGGAACGCCGCCTCGCCGCGGAGGCGGAGCGTCAGGCTGTGCGCCTCCTCGACGAACAGGCCGGCCTCGACCACCAGCCTTCGCAGGCGGTCCCGATCGGCGGCCACGTCCTCGGCGTCCTCGGCGCGCGCCTCGAAGAAGTAGTGGCCCACCCCTTCGAAGATCCGACCGACGTCGTAGAACCGGAGGCGGAACTCCCGCTCCACGATGTCCGGACGCTGCTCGAACACGTTCTCCGTCGCCAGGATCGCCCGGGCCGCCTGGAGCATCGCGTCGTTGGCGGCGGCCACGATCGTTCCCGTGTCGCCCCCGTCTTCCAGAAGCTGCAGGGCCGTGTCGGCCTCACGGTCGGCGCCCGCCAGCAGCAGGTCCGACTGGTCGACCACCTCGCCGGCGCACTCGCCCTTGCCCACGTTGACCGCGAACAGGGTGTCGCTTCCGGGCTCCTTGTACATCTCAGGCGCCTCTTCGAAGGGGGGCAGTTCGGTCAGATCGGCGAGCTGGGCCTTGAACTCCGCCCGCCCCAACCGGCGGGCGAAGTGGCCGAAAGTGACGCCGTCCCCCTCGGCGAGGAACAGCTGCGCGATGCGGCTGATCGCCTCCGGAACGCGGCTGGCCGGGATCTTCATCACGGGCAGGCCGAACGCCTTGCCCGGCTGCTCCGCTCCCGTGCCCCCGGCGAGCCCGCCGAGCATCAGCATGTAGTGCGGCGCCGCCGCCCCTCCGGCTCGCCGGCCCCCCCCCGAAGAAGCCGATGTCGGCGATGTGGTGCTGCGCGCAGCTGTTGGGGCATCCGCTGACGTGGATACGGAGCGCCTCCAGCCGGGGATCCCGGGCGAGGGTGTCGAGCATCGGCTGGATCGACCGCGCGAGGCTGCGCGGGCTGGTGATGCCCAGCTTGCAGCTGTCCGCTCCCGGGCAGGTCACCGTGTCCCCCAGGCCGCCGGCCCGCTCCAGGCCGAGATCGAGGGCCGCCAACGCATCGCGCACGGCGAGCAGCCGGTCCGTGGGGACCCAGCGGATCAGCAGCGCCTGGTCGGGGAGGATGCGGAGCGTGTCGCCCGTGTGCTCCCGCAGGAGCGCTGCGAGGCCTCGCAGCTGGGTGGGGTTCAGATCGCCTCGGGGCACCCGCACCTTCACCGCGCGGTAGCCGTCTTGGGCCTGGGGGTGGGTGTTCGTGCGCAGCCAGGCCGCCTCCACCGGGGTGCGGTGGGTCGGCTCACCCGTCCCGGGGCCGTGCAGGGGGGGCGTCGTCCCACCGGGTCAGCCGACCCAGGTACGCCGTCCACTCGTCATCGTGCTCGAGGCTCCGGCGGGCGGCGTCGACCTCCTCGCGGAATCGTTCGATGTCCCACTTCGCCACTAGGAACTTCATCCGCGCGCGCGCTCGGTTGGCCTTCTCGCCGTGGATCGCGAACACCCGCAGCACCGCCTGCGTGAACGGCAGCAGCTCCTCCTCGGGGAGGAAGTTGGTGTACTCGACGGCCTCGTAGGGGACCGCGCCCAGGCCGCCGCCGACGACCACGCGGAAGCCCCGCCGGGTCGAGCCGTTGGTCCCGCGCGTGCGGGCCGTGAAGCCGAGGTCGTGGAAAGCGCCCAGGTTCCAGACCGGGGCGTCGGTGCCGGACAGGTAGGTCTTCACCTTGCGGCCCAGGCTCTGGCCGTCCGGGTGGCGCAGCAGGAACCGGGTCAGCTCCAGCCCGTGGCCCGTGACGTCGAACGGCTCGTCCCGGGCGACCCCCCCGTTGCCGGCGGCGCAGACGTTGCGGACGACGTTGCCGCAGGCCTCCTTGGAGGTCATCTCGGCCCGGTCGAGCGCCCGCATCACCTCGGGGGAGGAGTCCAACGAGACGAAGTGGATCTGGATGTCCTGCCGGGTGGTCAGATGCGCGACGCCGTGGCCGTCGCCCTCGGCGATGTCGGCGAACGCGTCGACCTAGCCGGCGGTCATCAGCCCCAGCGGGAGCTTGCTGCGCATCATGTGCACGCCGGGCTGACGCTGGCCGTAGACGCCCATGCGGAGCCGTTCTTCGAGGAACACGTGCTCCGGCACGTCACCCGCCTTGATGCGGGCGATGGAGGCGGCGAAGCGGTCGATTTCGGTGGCGACGAAGTCGCGCGAACCGGCCGCTGAGCGGCGGTAGGGGAGGGTATGGATGGTCATCGGGAAGGCTCCTGGTCGAGGATGGGGAGGCGTTGGTGGATGCCGCACTCGGTCTTTTCGAGACCGGCCCAGCGGCCTGCGCGTTCGTCGCCGGCTCGCGGTTGGGAGGTGCACGGCTCGCAGCCGACGCTCGGATAGCCCTGCAGCAGCAGGGGGTTGATGGGCACGTCGTGGGCCTGCACGTAGCGGTCGACGTCGTCGCGGCTCCAGGCCGCCAGGGGGTTGATCTTCAGCAGCCCGAACTGGTCGTCCCACTCCACGGCGCGGGCGTCGGCGCGGGCGGCGGACTGGTCGGCGCGGATGCCGGTGATCCAGGCATCGACCCCCGCCAGCGCCTCCTTGAGCGGCGCCACCTTGCGGAGGTAGCAGCAGTGGTCGGGGTTGCGCTGCCACAGCCGGGGGCCGTGGGCGGCGGCCTGATCGGCGAGGTCGAGGCGCGGGCGCACCGACCGGATCGCGACGCCGTACCGCTGCTCGACCCGCCGCTTGAGCGCGTAGGTATCCGCGAACAGCAGGCCCGTGTCGAGCAGGAAGGTGGGCACCGTCAGGCCCATGCGGTGGGGAGTTCAGGGGGAGAGAGGCTCACGGGGGCTCCCGGCCGCGGGGTCGCGGCGTACGGGGTTGCTGGCTGCGTTCGGATAAAAGAAAACCCGCCGGGGTCAGCGACCGAGGCGGGTGAAGCAGCGAGCTAGCTCGGATCTACGTCAACACACCCCGGTCTGCGGACAGGCGCAACACAGGCAGTTCAGGGCGTGAGGAATCGCGAACATCAACTCAACGCTAGCGTTACCAAATCGGGTTCGCAACGTGATTTGATCGGCCCGATGCCGGTCATCAACCGCGAATCACTGCTCGCGCCGGAGCTCTCTCCCGACACTCGGGCCCGCCGAACAGCGGCTCTGGACCTCGTTGATCGGGCCCTCGCGTCGGTGGATGCGGAGGCGGCGGTCGCGGCCGCCCTGGGCCGCCTCGACCTGCCCCCAAACTGCACGGTATTCGCCTTCGGCAAGGCCTCGGTGCCGATGACTCGGGCGGCACTGGCCAGCGGGTGCGCAAAGGGTGGGATCGTGCTCGGACTCGGCCCCGACCCGGGGACCCTGGGGCCGCTGCAGTACCGCGTCGCCGGCCACCCGGTGCCCGTCCCCCACGCCGCCGACCAGGGGGCGGAGGTGCTCGCCCTCGCCGAGTCCCTGACCGCGGACGATGTGGCGCTCTGCCTCGTCTCGGGCGGCGGAAGCGCGATGCTGGAGCTCCCCCGAGACGGACTGTCGATGGCCGACATCGTCCGCCAGACGCGCCGCCTGCTTCGCGAGGGGGCCGACATTGCCGAGCTCAACGCGGCCCGTGTGCGCATGAGCCGGCTCAAGGGGGGGCGCCTCGCCGAAGCGATGGCTCCGGCCCGCGTGGTCAACCTCGTGATCAGCGACGTGGGAGGCCACGGGCCCGGCCTCGTCGCGTCGGGCCCCACCGTCGACGACCACGCCGAGACCGTCGTCGTCGCCGACAACAGCACGGCCGTGGACGCGGTCGCCGCCACCGGGCTGGAGCTGATCCCGGGCCTCATCCACGGCACCGCGCGCTGGGCGGGGGCAGCCTTCTACGGAGGAGGCGGGGGGAGTGCCCGCGCCGCCGGGGGCGAGTCCGTCGTCGAGGTCCTCGGGGACGGGCGCGGTGGCCGCAACCAGGAGTTCGCGCTGGGGGCTGCGGCGGCGGCGTGGTCGGGGGGGCTGGTCCTGTCCGTCGGCACCGATGGGATCGACGGCACCTCCGACGCCGCCGGCGCCTTGATCGACGAGGCGGTAATGGCGCGGGCCCACAGCCTCGGCCTGGATCCCGAGGACTTCCTCCGGCGCAACGACAGCCACGCGTTCTTCGCCCAGGCAGGGGGCCGAATCGTCACCGGCCCCACCGGCACCAACGTCGCGGATCTGGCGATCTTCCTGCCCTGAGGGCGCGCGCGCCTTCTAACCACTCGGTGCGCGTTGTCAAACAGGAAAAGGACAGCAAAATCATCCACTTACGTTCTTGACAGGCTCCGTCTCGGCCTCAGGTTGAGCCCGTTGCCGGATGGTCCGGCCAGAAAGGAACGAGACATGAACCTGGTCCTCCGAGACCCCTTCTTTGGCGACCTGGACGCGCTCTTCCCCGGCTTCTTCCGGGGACCGCGCCGGACCGCCGGCCCCACTCCGGAACTCCCCCGGCTCACCTCCTACACCGACGAAGCCGGCTACGTGCTGGAAGCGGAGGTCCCCGGGCTCGCCCCCGCCGACGTGGACGTGACTGTCGACGACGGCGTGATCACGCTGAAGGCGTCTGCCTCCGGTGAAGAGAGCGATGACGACGGTCGCATCACGCGGCGCTTCGCCAGCGGCTTCGAGCGCAGCTTCCGGGTCCCCGCGGACGTGGATGCCGAGGCGATCGAAGCGAGCCTGTCCAACGGCGTGCTCGCCCTCCGCCTGCCCAAGGTGGCGGCTTCCTCCCCGCGTCAGATCCCCGTCGGCTGACGGCTAGAGCTGTCCGAGGGCTCGGTCCGCCGAGCCCTTGGACCGCACGCCGTGCCTGATGAACGTGACGATCCCGTCCCCGTCGATGACGACGGTCGAGCGGATCACCCCCATCGACACCTTCCCGTACAGCTTCTTCTCCCCGTAGGCGTCGTACGCCTTGTGGACCGCTAGGTCCGGGTCCGACAGCAGGGGGAAGTTCAGCTCGTACTTGGCGCGGAACTTCGCGTGGCTGGCGAGGCTGTCCTTGCTGACGCCGAGCACGACGGCGTTCTTGTCCGCCAGGGCCGCCTGGCGGTCGCGGAAGTCGCACGCCTGCACCGTGCATCCGGGGGTCGAGTCCCGGGGGTAGAAGTACAGCACCACCGACTGGCCGCGGAGCGCGTTGAGGGTGATGTCGTCGCCGTCGTCGCGGCTGAGGGTGAAGTCCGGGGCGGCATCGCCCACTTGAAGGGTCGTCATGGCGGCGGAGGGTAGCGCCCGCGGACGGTACAATCCACATCGTGCGCGTCCCCGCCCTCGACCTCGCTGCCTTCGACGGCGTGCCCTTCCCGGTAGCCACCCGGGCGGAGCTGCGGCGCGACCGCGTGCTCGCCGCCGAGGGCATGGGGCACAAGCTCGTCGTCGTCTGGAACCACGGCCAGCCACGCGTCTACGAGGACTCCTGCCCCCACCTCGGCCTGCCGATGTCGATGGGCGTGCTCGAGGACGACGTGCTCCGCTGCCGTTACCACTGGTGGGGCTTCGACCGGGACACCGGGGCCGTCACCGATCAGCCGACCCTCCGCAAGCAGCGCAAGTGCGCGCTCAAGCGCCACGGCTGCGTGATGGTGGGCGGCCTGGTGTTCGCCTGGATCGGGGACCCCGACGCCGTTGACGCCGCCCGCGCGCAGCTCCCCGCCGACATCTCGGAGGACTTCGCCCTGCACCGCGTGGAGTTCGGGGCGCCCTTCTACCTCGCGCTGTTCAACGCCGTGGACTACGCCCACTTCGCCGAGCACCGCTACTACAAGCCGCTGTACAGCCTCTACCGCCGGTTCCGGCGCGACGCCCACATCCCGGGCCATCCGTTCCGGTGGGAGGTGACGGGGGAGGACGACGCGGCGGTGCACATCCGACTCGAGTCGGCGCGCCGCGATCTGTCGATGTACGCCACCTGCGCCGATTTCCGGGACGACGGCGGCGTCAATCGATTCCAGACGTTCGTCACCCCCCTGGGGCCGTCCCGCACGCAGTACTGGGAGTGCTACTCCGCCCGCACCGACAGCCCCTTGACCCGCGCCGCCGCCAAGCTCCTGTTCCACACCGTGATCGTGCGGCTCCTGGAGACCGAGGATCGCGACTGGACCACGATGTCGGCGCCCAACTTTCTGGACGGCCGAAACATCCACCTGTCCGAGACGGATCTCCCTCTGGGGCAGCACCTCCGCAAGTTCGTCTTGCCGCGTGTCAGTGCAGCGGCGCGAGCCTCGGGCTAACCTCATGCTGTGAAGCCCCCCGCACTCGACCTCCAGGCGTTCCCCGACCTGCCATTTCCCGTAGCCCACGTGCCGGATCTGCGGCGCCGCAAGATGGTCAAGATCACGGCCATGGAGCGGGATCTGGTGGTCTTCTGGAACGACGGCGACCCCAAGGTCTACGTCGACTCCTGCCCTCACCTGGGTCTGCCCATGAGCCTGGGCAAGGTGGAGGGCGACACCGTCCGCTGCGCCTACCACGGCTGGTCGTTCCGCACCCAGGACGGCGAGGTTGCGGACCAGCCGACCCTCCGCAAGAAGCGCCCCTGCAAGCTCAAGCGGCTTGGTTCGCTGCGAGCCGGCGACCTGATCTTCGCGTGGACCGGCGACCCCGATGCGGTCGAAGCGGCCCGCGGCCTGCTCCCCGAGCAGGTGCTCGATGGGTTCGCGCTGTTCCGGGTCGTCTTCGAGTGCCCCTTCTACCTGGCGCTGTTCTCGTCCGTGGACTACGCCCACTTCCCGTTCCACACCGGCTACCGGCCCTTCTACAAGCTCTACAACCGGTTCCGCACCAACACCCACCAGCCGGGGAGCGCGTTCCCCAGCAAGGTGGTGGACGAGACGGACCGCCGGGTCACCGTCAGGATCGAAGACGCCGACCGCGACATCCACATGTACGCCACCTGCGCCGAGATGGACGACGCCTCGATCAACTTCTTCCAGACCTACGTGACCCCGATCTCGCCGATGAAGACGCTGTACTGGGAGTGCTACCGGCCCCGCACCGAGAGCCGGGTCGTGAACATGCTCGCGCGGACCACCTTCCGCACCGTGACGACCCGGCTGCTCAACGGTGAGGATCGCCTCTGGACGCGGCTGTCGGCCCCCAACGTCGTCGCCGGCGACAACATCCACCTGTGCGAGAACGACGTGCCCCTGGGAGCGCACCTGCGCAAGTTCGTGCTCCCCCGGCTGAAGGCGCACAACGCAACGGGCCCGTGATCGCTAGAGTACGCAGGTGACTCGGAGCGTTCCGTTCAGCCTGCTTGCGGCCGTCCTCCTGGTCGGGTGCGGCAGCGGCTGGGAACCGGTCGAGCCGCCCACCTCCACGCCCGCGGACGACGACGACGCCACCGGGCCCGAGACCGTGACCCTCGTCCCCGAGCTGCTCGAGGGCGCCGTGCGCAACCCCGACGCCGGCTGGATCGCGAGCAACCCGAACCGAGACTGGGGCGCCCTCACATCGACCGCTGGCGGCGATCCGTTCCGGGTCGCGTCGGTCATCCAGGTCACCGGCACCCTGCGTGAGTGGTACGAGCCGGGCGACGGCTCGAACCCCGATGGGCTCGCCAACGGCAACAAGGCCGGCTTCATCGACGAAGCGATCGACCGGGGGCGGTACGCCGCGCTCCGTCTGTACGCCGACACCGTCGAGGACCTTCCCCCCGCGTGGCCGACGAACACCGACCCGCCCGAGCCGTTCCCCGACGGGGTCATCGCCCTGGTCACGATCGGAGAACCGACCGGCGACGACGACGACTCCGCGGGTGACGACGACGACTCGGCGGGTGACGACGACGACTCGGCGGGCGACGACGACGACTCCGCGGCCGAGACCGGCGGCGGCGATGGCGTCATCTACCGGCCGCACTACGGCGACCCCGACTACTTCCTCTTCGTCGCCCCCATGATCGCGGCCCTGGGCGACGAGTTCGGCGACGAGGTGGGCCTCGCCTACGTCGACGTCTCCGGCGTCGGAGTGGGCGGCTCCTGGGACTTCGAGCACCCCGAACTCTGGTTCGACGGCGGCCCGGCGACCTTCTCCGAGACTTCCTGGGCGGCGGGCGTGGCGACCTGGATCGACCAGTACGCGGACGCGTTCGACGGCGTTCCCCTGTTCCTGCCCTACCGCGCGCTGTCCCACGCGGGGGTGCAGGCCGACACGCTGATCGAGTCCCTTCCGTCGGACAACGTGCAAATCCGGGACGACTGCATGGGCTGCCCCGAGCCTGACTTCGATCGATTCCCCGACGAAGGCAGCGGCGATCCCTACCCGGCGGACGACCCCTACGGCGGCTTCCTCCCCGCCGAGCTCTGGCCCGATCACCGGATCCTGTACGACGCCGCCTTGTTGGACGGCCTCGGCGCGTGGCGGTTCGCCGACACCGCGGGCACGTGGGACGAGGGCACCTACGGCAGCTTCGCCGCCTTCTTCCAGCGCACCCTGGACGTGCGGTTCCAGTACGCGCCGCCCTCGATGATGGTGCTCAGCGGGAAAGCCTGCACCAGCGAGTGGATGATCGCGGCGGCCCCGCCCAGCACCGCCTGCGGCACCCACTCGGACGACGCCGTGTGGGCGCCCATCACGAGCTACGGAGATCAGCTGGGCTACCGCTACGTCGTGACCGAGGTCCGGCTGCGCCCCGATTGGGAGAACCTGACCGTGCTGGACGTCGAGTTCGACGTGGCGAACACAGGCGGGACCCGGGCCTACGCCGACCGCGTGATCGAGGTCGCGCTCGTGGACGTCGCCAGCGGAGAGGCCCAGACCCCGGTGGTGGTCGAGGCCGACCCCTCGACGAGCCAGTGGGGGCCCGGCTCGACGCGCACCCTCACCGCGTCCATCCCGCTGGGCACGACGTCGTTCGACTCCACCGACGCCTGGGCCCTCACGGTCCGGTTCGTCGAGCCGCGGGCCTTCGGCGGAGGCATCAGCCTCCCCCACGCGACGGTGGGGGACGAGGCGCGCCACGTGCTCGCGTCCTGGCCCGCCGCCGAGTGATGCCCGGGGACGCGATTCCGCTGGGACCGTTCGTGCTGGAGGCGCCCATCGGGGGCGGCGGCATGGGCGAGGTCTGGCGCGGGCGCCACGCGGCCCAGGGGGTGCCGGTCGCGATCAAGGTGATCACCGCCGACGTCGCCCGCGATCCCGAACTGCAGGCCGCGTTCCGCAACGAGGTTCGAGCCGTCGCTCGGCTCGACCACCCGGGGATCGTCCGCGTGCTCGAGTTCGGCGCCGTGGGGTCCGATGCCGCCGAGCGCTCCGGCGGCCGGCTCGTTGAAGGGAGCCCCTACTTGGCGATGGAGTTGCTGGACGGCGGGGTGCTGGACCCTTCGGTCCCGCTGGATGACTTTGAGGCCCTCCGGGCCACGCTGCTGGACCTGCTCGCCGCCCTCGCCCACGCGCACGCTCGCGGGGTCATCCACCGCGATCTGAAGCCCGCCA
>PVBE012061463.1_pt1 | contig 47749 bp, 51 predicted proteins | sample 1631181 | NCBI WGS metagenome assembly PVBE01 (sample SAMN08397723, study PRJNA350692) | Marine metagenome, whole genome shotgun sequencing project. | isolation source: water | place: Pacific Ocean | collected 2012-04
GGCGAGGCCACCTCAAGGACCAGGCCATCCGGGCGTCCGATAGCGTCGTCCTGAACATCGCCGAGGGCTGCGGCCGGGGCCGGAAGACGGCCGCTGGCAAGAACCACTTTCGAATCGCCCTGGGAAGCGCCGGCGAGGTGTTCGCGGTCTTTCAGATGCTGCGGCTGGACACAGAGCTGCAGGGCGACCTCCAGCGCATCGGCGCCATGCTCAGCGGGCTCGCCCGCTGAGCCTTTTGAACGCGAAGCACCACAAACTGTGGCGTTTTGGCCCGAGAAGCCTGTCTTGTCCGTCCCATCCGCCACACTTCGTGGCGATCGACAAGGAAGAGGAAGTCGGCGGTACCCCTCACGCTCGGCCTCGTGCACCAGGGTCTAGGCCAGCTCCTGGAGCGCCTCGCGAGCCTCCACGTAGCGGGCCTGCAGCGTCGCCCACGCCCCGGGAATCTCCTCGAGATGGCCATCTGCCGCGGCGTGCTCGAGCCCCTTGCATGCCTGGGACAGGGCCACGGCGCCTACGTTTCCGCTCGCGCCCTTGAGGCTGTGGGCCTCGCGGCGCAAGAGCACCAGGTCGCTCGCCAGGATCGCCGCCGAGATGGCCCGGAGGTTGTCGGGGGTGGTGGCCAGGTACACCGCGATGACCTCGGCGAGCACCTCTTCACCGAGGGCACGCAGCATGCCGATGTGGTCGGCATCGAGGATCACTTCGCGTACTCCAAGGCCATGAGATCCCACACCATCTCTACAGGAGCCTGGTCGTCCGTCAAGACCCGCGCGTCCTCCCATCCTTCGACCGGTCCCCTGGTCTTGTCCCGCAGTACACCTCGGAGCTGGTCGAGCCCACGTGCGGACGGCATCGCCGCGAGGTTGTCGCTGAGAAGGTGCATGTCCTTGGCCTGCTTCGTGGCGTAGAGGATGTCGTTGGACTGGGTCGCGTCGACGTAGTGGACCGCCGGGAAGACCTCGCGCATGGTCCTGTAGATCATCTGGGCGAGGCCCTGACTCACTCCACGGACGGAGGCCACGTTGATCCCCACCACGCCGTCCTCTGAGAGGTGGTCGTGTACGACCTGCCAGAACTCGACCGTGGTCAGGTGAAAGGGGATGTAGGGCTGCCGGTAGGCGTCCATGAGCACGACATCGTAGATCCGGTCGGTGTTCTGGAGGAAGATGCGTCCGTCCATCACGATGGGGGTGATGCGCGGGTCGTCGTTGTCGAAGTACTGCTCGCCGACCTCTACCACCGAGCCGTCGATCTCCACTCCGTCGACATGAGCGCCGGGAAAGGACTCGAGGAGCTGACGCGCGATGGTGCCTCCGGCCAGCCCGATGATGAGGACGTCCCCGGTGCTGGTCGGCTCGTCGCGGTAGAGCGGCGCGGCGGCCATATAAGCCCAGGTCCCGCGCGTCTCGACGGTGGGGTCCAGGCACTTCACCGAGTGCACGCCGACCCCCTCGTTGAGGTAGAGGTGATTGGCCTCCTCGCAGTTTCCGTAGGGCTCCACGACGACCTGGATGAAGTGGTAGAGGCTCTCCTCCTCGATGACGAGGCCGTCCATCGGCCGCACGATGCCTTCTGGGAGGAAGAACAGCGGCAGGGCCAGCGCGACGCCCAGGGCCTTCGGGCCCCGCACGACGCCGAAGGCGCTGATGGCCATCAAGGTCAGGCCGCAGAGGAAGAAGGTGTTGCGCACCCCCAGGAGCGGGATGAGCATCAGCGCCGGCAGGAAGGACCCGATGATGCTGCCGAAGGTCGACAGGGCGTAGAGCCTGCCTGCGGCCTTGCCCGCGGCCTCGATGTCGTCGACCGCAAGCCTCACCGCCCACGGGCTCACCATGCCCAGCAGTGTGATCGGAGCCGCCAACAGCGCCAGGATGCCGAGGATGCCGCCCAGGATCATCACCCCGGCCACGGCAGGCTCGGACAGCGCCTCGCCCTGCAGCAGCGGGCGCATGGTCGCCGAGGCAGCACGCAGGATGGGCTGTCCGATCAGGGGGATGACGAAGACCAGCACCGAAGCGACCCCGGTGACCTTGCAGAGAGCGCCGAGGCGCGGATGCCGATCCCCGTACCTGCCACCCAGCCAGTAGCCGAGGGACAAGAACGCCATCATCGAGCCGATGAGGATGGTCGTGACCATCAGGCTCGTCCCGAAGAATGGAGCGAGGAGCCGGAGCGCCGTCATCTCGACGGCCATGACGGTCGCCCCGGAGATAAAGACCAGGACGCGCAGGGTGAGGGTGTTCATTTCGCGCGCTTGCTAACGTCGTTTCCGCGCAGGCGAGTCCCTTCGGCCACGCACCGAGTGGTTAAAGTGGCGCATGACCCGACATGCCCCCCAAGAGCAGCGCGTCGCAGAGATCCTCCGCGCAGCGCGTCGTGTCTTCATCGAGAAGGGCTTCCAGGACGCCCGGATGACCGACGTCGCGGCCGAGGCTGGCTTGTCGAAGGGCGCGGTCTACTTCTACTTCGAGAGCAAGCGAGCGCTCTTCGAGGCCTTGGTCGAGCAAGAGCACATCAGGGCCACCGCGATCCTCGAGAAGGTGCTGGCGACCATCCCGGAGGACGCCCCTGGCGAGGGCTTCATCAACATGCTCGAGGGCATCCTCGGCCACCTGCTCACCATGCGCAGCCCACGCTTCTTCCTGATCATGGCCGAGATGGCCGCTCGCGACTCCGAGATCGCAGCCAAGTTCCTCGAGGTGCACAAGGAGCTCCTCGACCGCATCGAAGAGGTCGTCGCGAAGGGCATCGATGCGGGCGTGCTCGCTCCTGTCGATCCCCGCGTCGTCGCGCAGCTGCTGAAGTCCTGCAGCGACGGACTCGCCTACGAGAGGGCAGTCGGTGCCGAGCCAGAGGGCGACCAGGAGGCGCTGGCCAGGAGCGTCGTGCAGATCTTCCTCCACGGTATGCTCCCGGTACCTCAGGCGGGCTGAGCCCCGCGGGAGCCGAATGAGCTCAGAAGCCGCCTCCGCGTCGCGTCACACAGCCCTCCGCTGGGTTGGAGCACCCCTGTTCTTCCTCGGGATCGTCGGCTTCGTCGGAGCTGTCGCGCTGGTCGCCACCACCGATCTTCGTTGGACCACCATCCTGCTCTACGTGGGTGCCACGGGCCTGTCACTGGGCACCTTCGGAACCCACAACGACACGGGACTGGCTATGGCCTTCCGCGCCCGTCGTGAGGAGCTCTCCCCCTCGCTGAAGGCCGAGCTCGAAGCGGAGCTGGCCGCGGACAAGCGGGGCGTGCTCGCCCTGGCCGTCACGCCGATCGCAGCCTGGGTCGTCACCCTCGCGGCCCTCGCGCTGCACTCCGTCGGAGCCTGGCGCCTGGTCTCGGTCCTCTGAGCGTGGCACGACTCGCCTATGTCGGGACCGACAGGCAGCTGCACCTCATCGACGCCGACGGGTGCAATCCGGCCCAGCTGACGCTGTCGCTGGGAGACAACCCCCTGCTCTTGTGGGGACGGCCCGACCTCGAACCGAAGAGCTGGGCCTGGCCGACCTGGAGCCCCACCGGGGATCGCCTCGCCTGCTTCGAGCTCCCCAGTGGAGACGACGAGGTGACCGGCGAGGCGAAGCTGCACGTCGTCGACGTCACCGGCGTTCGCCAGGTGGAGCTGTTGACCGTCGAGCGTGGTGTCCCGCTCTACTGCCAGTGGCAACCGGATGGAGGCGGGCTCTTGTTGCTCGTCCAGGACGAGGACGAGCTGGAGCTGCAGCACGTGCGCCTCGATCGGATCGGTCAGGCCAGCGCCGTGGAACGCGGCGTGCCGCTGTTCTTCGCGTGGCAACCGGACGGGCGCCGCATCATGGTCCACACCGCCAGCGGTGGCGACCCCCGCACCGGCCGGCTGGTCGTGCGGGACACGGAGGGCCGCCTGCCCGACGAGGTCCTTCCCCAGGATCCGGGCAACTACTGCGCGCCGGTGTTGCTGGGAGACCACGTCGTGCATGTCGAGCGCAGGCGGTCACACAGCTCCCTGGTCCGCACCCGCCTCGATGGCAGCGAACAGGTGAAGCTGCTCGAGTACGAGGGCCTCGGGGCCATCGTTCCGGCTGGGGCCGGTCGGGTCGTCTTCTCCGCGGCCCCCCAGGGGGAAGGCACCCCCTACCGCGGTCTCCTCCTGGTAGGAGACGACGGCACCATCGAGCTCTCCGGCGACGAGTGCCTGGCGTTTTCCTGGAGCGAGGCGCGGGGGGCGCTGGTCTACGCCCAGGTCGATCTCGACTCGAACTGCCTCGTGTGGAAGGTCGTGGAGCCCGGGTCGCCCCCTCGAGAGCTGACACGCTTCTGGCCGAGCCGCGAGCAGCTCTTCTACCTGCGCTTCTTCGACCAGTTCGTGCAGTCACACGATCTCGTCGACCCCAGCGGGCGCTGGTTGACCTTCGCCGGCCACACGGTCGAAGATGCAGCCTGCGGGACCGAACCGCAGGTGCACGTCATCGATCTGGACGGCTCGCCGGATCCCGTCGACCTCGCCCCGGGTCTGTTCGCTTGCTTCTCCCCCGTGGTGCCCGATGCGTGAACTCCTGGCCCGTCTCCTCCGCCGCCCGGCCAGCGCCGTCGTCGAGGTCCCCGTCAGAGACCTGGTCCACGAGACGCTGAGAAGCCAGGATCTGCCGAGCACGTCGGAGTTCTCAGAGCTCAAGCGGGAGCTGGCGCGGGCCAACCAGGAACTCCACCAGCTCGCGCAGCGGGTCGACGCTCTCGGTGGGACCATCGAGGCCCTTCGAGACGAGCGCGACGCCCTGCTCGCCGCTTCCCCGAGCCCGGAGCCCGCCGAGCCGACATCGAGGCGCTGCAAGGTCCCGGGCTGCGAGGGCGACCCGAAGTCCAAGGGCTTCTGCAAGGCCCACTACGGCTCGTGGCGCAAGGGCGAGCTCGTCGGCTTCGTGGGTCCCCGGGGCCGGGTGGAGCACGCGAGCCGGGTCCTGGTCGTGCCCATGCGGCACCAGGGAGAGCCCGTCACCGTGACGGGAAAGAAGCGCTTCACGGTCAAGGTCGACGGGGAGAAGGTCGCCTTCGAACTTCTCGGCTAAAGCCGCTGCCAGTCCCTGCGCGGGAGGTCCGTGCTCATCGGCGGCGTCTCGGCAGAGAGGAGGTAGAGGGCCCGACGATTCCCGGGTTCGTCGGTGGAGTCGGGGGTATCGACCGCGAGCACGCTCTCACCGAAACCCTGGAAGTAGATCTCGCCCTCGAAGCCGTTGTCCCGGAACCACGCTGCGATGGAGGCGGCGCGCAGGTTGGACAGCTGCTGGTTGGCGTAGGGGTCGCCCACGGTGTCGGTGTAGCCAGCGACGTAGAGGTTCATCGGCACGGCCGGTCCGTACTTCTTGCGGACCTCGCCGACCTCGACCATGGCGGCCTCGAGCTTGGGGGCCTCGCCCGGTCGAACGACGGACTGGTTCGTGTCGAAGACCACGTCCTCGTGAGGGATCTGGTAGGCCCAGGGGAACAGATCGATGGCGGACCAGTAGCCGTGCTCGTCGGTGCCCTTGACGTGGATGCGCACGACCTCGCCGGAGCCCGTCCACTGCACCTCAAGGGGCTCCCCTGCGGCGGTCCCGATCCCAGGCGCCGTGCCGCTCCCGATCGGCGCGTCTCTTGGGCCGAAGACGTCCACGTCGACCCTCTCCGGGGTGCGGTCCATGACGACTGACAGGGTGGTCGTCTCGAGCTTCAGCGAGTCCCGCGGCACCTCCACGGAAAGCGGCGCGAACATGTCGACCTCGAAGGACAGGGGCATCTCGCCGGAGCTGCCGTCCATGAAGGTGGCTGCGAGCTTGCCGCTGCAGCTGTGATGGCCGGCCGGCACGGAGAGCTCCAGCGCGATGCGGTCCCCCTTCTTGGCGCCGCCGTCGTGGGCAGCCCAGGCGCCTCCACAGTCGACCCGAGCCTCGAGGCGCTCTGCGTCCTGGTTCACGATGAGCACGATGCCGGGCTTGCCGAGACCCTCTTGCGCGGTCGGAACGACCTCGAGCGCGATGGGGTCCGCGGCGAGCGCAAGACTCGAGAGCAGCATGCGGCCTCCGGGCGTGCTAGACGGCCGTCCTATCGCAGGAGACACCCCGTGCACGACTTCTTGTCCCGTCTCGGCATCGAAGAGCTCAACTGCGGCGCGTGGGCACCCGGACCGCGCAGCACCAGCGGGCGAAGGGTCGAGTCGATCGATCCGGCCACCGGCAAGCCCATCGCCGCCGTCGCGCTCGCCACGCTCGAGGACTACGAGGCCGTCGTCTCCGAGTCCCGGCGCGCGTTCGTCCAGTGGCGGCAGCTGCCCGCCCCCAAGCGGGGCGAGATCGTGCGCGAGATGGCCAACGCGATGCGCGACCACAAGGAGGAGCTCGGCAGCCTCGTCACCCTGGAGGTCGGCAAGATCCTCGAGGAGGGCAAGGGCGAGGTCCAGGAGAGCATCGACATCGCTGACTTCGCCGTGGGCCTGTCGCGGCAGCTCTACGGCCTGTCGATGCACAGCGAGCGCCCAGGCCACCGCATGTACGAGCAGTGGCACCCGATCGGTCCCGTGGGCTGCATCACCGCCTTCAACTTCCCGAACGCCGTCTGGGCCTGGAACGCCATGCTCGCAGCGATCTGCGGCGACACGGTGATCTGGAAGCCCTCGCTGAAGGCTCCGCTGACAGCCATCGCGACCCACCGCGTCTGCAACGCCGTCCTCGAAAAGCACGGGTGGGGCGGGGTCTTCACCCTCATCATCGGTGATGACGGCGATGTCGGCGAGACCATGATCAACGACCGTCGCCTGCCCCTGATCAGCGCCACGGGCTCCACCCGCATGGGCCGCCACGTCGGCCAGGCCGTGGCGAAGCGCCTCGGGCGCAGCCTGCTGGAGCTCGGCGGCAACAACGCCATCATCGTCGAGCCCGACGCGGACCTCGACCTCGCCCTGATCGGCATCCTCTTCGGCGCCGTCGGCACCGCCGGCCAGCGCTGCACCTCGACTCGGCGCGTCTACCTGCACGAGGACGTCGCGAGCGACCTCACCAGGCGGCTGGTCAGCGCCTATGGCCAGGTCCGCATCGGCAACCCGCTCGAGAGCGGCACGCTGATGGGCCCACTCATCGACGATGACGCGGTGGCCACCTACGAGTCCGCGATCGCGACGATTCGGGACCAAGGGGGCGAGGTCCTCTGCGGCGGACACCGCATCGACGGCTCCGGCTCGTACGTGCAGCCGACCATCGTCCAGGCCACAGAGGGCATGGACATCTGGCGTCACGAGACCTTCGCTCCGATCCTCTACCTGTTCACGTACACCGACATCGAGGACGCGATCGCCAGGCAGAACGACGTCGACCAGGGCCTGTCCTCGGCGGTCTTCACCGGCGGCTTCCGCGCCGCGGAGACCTTCCTGTCGGCGGCGGGCAGCGACTGCGGTATCGCCAACGTGAACATCGGCACCAGCGGCGCCGAGATCGGCGGTGCCTTCGGTGGAGAGAAGGACACCGGCGGAGGCCGCGAGTCCGGCTCGGATGCCTGGAAGAGCTACATGCGACGCCAGACCTGCACCCTGAACTGGTCGAAGGAGCTGCCCCTGGCCCAGGGCGTGACCTTCGACCTCTGAGGCCGCAGGTGAGGCGTTTGGGTCGCAGGGGCATGGAGGCTGCGTCGAAAGAGTCGCACTGGCCCTGACGCGCGGCGTCAACTACCTGGAATCATGAACTCGTGAGCTGGCACGACCCTTGCTCAAAGGAAGAGCACCTGCCCCCCTGGGAGTTCTCGTGATCACGACTCTTCGCGCCTTCATCAACAGCTCCGGCCTCCCCAGCACGGTCACTCGTTTCATCGACGAGGAGGAGGGTCAGAGCACCGTCGAGTACCTGCTGCTCATCTCCGTCATCATCATCGCGGTGGTCGCCGCCGCCTACATGTTCATGCCGCAGTTCCAGAAGGGCGTGCAGGAGCTCGCGAGTGACGTGAGCTCGATCCTCGACAGCGGGAAGATCGGCAAGACCGGTACGAACCGCTAGAGAGGAGGGGCATGCTCCCCTTCCTCCTCAGCGCAGCTGTCGCCGCTCCCTTCGGGAATCCGGCGCGGACCGCCGACACGGCGCTCGTGGCAGCGCAGCTCGGGGGTGCGTGGCAGGGCAGCAGCCTCGACACCGGCTGCGAAGGCGAGCGCTGCTCCAGCTGGGCAGTCGCCAGCGGCGGTGAGCTGCGCCTGGACCTCCGACCCCACTCCGCCATCGGCGCCTGGGGGAGCGGGTCATGGACCAAGGAGGACCTCGGCGGCACGGGACACATCGGCTGGGGTCCGCACGGGTCCGCGGGGCTCTCGCTCCAGTGGCCGCGCGAGGGGGTCTCCCCTGCGCTGTGCGCGAAGGGTGAGATCGGGCGCACAGTCGTGAGCGCAGGGCCGGAGCAGGACCCGAGATCCGAGAGCCGGTCATGGACCGTCTCCGTCGCTTCTGTCGCGGCCTTCGGCGAGCCGGAGGGTGGAGCGGTCGGCTGGATCGGCCCCACCATGGTCGTGGCCGAACATCGCGCCCTCGATGTGAACACGGAAGATGTCACGATCGAGCTGACCCGCGGCGTGCCGTTCGGCGTGGTGGCCGGCGGCGAGCTGGTCAGCGCCCCCCTCGGTCAGCCATGGCGACGCAGCGGCAGGATGATGGCTGGCGTCGAGGTCCAGGCAGTGCACGCCTGGGGCGCCAGCGCATGGATCGGCGTCTCCTACTGATCAGGAGGTCACTCACGCGCGAGGTCGACCTCGACGAGGTGTTCCCAGTCCTCTGACGCGGCGATGACGGGCCATGATGTGCTCACCGCTTCCCCCGCGTCGAGAGAGGTCATCTCCTGGGGCTGTCCTTGGACAGTGCGGGACCAGCGGAAGTCCCCCGCCAGCGGCATGAACGCACCCCCGGCCTGCCAGATCGGCGGGTCGATGATGCGCCCCGAGTCGCTGAACTCCTGGTCAGGGCGCGCCGGCATGTCGACGTGCTGAGAAGTCCGGCCCACGCGCAAGTCGAAGTCCACGCGCAGCTCGGGGTCGCCCGAGGCCTCGCCCTCGACGGTGACGCTGCCGTCACCGTAGATCCCCGGCGGCTCGCCTGGATTCTGGGCGAAGCCGATGACGAAGTGGGTCTGGGGCCGGAGCACGTCGATGTCGACCCTTCCGATGATCTCCGGGGTGAACTCGACCTCTGGCCAGGTCACGCGGATGGCGCCCGTGCCCTCGTTGGCCTGGACGTAGCCCGGCTCCCCGATTCCGAGGACATCCGCCAGCTCCTCCCGAAGCTCCACCTCCGTCATCTCGGACCAGCCGTCGAAGCTCAGCGGAGCGAGCTGAGCGCCAATCCCTCCACTCGCCAGGGCCAGCCGCACCGGCATGCGGGCGTCCAGAGCCAGCTGTTCCGCTCGCGCGTCCACCAGCGCCTGAACGGTCCGTTGCTCGGGAACGCAGGCCAGGGCAAGCAGAAGTGGGGTACCGGTCATGGGTTCTCATGATATCCTCGATCGCCCCTCGGCACGGAGAGGTCCCCCTGAACGCACCCGTGACGACCCGCGCCGAACTGGCTCGGCTGCTCCAGCGACTGAACGACACTCCCGACGACGGAGAGCTACGCGCTCGCACGGCGGAGCTGGCCGTCAAAGTGGCCCTTCGCGAAGGAGACCCGAGCACCGCCGATGTCGCGGAGGCCCTGCTCACCGACCTGCCCCAACCAGCCGACAGCCGAGTAGTCGACCGGCTCGAGCACACGGCCGCTACGGCGCGCGCTGCCCGCAGAGCGATCGTTCTCGCCCGACGCTGCGCGAGGCCCTCCCCGGCAGACCTCGCCGAGTCCGTCAGCGCGGCTCCGGATGCGCTCGCCACTGAGATCGAGGCGCTCTGAGCTCCGGTGATCGCGGCCTCGCGATCGCGCTGTTGGAGGTCGGACTCTCCCGCCACCCGCAAGCCGACGAACTCAAGCGCCTGGAGAAGGGCCTGAGGGGATAGATCGTCGGGCGAAATAACCTAACGATCGGACCTTCTCGGTCCGTTCCGGATGTTGGGACAGGACCCAACAAAGGAGCGGGAAGGGATGACGGCGGCCGCACAGAACTCACATCGCACCCTGCCGTCGCCACCGGCTGGTCTCGCGATGATCATCCAGGCGACGGGGGACCCGAGCGTGAGTTCGAGGGCGCTGTCGAACCTCATCAGCAGGGAACCTGCCTTCACCGCTGAGATGCTGCGGCTGGCGAACAGCCCCTTCTACAGCCCAGGCCGGCAGGTCAACTCGGTCCAGCAGGCCACGCTCTTCATGGGCACGCGGACCATCCGGAACATAGCGCTTGCCCACGCCGTCCGCGCCACGACGGCCAACGTGGACACCGGAGAGTTCGACCGCGTCCTGTTCTGGGAGAACTCGCTCCGTCGCGCGATCGCCTGCCAGGTCCTGGCCACGGTCGCCGGCTACGAAGACCCCTGCGAGGCCATGACCGTCGGCCTGCTGCAGGACATCGGAGTGCTGCTGCTCGCCATCGCCCATCCCCACCACGGGGGCGCCCTGCAGCGCGCCACCTCCTGGCCCGGAGCCCGCCGACTCGAGGAGGAGCGCAAGCTCTGCGGAATGACCCATCCCGAGATCGTGATGGAACAGGCCGACACCTGGGGCCTCCCGGACACCATCACCCTTGCCATCGCCCACCACCACGGCGCGGCCCCGGTCGGAGTCGACCGCCAGACGAGGCGCCTCGCTGAAGTCGCACACTGCGCAGACGCGGTGGCGGACATCGTCCAGACCGAGGCTGCCGGAAACACGGTAGCCCACGCCCGGCGGCTCCTGGAGCACCTCCCCTCGCGCGCCCACCTCGACCTCGAGGCCGTCTGCGAGCAGGTCCGTGACGACATGACCGGCGCTTCCCTGGACATGCGAATCGACATCAAGCGCCAGCCCACCCTCGAGGAGCTGGTGTCGAAGGCGAACCAGTCGCTGCTGAGCGTGAACGCTTCCTACGAGGAGTTCACCAAGAAGCTCGAGGAGCTCCTCGACGAGAAGGAGCACCTGACGGAAAAGCTGCGTCAGAGCAACGTCGAGCTTCGTCGCCTCGCGACCACCGATCCCCTCACCGGGTTGTTCAACCGGCGAGCGTTCACCGAAGCCATGGGCGGCGCCATCGACTCGTGCTGCGGCGCCAACCGACAGCCGCTGTCGGTCCTGATGCTGGACATCGACCACTTCAAGAGCGTCAACGACACCTGGGGCCACAGCGCTGGAGACGCCGTGATCAAGGCAGTCTCGGCGCTCATCGAGAAGTGCGTGCGCGGCGAGGACAGCGTCGGCCGTCTCGGCGGTGAGGAGTTCTCCGTGCTCCTGCCCGGCACCCCCGAGCAGGGCGCCCGCTTCGTCGGAGAGCGCATCCGCCGCACGATCGAGCAGATGACCGTCGACTGTGGAGACGACGTGGACATCAGCGTCACGATCTCGGTGGGAGGCGTCACCATCGGGCCGAAGAGCACCGTGCCGAGCGGCGACGACCTCCTCAGCGCAGCGGACGCCGCCCTCTACGAGAGCAAGGAGGGAGGCCGGAACCGCGTGAGCTGGTCGGGGTGAGTTAGGTCGGCGCATGCTCGCCTTCGACCCGCACCCCCTCCTCGACGCCGCGACCCTCGTCTGCACGTTGCCGCGGCCGCTGTCCTCGATGCCCTCTCCGCAGGCCCTCGTCGATCTGCTCGCGCTCGACGCGCCGGCACCCCTCACTCGAGACGAGGAGCTTCGAACCCACGTCCGCAAGCTCCTCCGCCACGGTGGGTTCAAGCCGAGCGGGCGGAACAAGCCAGCCAGCGAGTACCTCGTCAAGGCCGCGGAGGCAGGCTTCCTGGGCTCCATCAACGCCGCCGTGGACGCCTGCAACGCGGTCAGCCTCCACTCGGGGCTCCCGATCACCGTCGTGGACCTCGACCGCACCCGAGGAGGGCTGCGCGTTGGCATCGTCGAGGCTGGCTCCTACGTGTTCAACGCCTCGGGGCAGGAGCTCAAGCTCGACGGACTGCTCTGTCTGCACGACGCGGAGGGTCCCTGCGGGAACGCGGTAAAGGACAGCCAGCGCACCAAGACACACGACGACACGACGACGACGCTGTCGGTCATCTGGGGCACCAACGCGGTGCCAGGAAGGGCGCGCGCCGCCGCAGACTGGTACGGTGAGCTGCTTCGCGGGCTCGGCGCTGTGGTGGTTTGACAGGGAGTCCTCCGCAGGCCAAGATCGAGGTCCACCCACCGGGCCTCCTCCCTGCCCACGAACATGACCCAGACCGAAACGCCCAGCGGCCGCCGTGGCGAAGGCGTCATCGAAGTCCTCCCGGATGGCTTTGGGTTCCTGCGAGACCCAGAGCACAGCTTCCTGCCAGGGCCGGACGACGTCTACGTGTCGCCGAGCCAGATCCGCCGCTTCAACCTGCGCAACGGCGACTGTGTGCGCGGCGTGGTGCGCGAGCCAAAGGACAACGAGCGCTACCTCGCCCTGGTCAAGGTCGAGAGCATCAACGGTGCCGACGCGGACCAGGCGCGGGAGAAGGTGCCCTTCGAAGAGCTCACACCGCTGCAAGCGAGCGAGCCCTACACCCTCGAGACGAGCGACGCGACGACCCGCATCCTGGACCTGGTGGCCCCCCTCGGGCGAGGCCAGCGAGGGCTGCTGTTGGCCCCGCCTCGGAGCGGACGGACTCGCGTGCTGTGCGCACTGGTGGAGGGCATCGCAGCCAACCACCCGGCGGCAGAGCGCGTGCTGCTCCTGGTCGGCGCCCGCCCGGAGGACCTCGAAGAGCTCTTCGCGACCGCCAGCGCGCAGGTGCTCGGGAGCTCCTTCGACGAGTCCGCGCAGCGTCACCTCTCGGTCGCCGAGATGGCCCTGGCGAGGGTCCAGCGACTCGTCGAGCATGGTCGCGACGTCGTCTTGGTCGTCGACTCGCTCAACGCCCTGTGTCGAGCCCAGAATCACCTGGGCCAGGGCACCTCGAAGACCCTCCCGGGCGGACTGGAGCCATCGGCGCTCAGCGCCGCGAAGCGCATCCTGGCGTCGGCCCGCAACGTGGAGGAGGGCGGCTCGCTGACGGTGGTGGCCAGCCTGCTGGTCGGAACGGGCTCTCGCCTGGACGAGGTCGTCGCGGAGGAGTTCTGCGAAACGGCCACCTGGGAAGTCCTGCTCGACGCCGGCCTCGCCGCCCGAGGTGATTACCCGGCCATCGACCTGGGAAGCAGCGCGAACTACCGCCTGGACCAGGTAGTCGGCGAGGACCACGCTGTCCGGCTACAGGCCCTCCGCCTGGCCGTCGACGACACACCCGCACTTCGCCGCCAGCTGGGGGTGACGCGGAACAACGCAGCACTCCTAGGAGCGCTTGACAAGCGCGCCGCCGCGGGCAATTAGGGGACGGCTCACCCCCCTCTCTGGGACAGCTGGTCCCAGGTAGCCGGGTGAAAGGAGTCTCCAATGAAGGCCGGTATCCACCCCGACTACAACCTCGTCTGCTTCAAGGACATCACCTGCGACTACCAGTTCATCGCTGGTTCGACGATGGATCCCAAGAAGTACGACGGCACCATCGAAGTCGACGGAGAGGAGTACCCACTCATCAAGATCGACATCTCCTCCGCGAGCCACCCCTTCTTCACCGGCAAGCAGAAGCTCATGGACACGGAGGGCCGCGTCGAGCGCTTCCTCCGGAAGTACGGCCTCAAGCACGAGGCGTAGCCCCGCCGAGAGACCCCTGCGAGGCCCCCGGCCCGCGGGGGTTTCGTGTATCTGCTACCTGGAACCCACATGTTCGCGCGCCTCGAAGTCATCGAAGCTCGCCATGGCGAGCTCGAACGAATGCTGATGGACCCCGCAGTGATCGGGGACCGCACCCGTCTGCGAGAAGCCAGCAAGGAGCACTCCGATCTGAGCCCCATCGTGGCGGGATGGCGCGAGCACAAGAAGCTCACGGCCGAGCTCACTGGCCTCGAGGAGCTCCTCTCCGATGAGGACATGAAGGAGATGGCCCAGGAGGAGAAGGCCTCCATCGAGCAGCGCCTCATCGAGCTGGCCGATGAGCTGCGCCTCCTCCTGCTGCCCAAGGACCCCTACGAGGGACGCAACATCCTGCTGGAGATCCGCGCTGGCACCGGCGGTGACGAGGCGGCGCTGTTCGCAGCGGATCTGTTCCGCATGTACCAACGCTACTGCGACGGTCTTCGGGTGAAGCTCGAGGTGCTCTCCACCAGCGAGATCACCGTCGGTGGCTCCGGCGGGCGGAGCTCGGTGGGCTTCAAGGAGATCATCAGCCTGGTCTCCGGCGACGGCGCCTACCGCCACCTCAAGTTCGAGTCGGGGGTCCATCGGGTCCAGCGGGTGCCCCTGACCGAGACCCAGGGCCGAATCCACACCTCCGCGGCGACGGTCGCCATCCTGCCGGAGCCGGAAGAGGTCGAGATCCGGATCACCGAGTCCGAGCTCCGCGTCGATGTCTACCGGGCGAGCGGGCCCGGAGGACAGAGCGTCAATACGACCGACTCGGCAGTTCGCATCACGCATGTCCCGACCGGATTGGTGGTGACCTGTCAGGACGAGAAGTCGCAGCACAAGAACAAGGCCAAGGCGATGAAGGTGCTCAAGGCCCGGCTCTTCGAGCTGCGCGAGTCCGAGCGCCACGCCGAGGAGGCCTCGGCGCGCAAGAGCATGGTCGGTTCGGGCGACAGGAGCGAGCGCATCCGGACCTACAACTACCCGCAGAACCGGATCACGGATCACCGCATCAACCTCACGGTCTACAAGCTCGACCGGATCGTCGCAGGCGACCTCGACGAGGTCGTGACGCCCCTGACGGCGCACCACCAGGCCAAGCTCATCGAGGAGCAGGAGCGAGCCTGATGCTCACGCTGCTCGAGGTCCTGAACCGGAGCACGGCGTACCTGGACAAGGCCGGGATCCCCTCGCCGAAGTTCGAGGCCCAGCTCCTGATGAGCCACGCGCTGAAGATGGAGCGGCTCCAGCTGTTCATGAAGTTCGACCGCCCGCTGGCAGAGGCCGAGCTGGCTGCGATCCGCGAGCCGCTGTCCCGACGAGCCAGGGGCGAGCCCTACGCCTACATCGTCGGCTCTCGTGAGTTCTACTCGCGGGACTTCGCCGTCGGAGCTGGGGTGCTCATCCCTCGACCCGACACCGAGATCCTCGTCGAGGCGGCCTTGGAGCACTGCGAGGGCGACGAGGTCTTCGTCGCGGACATCGGCGCCGGCACCGGGTGCGTCGGGCTGACGCTGGCCCTGGAGAGACCGGGTGTGAAGCTCTACGCGGTGGAGAGGAGCGAGGCGGCGACTGGCTTCTTGAAGAGGAACGTCGAGGGCCATGGTCTCGCGGCGCGCGTCGGGGTGCTGCGCGGCGACCTCCTGGCCCCGATCCCGCGTTCGCGGCCGATCGACGTCGTGGTCTCGAATCCGCCCTACATCGCCACCGCGGAGCTGTCCTCTCTGGAGGTCTCGAAGTGGGAGCCGCGGGAGGCCCTCGATGGGGGAGCCGATGGCTTGGACGTGTACCGCCGGTTGATCCCCGCCGCTGCCGCTCGGGCACGTCGAGCGGTGCTCGTAGAGATCGGACACGACCAGGGCGACGCCGTCTCGGGCCTGTTCCGTGAGGCGGGGCTGGAGCCATCGGTCCTGAAGGACCTGTCCAACAACGACCGGGTGGTCGTCGGGTCTGCCGCGACCTAGCGCTAGACGGTCGCGATCTTGCCCAGGCGGACCTCGGGGATCTTCTTCAGCACGGTGCTCTTCACGATCTCGCTGAGCACCGTGGCGCCGCCGAGCATCTCCATCAGCTCCTCGCGCCCCTCGGCCTTCGAGAGCTTGCGACGGATGAGGTCCGGGCGCATGTAGAACTTCAGGTAGGCCTTCGTCCGGTAGGCGCGCAGCTGCTCGGCGGTGAAGGTCTCGGTCTCCAGCTGGGGGAGCCGGCCGCCGCCGTTGACGGTGTACTCGCGCCAGAAGTCGCCGTCGACGTAGCCCCGCTCCTGGGCGACCGTGTACAGGTCGGTCCCCGGAAGCGCGGTGGCGACCGAGAAGCTGGCCCAGTCCAGGCCGAGGGACGCAGCGAAATCGATGGTCTCCTCGATGTCGTCTGGCGTGGCGTCGTAGTAGCCGATCATGAAGTAGCCGCGGGTCTCGATGCCGACCTCGCGCGCGAGGCGGAAGGCGCGCGTGGTCTGGTCGCGGGTGATCTGCTTGTTCATGATCTTGAGCAGCCGGTCCGTGCCGGCCTCGACGCCCATGTGGATGCTGCGGAGCCCCGCCGCCTTGAGGCAGGTCAAGACCTCCTGGTCGACCGTGTCGACCCGAGCGCGGATGTTGAACTTGACGTTCAGCCCACGCTCCTGGACGAGCTTGGAGAACTTGCGCATCCGCTTCTTGCCGATGGTGAAGGTCTCGTCGAAGAAGACGATCTCCTTCACACCGTGCTCACCCTCCAGGTACTCCATCTCGTCGACGACGAGCTCGGGCTTTCGGAAGCGGAGCTTCTCGCTGTAGACCTGCGAGCAGTAGCCGCAGTGCCACGGACAGCCACGGGTCGTGACCATGGTCGCGAAGGGCTTCAAGAGCGTGAGGCAGTGGTAGGCGTCGAGATCGATGAGGTCCCAGGCCGGCATCGGGTAGGCGTTGATGCTCTTGGCCAGCGGGCGCGGCGGAGACTTGACGATCCGGCCCGCCTTGTTCCGGTAGACGGTCCCGGGGATCTCCTCCAGGGACTTCCCGGCCTCGAAGCGCTCTGCGATCTCGAGCATCGTCTCTTCGCCGTCGCCGACGACGGCAATGTCGAAGCACTCCCATGTCAGGGACTCGGAGGCGTAGAGCGTCAGGTGGGGTCCCCCGACCACGATGACCGCGTTCGGAGCAGCCTCGCGGACCATCTGCGCGATCTCGATGACCGCGGGCCAACCGAGGGTCTTTGCGGTGAGTCCGACGATGTCGGGCTCGAAGGCGGTGACCTCTGGCGCCGCGTCCGCGACCAGGGAGTTGCGGGCGTGCAGGTCGAGGTAGTCGACCGTGAAGCCATGCTGGCGCGTCCACGAAGCGAGCGACAACAGCGGGATGCTGGGAAAGACCCCGAGCTTCTCCGCGGCCTTCTTCGACAGGGGCTGCTGATCCGCCGCCTCGTGGTACTTCACGTAGAGGATGCGCGTCTTCTTCTTGTCCGCCACAGAGGTCCTTCTGAGAGCCGGTCGGCGCCGAGCGTAGCAGCGCCCGAATCGAGGCACCATCACCACTGGTCGACGAGGGCCTCGATGTTGCGCGCGCACGAGCGTGGTCCGTTATGGGCACGCCCCCCTTGTGGAGGCCCTGCGGATGCTGCGCCACGTCCTTCTCGCCAGTGCTCTCGTCGCCCTCGCCGCCTGCTCCGGAGAGACGGTCGACCCCAGCCCGGACAACACGCCGGATGCCGTCCCGGAGGCGCCGAAGGATCGTGGCTTCGGCAACGAGCCCACCGTCGAGGAGCTCGGCGGGACCCGAGACACGCTGGTCATCGCCTACCAGTCGGACGCCGACGTGCTGAACTCCGTCGTCCACCAGACCGCCGCGGACGGCATGATCATCAACAACATCAACTACACCCCGACCAACCCGGAGTTCGAATGCGAGCTCACCTACGGTCCAGGGGTCTACGGGTCCTGGGAGTGGAACGAGGCCCAGACGGAGATGACCGTCAAGCTGCGGCCCGGGGTGATGTGGTCCGACGGAACGCCCGTGACGGCGGCGGACATCGACTTCACCTACGAGCTCATCGCTGACCCCGTCGTCGCCAGCCCCCGCATGGCCTACATCGAGCACATGGAAGAGGGCGCACCAGAGGTCGTGGACGACCACACGGTCGTGTTCCGCTTCGACCACGCCTACGACCGCATCACGATGGAGGCCCACGCGGGCTTCACCCCGGTCCCCCATCACGTCCTCAAGGACGCTGACCGCGCGACGCTTCGCGGCCACGAGTTCAGCCGGAACCCCATCATCACCGGCCCGTGGAAGGTCGCGGACTGGAAGCCGGACGAGCGCATCGTGCTCGAGCCCAACGAGGAGTTCACCGGCGACCCCAAGGACGCTGCGCGCATCGAGCGCGTCATCTTCAAGATCCTGCCCGAGTACGCCACTCGCCTCGTCGAGCTGGAGAATGGCCAGGTCGACCTCATGCAGGCGATCCTCGTCCAGGACGCGGACCGTCTCGCCGTTGAGCACCCCGAGATCAAGCTCTACCGCCGCGGCTGGCGGTCCCAGGACTACGTCGCCTGGAACCAGCTCGACTTCGAGGACTACAAAGCCAAGAAGGAAGCGCGCGGAACCGATCCCGAGTGGAAGTGGGAGGACGTGAAGCGCCACCACATCTTCGGTGACAAGGAGACCCGCATCGCCCTGTCGAAGGCGGTCGACGTCGACAAGATGATGAACGACCTCCTCACGTCCAAGGTCACGGGCGAGTCCTACGCGAAGCGGTCGGTCTCGACCATCACCCCGGCCCTGTGCAGCGTCCACAACAACGACATCCAGCCCATCGCCTTCGACCCCGAAGCCGCCAAGGCGGACCTCGCAGCCGTCGGCTGGACCGACACCGACGGCGACGGTGTCCTCGACAAGGACGGCAAGCCCTTCCGCTTCACCCTGATGACGAACAGCGGGAACCCCCGCCGCGCCAAGGGCGCCATCATCATGCAGGCGCAGCTCAAGGACGTCGGCGTCGACATGCAGATCGAGACCATCGAGGCCAACACCTTCTTCGAGCGCCTGCGCAAGAAGGACTACGAGGCCGCCCTGTCCGGCTGGTCCGCAGGTCTCTTCGTCGACATGACCGACATCTGGCACTCGGGCGACAAGTACGAGTTCAACTTCACGAGCTACGCGGATCCAGAGGTCGACGACCTCATCGACCGCGCCATCGCGGAGCCCGACCCGGTGAAGAACGCCGCGCTGTGGAAGCAGGCACAGGCCAGGATCTACGAGGACCAGCCCTACACCTTTCTCTACTGGATGGACGAGATCGTGGGGGTCCACAGCCGCTTCAAGGACGCAAAGGTCGACGTGCTCTCGGCCTTCCGCAACTTGCGGAGCTGGTGGGTCCCGACCGAAGAAGTCAAGTACAAGCACTGAGTCCTGATGTTCGGGTACGCCCTACGGAAGGTCCTGCTTTCCATCCCGCTCGTGCTGGGTGTGATCACGCTGATCTTCGTGCTCGTGGAGCTCTCGCCGGGTGACGCCACCGACCGCTTCTTCACCCCTGAGACCCCGCCCGAGGTCAGGCAGCTCATCGAGAAGAAGTGGGGCCTAGATCGCCCCGCTCACGAGCGCTACGTCATCTTGATGCGGAACCTCACCATCCCCACGGTGTTCTGCGGCGAGAACCCCTGGTCAGCCGAGGACGAGCTGCCCTGGTACGCCTGCCCGGCCGGGCCCCTGGAGGAGGACGCCAGCGGCTACGACCGCATCGGGCGACCGACGGCGGGGCTGGACTTCGGGCGCTCGATCTTCCAGGAGCGTCCTGTCTTCGACATCGTCATGGAGGCGCTGCCGAACACGATCCAGCTGGCCTTGATGAGCATCATCATCATGCAGCTGGTCGGGGTCACCCTCGGCTCGATCCAGGCTGTGCGCCAGTACGGCTGGTCCGACAGCGGAATCAGCATCGCCTCGCTGTTCTTCTACTCGATGCCCAGCTTCTGGCTGGCGCTCATGCTGCAGCTGATCTTGACGCTGAAGTTCCCCATCCTGCCGACCAGCGGCATGGTGGACGCCGTCATGTACGACTACATGTCGCCGGGCGAACAGATCCTGGACAGGATGAAACACCTCATCCTGCCAGGCGTCGCCTTGTCGATCGCGCGAGCCGCAGGCATCGCCCGCTACATGCGCTCCAGCCTGCTCGAGGTCATCCGGCAGGACTACATCCGCACCGCGCGAGCCAAGGGCCTGCCGGAGTGGAAGGTCATCGTGAAGCACGGCATGCGCAACGCCCTGTTGCCGATCATCACGATCCTCGGCCTGCAGCTGCCCTTCCTCTTCTCCGGCTCGGTCCTCGTCGAGACCATCTTCGCCTGGCCCGGCATGGGGCGGCTCATCGTCTCGGCCATCTTCACGCAGGACACGCCGGTGATCATCGGCTGCTTCTTCGTGTTCACGCTCCTGGTCGTCGCCGGCAACCTCATCGCCGATTTGCTCTACAGCGTGGTCGACCCACGCATCCGGTACAGCTGATGAAGAAGGCTGGACTGGTCCTGCCCGGCCTGGGGCACCTCCTCAGCGGCGACGCCATCAACGGCGTCGGCCTGATGCTCTACGTCGGGCTGCTCGCCTGGTCGGCCATCGCGGGCTTTCCGCGCCTCCCCGAGCTCCTCTTCCCTCCGCCGGAGGCCGGCGGCTTCCAGCTTCACCCCTGGGTGGCCCTGGCCAGCTGGATCCTCATCGCTGTTGGCTGCTGGCACACGGCGTTCCGCCTCCACCAGCCAGCTCCCTTCGACCCGGAGGTCGATAAAAACAGCCAGTGGCGGGAGATCAAGAAGCAGTTCCGCCGCAATCGCACTGGCGTCTTCGGCCTGCACTTCGTCAACGTGCTGGTCTTCCTGGCGCTGTTGACCCCCTTCATCGCCCCCTTCGATCCGGACGCCATCGACGTCGGCCCGTCCCTGGCAGCCCCACATTGGGCTCACCTCATGGGCACGGACGAGTTCGGCCGGGACCTCTTCTCGCGGGTCATGTACGGGGCGCGCATCAGCCTCTCCATCGGCTTCATCGCCGTGGCCATCTCGGCCACCCTCGGCACCTTGATCGGCTCCATCGCCGGCTACTTCGGTGGCAAGGTCGACGGCGGGCTGATGTGGGTCGTCGACCTGTTGCTCAGCCTGCCCCGCCTGGTGCTGCTGCTCGCCATCGTGGGCTTCTTCCGGAGCGCCGGCGCCCAGAGCATCTTCCTCATCGTCGTCATCCTCGGGCTCACGGGCTGGATGGGCGTCTCGCGCATCGTGCGCAGCCAGATCCTCAGCCTCAAGGAGCAGGACTTCGTCCAGGCGTGCAGGGCCCTGGGCCTCCCGAACTGGCGCATCATCCTGGTTCACCTCGTCCCGAACGCCCTCGCTCCGGTCATCGTCCACGCATCGCTTGCCATCGGCGCGACCATCCTCGTCGAGGCGGCCCTGTCCTTCCTCGGCCTCGGCGTCCCGCCCCCCACCTCGACCTGGGGCGCCATCGTCAACGACGGCCGCGAGTACATGCGCTCCGGCGCCTGGATCACCGTCTTCCCGGGGCTGATGATCGTGGCGGCCGTGATGAGCTTCAACCTGCTCGGCGACGGCCTGCGGGATGCCCTCGATCCCAAGCTGAGGGGGCGCCATTGAGCCAGCCCATCCTCGAGCTGCGAGACCTCAAGACCTGGTTCCGCATGGAAGACGGCATCGCAAAGGCCGTCGATGGGGTGAACTACGAGATCCCCTCGGGGCAGACCCTGTCGGTGGTCGGCGAGTCCGGGTGCGGAAAGTCGGTCACGGCCCTGTCCGTGATGGGGCTCATCCCCTGCCCTCCCGGCATCGAGGCCGGCGGAGAGATCATCTTCGAGGGCAAGGACCTCCGCAAGGCCAACGAAGCCGAGCGAAGGGCTGTACGCGGCGACCAGATCGCGATGATCTTCCAGGAGCCGATGACCTCGCTGAACCCGGTCTACCGGGTGGGTGAACAGATCGGAGAGGCCCTGCGCCTCCACAAGGGCATGACCCGCATAGAGGCTCACGACTACTCGGTCGAGATGCTCGACCGGGTCGGAATCCCCAAGCCCGACCAGCGCGTCGACGAGTACCCGCATCAGCTCTCCGGTGGCATGCGCCAGCGCGTCATGATCGCGATGGCCCTGTCCTGCGACCCGCGGCTGCTCATCGCAGACGAGCCGACGACAGCGCTGGACGTGACGATCCAGGCTCAGATCCTCGAGCTCATGAACAGCCTGCAAGAGGACTTCGGCACCTCGATCCTGTTCATCACCCACGACCTCGGTGTGGTCGCAGAGGTCAGCGACCACGTCGCCGTCATGTACGCGGGCAAGGTCGTCGAGCACGCCGACGTCGTCACGCTCTACGAGGCACCCCAGCACCCCTACACGGTGGGTCTGTTCAGGAGCCTGCCGGACATCGACAGCCGGGCGACCAAGCTCGAGGTCATCCCTGGAGTCGTGCCATCGCCGCTGGAGTTCCCCAGCGGCTGCCGATTCCGGAACCGGTGTCCCCTCGCCAATGAACGCTGCGCGGCCGAGGAGCCTCCGCTGAGAGCCGTCGGCACCGGGCACACCGTCGCCTGCCACGCGGTCGAAGAGGGTCGAGCCTGATGCCGCTGCTCGAGGTCAGAGGGCTCAAGAAGCACTTCGAGATCCGAAAGGGACTGCTCGGCAGGGTCACCGGGCACGTCAAGGCCGTCGACGGTGTCGATCTGACGCTGGACGCCGGGGAGACCCTGGGCCTCGTCGGCGAGTCCGGCTGCGGAAAGACGACCGCCGGGCGGACCCTCCTGCGTCTGCTCGAGCCCACGGCGGGCGAGGCCGTCTTCGACGGCAAGAACATCTTCGAGATGCGTCACTCGGAGCTTCGCCAGCTCCGGCGGGACATGCAGATCATCTTCCAGGATCCCTACAGCTCTCTGAACCCGCGGCTGAACGTCGAGCGCATCATCGGCGAGTCCCTCGAGGTCCACGGGATCGCCTCCGGCGAGGCGTTGACGGACCGCGTGGTCGAGCTGGTGGAGAAGGTCGGGATGCTGCCCTCCCACCTGGGGCGATTCCCCCACGAGTTCAGCGGCGGCCAGCGGCAGCGCATCGGAATCGCCCGCGCGTTGGCCCTGAACCCCAGGTTCATCGTCTGCGATGAGGCGGTCTCGGCGCTGGACGTGAGCATCCAGGCCCAGGTCATCAACCTGCTCGAAGAGCTGCAGGACGAGCTCGGGCTGGCCTACCTGTTCATCGCCCACGACCTGGCCGTCGTGAAGCACATCTCCGACCGCATCGCGGTGATGTACCTCGGACGAATCGTGGAGCTCTCGGACCGAGACGCGCTGTTCGAGGACCCGCGCCATCCCTACACCCAGGCCCTGCTGTCGGCGATCCCGGTGCCGAAGCCGCGCCGGAAGAAGCAGCGCATCCTCCTCCAAGGGGACGTGCCGAACCCGATCAACCCGCCGAGCGGGTGCCACTTCCATCCTCGGTGTCCCTACGTCACCGACAAGTGCAGGCACGAGCCGCCGCCGACCGTGGTGGTGGAAGAGGGCCACTCGGCCGCCTGCCACCTCGTCGCCGATGGCAAGGAACCTCCCTACTAGCCTCGCGGCGTGGGCGATCCTGACCGCCCTGTCGGTCGGACTGCGCGAGCTGCTCGGGCTGGCCGTCCCGCTGGGCCCCGACGCCGCGATGTGGGGTCTCGCGGCCAGCGAACTCGGCGGGGTGCAGCCCCTCTACCCGGCGATCCTGGCCCTGCTCTCGGTCTTCGCTCTGCCCTGGTGGACCGGAGGCATCGTCTCCATCGCCGCCTTCACCGGGGTCGGCGTGTTGCTGGTCCGGCTCTCGCAGAGACTCGAGGTCGCCCCGGTCGCGGTGGCGGTGTTGCTCGTCCCCGACGTGCTGGTCCAGGCAGTCCAACTGCAACCGGACGCGCTCACACAGCTCCTCCTGCTCATGGTCCTGGCAGCCGCGCTCCACCTCGAAGACACAGGCCGCGCCTGGCCGCTGGTGCTCCTCGCGGCGCTGCTCGCGGCCACTCGCGAGCACGGGCTGGTCGTGCTCCCAGCCGCCTGCCTGGCGCTCCTGGCGCGGCGCGATCGCAGGTGGACCATCGGCGCCGCCCTGCTCGTCCTCGTTCTCGGCGCCGCCCTGGTCGCCGGACTGGGTGAGCTGTTGCCCGAGCGTCTCGCCATGCCCCTGCGCACGACGCCCTTCGGCGCCGAGACGCCGCCGTGGGCACAGACCGTAGGCACGGACTGGAGCCGCGGCGCGCTGCGCGTGTGGGCCGACCTCCTCTTCCACCTGCTCCGAGAACACGGCGACCACCACCTGCTCATCGTGCTGGGCGCGATCGGCTTCTACCGAGCTGGCCGGCCCACAGCCCTCATCGCGCTGGCCCCGCTACCGCTGCTCTTGTTCTTCTTCGCCCAGGACCGACACACGGCTGTCCTCCTGCCGGTCGCCGCCCTCGGCATCGTCGCTTCCAGATCGAGGCTCATCTGGCTGCTCGGTGCCCTGGTGGCGTGCTTCACAATACGCGAGGCTCCCCGGCACATCGACGCCGTGCGCGCTGAAGCCCAGACCCAGGTGCGCCTCCAGGACCTCACCATGTGGATGAAGGAACAGAGCGGATCGTGGGCCCTGGGAGGCCGGGACAACGGGCCGAACCTCTACCTGCGCTGGCCTCGTCACAGCGTGGACCTCGACTACTGCGCGGAGCGCTTCGACGCCGCTGCGTGGCGCACGATGTGGATCGGTCCGGAGCTCCCGGCGCCGCTTCAGCTCGCCTACGAACGCGAGGGCATGCAGGTCTGGTGGCTCGGCCCGACCGCCTGCACGGATGCGATGCCCACCGGTCGGCTCTACGCAGCAGAGGCGGTCAGCCCAGAGGCCGGAGCTTGTAGCGCTCCCGCTCTGTTCGACTGCGATAGCAGATCCCCGATCATCAAGGAGGAGACACCATGATCCGCCTGCTCTTCGCGCTCTCTTGTGGCGACAAGGACAACGACAGCGCATCGACCGACGACAGCGAGGTCACCCATGACTCGGAGCCGGAGCCCTTCGCGCCCACCTGGGGCGACTGGCTGACCGTCGACGGCGAGACGACCGACGACACCTGCAACTTCGAGGACGACGACACCGGCGCCCCCGGCGGGAGCACGATCACGCTGGCCGATGCTGGCGAAGGGGCCTTCACGGTCACCGTGCAGGGCGACGAGGGTGTCCAGACCTTCACCTGCGCGCTCTCCGAGATGGACTTCAGCTGTGACACCCAGACGGTGCTCACGATCGACGCCAGCGACCTCGATCCGGAATGGGACGCGATCATCACCGGCACCGCCACCCCGATGGGGAGCTTCTCGGACGAGAACACCATGAGCGGGCAGCAGGTCGTCGAGACCACCTGCGCCGGAGAGGACTGCGAGGAGGTGGCGACGACCGCCGGCCTGACGATCCCCTGTGGCTTCACGCTGAACTTCACCGCCACCTACAGCGGCGGCTGATGCGGGCACTCCAGGTCGCGAGCTCGAGCCTCGCTTGCGTGCCGCGCTGGCCGATGGGCATGTACGTCGGCCAGCTTGGGCCGCGACCAGAGCAGCGCTTCGTGCTCTACGAGTTCGAGGCCTGCCCCTACTGCCGAAAGGTGCGCGAGGCCCTGACGATGTTGGACCTCGAGGTGGAGATCCGTCCTTGTCCCAAGGGCGGTGAGCGCTTCCGGCCTGCTGTGGTGGCCAGGGGCAAGAGCATGTTCCCCTTCCTCGTCGACGACAACACCGGCGAGGCGATGTGGGAGTCCAACGACATCGTCGCCCACCTCTACCGGAACTACGGCGTCACGGCGCCCCCGCTGATGTTGCGCTTGGGGCCGCTGACGAACCTGCTCTGCAGCCTCGCGGGTCTGTTCCGGCCGGGCTTCGGGTACAGCGCGCGGCCCTCGAGGGAGCCCGCGCTGCCCCTCGAGCTCTGGTCATTCGACATCTCTCCCTTCTGCCGCCTTGTGCGCGAGGAGCTCAGCGCGCTGGAGCTGCCGCACATCCTCCACAACGTCGGCAAGAGGAGCCCCTCGCGCCCGGCCTTCGTCCAGCGGAGCGGGCGCATGATGGTGCCCTACCTGCTGGATCCCAACACCGGCGCCGAGATGTTCGAGAGCGCCGAGATCGTCGACTACCTGCGCCGGACCTACGGCAAGCCATGAAGCGCTCGGCCAGCTTCGACAGCGTCGTCGGGATCTGGGAGCATCGCGTGACCTCGACCCCGGACGCCGAGGGTCTCTATGGCCGCCGCGCCGGCAGCTGGTATTCACTCACCTGGGGCCAGTGCGGCCGGATGGCAGAGGAGTGGTCGGCGGGCTTGCGCGCCCTGGGTGTGGGGCCCGGCGACGTGGTCGCCATCCTCAGTTCGACCCGCCCCGAGTTCCTCATCGCCGACATGGCGATCCTCCGCTGCGGGGCGATCGCGACGACCATCTACCCGAGCGCGCCAGAGGAGGACTGGACACACATCCTCTCCGACAGCGGGGCCAGGCTCTGCTTCGTCGAGCACAGGGAGCAAGCAGAGCGCCTCGCGGCCCTCTGCGAGCTGGACACCTTCGTGCTCTTCGAGGGACAGGGACGCCAGTCCCGCGTCATCGGCACAGAGAAGCTCACGCGCCTCGGACAGGGGCACAGCTGCAAGGCGGAGGACATCGGCAGCGACGAGGTCGCCACCATCCTGTACACCTCTGGCACGACCGGTCGACCGAAGGGCGTCGAGCTCACCCACGGCGGCTGGGTCTTCGAGGGCGAGGCCATCGAGAAGCTCGGCTTCATGGGCCCGCACGACGTGCACTTCCTCTACCTGCCGCTGGCCAACGCCTTCGCGAAGGTGCTCGCCATCGCCAGCATCCGCGCTGGCGCGCCCACCGCGGTGGACGGTTCGCTGGAGGACCTCGCCCACAACCTGCGCGCGATCCGCCCGACCATCATGGCGGCCGTACCCCGTTTCTTCGAGAAGTCGTGGGAGATGCTGGAGAACGAAGGCAGATCCGGCGGCGCCCTGATGAGACGCGCCTTCGACGACTCCGTCGCTCTCGGAGTGGAGGTCGCTCGACTCCGGGAGCGCGGCGAGCGCCCCGGCGCCCTCCTGAGTACGCGCTACAAGCTCGCCGAGCGCCTGGTGTTCAGCCGCATGCGCGAGCGCTTCGGGGGTCGCGTCCGCGTCTTCATCTCGGGCGCTGCGCCGCTGTCCGAGACCGTCGCCGAGCGCTTCCTGGCCGCCGGCATGCCGATCATGGAGGGCTACGGCCTCACCGAGTCCTCCGCGGCGACCTTCGTGAACCGGCTCGAGCGGTTCAAGCTCGGCACCGTGGGCCTGCCACTGGTCGGCGTCGACGTCCGGATCGCCGAGGATGGCGAGATCCTGCTGCGCGGAAGCGGGGTGATGCGCGGCTACCACGGACTGCCCGAGGCCACGGCACGGGCCCTCGAGGACGGCTGGCTCCACACCGGCGACCTGGGGCACCTCGACAGCGAGGGTTTCCTCACGATCAGCGGGCGCCGGGCGGACATGCTGCGTCTGCTGTCCGGGAAGCGTGTCGCGCCCCGGCGGGTCGAGGACCTCCTGGAGGCGCACCCGGGCATCGTCCGAGCTGTGCTCTTCGGGCACGACCGGCCCTTCTGTGTCGCGCTGATCCAGGCCGCTGAGGAGGCAGACATAGAGCCGCTGGTCGAGGCCGCCAACCGCGAGCTCGCACCCTTCGAGCAGGTCCGGGCCTGGGCGCTCCTCCCGGAGCGGTTGGGGGTCGAACAGGGCACCCTGACACCCACCCGCAAGGTCAAGCGCCAGGTGGTGGCGACACGGTACAGCGGACTGATCGACCAGCTCTATGCCTCCCAGGCGATCACCGAAGAGGCCGGATGAAGGTCCCGCGAATCTACGGGCGGTAGACCCTGCCTGCGCCATCCTCCGGGCCAGACGCCCCCACGAACAGCTGGTTCGAGAAGATCTGCACCTCGATGCCAGCCTTGTCGCTGGCGGCCTCGCCCAGGAGCGTCCAGTCGGCGTCCTCGTGGGTGAGCTCTCCCGAGAACGGGCCGTAGAAGACGAAGGCGGCGCCTGTCTCCTCGAAGCGCGTCGAGCCGACAGCGAGGTCGGCGAAGCCGTCGCGGTCCAGGTCCTCGGACTCCAGCGAGAAACCGAAGCGTCCCGCGCCCGAGATGCTGGCGTCGGACCCCGACAGAGGCCCGCTGTCGCCAGGTCCGAGGATCAGGTGGACACGGTCGATGTCCGACTCGGCCACCGCGAGGTCGTCGAGACCATCCCCGTCGACGTCCCCGAGGGCGACTGACTTGCCCGCGTAGCCGAAGGTCGCCTCCCCGTAGACGCGCACGTCGCTGTCGCCAGAGACCACGGTGCCGGCGATGGGGCCGAGGAAGAGGTACGCAGCTCCAGCCTCGGCGTTCTCTCCGACCGCGCCGGCGAAGAGGTCGTCCTGCCCGTCGCCGTCCACGTCGCCCACGGAGGAGTCCATTCCGAGCCAACCGTCAGCGACGCTGCCCTCCACCAGGTCGGAGGCGTCCTCCAGAGATCCACCAGAGCCGTCCACGAGCCAGATCCTTCCGACGGAGTTGGCGCCCGCCGCGAAACCGCCCACCGCGAGGTCCTCGCCGCCGTCTCCGGTCAGGTCGCCAACGGAGAGAGAGGAGCCAGCGTAGTCGCCGCCGGTGCCACTCCAGGTGGCCGAGGCGTCCTCCGCCGAGCCTCCGGCGTCATCCAGGAGGAACACCGAGCCGGCCCAGCTCCCCCCCGTGTCGTCCCAGAAAGCGCCAGCGGCCAGGTGGTCACCATGGGCCGCGACGCTGTTGCCGAGGAATCCCCTCGATGTCCGGCCGGTCCAGCATGGCTCGACGGGGCCTGTCTCCCCCGCGTGGCAGACCGCCCCGACCCCGCCGTCGCGCTGAGCCGCCGACAACCATGCGGTCTCACCGACGAACATCACGGCGCCCAGACCGTCCCCCGCGTCGCCGGTCCAGTAGTCGCCGCCGAGCACCTCCTCACCCGTCTGGCGCTCCAGCGGGGGCAGGTCCCCGGTGTCGTTGGAGTCGACGGACGCGGTGTCGACGGAGTCGTCAGCGCGATGCCCACAGGCCGCCAGCAGTGCGATCAGAGCCACTCCGCCACGCTATCACGGGCGTCTCCACCCTTGCTTTGGGCGGCCACGGTTGCTATCTCGCGCCCAATGGGCAGTCGCATCCCCGGCTTTTACCGGCTCCCCCCCGAGGCCCGTCTCGGCGCTCTCGAGGAGGCGCTCGGGATCGACTTGGAGAGCTACCGGAGCGCCTCGCTCGACCTGAAGACCGCCGACCTGATGGTGGAGAACGTCATCTGCACCTTCGGGTTGCCCAACGCTGTGGGCATCAACCTCCTCGTGAATGGTCGGGACGTGGTCGTGCCGATGGTCGTCGAGGAGCCCAGCGTCGTGGCCGCGGTGTCGAACATGGCCCGCTTGACGCGGACGGCCGGAGGCATCCACGCAGAGGCCGACGACAGCGTCATGACCGGGCAGGTGCAGGTCATCTGCAAGGGAGACGTCCGAGTTGCCGCGGAACGGCTGCGGGAGGGCATCTGCGAGCTCGAGCCCCTTGCCAGGGGCGTTCATCCCCGGCTCGAAGAGCGCGGCGGCGGGCTGCGCGGCATGGACGTCCATCTCGTGCGCTACGACGAGCCCGGTCAAGCGCCGGAGACCTTCGTCGTCCTCCACTTCCACCTCGACTGCGTGGATGCGATGGGCGCCAACATGGTGAACACCATCGCCGAACGTCTCGCCCCCGCCGTCGAGCGCATCACAGGCGAGCGCGTCGGCGTGCGCATCCTCTCGAACCTGGCGGACAGGCGCCTGGCCAGGGCCAGGGTCCGGCTGCGCCCGGAGCACCTCGACCACGGTGACCTCGGCGGCGAGGAGGTCGCAGAGGGCATCGCCGCGGCCTACCGCTTCGCCTACGCCGACCCCCACCGGGCCGCCACCCACAACAAGGGCATCATGAACGGCATCGACGCCGTCGCCATCGCCACCGGCAACGACTGGCGAGCCATCGAAGCCGGCGCCCACGCCTGGGCCTCTCGGGACGGGCAGTACCGCAGCCTCTCCCGCTGGACGGTCGAGGACGGCATGCTCACTGGGGAGCTCGAGCTCCCGCTCCAGGTGGGCACCGTCGGCGGTCCGATTCGCGTTCATCCCACGGCGAAGTCGAACCTCGAGCTCATGGGCGTGACCAAGGCCCGTGACCTCGCGGCGCTGATGGCCGCGGTTGGACTCGCGCAGAACCTCGGTGCGCTGCGCGCCCTGGCGACAGAGGGCATCCAGCAAGGCCACATGCGCATGCACGCTCGAGCCGTGGCGGCCAGCGCCGGAGCCCGCCCCGACCAGGTCCCCCGAGTCGCCGCGGGGCTCTTCGAGGCGCAGGACTTCTCCGTCGAGCGGGCCCGGCGCATCCTGGCAGAGCTGCAGTGAGGGCCTCGGCCCCCGGCAAGCTCATCGTCCTTGGCGAACACTCGGTGGTCTACGGTCACCGCGCGCTTGCCGCCGCCGTGTCGCTGCGCACCACCGTGACGCTCCGGCCCCACGAGGGGCTCACCGTGCTCGGGGAGAGCGCGATCCGTGACGACCGCCTCGACGCCGCCCTTGCGCTGGCGCTCCCGAGCCGGGGCTACCGGGTCGACATCGCCACCGACCTCCCGATCGGGCGGGGCATGGGCTCGTCCGCCTCGCTCTCGATCGCCCTCTTGCGACTGCGCGCGGCGCTGGAGGGCATCGAGCCCGACTTCACCTGGCTGCACGCCGAGGGCTTTGCGCTGGAGCAGATCTTCCACGGACAGCCCAGCGGCATCGACCACGCGGTCTCGGCCTCTGAAGGTGCGCTGGTCTACCGGCGCGGGAAGAAGCCCAGGTCCGTTTCGATGCCGCCGAGCACGGTGGTCGTCCTCGACTCCGGGACCGCGGGAAACACAGCAGAGCTCGTCGCGGGTGTCGCCGCGCGCCGTCCGGCCATAGACCCGGTGCTCGATCGACTCGGCGAGCTCGTCGAGCGCTCCCTCCCCCACCTCGACGACGCTCGCGCCCTCGGGGAGGCCATGGACGAGGCCCACGCGCACCTCGCCGCGATCGGCGTGAGCACCCCGAAGCTGGACGAGCTCGTGGGTCTCGCGCGCCGCAACGGGGCACTGGGAGCCAAGCTCTCCGGGGCCGGAGGAGGAGGGGTGGTCCTGGCCCTCTGCCCCGGCGGAGGACAAGACACACTCCGCGCCGCCCGAGCGCGTGGTATCCACGCATTTCGCTGCACGATCCCCTGCGGGGGGCAGGACGCCCACGCGACGGAACCCTGATGGCTACCGCGATCGCCCATCCGAACATCGCCCTCGTCAAGTACTGGGGCAAGAGGGACCGGGAGCTCAACCTCCCGTCGACGTCCTCGATCTCGCTCACGCTGGACAAGTTCCAGACCCGGACTCGGGTGGATCTCGGCGTCGAGATGGACCTGCTGGTCATCAATGGCCGAACGGTCACCGGCGGCGAGGCGTTCCGCGTCTTCGAGCACCTCGACCTCATCCTGCCAGGTCGAAGGCCGGCCCAGGTCGTCAGCGAGAGCAACTTCCCAGCCGCCGCTGGTCTCGCCTCCAGCTCCTCCGCGTTCTCGGCGCTGACGGTCGCGGCGATGGCGGAGGGAGGTCACGAGCTCACGCCAGAGGAGCTCTCCGTGCTGGCGCGCCGCGGCTCCGGCAGCGCTTGTCGCAGCATCTGGGGTGGCTGGGTCGAGTGGCGCCGAGGCAGCGAGCCGGACGGGAACGACTCCCACGGGGTCCACCTGGCGCCGCCCGAGCACTGGGACGTGCGCATGGTCGTCGCCGTCGTCCACGGCGGCCGGAAGAAGGTGGGCTCCACAGAGGGCATGCTCCGAACGATGGCGACGAGTCCGATGTACGCCGCGTGGGTCGCCAGCTACGAGCGGGACCTGTCGCAGGCTCGCCAGGGCGTCCTCGACAAGGACCTGGGGGCGCTCGGAGCCGCGATGGAGCGCTCCACCCTGAAGATGCACGCGACCATGATGACCAGCGACCCGCCCATCCGGTACTGGCGGGGAGCCTCGGTGGCGCTGATGGACGCGATCGAGGGCTTGCGGTCGAAGGGCGTGGGTGCCTGGTGGACCATGGACGCGGGGCCGAACATGAAGGTGCTCTGCGAGGCTCACGACGCGGGGCGGGTAGCTCACACCCTCGGCACCTTCGTCCAGCAAGTCGAGATCCTGGCGCCAGGGGGCCCACCTCGTCTCGTGTGAGGGCGCGCGTCGTCCGAGCGCCGGGCAAGCTCTTCGTCCTCGGCGAGTACGCAGTGCTGGACGGAGCTCCCGCCATCGTGGCGGCTGTCGACCGGGGCGTGGCCTGCGCCGTCTCAGAGGGCGACTGCATCGAGACCCCTGGTGACGACACCTTCGTGCGGGCAGCCCTCGGAGCCATCGACGCTCCCCGCGCCTCGTACCGTTTCTCCGACTGGAACGCGCCGGAGCTCCCCGACAAGGGCGGCTTCGGCGGCAGCTCCGCCGCGGTGGTCGCCGCGGCCGTGGCCGGGGGCTGCACCGATGTCGAGCAGATGGTGCGCATCCATCGAGCGGTCCAGGGCTCCGGCTCGGGGGTGGACGTGCGGGCGTCGGCCACCGGCGGACTGCGTCGCTACCAGGGCGAACTCATCGGCGAGCGGCTGGAGGAGCCGGAGCTGCTGGCCGTGTGGTCCGGAAGGAGCGCATCCACCGGTCCGCGGGTCCGGCGCTACCAGCAGTGGGCGACCCGAGAGGCCTTCGTCGACGCCAGCGCCGCCCTCGTCGAGGGCTTCGCCCAGGCCCCGATCGAAGCGCTGAGAGAGGCCTTCCGGCTCCTCTGCGAGATGGGCGAGATGGCAGGCATCGACTACCTCACAGAGGGTCACCGGCGAATCCACGAGCTCGCCGAGCTGCATGGCGGATCCGCCAAACCCTCGGGGGCAGGCGGCGGCGACGTCGCGGTCGCGCTGTTGCCCTCGGCGACACGCGAGGCCTTCGCCGCAGCCTGCGCGTTAGAGGGACTGCTCCCGGTCCCGGTGAGGATCGTTGACGGGGTGAGCGACGATGCCTGACGACGACAAGACCGGCGCGATCTCAGCCCGCAAGTCCGAGCACCTCGAGCTCTGCGAGACAGACGAGGTCGCCTTCCGAGGCAAGACGACGCTCTTGGAAGAGGTCGAACTGATCCACGACGCCCTTCCGGAGATGGCCGCGGGCGACGTCGACCTGGGCACGACCTTCTGCGGCAAGGAGCTCCGCGCGCCGCTGTTCATCGCGGCGATGACGGGGGGCACCCAACAAGCCGAGGCGATCAACAGGGACCTCGCGCTCATGGCCGAGGAGCACGGCATCGGCTTCGGCTTCGGCAGCCAGAGGCCCCTGCTCGCGGAAGGCATCGAGGCCGGCTACCACATCCGCGATGTCGCGCCGACGGCGCTCGTGCTCGGCAACATCGGCGCCGTGCAGGCCCACCGTACGCCAAGCGCGGAGCTCGCGCGCATGGTCGATCGCTGCGGCGCTGACGCCTTGGTCGTGCACCTCAACCCGGCGATGGAGGCCATCCAACACCAGGGCGATCGGGACTTCCGGGGCGGACTGGAGACCCTGGCACGACTCGTCGCCGAGCTCGACGTGCCCGTGGTGGTGAAGGAGACGGGCTGTGGGCTGTCCCGCAGCGTCGGCGAGCGTGTGGCGGCCATCGGCGTCGAGCACGTCGACACCTCCGGGGCCGGGGGTACCAGCTGGGTCGGCGTCGAGACCCTGCGGGCGCAGGACGACCAGGCTGCCCTCGGTCGTTGTTTCTGGGACTGGGGCATCCCCACCGCGGCGAGCGTGGCGCAGCTGAGCGGCCTCGGGTTGTCGATCTGCGCGACCGGAGGCGTGGACAGCGGCCTCTCGGTGGCGCGCGCCATCGCACTGGGAGCCACTTGTGCCGGCATGGCTCGACCGCTCCTTCAGGCCCTGGCCCAGGGAGGGATCGATGCGCTGGACGCCCGCCTGCGCCAGGTCATCGCGGAGCTCCGGCTGGCCTACCTGCTCTCCGGTGCGCGAACGAGCGACGAGCTGCGTGAGAGACCCCTGGTGCTGGGCGCCCGCCTGCATCGCTGGGTCCCCTCCGACAGCCCCCTGTTTCAGCGCCTGCCGTGAAGGTCCTGGTCGCGCCTGACAGCTGGGGCGGCTTCGCGTCTGCCCCGACCATCGCCCGGCGCACCGCAGAGGCCTTGCGCGAGGCCGGACACTTCGTCACCGAGCTCCCCCTGACCGACGGGGGCGAAGGGGCCGCGTTGGCGCTCAAGTCGCTGTCTTCCGGAACTCTCCCGCTCGCCGTCACGGGGCCCGGCGGCCAGGACGTGCGCCCGCTCGCCTTGAAGATGGCCGGCCACACCTTCCTCGAGAGCGCCAGGGCCATCGGCTCGCGCTGGTGCGAGGACCCGCTCACCGCCTCCTCGATCGGGCTCGGGCAAGCGCTCAGGCGCCTGAACTCGAACACCGATGGGCCCTTCGTGGTCGGCCTCGGCGGGAGCGGGACGATGGATGGCGGCCTGGGCCTGGCGAAGGGTCTCGGGCTGGTGCTGGAGGGGGTCGATACGCCCCTTCCTTCAGCAGCCGACCTGGAGCGCGTCGAGGCGATCCGCGGAGCACCGCCACTTTCCGGCCGAGTCGTCCAGGTCTGGGCCGACGTTCGGACCCCTTTTCTCGAGAGCGCCCGTGTCTTCGGGCCTCAAAAGGGGGCTGACGAGCTGAGCATCGAGCGCGTGAGCCATGGCCTCGCCCACTGGCACGAGGTCGTCTCTGCCTGGAGACGCCGCCACGAGCTCCCGGAGTTGGCGGTGGACCGCGTCTACGGAGGCGCCGCCGGAGGGGTCGGCTGGGCCCTCGAGGCCCTCCTCGGCGCCCGGATCGTCGCTGGCGCCGCTGCCGCTGCCCGGGCACTCGAGCTCGACCGGCACATACACGACCACGAACTCGTCCTCACCGGCGAAGGTCGCTTCGACCCGACCTCGCTGGAGGGCAAGGTCGTCGGAGAGGTGCTCGGGCGTGCAGCTGACGCCTGGGTCTTCTGTGGCCAGACCACCCTGGAGCGGGATCGGCTGGTGGCTTGCGACGACCTCGCTGGTGTGGATCGAGAGGCGCGCTTCGAAGCCGGGCTCTTGGAGCTGGTTAGACATCTCGCATGATCAGAGAGCTCAGGGGCGCACTGCCGACCCCGGTCAAGGAAGCGCTCAAGCGCAGGATCTACCCGCCGCTGCTCGCCGAGGGCGAGACGGTGCCGGAGTGGCACCTCCAGAGCTGGGACGGCAGCTGGCACCGCCACAACAACCGCAAGTGGACGGTGATGGTCTTCTACCCGATGGACGACACGCCAGGCTGCACCGCCCAGCTTCGTGACTACCGAGAACTCCACGGGCGCCTGGGCGAGCTGGGCGCCAGGGTCTACGGCGTCAACCCCGCAGAAGCGGACAGCCACGAGGCCTTCGCCCGCAAGCTCGATCTGGAGTTTCCCCTCCTCACCGACCGGGGTGGAGTCGTCGCCCGCCAGTTCAAGGCAGCGCTCCACCTGCCTTTCTCGACGCTGGTCCTGCGCACGGTCTACCTGGTGAACCCGGAGCGCAAGATCCGCCTGGCGAACCGCGGGGCTCCCCCAGCCGCGGCGATCGTACGCAGCATCGAGGCTCTCCAGCAGGCCACCCGCGCGGGCATGTAGCTCCGCGCGCTCCTGCTAGTCGGAGAGCGCTTCCATGAGGCCGATCTCGTCCCGGTAGAGGCTCACGGCCTTGTCTGGGTCGATGGTGTAGGTTCCGGCCGTCCCTGCCGCCTCGTCGACCCGCGTGACGTTGAAGCCCCGCACGATGAACTCGTAGTGGTCGACGTACTTGCCATAGACCAGCGCCACCGCACCGAGCTCGCGCTGTGGGTCTCCGGCCGTCCGGAGCTTGACCTCGAAGGCCACCTGCTCCGGCATGCCATCCGGCCCCCAGGTGAGGACTTCGATGTCCTGTTCCTTCACGTTCACCAGCTTCATCAGCTCGAAGAACGTGGCGTCCTCGAGCGAAGTGATGTCGTTGGGCGGCAGCTCGGCGATCTCGTGGACCATCTCCGCCTTCAGCGACTCGAGCACCGGCTGGAGCGCATCACCCTCCTCGGCGGGCTCTTCGAAGGGCACGACGGGCTCGACCACGGTCTCCGCGACGGTCTTGGGGGCCTCGCGTCCGAGGCTGTGACCCAGCGGATCAGAGCTGCTCCAGGTAGCGACAGACCAGATGTACCAGACCCCGATGCCGACGCCGAGGCAGGCGACCGCGACGAAGAACAGGTAGCCGAAGTAGCGCCCGCGAATGCTGTCGAGGGGGCTCGGCTGGGGGCGCCTGCGAGGCTCCGCAGCCGCGTCGTGACGCGCGGCGGGCTGGGCGGAGGTGCGCACAGGCCGCGTCCGGCGGCGTCCGCCCTCCGGAAAGTCGATCACCATGCCCCGCTCGGGGGGAGGCGGGGCCTTCTCCTGAGGCGCTTCGGCCTTGCTGTCGACCACGACCCTCGGCTCCTTGCGGTCTCCGACCTCTGGAGGCTTCGCCGCCTTCTTCTTCTTGTCACCGGTGAGCTTCGGGCGCTCGGCCACCAGGTCATCGACCGAGACCTCGATGCTCGAGTCGTCGTCCACGGTGGAATCCGGGACCTCCTCGGTCTCGTCCGCCCCGCTGGTGACCTCGTCCCGAACGTCCTCGTCGAGCTCGTCGTCCCAGGCTGCCCAGGGGTCGTCCTCGTCATCAGCATCGGTCGGGAAGCAGTCGACGAGCTCGGGCACGTCCCCGGCGAGGCGCCAACGGCCCCGGGTTCCCTTTCGCACCTTCGTGTCGGCGAGGACATCGCCGGTGACCACGAGGGCGCGAAGCGCTTCAATGTCCTCGACCTTGCGGTTGCCCGCCTCGGTCTTCACCTGCCACGCGCTCATGAGGCTTGGATCCTCGCACCAGGATCGAGCGCCGTCAACGCGCCGGGATGGCCATGGAAACTCCTCTGCGATAGACAACGGCCCACCTCGGAGTGCATATGCCCCGCGTCGCGGTCATACCCGGAGACGGCATCGGGCACGAGGTCAGCGCAGAGGGTGTGCGGGTCCTTCGGCACCTCGACGCCCGCGACGGGCTCGGGCTGGACTTCGAAGAGCTCGACTACGGCGCGGAGCGGTACCTGCGGACGGGCGTCACCATCACCCCAGCAGAGATGGACGGGCTGAGGGGGTACGACGCCATCCTCTTCGGCGCCCTCGGCGACCCCCGCGTGGAGAGCAGCGTCCACGCGAAGGACATCCTGCTCGGAATGCGCTTCCAGCTCGATCTCTACATCAACCTCCGGCCCTGCCGGCTCTTGGACGCGCGGTACTGCCCGCTCAAGGGCAAGGGCCCCGACGACCTCTGCTTCACGGTCTTCCGGGAGAACACCGAGGGGCTCTACACAGGCGTGGGCGGCCAGTTCAAGCGCGACACCCCCGACGAGATCGCCATCGAAGCCGAGCTCAACACGCGCAAGGGCGTGGAACGGATCGTGCGCGCGGCCTTCGACTTCGCGACGACCCGGGGCCTCTCCAGGGTCTGCATGTCCGACAAGTCCAACGCGATGCGTCATGGTCACGATCTCTGGCAGCGGGTGTTCAAGAGCGTGGCGGAAGAGCATCCGGACATCGAAGCGAGCCACCTCTTCATAGACGTCCTCGCGATGGAGATGGTTCGCGCTCCCGAGCGCTTCGAGGTCATAGTCACGAACAACCTCTTCGGCGACATCGTCACCGACCTCGGCGCCCAGCTCCAAGGTGGCATCGGGCTCGCGGCCTCTGGCAACCTCAACCCCGAGGCTGGCATCGCAATGTTCGAGCCGGTCCACGGCTCGGCTCCGGACATCGCGGGCCAGGGAAAGGCGAACCCCCTCGCCGCCGTGCTCTCCGCCGGCATGCTGCTGTCATGGCTCGGTCACCCCGAGCTGGAGCAGGAGCTGGAGCTGGCGGTGCGCCACTGCCTCTCGCACGACCTCATCACCCCCGAGCTGGGGGGCACCCTCACGACCACCGAGGTCGGGGACGCCGTGATCGCAGCCCTCTGAACCTGGCAGGAGAGACCATGTCGGACACGCAGCTCTCCGAGAGCGACCTGATCTACGACTGGAACGTCGAGGGCGACACCCACACTCCGCCCCTGTCGCGACCGGAGTACTGCGACGAGACCCTGCGGGATGGCATCCAGTGCCCATCGGTGACAGATCCGCCGATCGACGCCAAGAAGCAGATCATCCGGCTGCTCTCCGGGCTCGGGGTGGACAACATCGACATCGGCCTCCCCGGTGCGGGGCAGCGCGCGGTCGACGACTGCACCATCATGGCGGCGATGATCCGGGAAGAGGGGCTGTCGATCAAGGCCCAGTGCGCGGCCCGGACCCACCCGAACGACATCCGGCCCATCATCGAGATCAGCCAGAAGGTCGGCATGCCGATCGAGGTCATGGCCTTCCTCGGCGCCTCGCCCATCCGGCTGTATACCGAGGGCTGGGACGCCGCCCTGCTCGAGCAGCGCACCCGCACGGCAGTGAAGATGGCCAAGGACGCCGGTCTTCCCTGCACCTTCGTCACAGAAGACACGGTGCGCTCCAACCCCAGGTTGCTTGCCCGCCTGTTCCGAGCGGCGCTGGAAGAGGGCGCCGACGGCCTCTGCCTCTGCGACACGGTCGGTCACGCGACCCACAACGGCGTCCACAACCTCGTCCGCTTCGCTCGCAACATCATGCGCAGCGAGGGTCACTCGGCTCGACTGGACTGGCACGGCCACAACGACCGGGGGCACGCGTTGAGCAACGCCCTGGTCGCCATCGAAGCGGGCGTCGACCGGGTCCACGGCACGGTGCTCGGCATGGGCGAGCGCGTCGGCAACACCTCGATCGACCAGCTGTTGGTGAACCTGAAGCTGCTCGGGGTGCACCAGGGCGACCTCTCGTCGCTGGCGCAGCTCGTCGAGATCGCGGCAAGGACCTGCGAGGTCCAGATCCCGGTCAGCTACCCGGTGTTCGGACGCGATGCCTTCCGCACGGGCACCGGCGTGCACGCCGCCGCGGTCGTCAAGGCCCAGAACCGCGGCGACGCCTGGCTCGCGGACCGCATCTACTCGGGGGTGCCAGCGGGCTGGTTCGGCCTGCGCCAGACCATCGAGGTCGGCCACTACAGCGGCATGTCCAACGTGCACGCCTGGCTCCTGAGCCACGGCTACGAGCCCACCGACGAGCTCGCCAGCACGATCTTCGAGCACGCCAAGGCGACCAACCGGGTCCTGGAGGACCACGAGATCATCGCGGTCATCGACGCCTCTACCGGTACATGATCCCCAGGCCGACGCCGACCTTTGGCGCGCCCGACTTCTTGGCCTCGCGCTTCTCCTTGCGGGTCTCGGGCTCCGCGATGTCCGCCATCTGGACCACCCGGGCGCCCACGAAGTAGCTCCCGCTCTTCGGCGGGGAGAAGGTCATGTCCGCGCCGCGGCCATCTGGCTCGGTCACCTCGAGCACGCGGCCGGAGTCGTTGTAGACCACGAGCTGGATCTGCTCGGCCGCGTCGTCACTGCAGGCGAGGATCTTGTACTCGATCGTCGAGGCGAGCGTGACCAGGTAGTAGCGCGTGTCGCTCTCCTCGATCTCGAACGCGCCGGCGGTCCGCAGCCGCCAACCGTCGAGGTAGGAGTCCGCGATCTGCGAGTTCACGCAGCTTCTCCCCTCGGAGTAGCCCGCCTGGGGCTCGGTCAAGAGCAGCGACAGCAGCAGCACCTGTTCAGCCTCCGAAGTCTCGGACCTTAACCCGTCTACTCATCGTCCTCGTCCGCCTCACCCTTGAGCCGGGCCATTACGGCGGCCCGACGGGCGTCGTCCTCGTCCGTGTCGTCGTCGCTGGCCTCCTGGGCCTCGCGCTGGACGCGGCGGTTGTTCTGGACGGCGTGGAAGACGATCACAGCCGCGAGCACCCAGTTGGCTACTTGCAGCTGGCCCGTGAACTGGGGCACACCCCACAGGATCATGTAGCAGGCGCCGAGGATGTTGAGGAGCTGGATCCCGAAGAAGCGGATGCGCCGATGGCGCTTGCCGACCCAGATGAGCCGGTTGATGCCGAGGAGCGCCGCGACGCCCACGATGACCCAGGTGGAGGCGTCCACTACAGGCCGACGTTGTCGATCAGGCGCGTCTCGCCGACGAACGCGGCGACGAGCGCACGCGCAGGGCGATCGACCGTGTCCAGCGGGCCCAGATCCTCTGCATCCACGACATCCAGGTAGTCGATCCGGTCGACGTCGAGGAGAGCTCCACCGAGGGCTTTCAACTCCTCGACGTCTCGGATGCCCGAGGACCGCATCGCGAAAAGCGCGCGGTGCAGGCTCAGGCCCTGCTGTCGCTGCCTCGGCGTGAGGTAGGCGTTGCGCGAGGACAGCGCGAGCCCGTCGTCGTCCCGGATCAGCGCACCACCGAGGATCTCGATCGGCATGGCGAGGTCGCGGGTCATCGCGCGCAGCACCTGGAGCTGCTGGTAGTCCTTCTCGCCGAAGACCGCGACGTGGGGCTGCACGATGCCGAAGAGCCGGGCGACCACGGTCGTGACGCCCTCGAAGTGACCCGGCCGTCGGGCGCCGCAGAGCCCATCGGTGACCCCGCTGAGGCTCACCCTCGTCGAGAAGCCCGGGGGGTACAGGCTCACTGGCGAAAAGAGCAGATCGCAACCGTGCTCCTCGCAGGTCTGCGCGTCACCCTCCGGATCCCGCGGGTAGCGGTCGAGGTCCTCGCCCGGGCCGAACTGGATCGGGTTGACGAAGATGCTGACCACGAGGCGATCGCAGCGCTGGACGGCCAGGTCCATCAGCGAGGCATGCCCGCGATGGAGGAAACCCATCGTGGGCACGAAGCCCACGACCAAGCCCTCGGCCCGCCACGCGAGGCAGCGAGCCTGGACCGCCGCGACCTCCGTGAGGGTGTGCATCAGTAGATCTTTGCGACCTTCTGCGGCCCGCGCCGGCGGTGGAAGCTGTGCTCATCGGTCGGAAAGGTGCCCTCTCGGACCTCTCCGACGTAGGTGGCGACGGCGTCGATCATCGGCTGTTCGAGCTCGGCGAAGCGCTTCACGAACCGGGGCTTGAAGGCCCCGTCGAAGCCCAACAGATCGTTGCAGACGAGCACCTGGCCGTCGCACTTCACGCCAGCCCCGATGCCGATCGTGGGGATGGGCAACAGCTCGGTCACCTCGGCGGCGAGGGCCGCCGGGACCATCTCGAGCACGACGCAGAAGGCGCCGGCCTCGCAGACGGCGCGGGCGTCCTCGAGCAGCTGCACGCGGCCGGCATCTCCCCGCCCCTGGACGCGAAAGCCGCCGAGCTGGTTGATGGACTGGGGGGTGAGCCCGATGTGGCCGACCACGGGGATTCCAGCCTCGACGATGCGCTGGATGGCCGGGGCCGTGCGCACGCCGCCCTCGAGCTTGACGCTCTGGGCCTTGCCCTCACGCACCAGCCGCCCCGCGTTCTCGAGCGCCTGCTCGACGCTCACCTGGTAGGACATGAAGGGCATGTCCACGGTCAGGTGCGCCTGCTGCAGGCCCCGGGCGACGCAGCGGCCGTGGTAGGCCATGTCGTCGAGGCTGACGCTGAGGGTGTCGGGGTGGCCCTGGATCACCATGCCCAGGCTGTCGCCCACCAAGACCATGTCGACGCCTGCCGCGTCGACGATTCGGGCCATGGTGTGGTCGTAGGCGGTCACCATTGCGATTCGTTGCCTGTCGGCCTTCATTCTCTGAAGGTCCAACGCCGTCTTTCGTTTCATTGCTCGTCCTGGTTGGACCCCGCGGCGAAGAGTTCGGCCTGACCCTCCCACTCGGTGTTCACCGATGCAGGGGATCCGGGGTCGTTCTTGGGATCGAGCCAGCCTCGAATCTGATCGAGGATGGCCCGCTGGTCCTCCGGGTTGTCGACGTAGTCGATGGTCTCCGTGTGAAGAACGCGCACCGGCGCCGCGGTGTACGTCCTCCACAAGTCGTAGTAACGCTCGCGGAGTGCGTCGAGGTAGTCGGGAGAGATGACCTGCTCGCTGTCGATGGCCCTGCGGGCGATCCGATCGAGGATCGTCTCGGTCGGAGCATCGAGGAAGAGCACGAGATCGGGCTTGGCGAGGCTCTCGCCCAGCAGGCCGGCGAACTGGTCGTAGAGCTCCAGCTCCTCGCCCTTGAGGGTCTGCTTGGCGAAGAGCCGATCCTTCTCGAAGAGGTAGTCGGCCACGACCATTCCGTGGAAGAGGTCGGTCTGGCGAATGTTCTGCTGCTGCTTGAAGCGGCTGGCCAGGTAGAACATCTGCGCCGGGAAGGCGAAGCGCTCGGGATCCTCGTAGAACGAAGCCAGAAACGGGTTCTCCGCCCAGGGTTCGAGCACGAGCCGCGCGTCCCATTCTTCCTGGATGATCTTGCAGAGCGTGGTCTTGCCCACCCCGATCAGGCCTTCGATGACCAGGAACCGGCGCAAGACCACCCTCCGTGCCAGGGTGGCCGACAATATCGTCTTTCTAGAACGGAGGCTCTCCTGGCTCCCTCGCCACGCTGACCTCTGGCAGCTTGGCGGTTTCGGTCTTCCGCGTCATGAACGAGACCGTCTCGGCGTGGATCTGCGTCGAGTGGCGCTTCTGGCCACCATCGTCGAACCAGGTCGAGTAGCGGACGCTGCCCGAGACCGCAGCTGGGTCGCCCTTCTTCAGCTCTGATGCGACCCACTCTGCCTGCCGCTCCCAGGCGACGCAGCGGTGCCACTCGGTGACGCGATCCCAGCCCTCCGGGGTTCGCACGGGCCGGGACGTCGCGAGCCGGAAGCTCGTGACGCTCTTTCCGTTCTTGGTCTGACGAAGCTCGGGGTCCGCTCCGAGGCGGCCAACGAGGGTGACGTGATTGACATCGAACATGGTGTTCTCCTTTTCGGTCGATGTTCGCGGCACGTACTGGCAAGCCTCGTGCCCGCTGCAAGTACCTGGAATCTCGTCATGTCAGAGGGAATTCGACAGGGGGGCCTTGGAACTCGACCCCTTGGCGTACGCGACACACTGGGGTCGGATTCCCACCCCGTGCGGATCCGAAGGGGCCCAGTGGTCTAGACTGGCGCGGTGCCTCGCCAAGACGCGCTGAGTTGGCTGGAGTCCATGAGGACCCCCGCAGGCGCCTGGCCCTACCAGCCCGGGGGGGACGCCATGCCCGAGCCGACCCTCTACGCGCTCGCGGCCGGAGCCGCCTCCAGCTTGGAGTGGCTGCGGCGCACGGAGCTGGGCTGGGCCTGGCTGATCCTGCCGCTGGCGGTGGACGACGACGCGCTCCGGGACATCGCCACAGAGCGGATCCTCGCTGCGGAGGGGGTTCCAGGGCCGGTCCCCGGCGACTACGACGGCTCGCTGGTGGGTTGGTCGTGGACCGACGGCACGGCCTCCTGGGTGCAGCCAACGACCTGGGCGCTGGCGAGCCTGCGCGTGCTCGGCCTGGGGGACCACCCGCGAGCGCTGGAGGGCATCCGCCTCCTCCAAGACCGCCAGTCGGTGGACGGAGGGTGGAACGCCGGCACGCCGAACGTGCTCGGGACCGAGCTCGGGGGCTACCTCTACCTGACCGGTTGGGCCTGCTTCGCCCTGCCGCCTTCAGAGGCCGTGGAGCGCGGCTTCACGTTCCTAGGAGGCGTCGAAGACCACCCCTCCACGATGAACCTCGCCCTCGCCATGCTCGCTCACAGCGCCCACGACAGACCCAGCGATCACCTCGCTGAGCTGCTGCTCGAGCGTCAGGACGCCGACGGGTCGTTCGGCGGCCAGGTCGATCGCACGGCGCTCGCAGCCTGGGCGCTGTCGAGGTGACCACCCGCCGCAAGCTGCTCGCCGGGGCCGCATCGCTCGCCGCCGCATCGCTCGCCGCCGCCGGGGCACGCAAGGTCTACGACGTTCGGAGACAGCCGGAGACCCGCGCCGCCGTGCTCGCATGCCCCGACTACGACGAGGCGAGGCTGGTCGAGGTCCTCGTCGAGGGCATAGCGCTCTTCCCCGAGGTCGTGCGCCGGGCCTTCGGCAAGCGCGTCGTGCTCAAGCCGAACCTCGTGGAGTTCCACGAGGAGCACCCCATCAACACGGACGCGCGACTGCTCGCGGCCACGGTCGAGGCCTTCCGCAAGCTCGGCGCCAGCGAGGTCCTCGTCGCCGAGGGGCCGGGCCACCACCGGGACACGGAGCTCCTGCTGGAGCGCACGGGGCTCGACCGCCTGCTCGCAGAGGTCGGCTCTCGCTTCGTGGATCTGAACCTCGACCGGGCGGTGGAGCTCACCCTCCCCCACGACCTGACGGGTCTGGGTCGGCTGAAGCTGGGCGGCACGGCGGTCGGCGCCGACCTGCTCGTCAGCGTGGCGAAGCTCAAGACCCACCACTGGGTCGGGGCGACGCTGACGCTCAAGAACCTCTTCGGGACCGTGCCAGGCTCGGTCTACGGCTGGCCCAAGAACCCCCTGCACTGGGCCGGGATCGAGCAGAGCATCATCGACATCTGGAGCGCGCTGTCGCCCGGCTTCGGCATCGTCGACGGCGTCGTGGGCATGGAAGGCGACGGACCGATCATGGGGAGTGCGCGGGCAGTCGGCGCCATCGTCATGGGCCCACAGCTCCCCGCCGTGGACGCCACCGCGGCGCGGCTCATGGGCATCCGGGCAGACGGACTCGGCTACCTGGGCGTCGCCAGCGTGCTCGGCGGCACCATCGCCCCTTCCCGAATCGAGCTCATCGGCGACTCGGTGGCCCCGGTCCCATTCTCGCTCCTCCCCCAGTTCGCGCACCTCCGCGGATGACACGCCGCGGCGCCCTCTACCTGGTCCTGATCATCGTCGGCCTGGTCTACATCGCCTGGATGCTGGGCCTCGGCGAGCGCGTGCGGACACACCTGGCCCAGGCCGAGCCCTCCGGCCAGACCGTGCTCTTCGTGGTCCTCGACACGGTCCGCGCCGACCACACCTCGGCCTGTGGTTACAGTCGCCCGACGAGCCCGAACCTGGAGCGCCTGGCCAGAGACGGCGCCATGTCCTGCGACGCCTACGCCCCGGGGTCATGGACCTTTCCCTCCCACGCCAGCTTCTTCACCGGACGACCGGTGTGGCAGCACGGAGCGCACTTTGTCGGCGACGGCACGGTCATCCGCAAGCTCAGCATCCGGCCGCTGTCCGAGGACTACGACACCCTCGCCGAGCGCTTCGTCGACCGCGGCTACCAGACAGTCGGGCTCTCGGGGAACCCAGTGCTCCAGCCCGAGTCGGGACTCGACCGGGGCTTCGGCGTGTGGCGGGCGCCCGAGCAGTTCGGTCCCTGGTACGGCGCCGCCTTCATCGCCCAGCTCAAGGAGCTCCTGCGCGAGGAGGTTGCCACGGACCAGCCGCTGTTCTTGTTCCTGAACATCGCTGACGCCCACGATCCCTGGTTCGGCGTTCCAGAGGAGGTCGACTGGGCCGAGACCCACGAAGACCTCCGGGTCTACTTCCGGGTCGACGACGAGGGCGAGGTCATTCGCGGCGACTGGGCCCGCTACGTGCTCGGCGAGCTGGACGCCGGGGAGCAGCAGGAGCTCCTCGTCGAGATCCGCGACCAGTACGACTACGGCATCTTCAAGGCCGACCGCACCCTCGGCGAGGCCCTGGATGTCCTCGCGGAGCACGGCTGGATGGAGGACTTCCGACTGGTGGTGGTGAGCGACCACGGGGAGTTCCTAGGCGAGCACCAGCTGCTCCGACACGGCCGTTACCTCTACGAGGAGAACCAGCGCGTGCCCTTGCTCGTCGTCGGCGCCGAGGAGGAGATCGAGTTCCCCACCCCGGTCTCGGCGATGTCCGTCCATGGGCTGGTGCTCGACGGGGTCCTGAAGGGCTGGCCGGTGGAGGCCGTCGCCTTCCCCGACCGCGCCTGGCTGGAGTTCAGCGAGGGCAAGGTGGGCGGCTCCACGTCTGCGGCGATCTGGTCCAGCGATGGCAAGCAGCTCTGGATGGACGGTGACCTCGTCGAGGGCGACGACAGCGCCGATCTCGACTCACTGGTAGAGCAGACCAGGGCCTCCGCGGCCCGAGAGGTGCTCATGGACCCGGCGCTGGAGGAGGCGCTGGAGGCCGCCGGCTACCTCTGAGACGCCACAGTCCCAAGCCCAGCAAGAACACCGGGATCGACCAGGGGATGGTCGCCTCCGAGCCGATCAGTCCCAGCTCCCAGTGCCAGCTCGAGAACGGGAAGAGCAGGGGGTAGCCAGTGCCGACGTGGTGTTGGAGGAGGTCGATGGCGAGGTGGAGCAGGGCCCCGGCGAGGAGGTTGGCGAAGACCGCGGCGCGCTGGTCGGCCCGGAACAGGAGCGCGACGAGCAGGGAGAAGGCGATCATGCCCAGGGGCATGTGGATGACACCGGGCCCGTAGACGAGCAGGTCAGGGCAGCCGGGGAGCTTCGAGAGCGCGATGCCGACGACGCGCCCGCAGACATCCGGCATCACGGTGCCGAGCACGAACACGGGAGCGTTCCTCCCGCGGACGGCGCCCTTGAAGAACAAGGCGGCGCCGATGTGCGTGACGAGATCAGCCACGGGACGCCAGCCTTCGGTCCTGGACGCGGAGCCCGGTGAAGGCGAAGCCAGCAGCCAGCGCGAGACCTCCGAGCCCCAGCCAGACCTTCCAGGGCCTCCAGGGATGCTCGTGGACCTCGACGGCGCGGAGCTCGTCCTCGGCGGCGGAGAAGCGAGCGACGACGCTGATGGTCTCGCCGAGTTCGCGCCCTGCAGGGTCTCCGTCGACCTCCCAGTCGCGGTTCACCTTGCGGACGGTGTAGCCGTCCTCGCGCAGGGCGATGACCTCGACGAGGCTGAGGAAGACCTGGCGGCCATCGCAGCTGGCCTTGTCCTGGTCGCACTGCTCGATCCACCCGACGCGGTCCGTGACCGTGCCGGCGTAGCGCCATCCCATGAACGAGAGCCACAGCACGCAGATCAGCGCCAGTGGCAACCTGTAGCGGTCACTCCACACCATCTGCGGGTATCGCGCGAAGGGCTTATTAGACCGCCATGAAGGGCTTCACCGTCTGGATCACCGGCCTCCCCGGCAGCGGCAAGAGCGAGCTGGGGCAGGCTCTCGCAGGGCGCCTCGTAGAGCGAGGACGCTCGGTCGAGGTCATCGACTCCGGGGCCCTTCGCGGCACGCCTCTGGCCTCGAGCCTGGGCTTCTCCCGGGCCGAGCGGGTCCAGAACAACCGCCGGCACGCCTTCGCGGCGAAGCTGTTGAGCCGAAACGGCGTGGTGGCGATCGTGACCGCGGTCTCGCCCTATAGAGACACCCGCGACGCCATCCGCGAGGAGCTCGAGCGCTTCGTCGAGGTCTACGTCTCGACGCCGAAGGCTGCCTGCATCGATCGAGACGACAAGGGCGTCTGGCGCAAAGCGCTGGCAGGAGAGATCCGGGACTTCACGGGTGTGGACGACCCCTACGAGCCCCCCCTGGAGCCCGAGTTCCGCTTCGACATCTCGAGCACGGACCCGGCCGAGGGCGCGAGCCAGCTCATCCGAGCGCTGGTGAGACTCGAACACCTGACAGGCACCACGAGCCCCGGGGTCGCGGAGGACCCGCTCCGGGACCAGCTCGAAGGCGTCGGGTTCAGCGAGTAGCGTGCCAGAGGGCCTCGGCGACGCCGTAGTCGCGGAGCGCTTCGAGGAGGACCACAGGGGTCTGGAGAACCCGCCGAAGCTGGCCCGGCTGACCATCCGACGCTGACTTGCCACGCCGCCCCAGGGTGGCTAAGCGGAGGCCGCTGAGGGCGATTAACTCAGTGGGAGAGTGCTACCTTCACACGGTAGAAGTCACTGGTTCAAATCCAGTATCGCCCACCATCAGAACCCTCTCGGCCTCGGTCGAGGGGGTTTTCTGCTCTGCCCACTGCAGGAAGCCC
>PVBE010878455.1_pt1 | contig 47743 bp, 47 predicted proteins | sample 1631181 | NCBI WGS metagenome assembly PVBE01 (sample SAMN08397723, study PRJNA350692) | Marine metagenome, whole genome shotgun sequencing project. | isolation source: water | place: Pacific Ocean | collected 2012-04
AGATAATTTTAGAGAATATCTTCGATGTAAAAGTCAAAAATTAAACAAAAAAGATTTATTAAGCAGCGAAGAAATATCTGAACTAGCAAAAAAAAGATGGATAATTCCTAGATCAAAAAGAATATCATCACAAAACTTACAAGATTATAAAAATTGGAGTGAGGGAGATATTTCTGAGTCATTTAAATGGTTTGGCTATAAAAATTTAAGTCTATTTAGATAAATTTCCAACTTTAATAGATGTGGTATTTTTAGATGATTCGAAATGTCTACAATATGAAAAGACTAACTCACTTCTTATTTCCATAAACACCCCCTAGTGTGTATATTGTTTGTACTAAATTGATGAAAAACAAAATAAGTCCACTATTAAGTCCACTTATTGAGGTGTTCGTAGGTTTACGTTGATGTTCAGTTGGAGAATATATTGGCTCCCGAGGTAGGAATCGAACCTACGACCAATCGGTTAACAGCCGATCGCTCTACCGCTGAGCTACTCGGGATAATATGACTAGAGATTATTATAAGGATCTTCTTCCAAGTTGGAAATAATATATTATAATTTATTTTTAAAAGGAATTAAAAATGCAAGAAAAAAAATCAAATAATAATTTTGAGAAGTTAAAAAATATTGCATCTGACCATTTGTTTATGCATGGTGTACAGATTAATGATTGGAAAAATGAAGGCCCCAAAATATTTGTTAATGGTGAAGGAAGCTGGGTTACTGATATAGAGGGTAATAAATATTTAGATATGATGGGAGGGCTATGGTATAAGTCTGCAGGTTATGGAAGAAAAAAAATTGCTGATGCAGTTTATAAACAAATGACAGAAATATCTTCACCTCCAGCAAACTCTACAACTGAATCTACTATTTTATTATCGGGTAAAATATCTGAAATTTATAGTGATAAAAATTGCAGAACTTTTTTTGTGTCGGGAGGTTCAGAAGCTGTTGAAACTGCGGTTAAGATGGCAAAGAAATATCAGATAAATTCTGGAAAACCAAGAGCTTATAAAGTTATTTCTAGACGTAATTCATATCATGGTTCTACTGCTATGGCAGTTAGTTTGGGTAGAACTTTTACTGCTGATCCTATGGGACCTGAAATGATAGGGAATATTCATGTGGCAAATTATAATGCTTATAGGCCACCTATACCTGGAAAACCAACTCCAGAAGATATATCAGAATGGCTTATTAATGAATTGGAACATGTGATTATTCAAAATGATCCTGATACAGTTGCTGCAATAATAGCTGAACCTGTGTCAGCAGCTAATGGAATTCATGTTCCTCCAAAAAGTTATTGGGAAGGTTTAAGGCGTATTGCAGATGAATATCAAGTTGTTTTAATTTCTGATGAAGTTATAAATGGTTTTGGAAGATTAGGTGAATGGTTTGGAGCACAGTGCTTTGGAGTTCAACCTGATATCACGACTGTTGCAAAAGGAATAACTAGTGGGTATGCACCACTAGGCGCAGTTATAGCAACGAAAAAAATTGCTGATTCATTTTTAGGTGGACAGAAAGAAATGTTTTATCATTTAATTACTTTTGGTGGGCATCCAATATCTACAGCTGCAGCTAATGCAAATATAGAGATTATTGAGGAAGAAAACTTGGTTGAAAATTCTAAGTTGATGGGTAACTATTTATTTGAAAAACTTCAAGAATTATTGAAATATTCTATTGTAGGTGATGTAAGAGGAGGTTTAGGTTTATTAGCAGCGGTAGAAATTGTTAAAGATAAAGAAAGTAAAGAAAAATTTCCCATTGAAATGCAATTGATGAAAAAAATCACTAATAATCTTTTTAGTAATGGAATTGTAAGTTTCCGGGCAGGTGACGTTATATCAATATGCCCACCTTTATCTATAAATAAGTCTGAAATTAATTTTATGGTTGAAGGAATAAATGCATCTATAAAGACATTTTCCGATTCACTATAATTTTTTGTTAAATTTTATTTTTCATTATGATATACTTTTTTAATCTTCAATCAATTGAAATTTTATAGTTTTGTTAGGTAGGAAATGGCAACAAAAAAGAAAGTTTCCAAAAATAAAAAAAATTCAAAAGAATATATAGATGATTTTGGTCCCTCTACAGTAAAAGATGAAGTCATACTTTCTGTAAAGAATTTAAAAACAAATTTTACTACAAAATGGGGTACTGTAAAAGCAGTAGATGGAGTAAGTTTTGACTTGAAAAGAGGAGAGACTTTGGGGATAGTAGGAGAATCTGGATCAGGTAAATCTGTTACATCCTTATCTATTATGAGATTAATTCCAAACCCTCCAGGAACTATTGAAGACGGAGAAATATTTATTAATGGTAGAGATATCTTGAAATTGAGTGAAAATGAAATGACTGAAGTCAGAGGTGGGGAAGTTTCCTTGATATTACAAGATCCTATGACAGCTTTGAATCCTGTATTTAATGTTTCTAGTCAAGTAGGGGAAGCTATATCAATTCATCAAGGATTAAAAGGGAATTCATTATGGGAAAAAATTGTTGAATCATTGAGATCTGTAAGGATTCCTGCTGCAGAAGTTAGAGCTAAAGACTTCCCTCATCAACTTTCAGGTGGAATGAGGCAAAGAGTGGTAGGAGCCATAGGAATTTCATCTGCTCCAACTGTTTTAATAGCTGATGAACCTACTACATCATTGGACGTAACTATTCAAGCTGCATATTTAAGGTTATTAAAGCAAATTCAAGCAGATTCTGATGTAGGAATAATCTTTATTACACATGATTTTGGAATTGTTGCAAAAATGTGTGATAGAGTCGCAGTGATGTATGCAGGTAGAATTGTAGAATCTGCGGATGTTAGGACAATTTTCAATAATCCTTTACATGAATATACTAAAGCTCTCATCTCTTCTGTGCCTAAATTAGAAGAAAAGTCAGGTAGATTAACACAAATAGAAGGACAACCTCCAATGTTATGGGATTTGCCTGAAGGAGATGCTTTTGCGCCTCGCTCGCCATTAAAATTCAAACCTGAAGATGCTCTAATCAGACCTGAATTAGTTGAAGTTTCTCCAGATCATTGGGTTCAATTATCTAGAGCATCAGTAGAAGATTTTGATAAATACGCACATTTAGTAAATTATTAGTATTTCAATAGGAAAACTCATTGGCAAAGACAATTACAAACTCTTCAATTCCTGAAGCACCAGGATGTTCTTCTGATTCTCAGGATAGTATTATTCAAGTAAGAAATTTGAGGAAATGGTTTAATGTAAGAAGTGCTTTCAGGCTTGCAGGTAAAGATGTTTTTGGAAAGACCAGTTGGCTTAAAGCTGTTGATGATGTTAGCTTTGATATTAAGTATGGGAAAACTTTTGGCTTAGTTGGTGAATCTGGATGTGGTAAAACCACTACAGGGAAATTAATATTACAGTTGGAAAAATTATCTACTGATGGTTCTGTAGAACCTGGGCAAATATTTTTTAAAGGTGAGGATTTAACGACTCTTTCTGATGTAGCAAAGCAGGAATATCGTACTTCAATTCAAGCAGTTTTCCAAGATCCCTGGGCTTCATTAAATCCTAGAATGAAAGTAAGAGATGTTGTTGGAGAACCATTGAAGATTGCCACAAAAATGACTAAGGCTCAAATAAATACTAAAGTTGGTGAATTATTAGAAGAAGTTGGACTTCATTCTTATCAAACGAATTTATTTCCTCATGAATTTTCTGGAGGACAGAGACAAAGAATTGGTATCGCAAGAGCTTTAGCATTAAATCCAGAATTGATTATTTTAGATGAACCTGTTTCTGCTCTTGATGTTTCTATTAGAGCGCAAATAATGAATTTATTAGTAGATCTTCAAAAAGAACATAATTTAGCTTATATTTTGATAGCTCATAATTTGGCTACTGTTAGATATATGTGTCATGAAATGGCTGTAATGTATTTAGGAGTAATCCAGGAAATGGGAGATACTGAAGCTATTTTTAATAATCCTTTGCATATTTACACTAATGCTTTAATGTCTGCTGCCTTGCCATCTCATCCAGATATCGAAAGAGAGGAAATTATTCTTCCAGGAGAGGTTGTTTCTCCTATAGATCCTCCTAGTGGAGATGTTTTTATGACTAGAACTCCTTTGGAAGTTGATGAAACTCATGAATACTTTACTTCAAGACCAAACTTAATTGAAAAGAATAAAAATCATTGGGTTGTTGAGACTCCTTGGAGTTTAGCTACTGAAGAAAATAAAGTTCAGATGGCTGCTTCTCAACAAGATTAATAGTCAAGATTTTTTATCAATTTTTTACAATTTTCTATTGGATCTGATGCTCCTACTACACCTTCTGATTTTTCACTAGGGCATAAAATTATTAGGTTTCCCCAAATAAGATAATCTAAATATTTTGGATAGTTTTTGCTTGAACCGAATGGTCCAACAAATCTTCTATCTTTTATTCCTTCTTTCCATGTGGCATCAGATTTTTTTATTATTGCATCTTGACCACTCGCTTCTTCAGCAAAACTAATCCCTTCAGATCTTGCTTTTTTGTTTGAAGGATAAATTCTTATTTCATATTCTCTTCTTTCATATTGTTTTAATCCCCAAAATCCATAAAAAGCACTTGTTGCTCCAGGTAATTCTGAAACGTCATATTTTTTTGATATCTTAAAACCAATTTTTTCGAAATCTTTTATAGAATAATTTAACGAGTTATATTTGGGATCATAAATGTCTATATCTAAAATAGTGTTTATGGAATTCGCTTGATTAAAACAAGAAATAAATAAAACAAAAATTAGAGATAAAATCAGTAATGTTGATTTCATAGTAAATAGTCTATATCAATTATTTGAAAAATATTATTCATAGCTTCATTAAATATTAACTTTATAATGTATATGAAAGATTGTTTTTATGAATATGATTGATAATCAATTTGGAAAAAGTTTATGACATTAAAAGAATATAATTTAGAAAAATTACGAAATAAAGTTGTGATTGTTACTGGATCTAATTGTGGAATAGGATTTGAGGCAGCAAAAATATTTGCAAATCATGGAGCGAAAGTAGTACTAGCTTGTAGAGATGATGAAAGAGGAAAGAATGCAGAAAAAATGATTGGGAATGGATCTAAGTATATTAATCTTGATCTTAGAAATTTTAAGAATATAGATAAGTTTTCTAAAACCATAAAATCCCAATTTGGTTCTATAGATATTCTGTTGAATAATGCCGGAGTGATGTTTCCTCCATTTACAAAAACTGAAGAAGGACTTGAGCTTACATTTGCAGTAAATTATATTGGATATTTTTATCTCAGCTTGAAGCTATTAAATTTAATAAAAAATGTTAAAGATTCTCGGATAGTAAATGTTTCAAGTATTGCTCATTATTCAGCTAAGGAAATTGATTTTGAAAACCTTAACTCAGAACAAAATTATGATAAAGCATCGACATATAATTTGGTAAATCTATTGCGAGTAATGTTTACTATGGAACTTGAGAAGAAACTTAGAGAAAAAGATATGGAAACAATTGCGGTTGCTTGTCATCCTGGAGTTGCTAAGACTAATTTAACTAGATATTTACCAGGGTTTCTAAAGAAAGGTTTTTTACTAAACATTGTATTTTCGACATTTTTTATGTCTGCTTATGAAGGAGCATTACCATTGGTAATAGCTGCTGCTGGTACTAATGTCAAAGGCGGAGATTTTGTAGGTATTGATAGTAAAAGGCAAATGAAGGGTGACCCAAAAATTACTCAGCCTAACGATCTTGTTTTTGATGATAATCTGAGAATTAAACTTTGGCAGAAGACACAGGAAATTACTGGTTTATATTTTTAATGGTTCCCCAGCTTGGATTCGAACCAAGGTTCTAGGATTCAAAGTCCTATGTCCTACCGCTAGACGACCGGGGATAATGTTTTTATAAGTCTAAATATTGTATATATACTTAAAATCCTAGGCAATGATAATCTAACGATTAGTGTAGAACAATTATTTCAAATCAAAATCATGAAAGAAGAAAAGTGGAAACGAAGAGAAAGAAAAGAAAGAAAACAAAAAGACTTTGTTCCAGATAATCGAAAATCTATATCTTTAATTTCCAGATTAGCTTTATTACCAGGTAAATTAAAAAAAATAAGACGAAAGAATCTAAGGTGAAAAATGTCCTATAAATTTGAAACTGGAAAAATCTATAGAATGCCAACTCATTTTGGACCTGCTCTTGGTCCACGCCAAGGTCCAAACGGTAGAAAATTTGAATGTAAAGATTTTCCTAAGTCTACTTCATACTCTGTAAGTTTCTTGACGAATCCTCAACAGCTTGAAAAATTATTACCCCCAGGATTTTTCTTGGACAAAGAACCATTGATTACTGTGACTGCTAGTTACATTAAAGAAATAGAATGGTTAGCAGGTCGAGGTTACAATACATTAGGAGTCAGTTTTCCAGCAATTTTTCAAGGCGGAAAAGACTATGCATCTGGAAATTTTCTTACTGTCTTATGGGAAAACTTGACTGATCCTATTCTTACAGGAAGAGAAGAATTAGGCTTTTCAAAGATATTTTGTGATCTTCCAGAACCTAAAATCCATAATGGTGAAATTAATTGTGAGGCTAGTTGGATGGGATTTAAATTTATGGATTTAATAGTAAAAGATATGGTTAAGATTGAATCTAGTGAATTTTCAGAACCTGATAATTTGAGTGATGATAAATCATTAACAGGAATTCTTCATTACAAATATATTCCCGAAACCGGAGGTTTTCCTGGCTCTTGGGGAGAAAAAGATATCGCTTATGCTGTTCTGACTCCTTCCTCAAACAGCAATCAAGTTATTCAAAAGATATGGAAAGGTGAAGGAGAAGTTAATTTTCACAGAGCTAGATGGGAAGATCTTCCCACTCAATACACGATAGTAAATACTTTCAATCAATTGGAGATTATTGAAATTACAGGTTCAACTATTACGAAGACAGTGGGCGCCAAGGATATTAGCGATCAAAGAATTCTTTTATAGGAGTGTTTTTATCTTGATGGATGATTTAAAAGGTAAGGTAGCGATAGTTACAGGTGCAGGTGGAAGAAGAGGAATAGGAAAAGCAATTGCTACTCGTCTTGCTCAGGAAGGCGTAAAGGTAGTAGTGAGTGATGTTGTAGAAATTCCTTATTTGGATGGAGATTGGAAAGGTGTAAATTCGGTAGTTGAAGAGATAAAAATTTCTGGAGGTGAAGCTATTAGCAAAGTAGCAGATGTTAGAGATTCTGGAAGTGTTGAAAGTTTAATAGACTTTACTATTGAAAGTTTTGGTAATATAGACATTTTGGTAAATAATGCTGGTGCAATTGCAGGGAAAGATCGAGTTCCAGTTGTAGATCTTAAGGAAGAGGATTGGGATTTAATCCAAACAGTTAATTTAAAAGGGGTTTTCTTATGTTCTAGAGCTGTAGCAAGGAGGCTAATTTTTCAAGGAAATGGGGGAAGAATAATTAATATCTCTTCAGTTGCAGGTAAAAGGGGAGTGGAAAAATTTAGTGCCTATTGTTCGGCAAAAGCCGGAGTTATTAGTTTTACAGAATCACTAGCTTTAGAACTTGCTCATCATAAAATTAATGTAAATGCTGTTTGTCCAGGGTGGATAGATACTGAAAGAGTAGATCATTTCTCTTCTACTTGTATAAAAGGTAATTATTCAAATTTAGAGAAAAGACAAATACATATCTCAAACGTTCAAAATTCTGTTCCTTTAGGAAGAATTGGTCGAGTTGAGGAAGTTGCTGGGGTTGTATCATATTTGGCTTCTAAGGATGCAGATTACATCACAGGATCCTCTATAAACGTGTCTGGAGGAAGATCTGGTTAAAAATCTATGGTAAAGGAAAACCCTCAATATAATATGTCGCCTCTGTGGACTCCAGATGAAAAAAGAATTTCTAACTCATTGATGACTAAATTTATGAGTTTGCTAAAAAAAACTTCTGGTAACAATTTCTCTGATTATTTTTCTCTTTGGAAGTGGTCTGTGGATTTCCCTGAAGACTTTTGGAGATTATTTTGGGATTTTTCTGGGATTATCGGAGATTTAAATGGTTCAGAAGTTTTAAAAAATCAAGATAATTCAACTAATTCTAATTTTTTTCCTGATAGCAGAGTTAGTTTTGTTCAAAATGTTCTAAGGGAAAGAGATAGGGATGAAGCTATAATTTTTTGGGCTGAAAATAAATTTAGAAGAGAACTTGGTTTGAAAGAAGTTATTAGTCAAGTTAATAGTATTTCTAATTATTTGTCTTCTCAAGGTGTTAAAGAAGGTGATAGAGTTGTAGGATATTTCCCTAATATACCTGAAGCTGTAATCGCAGCGTTAGCAACAGCAAAATTAGGAGCAATATGGTCTAGCTGTTCTGTGGATTTTGGAATTCAAGGGGTCGTTGATCGTTTTCGTCAGGTATCTCCCAAAATCTTGTTTACCTGTGATGCATATTTAAATGATGGAAATTTTCATAGTTTAAATGAGAAAGTTAATGAAGTGATTTCTTTTATTCCGTCAATTAACAAAGTAATTGTTTCTACTTACAACCCTGGAAATCCTATGGAAATTGAAAAATTCAACGAGGCTGTTTATTGGGATGATTTATTAGTAAAAGATTTTAATGAAAAATTTGAAAAAACTGAATGGCCTAAATTTAATTTCAATCATCCTCTCTACATTCTGTTTTCAAGTGGAACTATTGGTCTTCCCAAATCTATAGTTCATGGTGCTGGAGGTTCTTTAATCGAACATTTGAAGGAGCATCAGTTACACTGTGATATTCATCCAGGAGATAAAGTTATTTTTAATACTTCAACAGGTTGGATGATGTGGAATTGGTTAATTACTTGCTTGGCTTCAAAAGCATCAATTGTTCTTTTGGATGGCTCTTTATTTAATCCTAAACCAAGATATATATTTGATCTAATTGATTCAGAGAAGATAACTTTCTGGGGAACAAGTGCAAAATATATTGAAGTTATAGAGAAACTTAAATTGGAGCCTAAGAAAACTCATTCTTTAAAATCTTTAAAAACAATAGCATCTACAGGTTCTCCTCTTTCAGATGAAAGTTTTAATTATATTTACAATTTGGTTAAGGAAGATGTTCATCTTACCTCTATTAGTGGAGGCACAGATATTATAGGTTGCTTCGTACAAGGTAATCCTAATTTACCTGTATGGCCTGGAGAGATCCAAGTCAAAGGATTAGGGATGGATGTAGATATATTCAATGAATCAGGTGATTCTGTAAAAAAAGAGAAAGGAGAAATGGTTTGCAAGAATAATTTTCCAAGTAAGCCAGTAAAATTTTGGAATGATGAAAACAATGAAGTTTATCATTCAACCTATTATTCAAAATATAAAAATGTGTGGCATCATGGGGATTTTGCAGAAGAAACTGGAAAATCTGGAATAAGGATTTTTGGTCGTTCAGATACTACTTTGAATCCCAGAGGTATTCGCATAGGTACAAGTGAAATTTATAGACAAGTTCAGAAATTTGATCAAGTTATTGATAGTATAGTTGTTGCTCAAGAGTTGAATAATGATGTTCGGGTAATTTTATTCGTGAAATTAATAGATGGATTATCTTTGGAATCTGATTTAAAGAAAGAATTGAAGAATCAGATCAAAATAAGCACATCTGCATATCATGTTCCTAAATTAATTATTCAGGCTCCTGATATTCCTAGAACTAAAAGTGGGAAGTTAAGTGAGATTTCTGTTAAAAATGCGATTAATGGAAAAGAAATTACTAATATTCAGTCTTTGACAAATCCGAATTCTCTGAAATTTTTCTCTTCAATAAAACTATAATTTGTTAAAATTTAAGGTTTAATTATCAAATGAAACATCAGGGAAAGGTGTAGAACTCCAGTCTTCTCTAGAAATACCTTCTTTATCCCACACTACTTCTCCACTTTTAATAGTCATATAAGGATTAATCCTTTTATTTGTTTTGTATGTTCTATTTCCTGAAGAACCATTGTCAGTTAAACCAAAGTCCCCTTCTGTTATTTTTAAAATAGCTACATCTGCTTGAGATCCTTCACGTAGATTACCAAGTTCTGGATGTCCTAGTTGTAAAGCAGGATCTATAGTTGATTTTTTTATAGTATCTTCTAGAGACATTCCAAGTGCTAACATTTTTGTCATACATTCTGGCATATTTGCATGACATTTAAGCAAACTTGATCTATGGTGATCAGTACTTATTGTATCTGGTTGGAAACCTTGAGACATTGCAGGTTCAGCCATTTTGAATGAAAAGCTGCCCGCACCATGGCCAAGATCAAATTTTATTCCTTTCTCTCTTGCTTTAATGTATGAATCTCTTACTTTTCCGTCTTTATTCAATATTGGCTTACCATATCCATAAACATGAGTAAGAACATCTCCTTTTTTCATATAATCAGTTAGCATTTGGTCTATCGTTCTATTATGAATGGGGTTTTGATCAATCATCATAAAAGTTTTAGACAAATCGGCAGCTTTCCGTCCTCTAGATACAGCTTCCCAACTTGTGGCCATAAAATGAGCCACTTTCACTCCTACACACACATCTCTTCTTTCCAGAATTTTTTCAGCTGTTTTTTCAGGATCCATATCTGATACATTTTGCTCATGATCTTCTATCATTCCTCCACCTACAATGTTTAACAATGCAAACACTCTAGTAATACTGGTATTAATTACTGTATCTTTGAATTCATCAAATGTTTTCCATCCTGATCCTCCTGCATCTAACATTGTGGTAGTACAGAATGGAAGACATAATTCATCTGGGTAGACTGATGCTTGATAACCAAAACAATGTGCATGTAAATCTATTAAACCAGGTGTGATAAGTAAACCTGACACATCGATAACTTTATTCGATCTATCAGCTGATATGTCTTTTTCTACTAAACCTATTATTCCTCCAGAAATAGCTAAATCCATTGAAGAATTTATCCCACTTGAAGGATCTATCATGTGTCCACCTTTTAATATTAGATCAAATTTAGTCTTCATGCTCCTCCTATTTTATTCCGTTAACTAATTCATCACATACTTCTATTTGTACTTGGCAAAGCATTATGACGTTTCCAGTAACTGCATAAGCTCCATAACTTGATTTCGCAAAAGTTCCTGCGCCTTTTACAGCTCCACCTGCTTCAGAGGGGATGGATATAGTTTTCTCTGCTACAGGAACTCCAAACTCTAGTGCATCTTGATGGTTTTTATAGAATCTTAATTCAATATCTTTTGGTCCCATTGTGCTTTTATAAAAACCTATGTGAGCTTCTATAGCTTCAGGTGTAATTCTTTCTCCAGTTTTCTTATCAACTGCATCTGCTTTAAGAGATTTTGGTTTTTTTAATCCTGCAGCTTCAAAATCTGCTATAGTGTAAGTTTTTTCAGGATAGCAAATCTTGGATGTAATTATTTCATCATCATTTTTTGAAGATTCTTCACATGGTCCTGAAGCTTCTGAATTTGAAGAACAAGCAAGAAAGAATAAAGTAGATAAAATTATCAATAATGGTAAAAATTTATTTTTAAATGGCATTTCTGTACCCCCGTTAATAATTTATCATTCTCAATTGAATTTTTCTATCTTACTCTCCTAGAATTCTTTTTTCAGATTCTTGATTTTCAAAGAATCCAAAGTCTGGATCATATTCTTCAATGGGTTCATATTCTTTAGATTTGATTATTTTTTCTGGTTTTTGAATTGAGTGAAATTTTGGTGGTGGAGAAAGTTCATTTGATTTTTTAGGCTTAATATTTTTATTGGATAATTCTGTAGACAAATTGTGGTAAGCTCTATAAGATTTTGCTCTTGTTTGACAATTAGAACTACAATAATTACGGTTAGACCTTGTAGTAAAGTATAGTTTTTTACATAACAAGTAAGAGCAATCTTTTATATATTTTTTTGAGATTATTATATTTGCTATTTGAAACCAAATAGCTGCTTTTAAAGATTTTGGATTGACAGTTAAATTATAAGATTTACTAGAATTTCGTGTTTCAATTTGATGAATACAGGGCTCATTTTCCAGATTTTCTTGGATTTTATTTATCATCCATTTGTTTAGTGCATCTTCTTTTTCATTTTTTTGCTCATATAAGCCAGTTATTCTATTGAGAAGTAAAGAAATATTAGGTGATTTATCTTTGTTGTTTAATTTAATTATTGAGATTATATTTGATGTAGTTTTAGCTTCTTCTATGAAAGAATTCATGGATATCTCTTGATTGATGCTGAAATCATTAATATAAGAGAACTTATTTAAAAATTGTTGTGTTTTTTCTTTTAAAATTTCAATTTCTTTAGGTTCTTCCCAGTACAGAGACCCTATTTCTGAAAATCTTAAAAATACATTAGGTGTTTCTGACAAAGGTTTATAAATTCTTCTATTGTTGGTATTTAATATTTTTAGAGTTCCATTCAAGTGACTTTTAGATAAAGATAAATTTACATCCCATTCATCCCCTCTGAAAATTTTATAATCATTCATATTTCTTTAAAAAGATTTTTTTTAATCATACAATTATTATTACTATATTTATATAAAAAAATAGTTAGAAAATCTTGATAATCAGATTTTGTAGTAATAATTTGTGATTATTACCTATAAAATATCTAATGGTTCAAAAATTTCTTATAGAGTTATAAAATACTTCTTTATCAAATTAAAAAATTTTAAATGTCTGAATTAAATCAAATACCTAGAAGAATTATTTTAGGACCTGGGCCAAGTTCTGCCCATCCTAGAGTTCTTAAGGCTTTGTCATCTCCAGTAATGGGTTATTTAGATCCTGATTATTTTTCTATTATTGAGGAAGTAGAAGACCTTTTAAAAAAGACTTTTAAAACTTCTCAAAGAGCTTTTTCGGTGGCAGGATCTGGATCTGCAGGAATGGAAGCTGGATTTTCTAGTTTAGTAGAACAGGGTGACAAAATTTTAATATGTGAGAATGGGCATTTTTGTGAACGAATGATTTTAATGGCTGAAAGACTTAAATTAAATGTTGTTACTTTGAAAGTAAAATGGGGAACAGCAGTCGAACCTGATCAATTAAGAAAAATTTTAAAAGAGCATAGCGATGTAAAATTAGTTGCAGCTATTCATGCTGAAACATCTACAGGAGTTATGAATCCTATTAAAGAATTGTCTGCAGTAGCTCATGAAAACAATGCTCTTTTTATGGCTGATTGTGTCACATCTCTAGGAGGTTCTGAACTTAGATTTGATGATTGGGACATAGATTATGCATATAGTGGAAGTCAAAAATGTTTAGCTGCACCTCCGGGCTTGAGTCCTGTTGCTGTAAGTTATAGAGCTCTTTCTACAATTGAGAAGAGGGAAACTTTACCAAGTTCGTGGTATTTAGATCTTTCTTTAATTGCAGATTATTGGTCAAGTAACCATAGAGCTCATCATACTGCTCCAGTAAATATGATTTATGGGTTAAGAGAATCTTTGAAATTAGTCTTTGAAGAAGGATTAGAAATAAGATGGCAGAGACACAATAAATTTTCTAAGGCTTTAAAGTCTGGATTAAAAACTATGGGATTAAAATTACCAATAAATCCGAAAATTGCTTTGGATCAATTAACTGTGATAGAAATTCCTGATGGAATTAATGATGAACAATTTAGAAGCAACCTTCTAAGAAGATATTTGATTGAAATTGGAAAAGGTTTGGGTCAATTCCAGGGAAAAATTTGGAGAGTAGGATTAATGGGAGAATCTTGTGTTTCTGCGAACGTTTTTGCTTTACTTCAAGCATTTGAACAATTACTTTCTGAATCCGGATTCGAACTGAAGAATGGTGAATCTCTTGGAGAAGCAGCAAGAGTTTTGTCTGAAACACCTCCTTTACCTTACTAGAAGTGATGCATTTATCTATTTTAATTCCATCATTTGAAAAAGGTGGTATAGAAAGATCGATTCTAAGAATCTCTAAAGAGATGTGTAATTTAGGATGGAAGATTGACTTACTGGTCGTTGATATTAATCCAGATATGAAGAATTTAATTGAAGGGCCAGAGATAATTTATTTATCTAAAAGGAACTTTTTTAGATTGTTTCGATTTCTCTTCCCTAGATCAATCTATTTTAATATTGCATCTTTTTGGGGACTAATTAGATATTTAAAAAAAGAACAACCAAATTCCTTGATGACTGCTAGAAATGCACCATTAGGAGTACTTGTAAAATTTTTTCTGAAAATAAGAACCCAGATAATTATAAGGGAACCTTTGCATATATCTTCTATGTTGAAAAATAAGTCTATGTTGATTAGAAGTTTTAATTTTATGATTAAAAAGTTTGTTTACAAGTATTCAGATAAAGTAATTGCAATTTCAGATGGTGTAGCTCAAGATTTGATAAAAAATTTTAACTTGTCACCTAATAAAGTAAGAGTTATTTATAATCCTTCAGCAGATCCCGAGATAAAAAACCTTTCAAATGAAAATGTTACTCATCCTTGGTTTCAGATAGATATTCCTGTAATTATTGGAATAGGTCGTTTAACTCACCAAAAAGATTTTTCTACTTTGATCAAAGCATTTTCAATTCTTAGAAAAGAGAAAGATTGTAAGTTGATAATTATTGGAGAGGGATCGGAAAGAAGTAAAATAGAAAGTTTGATTTCTAAAGAAAACCTTAAAGATGATATAGAATTAATGGGTTTCCAAGTAAATCCATGGAAATACTTATCGAAATCAAATCTATTTGTTTTATCTTCATTATGGGAAGGTTTTGGAAATGTGATAGTTGAATCAATGTATTTAGGAACTCCTGTTATTTCAACAGATTGTCCTAGTGGTCCAAGAGAAATTCTGAAGAATGGAGATTTAGGAAATTTGGTTCCTCCTGCAGATCCTGAATTATTGTCTACTGAAATTCTCAATTTCTTGAATTTTCCTAGTGAAAATTTAGAGAAAGCTTTTAAAGCAGAAAATTCGAGTTTGGAATATTTGCCTTCTCGAATTGCACAAAATTATTCAAAAGAATTATCATAATTTTTGTTATTTATCATCATTAATCACATAGTTTATTTCGTCGAAAATACTTACACCGTGTTGATTAGTAACAATAAATTTTACTGGAAAAATTCCAGCTTTTGTGTATGTATGTTTTGCCGTAATAGATCCATCATCTTTAACAGTAATATTTTTCATTGAAGTTCCGTCTCCCCATAAAATATCGACAGTTAAACCATCATCTGTTCTTGATGAAAATGCTGTTGCATCATTTATAGTTATTTGAGTTCCTGACTGAGAGACAATGGTTGAACCTGTATAAAGAGTGATTATTGAGGGAATTAATGTGGGTGTAGGTGTTAAAGTTGGTTCAGGAGTTAATGTAGGTGTAGGAGTATAGGTACTTGTTGGCAAAGGTGTTAGCGTGGGTGTCAGAGAAAGAATTGAATTTAATACAGAAACTGCTGTCGCTTTCACATCAGGTATTTGTTGTTGAGGTGGACTATTTTCAATCAACTGAGGTGTTGGAAGTTTAGCTATTACAGTCTCTACAATTTTATTTATGTCTACTGTAGCTACAACTATTTTTGTAGTTTCTATGATGTTTTGATTATTTTGTTGTTGAGGTATGGTTTTTTGAGGAATAGGTACCTTTGTTGGTTCAATATTAGTTTCATTTTCAGAAGAACATCCTGCAAAAAATATAATTAGACTACAAAAAAGAATCAATCTTAAATTCCTTTCAGTATTTTTAATTTTATTCTGGAATTTTAAAGACATAATTATATATTTATATTTTAGTTTTGATAATGTCTAAAACTAAAAATCCAAAAAATGTTTAACTAATCAATATTGATCATTGAGTTGTTGGTAAAGGACATGATGCAATAGATGATTCTAATTCAGTTAATCTATCACTTGTAGTCAGAGATGATACATCATCAAGAGTAGGATATTTTTCTGCAAAGTTTTCAATACCACAACTACAGTATTTTTTCGCTTCACTTTCTCCCATTAGTGTAGCTGATTCTTGAACACAAGTATTGGATGCTAGCATTAATGGAGTTAGAGGATTATCAGGAGTTAAAACACCCATTAATTCCATTTGGTTCATTTTCATTAGATCATTAATAGATTCAAGCGTACTTTTAGGTTTGGTAGTCTCTTCAGGTTCATCGTTTGTTGAATTTTCTGTATTTGTTTCTTCAGGTTTTTCTTTTGGTGTAGCATCAGATTGTCCTGGAGAGAAATACTGGAAACAACCAGCAGCTAAACCTTGTATTTTTTGTTCTAGAGAACCATCCGCTATCATGCTTGATATTTCTTCATCAGAGTAGTTGTTAACTAATTGTTCTAAAGAACATTCACAGAATTTGGTTCCTGCTTGAGGAATACATTGTTCTACTATTGGTAATAATGCAGGTCCGTTTGGAGAATCACCTAATATGTTATTTATTATTTCTTCAGGTGTTTTTTCTTCCACTTCTTCTCCAGATTCGGTATCAGCAGAATCTGGTAATTGAATATACTGCATACAAGGAGTTAAAATTCCTATAAATTCAGGGGGTAAGATTTTCATTAGGTCACCACCTATTTCTCCACTATTAGGATCTAATGCAGTAAGCCCAAGTTTCATGAAATCTTCTAGAAGTATATTCTGCTCTATTTGAGAAATTCCACATTCACAAAATTCATTACTTTGAAGCTCTGAACAGAAATCAGTAAATAATTGTCTTACTAGATCTGGATATGGTTGTGGTCCCGTAGGCGTAGGTGTAGGAGGGATTGGAGTAGGGCTAGGAATTGGAGTAGGAGTTGGTAGGATTTTTTCCAACATTCCGCAACTAACTGTCATTAATGTAAATACTAGAGAAAAAATTAATAATATATTTAATCCTTTCAATTTAATCCCCCTGATATTGAAATATTGATTAGTTGATTCGACTCTACTACATTTAACTTAAAGAAGTAAATGGAACCAGAAAATTTATTCATAGAAATTTAATAATTTTCAATGTGAAATTATTGGGAGAATTATAATATCTAAAGTATGAAAATATCTATTATAGGCGGAGCAGGTTATATAGGTTTAATAACTGGATTGGGTTTAGCACAACTAGGCCATAAGGTTACGAATATTGATATAGCTGAAGAAAAAATAAAAACATTACTGAATGGTAAATCTCCAATTTATGAAGAACATATTGAATCAGTATTAGAAAACTGTTTAAGTTCTGGGAACATTAATTTTACTACTGATCCTTCAGATTCTATATCTGACTCTGACATAATAATCATTGCCGTAGGTACGCCATCAAATAAAGGTGGAGATATTGACTTGACTCAAATCAAATCAGCTATTGAGCAGATTAAATCTAATTTTAAAACTTATAAAGTAGTTGTTATGAAAAGTACAGTACCTCTAGATGCTGTTGAATTAATGAGACAAGAATTTTCAAAACAGCATCAAGAAGGAAAAGATTTCGATATAGTTTCAAATCCTGAATTTTTAAGGGAAGGGAAAGCCGTCTTTGATTTTTTTAATCCTGAGAGAATAGTTATTGGAACAAATTCAGAAAAAGCATTTAAATTGATTGAAGAAATGTATCGTGATCTTATTGATAGAAAAAAAGGATTAGATGAGATAAGTCAGGAGAATAAAAAAATTCCTGTACTTAAAACTAGCTTAGCATCTGCACAAATGATCAAGTATGGATCCAATGCTTTTTTAGCTACTAGAATTTCTTTTATTAATGAATTGGCAGAGTTATGTGAATATGTTGGTGCAGATATTAATGAAGTTTCTAAAGGTATGGGGTTAGATTCTAGAATTGGAGAATCTTATTTGCAACCTGGTCCCGGTTTTGGAGGACCTTGTTTGGAAAAAGATTTGAATGCATTAAATGCTTTAGCAAAAAATAGAGGTTTATTTTTGAAAATTTTCAAAGAAGTTCTTGAAAGAAACAATGTTCAAATAGATGAAATAATCAGGAAAATTAAAAAAAGTGTGAGTATAAATGAATCATTGATAACAATTTGGGGTTTATCTTTTAAAGCGGGGACTGATGATATTAGAAATTCATCTTCTGTAAGACTGATAGAGAATCTTTCTACACTGAATGCTAAGATTAAAGTTTTTGATCCTGTCGCAACTTTTAATTCTCCTATATCTAAAGATTTGGAAATTTTTGAAGATCCATATTTATCTGTTGAAGATTCAGATATATTAGTAATTATGACTGAGTGGCCAGATTTCTTGGAATATGATTATTCTAGAATATTTCAATCTATGAGAGGAAAAAATATTGTGGATGCAAGGAACATTTTAAATTCTTCTTTTATAAAAGCTCTTGGTTTTTCTTACTCTGGAATAGGTGTAATTTAGTTTTTAATTTCTTTTAACAAACATGAAGGTTCTTCCATAGGATAAGTTTTTTCAATTGATTGTATTCTTTGTTTAGTGATTTCTAAAGATTTTTCACTGTTGTCTACCCCAATCCATTTTCTGCCCAGAGATTGTGCTGCATGTAAGGTAGTTCCAGAACCACAGAAAAAATCTCCTACTATATCTCCTGGGTCTGTTGAAGCAGAAATGATTCTTTTTAGAAGTTTCAAGGGTTTTTGAGTTGGGTATCCTGTGGATTCTTTCATTATAGGCGAATTAGCATTCATAGATGTGCAGTCATCCCAAACTGATCCGATTATTTTCCCTTCATCCGCATAGTACTTATATTCTTTTCCATTAATTTCTCTGATTCTATAATTTCTGCCTTCGTTATCTTTCTTTGTAAAATGAGTTTTCAAACTAGTCTTTGAAAATGGTTTTCTTAAAAGAGGGGATTCAAAATTTATACCTAAGTTTTTCCCTTTGGAATAACATAAAATATCATTATGTTGATTGCTCCAGTTTTTTCTGCCTTTAGCTCCGTTATTTAAGACCCAAATAATATATCCTATTAGATTTTCAGTTCCAAAAATTTCATCAAGGATTAATTTGATTGCGCTACTAGTTCTATAGTCTACATGTACATATATATAGCCTCCATCTCTTAAGATTTTATTGATTAAGAAAAGTTGTGTGTACAATGTAGAAAGGTAATTTTCAATTGAATTGTTCCATTTATCTTCGTAGGCTATTTCTCCATCTTTAGTGATTTGTTTGTTTTTAGAAATTGATTTGTTTATTAATCTGTTTTGGCCTGTGAAAAATGGAGGATCTATGTAAGCAAGTTTTAGACCTCCAAATTTTTCTATAATTGATTTGTATGGATGCTCTAAAAGAGAAGATATTACATTTATGTTGTTGCCTTTCACAAGAAGATTAGTCCATTTATTAGACTTTAATTGTTCTGAATCTCCCACATTTTTTGAAGATAAGAATTCTACAAGTTTTAGTTTTGAAGGTTTAAAGATTATTTCTTGAGGTTTTCCATTCCATTCAAGTTTGAGACTATTTTTAACTTCTTTTATTTGAGTCATATTGTAATTATATATATCTTTAGTTTTATATAATATGGTTAAATATTATGTAACCTAGTATTCTGAAACAGGAGAATATGGATTTTTTAAGAGTTGAAAATATAATGAGTTTTCCTGTATTGACTATAGAGGAATCGAATACTGTAGGTGAAGCTGCATCAAAAATGATAGATAATAAAATAGGATGCCTTCCAGTTGTTTCTTCAGGATCTCTTGTTGGAATGGTATCAGAGCGTCTTTTTATGCCAAAAACTATGAGTATTCCATTTATGCGAGGAGACACTTTAGAGCTTTTAGGTCATGTTTTAGGTACTACTGAGAGACTTGCTGAAATTGCAGATTCTATAAAAGATATTTTTGTTTCAGAAGTTATGAGAACAAATATTCCTGAAATTGCTCCAAAAACAAAAGTTTCTGAAGCTGCAAAATTAATGCTTGATCACGGACTTGATCATTTACCAGTTTTAAAGAATCAAGAGATAGTTGGTGTAATTTCAAGGCATGATTTGTTAAAAGTTTTTTCTAATATTTAATTAGATTAGAAAAATGCTTTAATTCTTGCTTTTAATTTTAATTATTATATGAAGAATAGTTTTAAAAAATGGATCACTTTTTCTGTGATTGCATTGGGTCTTTTTAGTACTGTAATGGAAGGCAGTATGATAGGAATTGCTTTGCCTTCAATAGCTTCAGATCTTTTTTTAAGCCTTCCAATGGTTGCTTGGTTACCCTTAATAAGTACTATTACGATAGTAGCTTGTCTTCTTCCAGTAGGAAATATTTCAGATAGGTTGGGTAGGAAAAATATTTATCTTATTGGAGCTTTAATAATGGGAATTGGCTCATTGTGGAGCGCTTTGTCTTTGGATTTTTCCTCATTGATTGGAGGAAGAATTATTGTAGGTATAGGTTCAGCAATGAGGATGGCAACTGGAATGGCTATGATTGTTTTGATTTTCCCTCCTAATGAAAGAGGAAAAGGACTTGGTGCGAATGCTACCACTGTGGGTCTTGCTGCTATAACAGGACCTATATTAGGAGGCATTTTAGTACAGTATGGAGGTTGGCAATCTATTTTTTGGATTCAGGTTTTTGCTTCTATTTTAGTAATTATTTTAGGTATTCTGATGATTCCTTCCGAAATAGTAGAAAAAGGAAGAAAAGTAAAATCAGGAAAATTTGATTTCATTGGATCTTTTGCTTCTGCTTTAGGATTTTCATTATTGATCTTGATATTGAATCAAAACTTAGGGACAGGTTTTTTCTCTACGGTGAACACTTTAATGATATTTTTAATTTTTCTTTCTTTTGGTTTCTTTGTGATTTGGGAGTTAAGATTTAGAGATCCTATTTTTGATTTGAGACTTTTTAAAAATTTACAGTTTTCTAATATTATTCTTACTAGGCTGTTGGCTTTTTCAGTAGGTGGATCTTTATTTTTCCTAATGCCATTCTATTTTCAGTTGGTAAAGAATTATGAACCAGCGAATATAGGATTAGTTTTATTTCCTGGTGCTCTAGGAATGGCTTTAGTGTCCAGCTTAAGTGGAAGAATGTCTGATAAGTTTGGAATAAAAAAGTTCGTTGTTATAGGAATTGCTATAAATGTAGTTTGTTTATTTTTGATATCTAATTTTGATCAAAACACTAATATTTTCTTTTTCATGCCTATATTGCTAATTAATGGTTGTGGAATGGGTTTATGGGCAACTCCTAATAATACTGCTGCAATGAATTCTGTTAAACAGACATCATTTAGTTCAGTATCAGCAATGTTGAATTTAATTAGGACAGTTGGAATGGGTTCTTCTTTAGCATTATCATCAGCAATTGTAGCTTCAACTATGATTGCTAATGGTGTAGAACCAGATTTTTCTAGAGGAATGTTTTCTTCTGATCAAATGACTGTTTTTCTTAAAGGGTTCCGTTATTCTTTCATTACATTCTCAATTATTGGATTGATTCCATTAATATTAAGTCTAGTAAGCAGAGAAACAATTAGGAAATCTTGATTAAAGACTTCAAAGTTTTCTTATCATGATTATAATAGAAATATTAATTATTTTAATTATCTGAATTCTGAGGAGAAAATAATGAAAATGTATTTGGGAGGCCAATGGGTTTCCAGAGATTCTGTGCAAGAAGTTTTTAATCCTTTCGATGGTTCTGTTCTGGACACTGTTCCTAAGGGAAGTACTAATGATGTTGAAGATGGAGTTAAGAGTGCTGAAAGAGGTTTCATAGAGATGAAAAAACTTACAGCTTTTGATAGATATACTTTGTTGATGAAGGCAGTAGGTTTGATTGAGGAGAGAAAAGAAGATCTTGCAAAAACAATAACTTTGGAAGAAGGAAAAGTTATTTCAGAAGGAAGGTTAGAAGTAGAGAGGTGTATTCAGACTATTACGACATCTGCAGAAGAAGCTAAAAGACTTAATGCTGAAGTAATCCCTTTAGATGCTGCTCCTGGAAATGCTACTAAATTTGGTTTTACATTAAGAGTTCCAGTTGGAATTGTGGCTGCAATAACACCTTTTAATTTTCCATTGAATTTGGTCGCTCATAAAATTGGCCCAGCATTAGCGGCTGGAAATTCAGTAATTATCAAACCCGCCTCAGATACTCCACTTTCAGCTCTAAAATTAACTGAAGTCATGGTTGATGCTGGATTCCCTCCTGAATCATTACAATGTATTACAGGATCAGGTGGAACTATTGGTGATGCAATAGTTTCTCATCCTGGAATCAGGAAAGTGACTTTTACAGGTAGTCAAGAAGTTGGAGAACATATCTGTAGAACTGCAGGATTGAAAAAAGTGACAATGGAATTGGGTTCAAATAGTCCATTGATTGTTCTTCCTGACGCTGATCTTCAAAAGGTAGCTGAAGCTACTACTCAGAGTGGTTTTTCTAATGCTGGACAAGTTTGTATTTCTACTCAAAGAGTAATTGTAGATCAGTCTGTCTACTCAGATTATCTTGATGTTCTAGTACCAGTAGTAGAATCACTCAAAATAGGAAATCCTATTGAAGATCCAGTTAAAATAGGCCCTATGGTTAGAGAGTCTGATGCAGAAAGAGTTTCTGATTGGATTGGAGAAGCTGTATCAGATGGTGCTAGGCTTTTAACTGGTGGTGACAGAGATAGATCTATAGTAACCCCTGCTGTTATAGCAGATGCAAAACCAGATATGAAAGTATGTAGAGAAGAATTATTTGGTCCCGCTGTTACAGTTACTCCTGCTTCAGATATTGATCAGGCTATTGAACTTGCAAACGATAGTAGGTTTGGTCTTAGTGCTGCTGTGTTTACTGAGAATATAAATAATGCTTTAAAGTTTGCCTTGGAAGTTGATTCAGGAAATTTGAATATTAATAGTGGAACTCAATTCCGTGCAGATTTAATGCCTTATGGTGGATTAAAAGATAGTGGAATGGGTAAGGAAGGACCTAAATATGCAATCGAAGAAATGACTGAGTTAAAGATGGTTGTAATACATAGATAAAATAATCTTGAGAATAAAAATTGAATAGATTTTACAATACTTTATGGTGCTCAGATAATTATTTGGTATCAAATTTTAGAGTACTTTCTAAATTATATATATTTTTAATTTTAATATTCTTAATTTTATTCACTTCTTGTACTTCCATTGAATCAGAGGAAGAATCTGAAACTCTAGTTCAAGAAAATCTCATAGAAGACACTCTTTCAGAAGAAAGTGATCCATTTGAGAATCTTCCATGTGTAATTAGATGTAATTTGACACCTACTCCTTTAGATGAGAGGAATGTGTCAGTGGAATTACAATGTAATGATTGCGATATCATCAATGTTCTTAGAGTGATAGATGGAGATACTGTTGAAACTGAGGATGGAGTTGTTCGTTTTTATGGTATCGATACTCCTGAAAATGGAGAAAAATGTTTTTATGAATCTACTGAAAAAACAAAAAATCTAATTTTTAGAGATATGGAAGAACCTTTCATAGGATCTTTAAGAGTAGAAAAAAGTGTTAGGCTTAAAGATAATTTTGGAAGATTGCTTTTTTATGTATATACACTTGATGGTGATAGTATAGGAGAGATATTAATTAAAGAAGGTTTAGCAAAAGCATGGACTAAAGATGGTCATCACTTAGAACATTTTCTTGAATTACAATCACTTTACTCAATCCAAGATTCGATATGTTTTTAAAAGAAAGAAAGGTAATATTTTTTTTAATTTCTTTTGTGGGGATTTTTTCTATTCACTGTCAGTCAATTGCTACTGATGAAGAGTTTTTTTACGAATTCGAAGATTTCAGTTTAATTGGATGGAAGCAAAAGGGAGAATTTGAAACTGTATTTCCAAAATCTTTGCATGCTAAATGGGGCTATATTAAAGGCAGTGAGGTGGGGATAATTTTTTATGAAAACTCTGAATTAGCTAACATAGAAGGAAAGAATGCAGGTTCAGAACAGACAGAATTTTTAACTGAAAGTTCTGTTTCTACTCAAAATAAAGGAGATACTGGTTCATTTTTTGGTCCTAAAGTCGAAAAAACTGATTGTAGAGGTTTTGATCAGAAGACATTATTTAGAGGTGAATGCCCAAGGAGAGAACCTTTATATACAGTTTATAAAGTAGATGGAAACATCGTAATTTTATTGGAGCCTCTTAGAGAGGAAAATTTAGATGATACAAAAAATAGGTTAGAGGAATTATTATCTGAATTGAAAAGCAGAAAACTTGAAGCCAAATAAAAAGAGGCATTGAAGCCTCTTTTTAATATTTATTTTATCTGCATCAGATATATAAAACTTAGATTATCAGGTTTCTTTTGATTCTTAGTTTTTATTGGATTTTCATCTAAAACTACTGAAGGTAAATCTTCATAATTAATTCTTTTTTTTGATTTTGACATTTTTAGTAAGTTCATTTTTCTCCTACGAATATCGTTAATGTTATTGGTTTATTAATTCAATATTCATAATACAGAAACGAAATAGTTATTGAATATATAAATGTAACATATTTGTTAAAAAATATTACGAATGTAGTTAAAAACGATAAATATTTATTGGAGGAATTTTATCTGCAGGATGGAATCCGAAAATTGATCCATAAAAAAGTAGTTCGGATTCTAATGATCGAATTATATTTTCAGTTTTTCTGAATCCGTGTTGTTCTCCCTTGTATAATTGATATGTATAGGGGATTTTTTTCTTATCTAAAGCTTTTACCATTTCTTCAGCTTGAGATTTTGGTACTATCATATCTTCTTCGCCCTGAAAAATTATTACTGGACATTTAATATTATCTACGTAATTAATAGGAGATCTTTCTTCATATAATCTTTTTTCTTGAGGATATGGAGCTATTAAACTATCTAGATACCTAGATTCAAATTTATGAGTATCTTTTGCTAATGCTCCAGCATCTGCGACTCCGTAATAACTTGCTCCCGCAGAAAAATAATTATGAAATGAGAGAGCACATAAGGTAGTATAACCTCCTGCACTTCCTCCTCTAATAGCTATTTTTTTCTCATCTACAAGCTTTTTTTCTACTAAATATTTTGCTGCAGCAATACAATCTTCTGTATCGTAAATTCCCCAATTTCCTTTCAATGAGTCTCTATATTTTTTCCCAAACCCACTAGATCCTCTATAGTTCACATCTACTACAGAAATTCCCCTCGAAGTCCAGTATTGGATTGCTAAAGATAATGTTGAAGAAGAACCTGAAGTTGGTCCGCCATGTGAGATAACTATTAATGGAGGCAAATCGTTTTCAGGTCCTTTGAATTCTGGGTTATGAGCAGGATAAAACCATGCATAGGAAACACTATTGTTAGTTGTAGGAAATGTAATGTTCTGAGGTGTTGAGATAAGACTTTTAGGTATAGAAAAACCTGCTAATTTTTTAATTATTTCAAAGTTATCAAAATTAGATAAAGTTTTAGTAACTGTTTCTGGAGAAGTTGTAGTTCCAGAAATAAAGCAGGTAAATTTTTCGTTGGAGGTAATATATTTTATTCCAGAATATGGAACAGTTTTTCTTATTTCTGAATTATCTTCTAAGTTTAAGAGTACAATCTCTCTTTTAGATTCATTAATTAAACTGGTAATAAGTATTTTTTTTGAAATTGAATAATTTGATAACCCAAAAACCCAAGGCGCTTCTGCGATGTCAGCATTATCATTAATAATTACTTCGGAACGGTTATTTTCATATTTATTTATTTTCCACCATCCTGTTTTATCACTGATAAAAAAAAGTTGATTTCCATTCCATTTAGGTTGCATTACGCTTTCATCATTACCTCCTCCTATTTTTTTATGGTTTTTTATACCATTTGATGAAAAGTCAGCAATATATAATTCAGTAGAATCAAATGGCATATTGGGGTGTTGCCAGCATATCCATGCAATTTTTGTGCCATTTTCATTTAATCTGGGAGAAGAATAAAAATCGCATCCTTTTAATAGAGATTTTGGTGCTGAAGTACCATCTGTTGGAATGATAACAATTTCATTTTCTACTAAATTTTCGTGATGCGTTTCCATAATACAGATCAAACTTTTTCCATCAGGAGAAATATTTAGATCAGCAAAGCGAATAGATTTATTGGGTTTTGACTCTGGGGTGATAGGTTTTATCTTGTTATCTTGAATTTTATAAATTCTTTGATCATCCCAGTTAGTAAAATATATGATTCCGTTTTTTACGCTATAAACACCGCCTCCATACTCATGAACACTATTTCTAGCATTGAATTCTTTAGGAAGAATATCTTTAGGAGAATCATCGTTTTCTTTCATTACAATTACATTTCTACCATTTTCTTTGGGCCTTGATTCGATCCAATATATTATATTTTTATCTATTAAGATTTCAGAGAGTGGGTTTCTCGGAGTGCCTTCAGCGATAAGAGATGCTTTTACAGGAGATTCCCATGAACCATATTTTTTAGTTTTAATTTTTTTTAACATTTGAAAATAGGAAATTAAATTTATTTCGAGAATTTATATTATACATCAGAGATAGAAATGAGAATAAGTTATTTTGTATTTTTTATCCTTGAACGTTAATAAAAAATCAATGATAATTGCACAATGAAAAATAAAATAAGAAGAGGGTGAAAATGAAAAAATTAAAGTTAGTATTCATTCCAAATGAAGATAGGGAAAAGACACTTCCTCATGGAGAATTGATTTTAGAATGGGCTTCTCGTCTACAAGACTCAGAAAATTATTTGGATATTAAGACTCCAGAATCATTAATTGATGCAAAAAATGAATTGCAGGATGCTGATGCAGCCTTTGGAACCTTTACACCTGATCTTCTTAGTGTGTGTAAAAACTTGAAATGGATTCAATGTCCTGCAGCAGCTCCTCCTACGGGCTATTATTTTCCAGAATTAGTTGATCATCCTGCACAAGTAACCAATATGAGAGAAATATATAATGATCATATTTCTTTTCATATTATGAGTATGCTTTTAGCTTTTTCAAAGAGTCTACATATTTATATGAGAAAGCAATTTGAAGGCAAATGGATTGGTCATTCTTTAAAAAATTCTACAAGGCATTTACCTGAATGCACAGCATTGATTGTAGGAGTAGGAGGAATAGGAGCAGAGACCGGAAAATATTGTGCTGATTTTGGTATGAGAGTGTTAGGTGTTGATGCTCGGAGAGAGGATGTTCCAGAAGGTGTTGAAAAAATTTTTAAACCTGACTATCTTGATCAACTTATTCCTGAGGCTGACTTCATTATTTCAACTATTCCTCATAATCCTGTTACTGAAGGTTTATTTAACATTGAAAAATTCAAATTAATGAAGAAGTCAGCATACTTTATTAACATTGGAAGAGGAATGACTACTAAATTAGATGATTTAGTAACTGCTTTGGAAAATGGTGAAATTAGCGGAGCAGGATTAGATGTTTATGAAATAGAGCCTTTACCTGACGATCATCCTTTATGGTTAAGAGAAGATGTAATTTTAACTCCACATGTTGCTACATGGGATGTTCCTTATTTGGATGAAAGAAGATATCAAATTGTCTTAGATAATTGTCGATCTTTAAACGAAGGAAAAGATCTAAGAAATGTAGTAGATAAAAAACTTTGGTTTTAAATTTTTTAGGAGGAATTTATGGATATGAAAGCAGCAGTACTTAGAGAAACTAAAGGGAAATTATCTGTTGAAAATGTTTTTTTAGAAAGTCCTAAACAGGGAGAAGTATTAGTAAAGATTGTTGCTAGTGGTCTATGTCATACAGATTGGGAAACTATGCATGGATTTCAACCTCAAGTTTTACCTGCAATTTTGGGTCATGAAGGTGCAGGTATAGTTGAAGAAATAGGTCCTGGAGTAGATAGAGTAAAAGTAGGTGATCATGTAGTTTGCTCTTGGAATCCTAATTGTGGAATTTGTTTTTATTGTGATAGTGGCCAACCGATATTATGCGAAATTCAAAGTAAAACTAGATCTAAAGGAGTAATGTTTGAAGGCTCATCAAGAATGAAATCTGTTGAAGGAGAACCAGTTTTTCACTACAGTTTAGTTTCTTCACATGCTGAATATACTATTATTCCTGAGGCAGGAGCAGTTCCTGTGAGGAAAGATTTTCCATTAGATAGAGCAGCGCTTTTAGGTTGTGCAGTTATGACTGGTTATGGTGGAGCTGTTTATGCTGGATACGTAAGACCAGAAAATAGTGTAATTGTTATAGGATGTGGAGCAGTTGGTTTAAGTGCTATTCAAGGAGCAAGAATTGCTGGAGCATCTATTATTATCGGTGTTGATATAAACTCTAAAAAACTTGATTGGGCTAAAAGTGTCGGAGCTACTCATGTTGTTAACTCTAAAGATAATGATCCTGTGAAAATAGCTAGAGATCTTACACAAGGAAGAGGAGTTGATTGTGCTATTGAATCTGCAGGGCAAAATGAGAGTATAAGACAAACTCTAGAATCTTCAAGGCCTGGAGGACGAGTAGTATTTCTAGGTAAGACACCTTATGGTGTTGAAGTTAATTTACCTTTTTACACTTTGATGGGAGATAGAGAAATCATAAGAACTTCTTATGGAAGCAGTCGTCCTAGAAGAGATTTTCCTAAATTGGCAAATTTATATATGGATGGGAAGTTGTTATTAGATGAGATGATTTCAAAAAGAATGTCAATCGATGATATTAACAAGGGATTTGATGATTTGGAAAAAGGGAAATTATCAAGAGGATTAATTGTATTTTAAAAAACAAATATTATTTCTTTTAATACTTTTTATATTTTCTTGCTCAGATTCTGTAGACCCAGAAGTTTCTAATGAAATAACTTGTGAAAATGATTTATTTAAAACTGAAATAGTTAAAATGGTTGAATCAGAAATACCTGTATTAGTTGGGCGAATTTTAGCTCTCGAAAGTATCTCTGAAGTTCTGAATGATCAAAATTTTATTGCTTGTAAAGGAGAGTTGTTTTTTGATGATTTTTCATTGTTGAGTATAAGATTTTTTTTCAATAAAAAAGATCTTACTTATACTTTTGAGTTGAATAGATAGAGATGAAAATATTAATTATCTGATAATTGTAATACTGTAATATTGAAATTAAATTTTTATAGGAGATAAAATGATTGATATTCCTGATATAGAAAGACCTTCTAAAGAAATAATTGAACAATTAAAAAAAATTGGAAGTGCTACTGCTTCAGGTGAATTAAGTCGTATGGGAATCAAAGATCCTTTTATTCAAGGCCCAGTAACATGGACACCCGGAAAAACTATTGCTGGTCCTGCCATTACTTTACAGTTTATGCCTATAAGAGAGGATGTTTATCATGATGATGAATATTCAGACCCAGAAGTCCAGTTACATAGACATGCTTTATATATGGCAAAACATGGAGATATTGTAGTAGTAGATGCAAGGGCTGAGATGACTAGTGGTGTTTTTGGTGAAATGATGCTTACTTTCTTTCAGGGACAAGGAGGTGCTGGTGTTGTGATTGATGGTTGTATAAGAGATTATACTCATGCAAAAGATTTGGAAATAGGAATGTGGTTACGTGGAGTTACTCCAAATTATCATACTCAGACAACACAATTTCCTAGTGCTGTTAATATTCCAATATCTTGTGGAGGAACATTAGTATTACCTGGAGATATTATTATTGCTGATGATGATGGTGCAGTAGTGGTTCCAGCAAAAATGGCCTCAGAATTGGCAAATACTGGAGGAAGCCACTCTGACTGGGAAGTTTGGGTAAGGATGAAGTTAGCTGAAGGTGGTCATTTAAGAGATTATTACGGAAGAAAAGCATGGTCAAAAGAAACTGATGATGAGTATAAGAAATGGTGTAATGAAAATAATATTGAGTATCATCCTCTAGACGAATAATAGTTAAACTTATCTACTGTTACTTGGATTTGTAGTTGGAACTATACTTTTGAATTTTTTTTAGATCTTCTTCTTTTATAGGGTATAGGTGTTCTTCTGCAGGAAATGACAAACTTTCCACATCATTTTTATATTCTTTAAAAGCATTAGTTATTGATTCTGATAGGTTAAGGTATTTTTTTACGAATTTAGGATCTACTTCACCTACGAAAAGACCTAGCATGTCATGAGAAATTACTAATTGCCCATCAACATGTTTTCCAGCTCCTATACCATACAGAGGAACCTTGATGTGTTTATATAATTCCCCAGATACGTCCTCGGGTATAGCTTCAATAAGAACTGAAAATGCACCTGCTGATTCTACAGCTAAAGTATCTTCTAGTAATTTCTTGAATGATGATAAATTTTTTCCTTGAACTCTATAACCACCCATTTGGGAAAGACTTTGAGGAGTTAATCCAAGATGTGCCATTACAGGAATTCCAGCATTATCTATAGCAGAAATTCTTTCACATACTTCAGTTCCTCCTTCTAGTTTTACTGCATCACAACCTATAGCGATTAATTTTCCAGCATTTCTAATAGCATCTTCATTAGAAGCTTGATATGACATAAAAGGCATATCTCCAACATTGAAAGTAGATTTAGCTCCTCTTACTACTGATTTTGCCATCATTAACATTTCATCCATTGTTACAGAAATAGTAGATTCTTGACCCATCATTGTCATTCCACCTGAATCTCCAATTAGAAGCATATCTATTTCAGCTTGATCAGCAAAATGGGCAGTAGGAAAATCATAAGCAGTCAAATAAGTCACTTTTTCATTTCGTCTTTTTTTCAAACGTAAAGTATTGATATTTATTTTTCTTCTTGCCATAACTTTTGTCCTACCTTTAATATTTTATCTTAAAATAGATAATATATTAGATATTAAATTCTTGAGAACCACATTTCAAGAAAATTTTTATTTTGGGAAATAAGATTTATGAGAATAGCAAAATATATTGCACATGCAGGTTATTGTTCTAGGAGACAAGCAGAAGAATTGATATATCAAAAAAAAGTGATGATTAATGGTTATCTTTGTATATCTCCTGCTACAAATGTCTTAGAATCTGATGTTATTCAAGTAGACTATAAAGAAATAAATATTCAAAATGAAATAAAATTATGGAAATTTCATAAACCTGCTGGAATAATTACAACTACAAATGATCCCAAAAACAGGAAAACAGTTTTTGATTTGATACCTAAAAATTTACCTAGATTGATGACTATTGGTCGTTTGGACAGGAAAAGTGAAGGCTTGCTACTTTTAACAAATAATGGAGAATTTTCAAGATATTTTGAACTGCCAAGAAACAAAATCATTAGAATTTACAGAGTAAGAGTTAAGGGTATAGTTCAAGAAAATCAATTGAACGTTTTAAGAAAAGGGATAGAAATTGATAGAATTAAATATGCTCCAATGAAAGTAAAGTTGATATCTTCTAATATTTCAAGTACTTGGTTGGAAATGGAGTTAATTGAGGGTAAAAATAGAGAAATTAGAAAAATATGTTTTGAATTGGGATGGGATGTACATAGATTAATAAGAACAAATTACGGAGAATTTTCATTGGGAAGATTAGAAAAAGGGAAAATTGAAGATTTGAGTAATAATAAATATTTCAAAAAAATCAAAAAATTAATTAAATAGGTATTTACTTGCATATCGAAAAAAGAAGATTAGTGGATCTAGTATTATCAAATATTGTTGTTGGTTTAACTCTTGTGATACTTGTGCCTATTATAAGTACTTATCTGATAATTATTAGGATCCTTTCTGTATTTTTCAGAATGAGGAAGTGAAGTTTAATTATAGTATTTTATTTATTCAGAATTCTTCAAATAAGGGATACAAGCAGAAAAGTAATTTATTGCTGAATAAAGTCCCAATAATACTCCAACTGATATAAAGATCATTGAAATTTCATAAAAATAAAAAGTTGTTATTCCACGCGAGATAATTAATATAAATATTCCTGCCATTTGAAATACTACTTTTAATTTTGCTATTAAAGTGACTTCAACATAGGTATCCTTGCCAATTTTTGCCATCCATTCTCTTAAAGAAATGATAATTATTTCCCTAGAAATAATGATTGTGGCAAGTATTGCCAAGTAGAAAGAATCTAATATATATACTAAAGATATCAAAACTATAGATACCATCAGTTTGTCTGCCACAGGATCTAAGAAAGTTCCAAATTTTGTAACTTGAGATCTTTTTCTAGCTATTTTCCCATCTAGAAAATCAGTGATGCTTCCTATTGCAAAAAGTGCACTAGCAACGATTGGAGCAAATACAAAATTTATATAAATTATAATTGCAATTATTGGTCCAATAATTATACGAATATTTGTTAATGTAGTTGAAGCGTTCATTATTACTTAGAAATTTATTTATGAAATTATATATGACTTTTGAAAATTATTTAAGTTACTATAAGTAACTGTTAATTATATTAGTTGATTCTTAGAAATGAAAAAACATTTAATAAAATTCATTGTAATACTTTATATTATGTTGATGGTTACCTTAATCGCCTCAGACTATTCAAGTGAATCTGCATACAATCAAGACGAATTTAATAATTCTCGTTTTCCAGAGACAATGAAAATAAAATTGACTGACGAAGATGGTAGAAATACAAGTGAGTAAGTTTGTAAGTTATGAAAATTGAATTGCAAAAAGAGATAAATAGTCATGTTCTAGAGATAATTAAATTGGGAGATCAATATCTTGAATCACTATATCCTCCTGAAAGTAACCATCTTGTAAGAGTATCGGATTTAATTTCTGATTGGTTTGAGTTTTATTTAATGAAAGATGAAAATAAAATTATTGGTTCAATTGGAATTAGCTTTAAGCATATTAATCCTGAGATAAAAAGGATGTTCATAAGAACTGAATTTAGAGGAATGGGATATTCTCATAAATTATTGAATTTTATTGTGAACAGATGCGATAAACTTGGCTACAAAAAAATTCAATTAGAAACTGGAATTAGTCAACCTGAGGCAATTAGTGTTTATGAGAAGCATGGATTTAGAAGGATTAGACCGTTTAATGATTACAAAGAAGATCCTTTATCTATATTTTTTGAGTTAAATATATAGTTTTTAGTATTATTTTAGAGTTCTACAAAAATAATTAGTATGAGTTTTATATAAAAAGAAACCTGATTTGCTTAAAATATTTACTGTTACAGATTCAAAATTACTTCGGGAATCATTAAAAATAAGGATGAATGTTTTTGTCTTAGAGCAAGGTTGTCCTGAAGATGAAGAATTTGATGGTTATGATTTCCAACCTTGGCTTAATAGTACATCAACTCATTTTGTAGCTAAATTGAATGATCTCTATATAGGAACAGCTAGAATTATTTTTTCTCAAACTAAAGATTCTTCTTCATCTCCATTGATTCAACGAGTTGCTATTTTAAAAGAATTTAGGGGAAATAATTATGGATATTATATTATGCAAAAAATACATGATTTTTTAATTGAAAGAGAATTTAAAACTGCAGAGTTATCTGCACAAGTATATGCTATAAAATTTTATGAAAAACTTGGGTATAAATCTTATGGAGATATTTATTATGATGCTGGAATTGAACATAAGACAATGAAAATAAAATTTTGATTAAAAATTTATTATTATTTTCAGATAATTAATATCAATGTTGCATTAAAAGATACGAGAGTTTATATTCAAATAACTTCCAACATTAAATTTAGAGAAAATTATGAAATTAGGATTATTTGCAATGCCTTTGCATCCTCCAGGTGCAAATCTATCAGAAACTCTTGAGCATGACTTAAACCAAATCATTAAACTTGATGAATTAGGCTTTCAAGAGGCATGGATAGGAGAACATTTTACAGGTGAATGGGAGAATATACCTGCTCCTGATTTATTTATTGCTCACGCACTAGCTAAGACTAAGAATATAATTTTGGGAACAGGAGTTTCTTGCTTACCGAACCATAACCCATTTGTTTTAGCTCACAGAATTGCTCAACTAGATCAAATGGCTAAAGGTAGATTTCAGTGGGGAATAGGTGCTGGAGGGTTTCCTGGAGATTTGACAGCATTTGGTTACGGTGATTCTAGAAATAATATTAAAGGAAGAGATAATAGGAAGATGGCTCAAGAATCAGTAAAAGCAATTTTAGAAATTTGGAATAATCCAGAGCCTGGAATTAGAAAAAATGAGTTTTGGGAATATACTATTCCTGAGCCAGATCCGGATATTTCTTTGAATGTTCATGTTAAGCCTTACCAATTACCACATCCTCCTATTGGAGTTGCAGGAGTTTCTGAATCTTCAAAAACTATTTCCCTTGCTGGTGAGAAAGGATGGATACCTTTAAGTATAAATTTAGTTCCAACAAGAATTTTAAAGACTCATTGGAAAGCAGTAGAAGAAGGTGCTGAAAAAGGAAAGAAGATTCCTGATAGATCTACTTGGAGAATTGCTAGAGATATTTTTGTTGCTGATACAAAAGAGGAAGCTTTTTCTGAGTCAATTTCTGGAGTTCTTTCAAGAGATTTTTATGGATATATTCATCCATTGTTAGATAAAACTAATATGTTTTCTGCAGCTAAGATAGATGAAAATATTTCTAATGATGAAGTTAATGCAGAATACATGATTAATAATATTTGGCTTGTAGGTGATCCTCAAAGTGTTGCAGATAAAATAGTGAAAATTTATAAAGAAGTGGGAGGTTTTGGTTTTTTGTTAGCTATGGCACATGATTGGGATCCTTGGGACAAATGGGAGAATTCTTTTAAACTGTTGAAGAATGAAGTATTACCAATAGTCGAAAAAGAAATTTCTGATTTTTAGTAGTTTTTAAATTTGGGATGGTGCCGAAGGTGAGAGTCGAACTCACACGGGAGTAATTCCCAATGGTGTTTGAGACCATCGCGTCTGCCATTCCGCCACTTCGGCTTTTAATTTATAATTTTAACTTTAGGATTATTTAGTGTAAATTTTCCGATTAATTATTATAAATTAGAATTGTAATTATTTTGTTTTTAATAAGTTATTCATAGTAAACTTATTAGCAAGTTCTCTAGCTCTTGACAATCTTATTTCTGATTCTTTCTGGGTATCTGAAATATTTAGACTAGATTTAATAATTGAACTAGGCTCATGATAGCTTAAAATTTCACCGATTGTTTGGTTTGCTAGAATTTGATATGCTCTTTTTTTATTTAGAGTAACTTCATCAAACATAAGCTCACCATCACATGGAGCTATACATCTTTCCATAGAAAATTCTTCGATATAATCTTCTACTTGAATTATAGATTTTTCTAAGTCTATTAATGCTTTATCGTACTCTTCTTTTATTTTGAATATTTCACCTCTTACCCAATAAGCTTGAGGAATAGGTTTAGGGTTTTCAGAATTTTTATTTAAATCTATAGCTTTGTTAGTTGTCTCTAGAGCTTTATCGAATGCTCCTATTGAAAGGAAGATATTAGCAGAAACTTTTAATACATCTGTATAATTTGGCATTAATTGAGTTAGATAAATATATCGATTTAGTACTTCAATTTTGAAATCTGGATTCCTAAGAAAAAGATCTAATGAAGTTCTAGCTAGAAACATCTCTACATTGTATGAATAAGGGTTCAATTTTTCGTAATCCATTAATCTGGAATATGAATGAAGGTGCATTTTCGTTTTTCCTTCTTCATCCATTCCTAAACCAGATGTTAATGCAGATTTTCTGATAAGTTTGAAACTTTCTATAGTATATGTTTCAGAAAAAGGTTTAAGGATTCTTGCTTCTTCTATTAGTTTTAATCCTTCTGATGCTTTTTCTTGATTGATCATTTCTAATCCCTTTGTTAGATTCCTGGATGCTTTTATGGAATTAATTTCTTCAGTAAAAACAAATATCAAAATCATTAATACTGGAATATTGAATAATAAAAATAAGTAAGAAAATCTATTAGGTTGATTTAGTGGAGTGATTTTTTGTCGATTTGAATATTCAGGTTTCTTATTTATGGCTAAAACAAATACTAGACTGATCAATACCCAGAATAATAAGGAATCTGAAGTAACACCTAATCCTGTCATTTGTTCTACTAAATGAGATAATAATCCTGTAAAAACTGCAATGATCAGTAGTGATTTGAAAGAGTAAGAATATTTTGTTTCTTTTAAAAGCTCTAGGATTATAAGAAAAGTTATTATTATTATTGAAGAAAATGTTATAAATCCTAGTAACCCTAACTCGATCAAGATCTGTAGGATCAAATTATGTGGATGACTGGAAAGTACTATTTCCCTTTGAGGACTTATAGTTTGTGGATAAAGATAAATATAAGTATCTGGTCCATAACCAATCAATGGTCTTAAATTTTTTAAATTAAGTTCGAGTCCATTTGGACTAGGCCATTTTTTTATTAATTCTAGTCCTCCTTGCCACATTTCTATTCTTCCAGAAAAACCTGAGCCACTTACATTTATTCCAGTTTTATTGTCTAATGACAATTCTAAATTTTCAGATATGCTTCCTATTCTTTCAATTATTTTATCTGTCCTTTGCTCTTCTTGGGTTTTTCCAGGAATATAATTTATTAATATTGCTATGATAAAACCAGAAAAAATTATTGTGATAAATCTAATGTACGATGTAGGGAATTTTCTAGAAAAAATAATCCAATATCCAATAACACAAATCACGCCTGCCAAGAGTCCTGACCAAGGTCCTCTGCTTAGTGTAAATACTAGTACAGATAATTGTAATCCTATGAATAAAGAAGAAATTAAGATGGAAAGTCTAGGGGTAATTTTTTTCAGAAAGTTGATTTAATATGACTATCGATAATGGGATTGTCATAATTAAGAATGCTCCTAGATATATGGGGTTTCCGAGTGTTGAATAAACTCTTCCTCTATTCATCCATGTGTACCAAGTAATAGTTTCATAAAAGAAATGTTGTGCTAGACCATATAAACAAACTAATGAACTGCTTGAAAGTACTACAATTAAAATTCTTTTAATTTGAGTATCTTTTCTCACTATAATTATTATCGAAGAGAAAATTCCTAAATAACTTATTAACGAAACCAATGTGTTTCCTGCCATTCCACTTTCTCTTCCCCAAAAACTAGCGTATGGGACTATAGATAACCAACTAGATAAAAAATTAGAGATGAAAAATAATAAAATTGAAATTAGGAGCCAGAAAACTTTTTTATTATTTGAAATTAACTCTAGAAAATCAGATTTTTTATTAATTGTTAATTCAAGAGAAAATTTTATTGTGATTAATAGGATACAAGTGAAACCTGCAAAATGGAGTAAAGATTCCTTTGGTTGTTGATAAAAAGCTAGAAATGAATCAGGAGCAAATACTAAAGGGATAGAAAAAATTGCAAGAAGGTACACAATCTCTAATGCTAAATTGACAAAATTAATTATTTTAGGAATTTTATAGTTTTCCATATTAGATTTTAATTATTTTTTTTTTCTCTTAATAAATTTGATATTATTATGAGTAATGTTCAGTAACAATTTTAATCTTATTAATCCTATAGCATTTGTTGATGTTGCTTCTACAAGTTTAGAATTAACCAAAGCTAGAATTGTAAGAATATCAGTTTTGAAAGTTAGTTCTAGTGGTTCCAAGCAATTTAAGTCTCATTTGATTAATCCTCAATGTGAAATCCCAGAAGAAGCAACAATGATTCATCTAATAAGAGATGAAGATGTAAAGAATGCAAAACCTTTTAATGTTTATGCTAAGTCTCTTTCGAAGTATTTATCGGGATGTGATTTGATAGGGTTTGGCATTAAGAGGTATGGGCTACCTTTAATAAGAAAAGAGTTTAGAAGATCAAAAATTTATTTTCCTGTGAGAAACAGAATTGTAGTTGATTTAATGCAGATTTATCACCAAGTTGAGCCAAGAAATTTTATTGCTGCATTTAATAGATTTGCAGGTTCTGATATTCCTCTTCAGAGTGAACCCAGAAAGAGAGTTGAAGGAATGGTAAAAATTTTAAAAGGTCAATTGAAAGATTTCCCTGAAATTCCAAGAACAACTAACGGAATATCTAAATGGAGTAGATATTAATTTAATTATTATAAAGAGGGGATAGGATTTTTTCTTATTTTCGGTGTTTCTTTAAATTCTATTTCTACGCAGGGCATCTGATTAAGAATTCGTTTTGCAAACCAGAATGGTCCCCACCAAGGAAGTTTAAATTTTTTGTTCAATTTTATAATTTTTGTGCTTATTTGCATGATAAATCTAGGGTACCCTGGTCTTTTAGACCAACGTTCGATGTAGTTTAAAATATAGGTGATTCTTTCTTCTTGATTTTCCACAATTCTAGCTTTAGATGAAATGTCCCATTTAGGTTCTAATTCAACAGTATGAAGTATCACATTATCATTAGCTTTCATGTTTGCGACCCAATCTCTTTTTCCTGGATATCCTGAGAGATAAATTTTTTTATATCCATCCCAATAATATGTTAATTCTACAATTCTTGAATTTTTGGTTTTCCTGCCTTTTATAGAAATTCTTATTAAGAAACTATCGTTTAGAGTTTTTTCAAGTTCTTTGGGGATTTCTAGCATTAAACTACTCCATTTCTTAGTTCTTCATTCCCCAGACTAAGTATAGAAAGATTCTCTAGCAGTATATCAATGATATTTTCTTCATACATTCTTGTTTCTCCACCACTATGAGGAGTAATAATGATATTATCTAAATCCCAGAATGGTGAGTTTTCTGGCAAAGGATCTTCATTGAAGTGATCTATAGCTGCGCCAGATATTTGACGTTTTTTCAAAGCAGTAATGAGATCTTGATCATTTACACAACCTCCTCTAGCAACATTAATAAGATAAGAAGAGTTTTTCATTTTATTGAGCAAACTAGAGTCAACAATAGATTTTGTTTCTTCTGTTAAAGGACAAGCTAGAACAAGAAAATCTGCTTTGGAAACTAGATGATTTAAATTACTAATCGGATGAACTTCATCTGCAGTTCCTTTTCCTAATTTGGGGTTTTGTCTTATTGCAGTTACATGCATATCAAATGCTTTTGCTATTCGTGCAATCCTAGAACCTATTTGTCCTAAACCCAGTAAAAGCATAGTCTTATTTTCAAGTTCATCTTCTCTGATTGCGGAATCTGATATCATTGGTCTCCAAAAATGTTTTTTTTGATTATCTCTTCCATCATGAAGTAACCTAGTGAAAGCTAATATCATTGATATAGCATGTTCGCTAACGGCATTCTTATTACAGCCTGATGCATTAGCTAGTTTGATTCCTCTAGATTTTAAAGCTTTAAGATCGAACTGATCGTATCCAGCACCTATAGATTGAATGAACTTAAGGTTTTTTGCTTTGTCAAGTAATTTGTTGTCCCACAATCCCGATATAGTTAACACTTCAAATTTACTTATATTTGACTTTAAGTTTTCGAAGTCCCAGAATTGCTGGAATTTTATTCCAGTATTTCTTTTTATAAATGTCTTTTCTAATTCATATGCTACATGAGCAAAACAAATACCATTGTTAAATGTTTTTATAATTTGCGTATAAGATGTTGATTTCATTGTCGATAATTTAATTTTTACTAGAAATAATTGTTTTTAAAGAAGTTAATAATTTTTCTATTTCCTCTTCTAACATAAAAAATGGAATGCTTGCTCTAAGACCTTTAATTGAATCCAAGTTATGTTTTATATCAATATTATATTGAGTTTTTAATTGTTTCCCAATTTTGTGTTCGTCAAAATTTTCAAGTTTAAAAGTGACTAAAGGACCAGAAGACTGAGAATCATAAGGCGTGAACATTTTTACTTCAGGGATTTTCATTAAACCATCTTTCAACATTTGTGTTAAAAATTTTGTTCGATCCCATATTGAATTAATTCCTATTTCAGATAAATAATCTAAACTGTAAGACCATGTATGAACTAACGGCCAGCACCATGGCCCAGATTCGAATTTCTTTGTATTTTGAGGTATTTTCATAGTTTTGCCTTCGTGAATTCCTACTCTTCCTGATACTATATCGTGTTGCAACCGATTTAATGAATTCTTATTAACATATAGCGCCCCAACAGAATATGGGCCAAAGGTCCATTTATAAGAAAGTATACTTGCAAAATCGCAATTCATTTCAGTTACATTTATGGGCATTGCTCCTACTGAATGAGCTAAATCAACGTAAGTAAGAATAGATAGTTTTTTTGCAAAATCGCAAATATCTTTCGCAGGTAATTTATGGCCTGAGTCTGTAGTCACATGACTGAATGCAATTAGTTTAGTTTTTTTAGAGATTGCATTTTTGAATATTTCAATTTGTTCTGAAATATTATCAACTAAAGGAACCATTTTTAATTTTAATTTTCTAGAATCAGCAAGCATTTTGCATGGGTTTTCTATTGCAGCTTCATCAATAGTTAAAATTATTTCATCGTCTTCATTCCAGTTAATAGAATTGATAACTTTAAGAAACCCATCACTTACTCCCAGAGTTAAAGCTATTTCAGAATATTCAGCTCCAATAAATTTTGCTATATTTTTAACACTTTCTATTCTTCTAGGATTTTCTATTTCTGGGTACAGTAAATGCATAGGTCCATTAATATATAGTTCTTCAAAATATTCATTCTGTTTATTCATTACAGGTGTTGGAATTGCACTAACAAAACCATTTTGAAACCATAATCTATTTTTAATGAGTGGAAAATCCTCTCTGATTTTTTTGATATCTTGATTAATCATTCACTACTAATTTGTGATTAAATTTTAGTATTTTTCCATCTAAAATTACTGAATTTGGATTATTTAGATTTCTTATATTGATGCTTGGATCTTTTTCAAAAGATATGAGATCTGCATTCAATCCTGCTTTAATATTTCCCACCTTGTTATTAATTCCTAACCCTTCAGCATTATTACTTGTAATTGATTGAATTCCTTCCCAAGGGCTAAATCCTAAATTCTCCACAGTGAACCATGCTGTAGCTGGTGTATTATCAAAATGAGCATGAGCCATTCCAACATCCAGCCCACCTAAGAATTTAACTCCTTTATCATGCATGTCCAATAATATTTCTGTTCTTCTCTTGTCATGTTCTGGTTCTTTTTCACTTACATCCCCACTTACGTCCGTATCAGTCCAATTTGGCATTTGATAGTCAGGTGCATTTTCACGCCGTAAAAGAGTTAATCCTCCTCCAGGATCCACCCAAATATTTTTTTCAGCCATTTTTTTTGTAATTTCTTTATCATAATCTTCTCCATTTTCAGAGTTTTCAGAAAGCCAACTTGAATGGATAATATGTTTTACTCCTGCATCAACACACTGTTTAATTGATTCTGTAGCGTGAGCATGTGCTGCTATAGGTATTCCCAATCTTTCAGTTTCTACAACAGCAGCTTTTATAATTTCTGAAGTATATTGAGCTTTATATCTATTAGACCTAGGGGTAAATCCTCCTCCTGATGCCATAATTTTTATAATTTTAGCTCCTAATTTAATCTGTCGTCTGATAGCTTTCAAAACTTCTTCTTTAGTATCAGCTTCAGTCGCAAAGAAATGACAATGACCTGCAGTAGTTGTAATAGGAGTTCCGCTTAAAATAAGTTTTGGTCCATGAATGATATTTGATTCAATAGAGTTTTTTATGGAGAAAGCGATTTCATTTTTGCTTCCAAGATCTCTCAAAGTAGTTACTCCAGAATATACAGCAGTGGAAAGATTGTTAGCTGCTCTAATTAATTGAGAATCATTATTCTCACTGGTTGCCAAATTAAAGGTATCTTTTGTTCCCGCACAATGCATATGAGCATGAGTTTCAATTAACCCTGGAATTAGGAATACTTTCCCTAAATTTATCACTTCATGGGTTTGGTCTATATCTTTGGGTAATTTGTTGTTGTGTAGAATATCCGAAATAAGATTATTTTCTACTATAACAGCATGATCTTTTAACCAATCATTTGTTTGAGAATTTGAAATAAATGAAGACTTGAAAATCCTCTTTGTTGTTGTTCGGGACATTTTGTTACTTTATTTAATTTTTAGATAATTAAAATTAGGCACATTCAGGGAATTCACCATCCCATCTTCCAAAAGGAACATCTACGTCACCACCTTCTTGATTTAATGTAGCCATGATATTTCTTGTTTTCATCCAAGTATCTTTCCACTTATTAGCATCCCTAAATTCTTTTTCAGGGTTTTCTTTACTTCTTGCTATAAACCCTGGAAATATTTCTCTTCCTGTAGGTTGTCCAGTGGGGTTATATCTCAAGTCAAAACTCCATCTGATATTATCACTAACATTAGATAGCGAGCCATGAACTGTTCTTTTATGTAAAATAACAACACCGCCTCTCTCCATAGGAACTGGTACAGCTCCATCTGAATCAAAAAGATGTTCAGGAATTTCTCTTACTCCTGGAATTTTATAATCATTACAATGCGTTAATAATTCACCTTTATGACTCCCAGGAACTACCTTTAAGGGTCCTGATTCTACTGGAGCATCTAATAATGGGAACCAAACAGTTATCATATTTGTTTCATCAGCTTCTTCTGTAACTACTCCATGATCTTGATGCCAAATAGTAGCACCAAGGATAGATTGACCATGTTCGTTCTTGGGGATTTCTCTTTCAGGTGGCTTGATTCTTACATGTTGAACAGGATTTGAATATACTTCTGGTCCTATTATAGATTCTACAACGTCTAGAATCTGTTCATTCACTAAAGCATTGAATACAGCTGGTCCAAACCAACAAGGAGTGTCTTCTTTTACTCCTTGAAAAGGAAGGGAAAAATCAAAATAGCCTGCATGATTTTCGTGTGTTTCTTGCATAATTTTAGTTAGTTTTTTACCAAAAGGAAGTTCTTCAAATTTTGATGAAATCTTTCCTTTTTCGAATAGTTCTTCAGCAAGATTATCAAGTACTCCCTGATATTCTCCTATTATTGGATTTGTAACTTCATCTGGGTTAAAAACATTATTCACTGGAAGAAATCCAAATTCTTCAAAATAGTTTAATTGCTCTTTGTTAAGCTTTCCCATTTTTGCTCCTGATTGAATATCTTGTTAATAATTTATTTTTTTGATTTGTTTATGTCAATATTTTTTAAATATGAGCAGGTGTTCCATCCTCTAAGAAATATTCTTCTCTGTGCCAGTAATCACTTGAGATATAATCTTTTAAAAATTCGATATTTAAGTCTATTCCCCATCCTGCGCCTTGAGGTAAAGAAAAATGACCATCTTTTGTTTCAGGAGTGTTAATAACTATATTTTTTTCTATATCTGTCGGTCCTCTATGTTCCAATATCACGAAGTTTGGTGTGGAAAATGCGAAGTGAATATTTACCATAGTTGCAACTGGTCCCATTGGATTATGTGGTGCAATAGATAAATCATTCCCTTCAGCGTTAGCAGCAATTTTCTTTAATTCAAGCATTCCTCCAACCATACATATATCAGGGTTGAAAATATCTACAGCTTTTAGACTGATTAATTGACCAGTCTGCCATTTTGTAAATGTGCATTCTCCAGTGGCTAGTGGAACTTGGAATTTTTTTCTCAAATCTGCCATAGCTTGGTAATTTTCCATTCTTATAGGATCTTCTATGAATAAAGGTTTATATTGCCTTACAGTTTCTTCTATTTCTAATGTTTTTGAAGGTTCAAAAATTGCAGCATGAGTGTCTAATGCTACATCGAAAGAATAGCCAAATTTTTCTCTAACAAGTTTCATTCTTTCTTCTGCAGCTGCCAATGCATCATTCCATAATAATGATCTGAAATTAGATGGTAGAGGAGAAGTTTTTATAGCAGTTAAACCTCTGTCTATAGCTTTTTGTATTGCTTCACATAGTTCTTCAGGAGTATTTCCACCAGCACCATCATATCCTCTAACACGATCTCTAAATTGACCACCCAACAATTCATAAACTGGGGAATTAACTGATTTTCCTAGAATGTCCCATAGTGTCATCTCAATTGCACTTAATGCTGCCATTCCTGAAGATCCTGGGGGTATTCTTGCGCCTTGATACATCCTTGCCCAGAGATACTCTATTCTTCTAGGATCTTGTCCAATTAATTGTTCTTCAAAATATTTTACCCAGTGTAAAGTTGCTGAATCGGGGCCTACGCAAAATGCCTCTCCAATTCCATATATGTCATTATCTGTAAAAGTTTTTACTAGTATAGTATTTCTAACACTAGTAGAAGAATTGTCTCCTTTGATTTTACCCCGAGCTCCTTTTAAAACGTAACATTCTATATTAGTAATTTTCATTTTGGCTCCTTTTTACATAAATGCTGGTGCGCCTTGGCTATCAGTAGGAAAACCTCTATGCCAAGTACCCGGTGGTGTTGCTTTTACTCTATCAAAATCTATTTCCATTCCTAAGCCTGGTTTCTCAGGTAAATCAAAATAACCATTTTTAGGCACCCAAACATTTTTTGCATACATAGCACTAAGTTGTTTTTGGTCACTGTGGAATTCAAGAATCTTGAAATTAGGAATATTGGCTGCTAAATGTACAGAAGCTGCAGTTGAAATCAAGCCAATTGGATTATGAGGTGCCACAGTTACGTAATGCATTTCTGCTATAGATGACATTTTTTTCATTTCTAGAATTCCACCACAAATTAGAACGTCTGGCTGTATAATATCTACAGCTCCAAGTTCCATTAATTGCGCAAAAGTTTGAATGCTATACAAGCACTCTCCTGTAGCTAATGGGGCATTTAGTTCTCCTCTAAGTCTAGCTGTAGTAGTTAAATTATGGGGAGTAACAGGTTCTTCGTAGAATAGTAACCTATATTGAGATAACTCTCTTACTAATTGGTTAGCTTTTACAGCATCCCTAAAAACCGCATGTATATCTATAGCTATTTCTGGTCCTGTTCCCACTGCATCTCTTACTGCTGCGAGTCTTTCAGATGATAGTCTGATCACATCATTCCAAGGCAAATTTTGCCAAACTGGAACATAATATTGCTTGCTGGCTCTATAATCAGAAGGGCTGAATTGCTTACTACCTACGACACCTGCAGGGAATGGGCTCATTTTAAATGCAGTATAGCCTTCTTCCATTAGCTTTAATGCATTTTCTTTTAATTCTTCTGGGGTATCTCCTCCAAGACCATGATATGCTCGTACTTTATCTCTAACATTTCCTCCTAAGAGAGCATGAACAGGGAGTCCTTTAGATTTTCCTAAGATATCCCAAAGAGCTATTTCGATTCCTGATAATGCTGCATAAGAAATGTTACCTAATACAAATCTCATAGTATTTTTAGCTCTTCTCATAAGCCATTCTATTCTTGTTGGGTCTTGCCCTATGAACCATTCCTTCATGTCTTCTAAGGCTCCAAGTACTCCATTGTCAGGTCCTACATTATAAGGAGCACCAACTCCAGTAACACCTTCATCTGTTAAGACTCTTAAGAAAGTGTAATTTCTATTTCCTGGATTAGTAATATAAAACTCTATGTCTCTTATTTTCATTATTAAACTCTCAATAAATTTTATTTAAGTATTCGATTATTTAATTCTTTATCATTGAACTCTATTCCCAGACCAGGTCTATCTTCAATAACTAAGCAACTATTTTTTATCTCTAATGGATTTTTAAGAATATCATTCCTCCATGGAATGACTTCAGGAGACATGAACTCTTGAATAAGAGCGTTAGGAGAAGAGGCCATAACATGAGCAGCAGCCATAATTCCAACCGGTCCTTTAGTGTTATGAGGAGCTATTTTAACTTGATATGCTTCAGCCATTGAACACACTTTTTTCATTTCAGTAATTCCACCTATATATACAATATCGGGTTGAGCTATATCTACACATTCATTTTCGAAAAATCTGTTGAATTGTTTCTTTGAAGTCAATCTTTCAGATCCTGCAATAGGTACTGAAGTTGATTTTCTAATGTGTGAATATGCTTTTATATCTTCAGGGCCTGTAGGTTCCTCAAGGAATAAAAGATTATAAGGTTCAATTGTTTTAGCTACCTTAATTGCTGATGAAGGATCAAAAATGCCATGAGGGTCATCCATTAATATTATTTCATCTCCTAGTTCATCTCTTAGAACTTTGAATTTTTGTTCTATTTCATCAAGTTGTTTTTTAGAAACATCTGGTCCTAAATTTTCATGCATAGTTATTCCTGATTTTAAAGCATTAAAACCATGAGAAAGAGTTTTTTTAGCACTTTTTATCATAGTATTAAAATCTGAAGAGCTAGAAAAATGTGAATATATTGGTACTTCTGCTGTTCTAGGTCCGCCTAGTAATGCACATACAGGTGTATTTAAAATTTTTCCTTTTAAATCCCACAAAGCTTGGTCAATTCCACTTATGGCACTGGTAAACATTATGCCTCCAGTTCTGTATCCTGTTCGTGCCCCAGTGTATAGAATCGAATATATTTCTTCAGAGTTCCAGATATCTTTTCCGATAATGAATTCTTTTAAATCGTTGATCATTTCAGCTACTACTGTTTCCTTGTGGCTGTATGTAGCTTCTCCCACTCCAGTAATTCCTTGATCAGTATGAACATTAACTACTGTCCATTTTCTTCCACAGTCTGAGGGTATTAAATTAACGGTGATATCTTGAATAATTGCAGATGTTTTTTGCATTTTTCTATTTTAGTCTAGCTGGGTTAACCTTGGATCTAATCTGTCTCTTAGCCAATCTCCAAAGAAACTAAGTGATATAATCACTAACATTATTGAAATTCCAGGCACTACTGTAGACCACCAAGCAGTGTCAACGTAAGCTCTTCCTTCAGCTATCATTAATCCCCAAGCAGGAGTAGGCGATGGGATTCCAGCACCTAGAAAACTTAAAGATGCTTCAGATAATATCAATGAGCCTACTCTTAGGCTAGCTATTACAACAACTGTATTAATTACACCTGGAAAGATATGGGTCATTATTATCCGAAAATGTGATGCTCCAGCTACTCTAGAATATAAAACATAATCCCTTTCTCTCAAAGTTAATACTTCAGCACGTACATTACGTACTGTCGCACTCCATGCCACCAGAGCCAGCAGAATTACAACAAGTGCAAAGCTGGCACCAAAGATAATTACTGAAACCATTGCTATAAGTAAGAATGGCAAAGCATACCAAATATCTAGAAAACGTAGGATTATTTCATCTACATGGCCCCCAAAATATCCTGCAATTAATGCTAAGGCGGTTCCGATTGTTATTCCAGTAACAAGGGCTGTTCCTCCTGTTATCAATGATAATCTTGCTCCATGAATTGTCCTGCTAAGAACATCTCTTCCAATATGATCTCCGCCTAATAGATATTTGGGAGCTTTTGGGTTTTCAGCATACCATTCCTTATCCCACAAATATCCAGGAGCATTTCTAGATCTTAAATTTTGTTTTATAGGGTCATGAGGTGCAATTAAATCTGCAAAGATTCCAGTGAAGAACAATAAGATTATAAGGAATACAGAAATTATTGGGTATCGCCTGAGCAGTCTCCAAGCTTCTGATAAATAGAATAAGGGTAGTTTTAACATTTTTATTGTCAACATTACATTTTTCATTGGATTACGAGTACCTTATCCTTGGGTCTATAAATGCATATGCAATATCAGTAAGAAAATTCACCACTGCGAAAATTATAGCGAAGAATAGAACGGTTGCAGTAAGTACTGGAAAGTCATTATTACCTATTGCATCAACCCCAATTCTTCCTAAGCCGGGCCAAGCGAAAATGGATTC
>PVBE011976783.1_pt1 | contig 47709 bp, 31 predicted proteins | sample 1631181 | NCBI WGS metagenome assembly PVBE01 (sample SAMN08397723, study PRJNA350692) | Marine metagenome, whole genome shotgun sequencing project. | isolation source: water | place: Pacific Ocean | collected 2012-04
CGCTCGCCGATCTCCTTGAAACTGAGCTCGTTGTCCACGCGCAAGCACCAGATACGGTGTTCGCGGGGCGTGAGGACCTGGCGGCAGCGCTGGGCCCAATCGGCGAGCGCCTCGACATTACCCCCGCCGCCGCTCGCGGCGTCCATCACCGCGCAATCGAGCGCCTGCGCACAGCCGGGTTGCTGAGTGGCGAGGAAGACTACCGAGCGTGAGTTCGAGACGCCAGGTGCGACTAGGGCGCGTCCACGTAGAAGGCGGCCTTCGTCGTGACGCCGTCTCGGCAGGCGCTCTGGTCACTTCTGGTTCCACAGGCGGTAGGGGTCCTCAAGGCGCACCATCTCCTTGAGGAGCAGCGCCTCCATCTCAGCGAGCTGGAGCGCGTAGCGAGGGTCTCCTGCGAGGTTTGTTTGATAGGCCTCTGGGACGTGTCCCGTGAGCTCGCAAATGGCCTTGGTGTGGTGCTCTGTGAGAAGTTCGGAGGGATTGCGCGCCAGGTCGAAGAGCTGCGTTTCCCGCACCCTGCCATCAAGCGTGTCGTACTTGATCATCTTCAAGTCCCCGCGACGCACACAGCGCAGGCCGGGCTTGGTGCCACCGCAATAGGCACCGTAGAGGACGTCGCGGACGGTCTCTTGCTCACCCTCAGACACTGGGGAGCAACTGATGCCCTCGGAGGTCGCGGGCGTCGGGACCTCCGCCAGGTCGCACAAGGTCGCAAGGACATCCAGAAGGTAGACATTGCCCTGGGCGCGTGAGCCGGGAGTGATGCCTGGCCCCTTCACGATATATTTCGTAAACGAGAGAACTGCTGTGACGATGCATCGATACGCTTGACCAGCGACCGCAGGAACCTCGCCGAAGCCCTTGTCCGGCTGGAATCTCTCCGACTGACCACGCCTACCTCTCTCACCGCAGCCAAGGGAGCCTCTCTAATGAACCGCATCTCCAGAATTCTCGGGACACCCACTAACGAAAGCCAGGTCCGACTCGGCAGCAGTTCCTTCTTCTCAGGTTTTCTCGCCATGCTCCTCATTGCAGCTGGACTTGCCTCCCTGGGGGCCGGGTGCGCCAACAACTCTTCAAGCGAGCGAGAGGAAGAGCCCAGAACCTTCACTCGCTCAGATTACATGCGCGCCAAGAAGAAGCTCGACGGAATGGTCGCGGCGGGTGAAGCTAGTCAGGAGGACGCCGATATCAGGCTCAGCAGGATGCGCCGCGCGATCGCCAGCGACCGTAGCGGAGAGTCCAGGACCTTCACTCGCGCAGAATACGCGCGCGCCAAGAAAAAAATTGACGGAATGGTCGCAGAAGGCAAAGTGAGCCGCGAAGACGCAGACACCCGCCTCGGCCAGATGCGCAGGATGATCGCGAGAACCGCTGCCGCTCCTGAAGGAGACAAGCCCGAGGAGTTCGACTGGACCGGCGTCAAGGAGCGGATCGAAGGCGCGGTCGAGGCTGGCGAGATCACTCGCGAAGAGGCCGACGCCAGGTACGCAGGGATCAAGAGGCGTCTGGATGGCCCCGAGGCTCAAGCCGCCGCGGTCCGCTCGCGTTTGGATTACGCGAACGCTGAAGCCAAGATCAAGGCCATGGTCGAGGCGGGCGAGGTCAGCGCAGAGGACGCCAAGAAGAGACTCAACAGGATGCGCGAGCGGATCTCCGGCGGCGACCGTGGCGAGCGAGGTAAAGAGTCCAGGACCTTCACAAAAGAGGAGTACGAGGCCGCTGAGAAAAAGATCAAGGCCATGGTCGATGAGGGCAAGGTCAATGCCGAAGACGCTGAGAAGCGACTCAACCGAATGCGTCAGGCGATGGACTTGGGAGACCAGAACTAACTCAAGCCGAGGCTCGTCCCCGAGGAGGAGTACAACAGCGCCCAAGCTGAGGTCAACAGGCTCGTCGAGTCAGGAGAGCTGACCAGAGAAGATGCTGACAAGAAGCTCCAGCACCTCCAGCTGACCAACACCATGGCGCACGTCGAGATCGCCGTGAAGAGTGGCGAGACGACCCGTGGGGAAGCTGACAAGCTCTACAAAGAGCTCGGGGTCAGGTAGCGCCAGTGGAAGAGCCTGTCCTTGTCGGGGTTCAGGGAGTGAAGATCACGCTCAACCCGTCACTCAGGTTGAAGCCATTCCCGCCGGCACCGAGCGGGTCGCGGAACCAGTGCTGGAAGTTGAGTGTGACGCCTGCAGCGACTCCAGCGCTCATCGGAGGCATGCTGAAATCGAGAGGCCGGACATTTTCTCCGAGGGCGTCCGAAAGCTGGGGTGGGTTCAGGCGGTTCAGCGCACCACCCACGCACCGGAATCCGTCGCCGAACGGCTGCTCTATCTGGGTGTCGCCGTAGTAGAAGAGTCCGAACTCGTTCACAGGCAGGCCTGAGGCCAAGAGACGCATGTTGTTGCTCGCGATGCTCGTGCTCCCATCGGCCTCGATGGTCGCCGACTGGCCACTCGAGTTTGTGGTGGACTGACAGTAGCCAGTCCCGATTCCACCACTCCCGCAGTCTTCCGTGTGCACATCAGGGCGCCAGTTGATCAGGGTACAGCGCGCCCGATTCATCTGCTCGGGCGTGAACTCCCAGATACATGCGTCGTTCGTGTAGTCCATGTAGTTGTGGAAGGGATCTGGACTCCCGCACGACGAATGCGAGGATGGGCAACCGTTCGTCGCTTGAGACTGGGCGTTCGTGTCACAGATCAAGTCGCCACCCACATAGCAGCCGGAGCTGCCGTCACAGCCCTCGAAGGTGTGGTACAGCCCGACATAGTGACCCACTTCGTGGGTTGCCGTGCGCCCCATGTTCCCAGGCCAACCAGAGGTGGGGTAGCGACCGACGGCCTCCCACCAGAGCACGATGCGGTCCTTGTTTTGCCCCACCAGGTTCCCTTCGGACGCGAAGCCCGAGACATATCCGTAGCAGCAGGGCGGAGCATTCGTATACACGTTCATGTAGCGGTGTGTGTCCCAGGCGAGCGTGTTCCAGTAGTTTCCGGAGTCCAGGTACCAGTTGTCGTTGGTCGTGTACGTGATGCCGGTGGTCGGCTGGCCGTTGGGATCGACTGTTGCCAGATGGAAGCGGATCTTTCCGTTCGTGCCAGGTGCGCCGGGGCTACCAGGGACTGCCTGGAAGTCCTCGTTCAGGATGTCGATCTGATCCTGGACCGTAGAAGGGCTCAGATAGCCTTGGCCCGAGGAGTCCTGAATCACATGGAACACGACTTGGATGTCGAATATGCATCCAGCCCCGGGCTCGTACTCAGGCTGGGGCGAGTTGGTCCAATAACCGCAATCGGCGGGCGAGATGCTGGCACCTGCCGGGGGGGCCTGGCGGGGGGGAGTCCCGCACTGCTGGCGCTGAGCAGAGGCTGGTGAACTGAAGCCAATAAATGCCGGGACTGCGAGTGTCATACACATCGCCAGGCCAGCGGATGACGGGCGACAGACGGGGGCGCGGAGAGTAGTGAGCGTGGCTAGAATCTGGTTTTTCATTGGTACCCTGCTGTTGTGAAGTGGCCAAAAGCGAGGGGGAGCACAGACACAGTGTATGCTGTTTGTCCAGATTGCGGCAGATTGTGCGGAGGAAGCCGGTTCCGAGGGTTCCAGGTCTGTCCCCTTTGGGTCAGGAGCAAGGTGAGCTGGAATGGGGGGGGCCTGAGCCGGCGGGAAGGGGCAAGTGCTCCAGGATGCGCAGGATGCTGTTCGCCTCGGTCGGAACTTCGGGGCTTGTGCAAGGGCGGTTCCGGAGAGAACGAAGTGGTCGAGACGAGTGTTTGGGCCTGGTGGAGTTGCCTCCTTGTTCTTTGGCAAAAAGGCACTAGACACCCGGGCATACGAAACGAGAGGGTGTTGAAAGCCGTCGCAGCGGGCTGGCATATCAGTCTGGAATAGCCCCCCTAATTGGATACAAGACTGGGCGTCAAGGATGCCGAGCAAGGGCGCGCCGAGAAAATGACATTGAGTAGTCTTGACACATCGCCAGACATTTGCCTATATGCGGACACCTTACTCGGAAAGTCGTTCATCATTGACCTGGAGTTCACGCATGCGAGTCGTCAGGACTGGGTTACCCGCACTGATCATAATAGCCGCCATGGTGTTCGCCTTGGCAAAGGGAAGGGGCAATGTCCCCGAAGAGGTGCTTGCCACCTCAGTCCCTGAGGTGCTTGCCACCTCAGTCCCTGAGGTGCTTGCCACCTCAGTCCCTGAGGTGCTTGCCATCTCAGTCCCTGAGGAGGCGCGCGACCTAGAAAGTGGTCGCGTACTGTTCGAGCGTCACTGCACGGTCTGCCATGGCGCAGAGGGTCGCGGTGACGGGCAGGCGGCCTACCTGCTTTACCCCGCGCCGCGGGACTTCACCAGCGGGCGCTTCCGCCTGGTCTCAACCCAGAACGGAATACCGACGCAACGTGATATCATCACGACGATTAAGCGCGGCATGCCTGGTTCGGCCATGCCTCCTTGGGAGTGGCTGGCTGAAGAGGACCTCTGGGGGCTGGCACTGTACGTGCGCCATCTCGCCATCGAGGGACAGGTCGCCAATATGCTGAGTTGGGCCGAAGAGGAGGGCGACGAGTTGTCGCCAGCGGAGGCGCGCGCCATCGTCAACGAACGCATGGTGCCTGGTGACCCCATCGATGTGGGTGCCCCGGCCGCGGACGATCCGACCTCACTCCATGAAGGGCAGCGGATCTACTCAAAGACCTGTGCGCCCTGCCATGGTGCGGACGGCACTGGCAGCGGAGCGGCCAGTGAGGCTGGTGAACTGCGCAACGAGGACGGCACGCCCAACTCCGCACGCGACTTTACCGCAGGGATCTTCAAAGGCGGATCGACGCACGCCGACATCGTGCGGCGCATTGTCGGCGGACTCCCCGGGAGCCCGATGCCGGCGACGAGCTTAGACAATCAGAATCAGGTCGCGATGCTGGCCGCCTACGTGCGCAGCCTGATCCGACCTGGTGCCGAGGAACGCGTCGTTCAGCGTCGCCGCACCGTGCCTGTCATGCGATTACGCGGCGAGGTTCCCAGCGACCCAGAGGACCCGGCATGGGCGCGGACGCGCGGGGTCTGGGTTGCCTTGATGCCACTCTGGTGGCGCGACCTGCGTGTCGATGGCGTAGTCGTGCGAGCACTGCACAACGGCGAGACAATCTCGTTCCGGCTCACTTGGCGGGATACCGCCCGTGACGACGACCTGCTCGGGGCGCAGTCGTTCAGCGACTCGGCCGCGATCGAGGTTTCTGTCGAGCGTGATCCGCCGCTGTTCGCCATGGGAGCGACCGGGCAGCCGGTCGATATCGCGCTGTGGCGAGCGGCCTGGGAGGCGGATGCGCACGCTGCGAGCGGCGTACGCGAGCGCTATCCCAACATGCTCGACGACGCCTTCCCAGAGCGGCTCGGTGATCTGAACGAGCAGTCGCTCACCGCCCGGGCGCTGGGAAACTCCGTTGCGCTGCCGGCTCGTCCGGCCGGTGCCGAGGCGCTGATGGCCGAGGGCTTTGGCACGGTTGGCCCGCGCAAACATGACGCCTCTTCATGGACGGCGCGTGGAACGTGGAGCGATGGCTATTGGGATGTCGTCTTCTCGCGCTCGATGGCGGCCGAGATCGAGGGAGAGCCAGCACTCCTTCCCGGCCTGTCCGCCTTCCTCGCCTTCGCCGTCTGGGACGGAGCCTTCTTCGACAGGAACGGCCAGAAGTCTGTCAGCGTGTGGCACCGGGTCGAGGTGGCCCCCTAAGCAAGATCATGCAGTTCCAAGATCACGACCATATGTCCCCCAAAGGAGTCTTTCAGTGAGATCCAACTCCGCATCCAGCCAGCATCATTCACGCCGCGAGTTCCTGGCGCTGCTGTCCAGCGGTGCCGTCATTGCGGCGTCCCCGCTCGACGCGCTCGCCGGCGCCCTCGCGCCGCTGCCGAGCATCGAGAACCCGCTTGTCTTCTACCCCGACCGTGACTGGGAGAAGGCCTACCGCGATCAGTATGCCTACGACCGCACGTTCACCTGGATCTGTGCGCCTAACGATACACACATGTGCCGCATGCGTGCCTTCGTGCGCAACGGTGTGATGGTGCGCTCCGAGCAGAACTACGACCACGACCGCGTTGGGGATCTGTACGGCAAGCGCGCCACGCAAGCCTGGAACCCGCGCGGCTGCCCCAAGGGCTTCACCTTCCAACGCCGCGTCTATGGCCCCTTCCGCCTCAAGGGGCCTGTGATCCGGAAGGGCTGGAAGGACTGGGCCGATAACGGCTTCCCCTCGCTCTCGGACAATCCCAAGCTGCGCACGAGGTTTCGGTTCGACGATCGCGGGAACGACGACTTTGTACGCGTCTCGTGGGACGAGGCCTCCGACTACGTCGCGCGCGGGATGATGGCGGTTGCAAAGACCTATAGCGACAAGGATGGCCAACGGCGGCTCGAGGCCGACGGTTACGAGCCTGAGATGCTCAAGCATTGGAAAGGGGCAGGCACGCGCACGATGAAAATTGGCTCAAACCTGCCGCTGCACGGGTTGGTCGGCAAGTTTGGACTGTTTCGATTCGCGAACATGACCGCGCTGATCGACCACCACGTGCGTGGTGTCGGTCCAGACGAGTCGCTCGGCTGCAGGGAGTGGACGGAGTACACATGGCGTGGCGATCAGGCGCCCGGTCAGCCGTTCGTGCACGGCCTGCAGACCTCCGACATAGACATGAGCGATCTGCGCTTCTCGAAGCTGACAATCCAGATCGGCAAGAACTTGGTCGAGAACAAAATGGCCGACTCGCACTGGCTCAATGAGCTCATCGAGCGGGGTGGCAAGATCGTCTGTATCACTCCGGACTACAGCGCGCCATCGGCAAAGGCGAACTACTGGATCGGAGTCCGTCCCGGACTGTCAGATACGTCCGTTCTGCTCGGTGTGACCAAGATCCTCATTGATCGCAACTGGATGGACCGCGATTTCATGCTGCGCTTCACGGACTTTCCGCTGCTCGTGCGCACCGACAACCTGCGCCGACTGCGGCCAGAGGATGTGTTTCCCGACTACCAGAACAAGGACCTGCGTGACGGCCCTTCCTACAAGAGGCAGGCGCTCACCGACGAGCAGCGCGACCTTATTGGCGACTTCACTGTCTACGATACCAGCAGCAAGAAGGTAGTCGTCGTCTCGCGGGATGACGTGGGATCGCGGGCCGCGAGCAATACTGCCCTCGAGGGCACCTTCGAGGTCGAGACTGTCGACGGCACACGGATAGAGGTTATGCCGGTGCTTGAGATGTATCGGCGCCACCTCGCTGACTACGACCTTGAGACCGTGGCGGAGATCTCCGGCGCGGACCCCACGCTCGTGGAACGCCTGGCGCGCGACATCTGGGAGACGACCCAGGCCGGTGGCCCGGTTTCCCTCCACCACGGCGAGGGCACCAACCACTACTTCCACGGCACGCTCCACAACCGCGCCTGCTGGCTGCCGATGATGCTGACCGGCAACATTGGCAAGCACGGCGCCGGCGTGTTCACCTGGGCCGGCAACTACAAAGGAGCTCTATTCCAGGGCTCACCCTGGTCCGGACCGGGTGCTGGCGTCTACTCACACGAGGACCCGTTCGCGCCCGTGCTCGATGAAGATAAGCGTATCACACACGAGCACCTGCGCAAGACGGTCAAAGGCGAGGACGTGGCCTTCTGGGATCACGGCGATAAACCTCTGATCGTAGAGACTCCGGAGGGACGCAAGGTCTTCACCGGCGACACCCACATGCCATGCCCAACCAAGATGATGTGGTACAGCAATGCGAACCTCATCAACCAGGCGAAGTGGGTCTATGAGCTTATCGTAAACGTCTTCCCCAAGATCGACATGATTGTCGATCAGCAGGTAGAGTTCACCGCATCAGCCGAGTACTCCGACATCGTGCTGCCCGCCAACACATGGGTTGAGTTCCAGGACCTTGAGATCGGCGGTTCGTGCTCAAACCCCTTTATCCAAATGTGGGGAGGCGATGGCATTGAACCCGTTCACGACTCGCTCGACGACGCCGAGATCTTCGCCAGAGTTGGAAGTGCGCTAACGCAGCACACCGGCGACAAACGCTTCGCAGATTACTGGAAGTTTATTACTGAGAAGAAGTCCCGCGTCTACATCCAGCGCGTGCTGGACTCGTGCACCACGACCACTGGGAGCCAAGGTTCCTACCAGGTCGATAAGCTGAAGGCAGGTGGATACGGCGGGGAGCCCGGGTCGGCGATGATGCTGTTCCGAACTTATCCGCGTGTGCCATTCGTCGAGCAGATCCGGGACGATGAACCCTTCTTCACTGACACCGGCCGATTGTGCGCCTACTGTGATCTGCCGGAGGCAATCGAGTATGGGGAGAACCTTATCGTCCACCGCGAGGGCACCGAGGCGACGCCTTACTTGCCCAACGTGATCGTTTCTTCCAGCCCCTACATCCGGCCATCGGACTACGGCATCCCGCTCGACGAGATGGACCCTGACATGCGCACCGTGCGCAACGTCAAACTGCCCTGGAGCCAGGTCAAGCAGACGAAGAACCCGCTCTGGGAGCAGGGTTTCCGCTTCTTCTGCTCGACCCCGAAGAGCCGCCACACGACGCACTCCTCATGGTCGACCGTTGACTGGCACTGGATCTGGAGCTCGGATTTTGGGGATCCCTACCGCCACGACAAGCGCGACCCCGGGACCGGCGACCGTCAGATCCAGATGAACGCGCTCGCCGCGCGCGACCTCGGTCTGGTGGAAGGTGACTACGTGTGGGTCGACGCCAACCCCGCTGACCGACCCTTCCGCGGTGCGCACCCAGACAACCCGCGCACCAAGGCCTTCCGCTGCATGGTCCGCGTCAAGGTCAACCCGTCGCTGCCCTACGACATGACGATTATGAAGCATACGGGTTGGATCGCCACGGAGCGCACAGTCAAAGCTCACGAGTCGCGTGCCGACGGCAAGGCAATCTCAGAGAGCACCGGCTACCAGTCCAATTACCGCTACGGCTCGCACCAGAGCATCACGCGTAGTTGGCTGATGCCGATGCACCAGACGGATACGCTCTTCCACAAGAAGACCGGTGCCGTAGGCTTCGTGTTCGGGTTCGCCGTCGACAACCACGGTGTCAATACGGTGCCGAAGGAGACACTGGTTCGGATCACCAAAGCCGAGGCCGGTGGCGAAGGCGGCAAGGGACTCTGGTACCACGCCGAGAGCGGGCGCTCCCCGGGCAACGTCGACGAAGACATGCAGCGCTATCTGAGCGGAACTCTGACGAGTGTAGATGTGTAGCATGAGCGAACATCCCAAGAACCGACCGGCCGAACCTGCCGACCCCTTGACAATGTCTGCTGGCGGCGTCGAAGGCGATCCGCTTTTGATGTTCGACTGCCTTGTCGAGGAATACTCCCGCATGGGAATTGACACAGAACAGATCATCGAACTGTTTGAGACCCCAGAGTTCTTGGCCACCCATGGGCTGCGCAGCCACTTAGGTGCCGAGGCGACCCGTGCCCGAGTACGGCAGGTGCTCTCCCGGTGTGGGATCCTGCGCGTCCGGACGACCGTTACCCCCGCTATTGATCAACACACGACCTGCGACCCCAGCAGCTGTCAACGGAGTTAAGCGCGATGCCCAACGTCTACAACTGGCAACTCGGCCGCTCGATGAGCTATCCCTACGAAGAAAGCCATCCCGACCGGCAATTCGCCTTCGTCTTCAACATTAACCGCTGCATCGCCTGCCAGACCTGTTCGATGGCCTGCAAGTCCACTTGGACCTGGTCGCGCGGGCAGGAGTTCATGTGGTGGAACAACGTCGAGACCAAGCCCTACGGCGGCTACCCGCAAGGGTGGGATGCGAAGTTGCTCGGCATGCTCGAGGATGTGAATCCCAATGGGCAGAAGTGGGGCTACCAGGACGACAAGGAGCCCGAGTGGCCCTATGGCAGCTTCGAAGGCCTAACCATCTTCGAGGCTGCAGAACGCCAGCGACTTGAGTCGCAGTCGTCTCGTTCACTCGGCTACCTACCCTCCGAGGCGGAGTGGCGCGCTCCGAACATCCACGAGGAGGTCGCCCACGGACCGCTCCAGAAAAAGGGAGACAAGCCGGGCACGGCGCAGCTGCCCGAGCACCGTGTCTGGTACTTCTACCTGCAGCGCCTCTGCAACCACTGCACATACCCCGGCTGTCTCGCGGCTTGTCCGCGACAGGCTATCTACAAGCGTCCGGAAGACGGCGTGGTGCTCCTCGATCAGTCCCGCTGTCGAGGTTACCGCAAGTGCGTCGAGGCCTGTCCGTACAAGAAGTCAATGTACCGGCCGGCGAGCCGTACGAGCGAAAAGTGCATCGCCTGCTACCCGCGGCTCGAGGGCCGAGATGATGCGATCTCCCCTGACAATACGCCGGTCGAAACGCGCTGCATGAGCGCATGCGTCGGCAAGATTCGTATGCAGGGGCTAGTCAAGATCTCGGAAGATGGAAAATGGGCCCCGGAGCCCGATCATCCGCTCTACTACCTGGTGCGCGAGCGCCAGGTGGCGCTTCCGCTTTACCCGCAGTTCGGGACCGAGCCCAATGGCTTCTACATCCCACCGCGCTGGGTGCCACGTCCGTACCTCGAGCAGATGTTCGGGCCGGGCGTGCGCAACGCCATCGAGCAGTACGCTTGCCCCGACCGCGAGCTTCTGGCTGTCCTGCAACTTTTCCGCGCGACGCAGCAGATTCTCTTCCGCTTCAAGATCGACAAGGGCCCGAAGGTCGGCGAAGCCGAGGTGACCATGCCTAACGGCACCAAGAAAACGCAGGAGTTATTCAACGACACCGCCCGCGGTTTCAACGCAGCCGGTAAGGAAGTGGTCCGTGTGACGGTCGAGGAACCCACCTGGGAGCGCTCGAAAGAGCACCTGAACTCAATCTGACCATGGACACGCCGACAAGCACGACCATTGACCACGAAATTGCACGGCTCTCCGCCCGTGAGCACGTTCTGCGTTTCCTGTCTCTCGCTGCTAGCGATCCCGCTGCCCGGCGTTTCGAGGACTTCCTCGATCCGGATTTCCAAGACCTCGCCTGCGCGGCCGCACGCCATCTGGCCGCGGACCAGGCGTCCCAGCCCGCGCAACTCGCTCCCGGCGAAGTGTCTCCGGAGAACCTGGATCTCGCTCCGCTGGTCGAGGCGGCAAATGTACCGCGCCCTCAGCTCGTTGAAGACTACACGCAGGTGTTCGGCCTGGTGGTATCCAAGGAGTGCCCGCCGTATGAGGTGCAATACTGCCCGCAGACCTTCTCGGTCTTTCGCAGCCAGCATCTGGCTGACATCGCGGGCTTCTACCACGCTTTTGGCGTCGCGCCCGGGCGCGATGCACCCGAGCGTGTAGACCACCTCGCCTGCGAACTGGAGTTCTTGGCCTGGCTGGTGGCGAAGGAGCGCCACGCCCTCGCTGGTGAGGGAGACGACTGGGCCGAGCGGGTAGCGACATGCCGCGACGCCCAGCGTAGTTTTGTCACCGAACACGTTGCCTGGTGGGTACCCGCCTTCGCGAGAGCACTCAGAGAGCGCGCGGACTCGCTCACCCCCCCGGCCGCGTTCCAAGCAGCGTTCTCAGACGCTCTGGCAGCCTTCATTCCGGTCGAACGCGCGGCGCTTGATGTGCCGCCCCCGCAAATTCTCGCAGAGCCGCGCCCAGACGATGAGCAGGCGGGGGAGGGGTGCGCGGGTTGTGGCTCGGAAGAGGGCAGTGGCTGAACGCTCGGCCACAGGCACTCCTGGTGCATTCGAGTAGCTACTCCCAGGGATAGATCGGGGAGTCCGTCGCCGTCGAGGTCCACGGCCGAACCATAGGGGAGCGAGGGGTAGCCATTTGAGGAGGGACGGCACACCTTGCGCTACCCGACACTCTCCTGCCGCGGCCACAGCGATGACTGGTTCTACGCCGCTAACTGAACCAGTGACATGACGGCTGCATTTCCTCGTGGCAATGTGCCAAAAACCGCCGAAGAGGTGAGTTTGTGGCTGCTTATACTCCTGGAATGAAGCACTTCTATGTTTCCCTGACCGAGGCGTGCAACCTGGACTGCGCCTGGTGCTTCTGGCACCAGGATGCGGAGCGGGCCGGGGATGAGTTCGATCTGCCAGCGGTGTTGGGAACCATCGAACGTGCGCTTTCCGGGGTGGGCTGTGGCGGCGGCTCCTGCGCTGGCGAAGAGATTGCCGGGGCTGATGTTGGCCAGGCCCCGGGGGCGGAGATCACCGAGAGCTTCGTTGTTTTCTACGGTGGCGAACCGACCCTGCGCATGGGGCGCATGGTCGAGGTCATGGATGCGGTTGAAGGACGTTTCCCGAAGATCAACTGGCGTTTCGCCGTGCAGACCAACGGCACGCGGCTGGCGGATGTGGAGTCCCTGGCGGAGCGTATCTGGTATGTGTCCCTCTCAATCAACGAGTACACGTTCGAGCACATCGACCGGGAGGTGCTGGAACGCCTGGCCCAACGCATGCCGATAATCGCGCGCATGACCTACGCCGGCAAGTCACTGGTGGAACTCGTCGAACCGCTGCTACCTTCCGTGAGCCATGTCTACTGGCAGTTGATGAACGCCGGCGAACTGCCCTTCACCGTTGAGCAGTACGGCGACGAGCTCGAGCGCCTTTTGGGTATGGCCCGGTGCCATCCAGACAAGATGTTCGTGCCCCTGGACTATGCCTGGTCCTGTGACCGCGCGTTCTCCGAAGCCGGGGCCGCGCCGCCTCCGGCGGCGGTCGGGGACCACGACTGGTTTCCCTGTGGCGTCGGCGGGGATCTGGTCTATGTGGACCCCCGCGGGCAGACCAGTGTCTGCGACGAGCTCAGTTTGAACGGTCTGGACGGGGACTTCGGCCAGGTGGTCGGTGCCGTACAAGAGCGTTGTGCGTCCTGTGAGCTGGTGGCGGCCTGTCGCGGGCGCTGTCCGGCTGTACACATGAAGTTCGGCGTCGAGGCCTTCGACCGTTACTGCGAGCTGACACGCCTGCTCTTCGAGCGCGTGCGCGCCGCAGATCACCGGGGGCGTGCCGTGGACGAGGTCGGCCTGCAGACCGAGGTGATGCACTGAGCAGCTGGGGGCCAGCGGGACGCGCCGGGCGTTGAGAACAACGAGCATCTGATTCCCATGGATCGACGGCGGGGCCGCCTCTTCCTATGCTGACCAGCATGAACTCAACTGACGAGGCCCTGGAGCGTCTGCGGGAGGGGAACCGGCGTTATGCGGAGGGCGCGCCCCTGCGCAGTACCGTGATCGATGCCGGCCGGCGCCGCGAGTTGGCGGCGAGTCAGGCACCCTATGCCGTCATCCTCGGCTGCTCTGACTCGCGCGTACCTGCGGAGATCGTCTTCGACTGTGGCCTGGGCGAGCTCTTCGTGGTGCGCGTGGCTGGCAATATTGCCGCCCCCTCTCAGGTGGCCAGCGTCGAGTACGCCGTGGAGCACCTGGGCACGCGCCTGGTGATCGTGCTGGGCCATTCCGGCTGTGGAGCTGTCATGGCGGCGGTTGAGGCGACCCGCTCCCCGGCTACCCAGGGCAACAACCTGTCCCCTGTGATTGATCGCATTTCGGCGGTGCTTGAGGGCCTGCTGGAAGCGGGAGATGGTGGCGGCGAGGAGCTCCTGGCCAGGGCCGTGCGTGCAAATGTGAGCGCCTCCGCCCAGGAACTCCTTTCCTCCTCCGAACTCCTCGCCGCCCGCGCCCAAGCCGGTGAACTGGTGGTAGTCCGGGCCGAGTATGAGTTGGAGAGCGGCCGCGTGGAGTTTCTGGAAACCTGACCAGGCCAGCCCCCGGGCCTCCCGGGTGTGCCGCTGGGCGGCCAGGGCTCCGGGGAGCGCTGGGCCGGAAGCCGGATCAGTCCCCCGCGTAGCCCAGGGCGCGCAGGAAGTCCAGCGTGCCCTCACCGGCCAGGCGTGTCCCGCGGTCCCGCTGAGTGCTGTTCAGCCAGGACACGATGGCAGCCCGCAGACCGTCCACGACCTGCGCGTGCTCCGCGGCGTGGTTGGTGGGCCGGAACGGATCGTCGTCAGGGGCAATCAACTCCAGCAGGTCGTCATCATCGCCCTCGCCCCGCGGGGTCCAGATCAGGGTCCAATCCTGGGATTGGACGCGGAAAACGCGACCGACCTCCTCCAGGCGACCCTCATGGGGGAAGGGCTGTTGGCCCAACCAGGTGGGGGCGTTCGCCCTCGCGCCTGATGGGGGGGATCGTGGGGGGGAGCGCTGCGGGGAGTGATGGGGGAAGCGCTGGACCGGGGCCCCGGGATCTGGGGGCGGCGCCCTTTGCCTGGGCCAACGGGGATTGGGTGCTGGAGCGCGGCGCCGGCGGGGCGGTGCTGCTCGTGGAAGTGGATTGAGCCTTTAGGGCCGGCATCTTCACGCGTCTGGGAACTGTGGGCGAGTTGCGTTGGGAAGAGGGTGGGGAGTTGCCAGGGGAACTGGAGCTGGACCTGTGGGAGCCGGAGCCCGGTGCCGCGGAGCCGCGTCTCAACTCTGCGGGGAACGGGCGGCGCGGGCAGCTCTGGCGCTGACGAGCATCAGCAAGAGGAGCAGCAGGATCCCCGCCAGGCTCCACTTGATCACGTTCAGGCCAAAGGCGAGGGTCACCAGGGTGGGGGAGGGGGATTCCCAGTTGGCGAGTAGCAGGCCGTGGAAGAGCGTCTCGGCGAGATCGGTGACGGCGATGGCGGCGGGCAGGGGGACGAGGTGTGCGGCCAGGCGCTGGAGGACGCCGGGGGGGCTCTGGCCTGGTGCGGACTGTGCCGCTGCGCTCGATGGGTGCCGCGGTCGTGCCAGGCGGTGCAAGAGGCCCAGGCCGCAGAGGGCGTAGGCGAGCATGTAGATGAAGTCCCCGCTGAAGTGCTGTGCCAGGCCCTGGCGCCCGGCGGGGCCCCAGGCCCTGACGATCTCGGTGTAGGTCTCCGCGTCCGGCGTCAACTGGATTTCCACGAGGCCTGCTGTGCCGCCCAGGGGAGCCAGGGTCCCGGCCATCGTGAGCGGGATCAGCAGGCAGAGGGCACCGGTCAGGCACAGGATCGGAGTTTTGGCCAGCAGGTCGAGGGCGGAGGGGAGACGCATGGTCTCAGGCCAGGATACCGGACTGGCGAGCGGGCCAGCCTGGCCAGGATCGATTCCGCTTGAGCCGGGCTCCTATTCCCGCAACAGAGCAGCCACCCGCTCAAGGAGCAAGCGGTTGCCATCGGAGGTCAGGTGGCAACTGTCCCGGTAGATGCGGCGCGTCTCATTCTGGAAGGCATCCGAGGTGTCCAGGGCCTCCACGCCGCGTCCGCGGAGTTCACCTAGGCGTTCTCGCAGCAGCGGATAGCCCAGCACAACTTCCTGATTCATGCCTTTTTCCCCGATGCCGTTGACTTGTTCCGCCGGGTGGATGGGCTTGGAGCCGGCATCGTGGAGCGTGGGCTGGAGCCAGTGCAGGTAGCGAATGCCCTTGGGGGAACACAGGTCGTGCATGCCGAGGGATGACTCGTACCAGGTCCGGATACCGTGATCGAGTGCCAGTTTGCGAGATGCCACGCCCCCGAAGCCGGCACTTGCTCCCGTCTGATTCCGTTCGGCGCGCGCCTCAACTACCAGCTCCTGGCCTGCGGCCCATTCGGCGCGCAGGTGTCTCAGGCGTGAGAGTGTCTGTCGCGTGAGCAGGGCGCTGCGAACGTGGCCCTGGCGCAGGGCGTCCAGGGCCAGATCAGTCGCCTCCTGCTGGGGGCGGAGCATTCCGTATAGCAGTCCGGGGTCGTCCGTAATTCCGCCGTGGGTACTGCCGAGGAGTGAGGCCCAGTGTCCTACGGACGGGAAGATCGGGTCGAGCCCCTTTCGCGTGTTACTCAATGTCACGCGCAGTTCGTTCAGACCATCGAGGTTGATGACAAGATCCGGGCTACATCCCTGGGCCAGGAGGAATGTGAGTAGGAGCAGTTGTTGCGGTTGCTTGTACCCGGGTACTGCGAAGCCGAACAGGCGCACGCTTCTTCCATCCAGACCCAGGTCGTTACCGAGTATATCTTCCAGGGCCTGTGCACCAGAAGACTGGAGTCCCGCAGCCACGGAGCCCCCCATGATGAACACGCTGTACTCATCTCGGGGCTGCCCAGCGGAGAAGTACTGGATCGCTTCCTCGGTTGTCGCAAGTCCCTGGCGATGACTGTAGCCCGTGTACGGATGGAGTATGTAGTTGGATCTGGGCCGCAGGCGATCCTTGGAAGTGGCCCCCCCTTCTGCCCCGGGTGCCTGCGCGACCCCCTCGGCCAGGCCCGCCACTCCCTGGAGAATCGAACTGATCTCAGCTTCTGCCTGAGCCGAATCAAAAGGCTCTCCCCGGACCCGGAGCCAGCATCGCAAGCCACCTTCCGCCAGGAGCAGTGTGGTTGCCATGGCCAGGAGCACGAGGCCGGAGCGTCGGATTATGTGACGCGTCTTGGAGGTTGGAGTGTCGGGTGACATGGGGCGGGTGGGCTGGGCCGGGGCCAGGGACTCTATCGTGCAGTTACCATGTTTCGGTGTAGCCCGCCCCGGCGCGGCCATCCGGGCGTGCCCGGTTGGCCGCCAGGGCACCCTGGAGGCCATCCAATCCGCCACCAAGGGGACAAAATGACCAGGTTCCTAGCTCCCGCGCCCCAGCTTGCCTTCCTGGATGGCGCAGTAGAGGACAGGCACGACATACATGGACAGCACCACCACCGCCATGCCGCCGAAGGTGGGGATGGCCATGGGGACCATCACATCCGCGCCGCGGCCGGTGGAGCTCAGGACCGGCAGGAGGGCCAGGAGCGTTGTGGCGCTGGTCATCAGGCAGGGGCGCACGCGGCGCAGGCCGGCGGCCAGGGTGGCCGCGCGCACGGCGGCGACGGTGGTGGGTCTGCGCTCCGCAAAGGTCTGATCGAGGTAGGTGGCGATCAGCACACCGTCGTCGGAGGCGATGCCGAAGAGCGCCAGGAAGCCGACCCAGACGGCCACGGAGAGGTGGATCGTATGAATCGAGAAGACCTCGCGCAGGTTGGTGCCGCCGACCTCGAAGTCGAGGAAACCCGGCAGGCCGTAGAGCCACAGGGCCAGGAAACCGCCGGCCCAGGCCACGGCGATGCCGCTGAAGACCAGGCTGGCCGTGCCCAGGGAGCGGAACTGCAGGTAGAGCACCAGCAGGATCGCCAAGAGGGCCACGGGGATGACGACCAGCAGCGTGCGCTGGGAGCGTTGCTGGTGCTCGAAGGTGCCGGTGAACGAATATGAGACACCGGTCGGAATGACCAAGGCGCCGCTCTCCACAGCTGCGTCCAGGTGCGCCTGGGCCGCGTGTACCACCTCGACCTCGGCCCTGTCTGGCAGGCGGTCGAAGAGCACATAGCCGAGCAGGAAGGTGTCCTCGCTCTTGATCACCATGGGTCCGCGCTCGTAGCGCATGTGCGCCAGGCTGGAGAGGGGGATGTGGGCCCCGCCGGGTGTGGTCACCAGGATGCGCCCGAGTTGGTCGAGGTCGTCGCGCAGCTCGCGCTGGTAGCGCACACGCACGGCATAGCGTTCGCGGCCCTCCACCGTGTGCGTCACGGCGCGCCCACCGATGGCCACCTCGATCACGTTTTGCACGGCCTGCACGGTCAGGCCGTGGCGGGCGATGGCGGCGCGCTCGATGTCGATCTCGATATAGGGCTTGCCGACGATACGGTCGGCGAAGACGGCCGAGGTCTTGATGCTGGGTACCTCCTTGAGCAGACCCTCGATGGCCAGGCCCACTTGTTCGATGGCCGCCAGGCTGGGGCCGCTGACCTTGACACCCATGGGCGCCCGCATGCCGGTCTGCAGCATCACCAGCCGTGTCTCAATCGGCTGCAGCTTGGGCGCGGAAGTCGTGCCGGGAATCTCCGCCGCGACCAGGATTTCGGCCCAGATGTCGTCGGGCGTTTTTATGTGCTCGCGCCACTGACGGAAGGGGCGCCCCTGGCTGTCGGGGATCAACTCGCCGTCGTCATCGCGGAAGAACTTGAGCAGCTTGCTGTCGTAGGCGAAGAGCGCCACGGCTCCGGCTGCGTCCAGGCGATATTCGCTCTTGTAGCCGATGACCGTTTCGATCATGGAAACCGGAGCCGGGTCCAGGGGCGTGTCCGCACGGCCGAGCTTGCCAACGACCGTGTCCACCTCCGGGATCGAAGCGATGGAACGGTCCTGCCAGGCGAGCACCTCCTGGGTCTCGCCCAGGGAAGCGTGGGGCATGGTGCTCGGCATGTAGAGAAAGGCGCCCTCGTCGAGGGCCGGCATGAACTCCTGGCCGAGGCCCGGCAGGGCCTCGTCCAGGCTTGTCCAGAGGGCGCTGGCACGTAACCCGTCGGCGTCTTGAGCGGCTCCGGGCAGGAAGGCAAAGGTGCGCGCGAAGCCGAGCCAGATGCAGAGGGCGAAGACGATCAGCAGGCTCGGCAGGCTGAGGAAAAGCAGCTTGTGGGCCAGGCACCAGTTGAGGACCTGCGCGTAGGAGCGCTGGACCAGGGCGAAGAAGCCCAACAGGGCGCCGACCAGGCCGGCGACGAACAGCAGGTTCACGAGTGTTCCGGCCTCAATCCCGAGGGGGGCCCAATGGCGCGCCAAGAGGACCGTCACGGCGCCGGCCACCAGACCGTTGACCAGCTTGGTGAGCGGGCCCGGGTGCAGGTTGCCGAAGAAGGTGCGCAGGGGCAGATAGAGACCCAGGGCCAGGAGTGCGATTCCCGGCAGGCGGTGGCCGAGAACGAGAAGCAGGGCTGCGGCGAGTAGCAGGAACGCGGAGAGCGCTTGCCGGCGGCGCGTGCGCCTATCGTTCCTGTGAGCGCCCGGGGCCCGGTGGGAGAAGAGCATGGCCATGGCGGGGGGCAGGATCGTCAGCGCCACGACCAGGGCCGACAGCAGGGCGAAGGTCTTGGTCCAGGCCAGGGGGCCGAAGAGGCGGCCCTCTGTCCCGGTCATCGTGAAGACCGGCAGGAAGCCGAGCACGGTGGTGGCCACGGCGGTCAACACGGCGCTGCCGACCTCGATGGTGGCCTCCAGGATCACGGGACCCCGCGCAGCCTCGGGGTCAGCCTCGCGCAGGCTGCGCAGGATGTTCTCGGAGAGCACCACACCCATGTCAACCATGGTGCCGATGGCGATGGCGATGCCCGAGAGGGCCACAATATTTGCGTCGACGCCGAAGACCTTCATGGCGATGAAGCAGAAGAGCACGGCCAGGGGCAGGAGTGCGCCGACGAGCAGGGAACTGCCCAGGTGCGCGGCCATCAGGATCACGACCAGGACGGTGACCAGGACCTCCTCGGTCAGGGCGGTTTCCAGGGTCTGCAGGGTCTCGCCGATCAGCTCGGAACGGTCGTAGAAAGGCACGATTGTGAGTTGGCTGAGGTTCGCCCAGGCGGGCCAGCGCTCGCGCGGATGGGCGCGCAGGTGGGCCACCCAATCAGCGTGCTTCAAGCGGGCCGAGGGCGTGCCGCTGGCATCGGTGTGGAAGGCCTCGAAGCCGTTGTCCCGGGCGAAAGCGAGGGCCTCAGCGCGCGTGACCCGGTCCCAGTCGAGGACCACATGGGTCGGCAGGCCCGGGCTGATCTCGGCGATGACGCCCTTGACCCGCTGAATGGTCTCCAGGGGATTGGCTCCAAAGCGCGAAACGACCACACCGCCCACGGCCTCGGCGCCGCCCTTGTCCAGGGCTCCGCGGCGCGCGGCCGGGCCCGTTGAGACGCTGGCCACATCGCGCACGCGGATCGGCACACCGTCGGCCACGCGCACGACCGTGTCCTCCAGGTCGGCCAGCTCCTCGATGAAGCCCAGGCCGCGGATGACATACTCGACGCGGTTGATCTCCATCGTGCGTGCGCCCACATCCACGTTGCTCGCGCTCACGGCGCGCAGGATGGCTTCCAGGGATACGCCCTGGGCGCGCATGGCGTCCGGGTCCACATCGACCTGGTACTCCCGCGTGAAACCGCCGATGGAGGCCACTTCACTCACGTCTCCGGCGCCCAGCAGGGCGTAGCGCACCTGCCAATCCTGGACGCTGCGCAACTCCGCCAGATCCCAGCCACCGCTGGGCTCGCCATCGGGGGTGCGTCCCTCCAGCGTGTACCAATAGACCTGGCCCAGGGCCGTGGCGTCGGGGCCGAGCACGGGCCGCGCGTTGGCGGGTAGCAGGCGCGCGTCGAGGCTGGCGAGCTTCTCAGTCAGGCGGCTGCGCGACTCGTAGAACTCCATTTCCTCTTCGAAGATCACATAGATGGTCGAGAACCCGAAGAAGGAGAAGCTGCGCACCGTGCGCACGCCCGGCGTGCCGAGCAGGCTGACGGTCAGTGGATAGGTGATCTGGTCCTCCACATCCTCCGGCGAGCGCCCCATCCACTTTGTGAAGACGATCTGCTGGTTCTCGCCCAGGTCCGGGATGGCGTCGACGGCCACCGGGTCCCGCGGCAGGCTGCCGAGGTTCCAGTCGAAGGGCGCCACGCCCAGTCCCCAGCCGACGGCCAGGATTGTCAGCAGGAAGACGACCGGGCGGTTCTCCAGACAGAAGCGCAGGATGGCGGCGATGGGCCCGCGCTGGCTGGTGGGGGAGGGCGTCATTTAGTGGTCCTCTCCGTGCGCCTCTGAAGCGCCGTGCTCGGCGTGTTCCTGTGTGCCGTCCTTGGGTGTGGCCGCGCCGTCAGCGCCGTCAGCGCCATCAACGCCTTCAACATCGGAGGCGGAGGCCTCGCTGTAGAACTCCACCACGCTGCCGCAGGTCAGCATCTCGTCACCGAAGTAGGGGTTCAGGATGCCCTTGCCGCGCTGGATCCAGTCGGCGCCGGCGAAGTCGAAGGCCATGGGGCAGTGGGCGCGCACCAGGGCTTCTGATCCGGCCAGGGCCGAACTGGGCAGCTCCGCCAAAAGGGGCGCGAGCCCGTTGGATACGGGCTGGAATGCGACGCGCAGGGCGTCCATGTCCGTGGCCGCGGCCAGGGTGGCGGCTCGGTCGGCCAGGTCGCGCAGCACCTCGGGTAGCGAGTCACCGAAAGCTGTGACCAGATGCGCGGTGCTCGTGCGCGCAGCGGTCAGGTCGTCCCCGGCCAGGTGCTCCTGGAGCGCGAGGTAGGCCGCGAGCACGCGCTCCAGCACTTCCAACGCTTCGCTTGAGAGGCGCGCGGGCGCCGTGGCCTGTGACGGATCATCGCCGGCCATGGACATCATGCTCGGGCGGGCCTGGATCTGCAGGGCGCTGTCTATTTTGAAGTTGCCGTTGACGACCACGCGCTCGCCTTCGAGCAGGCCGCGCTTGACCACCAACCAGGCGCCGGCCCGCGGACCGAGGACGATCTCACGGCCCTCGAAGATGCCGCTGGGCCCGGAGCTGGAGAGTGATCCGGAGCCGGAGGGTGAATCTGCGTCGGCCTCAGGCGGCAGCTCCACGTAGACCACCGCGCGCCGGCCCGTGATGAGCGCCGCGCTGCGCGGGATGACCAGCGGCGCGCGGGGGGCAGCGCCGCCCGCGTCGGCGTCAAGTGTGGCGAAGCCGAGCTCCTCCGCCGACACCAGGTCCATGCCGCATTCGGTGCAGGCGCCGGGATCGGCGGACATCACCTCCGGGTGCATGGGGCAGATGAAGGAGCCGGCCAGCTGGGGGTCGAGCACGCGCCCTTTACCGGCGACGGTGGCCGAGACCTCGGCGCGCACGAACATCTCAGGTTTCAAGAGACCCACGCTGTTGTCCACGTGTACGCGCACCTTGACCGTGCGTGTCTTCGGATCTAGCAGCGGATCGATCAGGCCGATGCGGCCAGTGAACAGCTCGCCGGGAACAGAGTCCGTGCGAAAGCTGACCTCTTGGCCGTAGCGCAGCCAGGGCAGGTCCGCCTCGTAGGCGTCGAGCAGAACCCAGACCCGAGAGAGGTCGGCGATGGTGAAGAGGCGTGTGCCGGTCTTCACATACATGCCCTCGAAGACATGCTGCTCGATGACCGTACCGCTGCGCGGGGCGAGGATCGTGATGTGCTCGGAGGCCTGACCGGAGGCTTCGATGTCCGCCAGCTGCTGGTCCGCGAGGCCCAGCAGGCGCAGCTTCTCGCGGGCCGCAGCGGCATAGCTCGTGCTCAGGGTGGCCGGAAGGCCCGGGGTGCCCGAGGCGGAGGTGGCCAGGGCCGCCAGGAGCTCCTCCTGGGCGGCCACCAGCTCCGGGCTGTAGATGGACACCATGTGGTCGTTCTCGATAACTGGCACGCCGGTGGAATCCACGAAGAGGCGGTCCAGGCGGCCGCCGACCCAGGCCGTCAGGTGTACCAGGCGCGTGTCGTCCACCGCCACGCGGCCCACCAGGGGCAGCTGGCGATCCACGAAGCGTCGCTCCACGGGGAAGGTCTGCACCTGCATCAGGGCCCGGCTCTCGGGGCTGGTGCGCAGCAGGGCCCGGTCCGGGCTGCCGGCGCCGCCGCCACCCACGTTCACGGGCGTCAGGTCCATGCCGCAGATGGGGCAGTCGCCGGGCTCCGGCAGGATGATCTGCGGATGCATGGAACAGGACCACTGGACCGGGGCCGCATCTCTTGGTTCCCCGTGTTGGGTGTGCTCTCCGGGGCTCGGGGCCGTGAGCGCGTGCAGGGCGTAGCCCAGGAGTGCGGCGCTGAGTAGCGCGAGGAGACGGCCGAAGCCGCGGGATGTACCTGTGTTGTGGGCGCCGGTGTTGTTGTCTGTGGTGTTCATGTGTCTAGCGGGCCTGCTGCGCGGGGGCTGATTTGTCGGAGGAGTGTTGTGAGATGGAGTCGGATTGGGGCAGCGGTCTGGCGAGCAGGGCCTCGAGATCGGCCCGGGCCAGGGCCCGGTCGCGGCGCGCGCCCTCCAGGGAGAGTGCCAGGTCGAGCAGCACGCGGTTGGCGTCGAGCAGGTCGTTGAAGGTGGCCTGGCCCGTGCGGAAGGCGCTCTCGGTGGTGTGCAGGACGGTGCTGGCCCGGGGCAGCAGGGCCTCCTCGTGGAGCACCATGCGGCGTCCGGCGTCCTCGAAATCGAAGCGTGCGCTGGCCAGACGCGCCTCCAGGCTTTGACGCGTGCGATCCAGGGCCAGGGCGGCTGAGCGCTGGCGAGCCCGGGCCGCGCGCTCGCCGGCGGCGATACGCCCGCGGTCCAAGGGCAGGTCGAGCACGACCGTCGCCAGCCAGGGATCCGCGCCCGCATCACTGCCTCCCATGCCGGCCGCATCTCCGGTCTCGATCCAACGCAGGCCGAAGGCCAGGTCCGGGTAGCGCTGCTTCTCCGCCAGGGAGAGCCTCGCCCGGGCGCCTGCGATGCTCGCGCGCGCCGCGCGCAGCTCCGGGTGGTGGGCGGGGAAGGCGGTCGCAGGGAGTGCCCCGTCCGCATCGAGCTCCTCCAAGAGGCCCCCGTAGTCCCGGGGCTCGTCGTCGGGTCGCGGCAGGGGCGTGCCCAGGGCCCGGGCCAGGCGCGCCCGGGCCGGGGCGCGGCGCCCGCGCGCGGCGCGCAGGCGGTCACCCAGGCGGGCCCGTTCCAGGTCCACGCGGATCAGCTGGCCGTGGGATGCGCCGCCGGTGGTGAAGCGCGCCCGCACGGCCTGGGCGCTCTGCTGCAGGAGCGCCATGTTCTCCTCAAGCACCGCGGCCACGCGCCCGAGGTAGGTGAGCTCGCACCAGGCCCGGCGCACGGCGCGCGCCGTTTCGAGTCGGGCCCCGTGGAGGCCCTCGGCGGCGGCGGCGGTCTGCTGTTCCGCGGCGGCGGCGCGCAGGCCGAGGGTGCCGAACCAGGGCAGGGCCTGGGTCAGGCCGACGGCGGAACGCTGGGGGCCCACGCGGGTCTGGACTGGCTCCAGGTAGTGGGTCACGGACAACTTGGGATCCGGCAGGACGCCGACCTGGCGGGGCGCTTCGGCCAGGGCGGAGAGGTTGGCGGACAGGCCGCCGAGGGTCGGGTTGTGGGCCAGGGCCCAGCGCACATGGTCGCCGAGCGTGCGCGGGAGGGCCGGGGTCGGCGTCTCCTCGGCCAGGGGAGTAGCGGGAGCCGCGGAGCCCACGGGGATTGGCACATGGGGGAAAGGCGCGGGGGAAGCGTAGCCGGTGGCGCCGCTGGCCGGGGAGTCGGCGGAGCGCGTCCCGCTGGCGGCACAGGCGCACAGGGCCAGGAGGAAGGCCGAGGCGAGCGGGGAGTGATTTCGGTTCGTGTGCTTCATCTGGGAGGCTGGCCCCTATGGCGGGAGGCGTGGGAGTAGAGGTCCGGCGAAGAGGCGGGAGCTCGGGACGGAAAGGGGAAGTCCCTCGCCGTCGTTGGCAAAGGGCTCGGCGCGTGCCTGCTGCGTTCACGGCCGGGCGGGGCGCGGAAGCGGGGACACGGCGGGAGCCTGGGAGCACGCCGCAGTGGGGCGTGGGCTCCGGAGGAACCCTAGAGCAGAGCTTTGCAGAGGACCCGCTGGGTCCAGGGGCCGCCGGCCGCGAGGGCCCGGGCGGCCAGGGGGCGCGCCGTGAGCGCGGAGCCGCGGGCGGACCACGGGGAAGTCCCTGAACCGGGCGGCGGGTTTGCCCAGGCGAGGGGAGCGTCGTCGCCTTGGAGGTGGGGTGCGGCGATGGTGCGGGAGCTCACCAGGGTCCGGGCATCGATGTGCCGCAGGATGTCCAGAGCTCCGCCGCCGAACACGATGGGAAGGGCCGGTTCGGGATTCGGGAGGGGGGCGATGCGGCAGCCGCAGCCGCCGCGCTTGATGTCCGGGCCGTCCGAGTCGGTCGGCGTGGGCGCTTGACCGACGTCCGCGCCTTCTGCCATGGGGCAACAGGAGGCCCGCGCCGCTGGCACTCTCCGTTCGGCGCAGCAGCAGCCTTCCCGGGCTGCGGCGGCGGGGGCCAGTCCGGCGGCCTTGAGCAGACCGCAGGGCGCCGGCAGGGCGACGGCGCTCTGCAGGAAGAGCAGCAGGCCGAGCAGGCCGCCGAGAGCTCTCTGGGCTGTGGTCTGGGAGGTGGACATGGTCGCTGTGTCGGGCCTACGGGGCCTTCCCCGGGGAGTTGGTCTCCCGCGGGTGCCTGGCCCCGGCGTCCCTTCAATTACTATCGCCGACGTTCTTTCGTTAACTATCGAAGAATCATCCGACATTCTGCACAGGCGCGGGCGGGGGCAGGCGCTTTTTCTGGCAAACCGGCTCTCCCCGTGCCTGGGCGGGGTCGAGTGGGGTGTCTTGTCAGCGTTTGAAACGCAAGAGACGCAGCTCCAGGCCCTCTTCGAAGCCGTCCTCCGGGTAGAGGGGATAGCGTTCGATGTCCACGCGGTGGCCCCAGGGGTGCTCGTGCCAGCTCTGGCCCGGGGCCGTGGGCAGGCCGTCCGTCTCCGGCAGCCAGGGATGGGAGAGCAGGGAGCCGAGGTAGTCCGGCTTGCGGTCAAAGAAGAAGTCCGAGGGCACGCGCTTGTCGTGGCCGGGGGATGAGCGCTTGAGGGGCGCGTCGCGCAGGGCGACCGCGCGCGTCACCAGGCCGTAGTTGTCGTAGAGAAAGAGGTTCGAGTGGTAGCCCTGGGCGCCGACGGCGGAGAGGATCATGGTCTCGTCCGGGCGCGTGTAGAGGGCCAGGGCCTTGCCCTGCACGACCCAGTCGCGCGCGCGCTCGTCCATGCCGGCGCGCATCTCGAGTTCGGTTTGATAGTGGGGCTCGTTCCAACGGAAGTCGACGGCTGTGCGCAGGGCGTGGGGCAGCACATGGATATCGGCAAAGGCCAGGCCCGAGAGGAGGATCGCCAAGCCGGCGCCGAGCGCTGCGCCCCGGCGACCCCAGGCGCCGGGACTGGCTTGCGCCCGCGCCAGGCCGGCGGCCAAGGCCAGGGCCAGGAAGGGCACGGCGGGGAAGAGGAAACGGCCGAGGGGCATGAAGTCGCCGCCGACCCACAGGGCGTAGGCCGCGGTGCCGGAGAAGCAGAGCAGGGCCTGGGCCGCGAGGGGGCGTTGGCTTCTTGCGGCGGCGGAAGGCAGCGCCGCGCCCTGGTCCGGAGCCTTGGCCTGGCGGCCCTGGCGCAGGGCATAGAGGCCGAAGCCAAGGGCCAGGCCGGCGGAGGGCACGGCGCAGAGATAGGCCAGTACGTACTTCGCTCCCCGTTCGAGGCGCAGGGCGGAGAGGCCGGTCTTGACCCGCGCCGTGTTCGGCAGCCAGTCGCCGTAGAAGCCGTGCCGCCAGATGAAGTGCGCGGCCAGCGTGCCGCCGGTCAGGAGGGCGCAGACGAGCAGCTTGCGCCGGAAGGCGCTCCGCCTGCGCTGCGGGGAGAGGAGGGCCAGGAGGATCAGGCCCAGGATCCAGAGGAAGCCATCGGCGCGCGTCAGGACGGCCAGGGTGCCCCAGAGACCGGCGGCCAGGCCGGGCAGCCAGCGGGCGGCTGAGGCCGTGGGGTTCGCCTCCGGCGCCGTGGAGCGGGCGCCGAACAGGGCGCGGTAGGTGAGGAAGATGAACAGGGCCGCGGGCATCGTGGCCAGACCACCGGTGGACCACAGGGCCATGGGGGGGAAGCTGGCCAGGAAGAGCAGGCCGGCGACCCGGGCCCCGTCGGTCAGCTCCTCCCGGCGGCGCAGGTGGCCGGCCACGGACAGGAGCAGCAGCAGGCCGCAGAGGGCCGAGGTCAGCCGGGCGATGGTGGGCGTGTCCAGGATGCGCGTGTGCAGCCAGCCGCCGGGCTCGAAGAGCGAGAGGTACACGACCCACAGGAAGTTGGTGTAGCCCTCCACGGGGGGCTGCGCCCCGAGGTTGAAGACCAGTCCTTCGCCGGCCGCCAGGTGCTTCGCATAGCGGTAGGAGATGAAGGCGTCGTCGCAGATGAAATTCAGGTGCCAGGCGCCCAGGGCCCAGATGCCGAGGGCCAGGGGCAGGGCCCGGTGCAGGGCTCGTGTGGGTGCTGATACCGCCATGGCGACAGCCTAACTGGACGGTTCCCGGGGAGCCACAGGCCGCCGGTTACGCCGAACTCGGGCGCCGGAGCCCGGCAGGGAGTCAGGCGTTGGGTGCCCCGGTGCCCGCGCCCGGTGTCTGGGCTGTTCCGTATCCATCCCAGCAGCACTCCAGAATCCGTCACCGGAAGGCTGCGTCGGCGCCGACCCCGAGGGGCTGCCAGCCCGTGTCCACTGGCAGACCTGACCCCAGTCGAGAGAGGGCGGGCCGGTGCCCGGCGGCGCCGGGGAGGAGGAAGCCGGCGAGGGGCAGGCGGCGGGCTGGCTGTGGGCGCGGGGGCGTGACCTCGGCCCGCACGCCCGGACTGCTGTGTGTCATCCGGGCTGGTTGTGGACGCGGGGGCGTGACTCTAAGACAATCCGCACCATGTCTTCCGGTTTGCGAAAAGCCCTCGGGGCCACACTGCTGATGCTGCTCTTGGGGTTTGCCGGCGCTCCGCGCATGTCCGTGGGGCCGGTGGGGACTGATGCGCGTGTGTTGGCGGAGGCGGTGCAGGTCTCCTGGCCGGTGGATTCAGCCTGGGGCAGCAATCCCTGGAGTGCGCCTGCCCTCTATGGTCAGTGGGCGGCGGCCGGGCGGCCCCTGGCGGGAGGCAGCCTGGCGCTCTCGGCCTGGTGGCATACGGAGGGGGGGCGCTGGCTGCCGGGGACGGCGGCGCGTCTGCGCGTGGAGAACCTCGTCCTGCTTCTGGTGGCGGCCTGGGCTGCCGGGCGCCTGGCGCGGCGCATGTTGATTCCCTGGTGCGGGCGGGAACAGGCCCGGGCGGCGGGCCTGGCGGTGACCTTTCTCGGGGGGTTGCATCCGATGCTCTTGGAGGCGGCCACGCCCCTGGCCGCCCGGGGTGATCTGCTGGGGCTGGCCCTGGGAGGTCTGGCGGCGGTTCTGTTCCTGCGCGGTCGCCAGGAGCATCGCCACCGGGAGGTGCTGGCGGCGGGGGCGCTGGCCATCGCCGCCTCCCTGGCCAGTGCGTTGGCGCTCTTTCTGCCGCTCTTTTTGGCCGTGGCCGAGGGCACTTCGGCCCGCCGCCATCGGCCGCTGCCCCTGCGCGTGCGAACCACGCTGACCACCCTGGCGCTCTTCGCACTTGGCGTCTCCCTCGAAGCCATCCCGCGCGCGTCGTTCATGTCGCAGTCGTTGGTCGAGGCCGGGGCTGGCGTGCTGGGAGGGTTATGTTCTCCCGCAGGCGCTGGGCCCTTTGCCGGAACGGTTGCGCTGGGGGGAACCGGCCTCGGGCAGCTCGGTTTCCTCGGGTCCCTCGGGCTGGTAGTGGAGAAGCTGGGCCTGCTGCTCTTTCCGGTCAATCTCCAGTCGGTGGGAGCGGGTGGCTACGGGCTCGCTGGCATCCTGCTGCTCCTCGCCCTGCAGCCGGCGCTGGTGGCGGCGCGCTCGGCCCCGCGCCTGTGGGGCTGGCTGATCGCCGGGTGGGTCGCCTCCCTGCTCGTGACCGAGGCGGCGCGTCTGGCGGTGCGCGTGGAGCCCGGCGACCTGAGCGCCGCGAGCGTACTGCTCCTGCCGGCGCTGGTGATTGCCACGGGCCTCGGCCTGTGTGCCACGGCCCTCTCCGGTGCGCGGCGCAGCGTCTTGCCGGCTCTTATCGTGCTGGGTTACGCGGCCATCTCACACGCCAATGCGAACGGCTGGCGGGGAACCGCGGAACGCGTCGATGGCCTGGCGGAGGAGCTCTCGGACGCGGCGCGCCTGCACGGTTGGGAGAGCACCTATCTGGTGGTGGATCCCCTGGAGTTGCGCAATGGACACGACCTGCTGCGGCCCGCCCTGCCCTATCTGTTGGCGGGCACGGAAGCGGGTGCGGGTACGGTGGTGGGCGGCGCGGAGAGGGCGGCGCTCTTCGCCTGTCTGGGCACGGAGGAGTTTCTGCGGGCCAGGGAGCGGGGCCTGGTGCTGCTGCTGCCGCCCGGGGCGGGAGAGCGGGCCCGGCGTGTGCTCAAGGTCGCCGCCGTGGAGGCTCCGGGGTCTGCGGTCTGGCGTGAAGAGGGGCGCTCGCCCCAGGGCGTGCGTCCGGATCCATTCGAGACGCGCGCCCTGCGGGTTGTGGCCCGGGCCGAGGCCGCCGATCAGGTGCTGGGCACGGCCGCCGGCGCGGCGCCGGTCATGCACTGGCGAGGACAGGCGGCCCAGGCCGTTGAAGGCACAGTGCAGGGCGCCTGGCTGGCGGGCGAGCACGGCCCCGTGGCCCTCTTCGACCTCACCGGACAGCTCGGTTGGCTGGCCAGCGGACGCCTGCGGCGCATTTGGTTCGAGGGCCCCCTGGTCAAAATCGCCTCGGCGGCGCTGCTGCCGGAGCCGCCGCCGCCGGCGTCTTCTCCCGCCGCGCCGAGCGGGGCCTTTGAGCCGCTGGTCACGGAGGCCTACTGGGAGTTTCCCCTGGCCGCGCAGGACTGGCCGCGAGGGCTCCTGGGCGGCGAACGATCCTGGGTGCTGGGCTTGTGCGTGCCAGCTCTTCTGAAGGATGGTGCGGTTGGCGGAGCGGACCCTGTGAACGTGCGCGGCGCGCCTGGCAGCGTGTGGTATCTCGAGTGCACCGTGACGCCCACGGCGGACGGCCGCGCCCTGCGTTGCCCGCAGGCCGCTGCTGCGGTGGCGTCCTTTTCCCCGGGGGATGCCGGGCCGGGGGAGGCCGCGACGCCCCTATACTGGTCCCTCGATTGCCGCCTGGGGGGCGTGACCGTGGCGCGCCGCCGCGGCCAGCTGCGCTGATCCTCCCGGAGCCATTCCCACCACCCCATGAGCACTGCCCCCACCCGCGACCTGGAGTCCTTTCCGAACCCGAGCCCGGAGCGCGCCTACGAGGTTCGCTTCGAGTGTCCCGAGTTCACCTGCCTGTGCCCCAAGACCGGGCAGCCGGACTTTGCCACCGTGCGCATTCGCTATGCGCCGGACGAGCTCTGCGTCGAGCTGAAGAGCCTCAAGCTCTACCTGTGGTCCTTCCGCCAAGAGGGACACTTCCACGAGGCCGTGACCAACCGCATCCTCGACGACCTGGTGGCCTTGCTCGCGCCGCGCAGCATGAGTGTCGAGGGCGACTTCATGGTGCGCGGCGGCATCCACACGGTAGTGGAGGCCTCGCACCCCTAGGTCGATGGCGGGTGCCAACCGCGGGCCCGACCGCGGGCCCGACCGCGGGCCCGGCCACGAGCCCGGCCGCGAGCCCGGCTGCCGTGCCGGCGGCGGTGCCGAAATCGGTACGGAGATTGACACCGACCCCAGCCCCAGCGCGGGCATCGCGGGGCCCCGGGCGGCGCGCCTCAGGACCGCTTTGCTGCTGCTCCTGGCGGTGATCCTGTTCTGCTGGAGCCGCGGCACCTGGCCCGATCCCCTGGTGGACTTCGGGCGTGAGCTGTATGTGCCCTGGCGGCTCTCCCTGGGCGAGGCGCTCTACCGGGACATCGCCTGGCAGGATGGAGCCCTGCCGCCCCTTTGGAATGGGCTGTTGTTTCGCGTCTTCGGCGCCGGTCTGAGTGTGCTGGTGGCGGGGAATGTACTCGTGGCCGCCGCCGTTGCCGGCCTTCTGCGGCGCCTCTTCGCGCGGGCGGGCAGCCGCGCCGGGGCTGATCTGGCGCTGCTCTTTTTTCTGCTGCTGTTCGCCTTCCCGCGCTACCTGAACACGGGCAACTACAACTTCATGTCCCCCTACAGCCACGGGCTCACCCACGGCCTGCTGCTGGCCCTCCTGTCCCTGGAGGGACTGGAGCGCTGGTGCGCGGGGCGGCGGGGGAGCCAGGCCTGCTGGAGCGGCCTGGCCCTGGGCCTGGTCTTCCTGACCAAGCCCGAGGTCTTCCTGGCGGCCGCCCTGGCTTGGTTGGTGCGTCTGGCCTGTGCCCTGGGGGCGGGGTCCCAGGCGCACGCGTCAAGGGCGCGCGCGTCGAGGGCGAATGCCGGTTCCGCGGCCGGCGCACTCTTGGGGCTGCTGATCGGCCCGGCCGTCACCTTTGCCTACCTCCGCTGGGACCTGGATGCCGCCGGGGCCTGGCATGGGGTGCTGGGTGGGTGGCTCCACCTGGTCCGGGGCGGGGCGGCCGGTTCAACCTTCTATCTGCGTGGCATGGGGTTGGAGAATGTGGTCAGCAACCTGCTGCACCTCGGCTCCTGGGCACTGGTGCTCGGCGGCGCCTGGTGGTGCGCGCTCAAGTTGCCACAACTGCCTCTCTTCCGAGCGTCCGCAGTCCGGCACCGGCGCCCGGCGGGCGCGCTCCTTTTCGTGCTGTGCGCCCTGCCCGCAACCCTCTCGGGCGACGCCCTACCCGGTCCGGGCCTGGCCCGGGCCTGGCCCCTGTTCATGGTCTTGCTCGGCAGTTGGTGTCTGCGGCGCTGGTGGCTCGCGACCAATAACCCGGGCCCCGGGCGGGGATCCCGGGAGGCCGCGCGCCTGGCCCTGGTGGTGTTCGCCGCTGTCCTGCTGGGCAAGATGCTGCTGAACGCGCGCATTCACCACTATGGGTTTGTGCTGGCCTTGCCGGCCACCCTGGTACTTGTCGTGGCGGCCTGGGATTGGTTGCCCGCGGCCCTCTCCCGGGGGGCGGGAGCGCCAGGCGTCGCCCTGCTGTCCATGCGTCGGGCGGCGGTCCTGGGGTTGGTGCTCTCCGTGCTGCCCTGGCATCTGGGCCGCTCCGGGGAATTGTACAAACGCCAGACGGCGCGCCTGGGAGAGGGGGCTGACAGCTTCCTGGCGGATGGCCGCGGGCGCCTGGTGCGCAGCGCCCTGGGGGAAATCGAGGCGCGCACGGAGTCCGCAGAGACGCTGCTCGTCCTGCCCGAGGGGGTCATGCTCAACTACCTGGCCAGGCGCGCCACACCGACGCCCTTCATCAACTTCATGCCGCCGGAGTTCGCCTTCTTTGGCGGGCAGACGATGCTGGCAGCTCTGCGGGCTTCGCCGCCGGATCTCGTCGTGCTGGTGCACAAGGACACCAGCGAGTACGGCCTGCCGCTCTTCGGCCGGGACTTCGGCGTCGAACTCATGGACTGGGTGCGCAGCAACTACGTGGAGAGTTGGCGCGTGGGCGCCAAGCCCTTGGAGCGGGCCCACTCGCGATTCGGTTTGGCCATCCTCGAGCCACGCCCGGCGGACCTGGCTGACTAGTCAGCATCCATCACCCGGAGCGCTTCCAGAGCGGGCGGCAAGCCGCCGCAGTCGGCCGTTTTGGGGTGCGGGGTGGAATCAGGGGCGGGCTGCTAGTCCAGTCGGTAGTGGGAGGCACCGGCCAAGCTGGTGGGACGCGTGGTGGTGTCCCAATCGAGCCACAGATCCTCGCCGTTGATGTCAACCAGGCCGAGGCGTGTGGGACCGGCGGGGGTGCTGGGCACGAAGTCGATGGTGGATGCCGTCGGGGCGGCGTTGAAGGTGACCGTGCCCGTTTCGAAGGCCACGCCCGCGGCGTCCAGCAGCGTGTAGGTCATGTCGTAGGTCGTGGCGTCCGAGCGCGTGATCTCCAGGCCCGCCGGGAGCGTCCCGCTGATCAGGGAGCGCACCGCCGTCAGGGGGAAGCTCACATCGACCGTGTTGCAGGCGAGTGGTTCCACCAGTTCCTCCATGTAGTGGGCTGTGTCCCAGAGCGCATCGAAGGTGCTTTGGCCGGCCGCGTTGAAATACGGTACCGGGCAGGTTGTCTCCACCCCGAGGCGCAGGGCGAGGTGTACGGCGCTATGGGCTCCGGACGGGGCATCGCCGAGCACCTGGCCTTCGAGCACCGTGCTGCCCACGGTGATGGACGGATCCACCGGGCCCATGTGGTCGTACTGGACGGCGACCCCGGTGCGCGCCTCGAGCATGAGGTCCATCATGGTCGGGAAGTGGGAGTTGGGCCCGATGGAACTGATCGTCCCGGCGGTTGTCGCCAGCACGGAGGTGCCGGCGGCGTATTCGATGTCGATGCCCGGGTGGCCTTCCGGGTGGCCGCCGCCGTGAACGCCGTAGGGCCACAGCCCGTAGTTGCTGATGGCGCCGTCGCCGAAGGCGATGGGCATGTTCATGGAGAAGGGCGCGGCTTCACCGTTGCCGACGAAAACGCGTTGTCCGCCCTCGACGCCGAGGTAGTGGAGGCTATCCAGGAATAGTTCCGGCTCGTAGTCGAGGAGCGTTTCGGGCGCACCGCCCCCCGCGGGTACTCCCGTGACCAAAAGGTGCCAGCCCAACCGTGGAGGGCCCGCCAGGTAGGGATGCACCTCGCCGTCGTCGATCGTGATAATGCTGGTCGGTGTGGCGTTAGCCTCAATTGAGTTGTAGTTCAGAAACCAGGTGGCGAACTGGGTCTCCCAGTCGGCCCGCGTCAGGCCGTCGTGCAGGTAGGCGGAATGGAGCGCGCCGATGGCCGTCGCCGATTCGGTTTCGAGGGCGTCGCAGAAGTCAGCCAGCAGTTCCAGCACGGCCCGCATATGGCGCGTGTCGGTCAGCCCTTCCTTGCCAGCCATGAAGTTGCCGGCGCTTGATCCCCAGCAATCGGACGTCGAGTAGGTGCCCGTCAGGAAAGCGCTACTGGGATCGAAGGTGCCCAACAGGGTGGACAAGGAATCGCAGGAGCCGCCGGAGGAGGTCTGAATCGTGTGTCCCGTGCCGCTGATGTTCCAGTCGGTTATCCCTCCGCCACAGGCCAGGAAGTCACACTGGCCAAGGCCCGTGAAACTGCCGCCGAAGAATGCGCCGGCATCAGTCAGGCGCGCCGCCTGGACAGCCTCGCCACTGTCCTCCTCGACGAGCAGCCAATCCTCTTCCAACAAGAGCGCCGTGGAGCGCACCAGGGTCAAGGGCATCGAACTGGAACTGCTCACAAGGCTGCCCTCGATACGGTGGCCGATGAAGGTGCCGGTGAAGGTGCCTGCATCAAATGGTCCGCCTCCGTCCTCGCCCTCGAAGGCCAGGGTCACGGTGCTCCCCACCAGGGAACCCGATGGCGTGGAGAGACCCGGGGCTCCGGCCACATAGGCGAGCAGGCTGTCATCCAGGCGCAGGCGCAGGATGATCTGCTCGGCGGGTGAGGTCTCGTTTTCCCAGGCCCCGTCGATGGTGATGGTTGTGGGTGAGACCGGTGTGCCCGGTGTGACCGGCGGTGGGGCGGTCCGGCCCTGGGGCAGGCAGAGGGGCAGCAGGCTGAGAAGGAGGGCTATCTGCATGGATATGGGGGGCTCGGGGAGCGGAAGTGGCAAGATGCCCGCAGGGCACCGCATTGCATTCTAGCCCACGGATTGAATCCGTGTGGCCGCCCCGCCGCCGCCGCCTGCTAGGCCGTCAGGGCGTGTACCAGGCGCGGCAGGAGCAGTCCGTAGCGGTGGTTGATGTCGAAGTGGCCAGCGGGGAACTCCTCCTTACTAAAGGAAATGCCGAGTTCCGTTAGGCGCGTGGCCAGGCGCCGCAGGCCGTATTGCAGGTGGAACTCGTCCCGGTCGCCGCACTCGATGTGCAGGAGATCGAGGCCGGCCAGGGCCTCGGCATGGGCTGCACAGGCGCGCAGGGGATCGAAGGCCAGCCAGCGCTGCCAGACCTCGTCGATCAACTCGCAGGTGTCGAGGGTCACGGGCAGGTCGAAGCCCAGGGGCGCGTCGGCGTTGGGGGAGTAGCAGGCGGACATGGCCAGGAGGTCGATCAGCGCATGGCCGTCTCCGGAGAGGGACGGATCGCTTTCGAAGGCGGCCAGAAAGCGGGCCGGGTCGCCGTCGTGTTCGATGAGGCCGCGCAGGGCAGCCGGGAAGCTGTTCACATGACCCAGGTCGAAGGCGCAGTCGCCGCTGATGGAGGCGGCCACGGGGAAGATGTCCGGGTGGTGCATGGCGAGGTGCAGGGCACCGAAGCCGCCGGAGGACTTGCCGCACACGGCGCGGCGGCCGGGGAGCGTGTCGTAGTTCTCATCGATGAGATCCACCAGCTCCCCGGCCACATGATCCCGATAGGGGCCGGTGGCGCTGGAGTTCACGTACTGGCTGCCGCCGAGGCGCGTGAAGCAATCCGGGGCCACCAGGATGGCCGGCGGGACCTCTTCCGCTGCCACGGCCCGATCGAAGTCGGCCAGGACCCCGCGCTTCCACGGGTGTGTCTCTGTCATGGCCTGGCCGCGACCGCTGAAGCCGGAGAGCAGGAAGATGACCGGCAGGGGAGCTCTGGTGTCGGGCGGGATGTAGATCGGCACTTCGCGCAGGTGGGGATCGCCGAGGGGGTTGCCCTTGAGTAGTTCGCTCTCGAAAAGACGCATCTCCATGCGACCGGCGAAGGCCGCCACATCGCGCAGCTGGACGGGGCCTTCCATCGTTTCAGCGGGGGCGCATATAGGAGCCGCCGTCCGCCTCCAGGCCCAGCTCCTCGCGCAGGGCGGCGAAGCCGGGCTTGATGCGGTTGTAGATGAAGCGGCAGCGCTCACCGTAGGAGGCGAAGGCCGACTTCATGGCGTTCAGGGAGAGCAGCTCGAGCTTGTTCAGGCAGCAGCCGAACTGGGCGTTGGCGATGGCGTACTCGGCGCTCATGGTGGTGCGGCTCATCAGGCGGTTGTCCGTGTTGAGCGTCACGCGGTAGCCGGAGGAGAGGAAGTAGGGGAAGGGGTGCTCTTCCAGGGAAGGCGTGGCGCCGGTGTGCACATTGGAGGAGAGGCACAGCTCCAGGGGGATGCGGTGATCGAGGATGTACTGGGCCAGGGCGCCGACCTGGATGACCTTGTTGTCATAGATGACGATGTCCTCGATCAGGCGCGTGCCGTGGCCGATGCGGTGGGCGCCGCAGAACTGCAGGGCCTGCCAGATGCTCTCGGGGCCGAAGCTCTCACCGGCGTGGATGGTGATCGAGAAGTTGGCGCGCTGGGCGTACTGGAAGGCGCGCACATGGTCCTTGGCCGGGTGGCCGGCCTCTTCGCCGGCCAGGTCGAAGCCGACGCAGCCGCGGTTCCGGAAGGACACCGCCAGCTCGACGAGCTTCTCGCTGAGTTCATGAGATTCGTTGCGCATGGCGCAGACCAGCAGGCCGAAGCCCACGCCGAACTCCTCGGCGCCCCGGCGCAGGCCGCGCAGGACGGCGGTCATGACACCTTCGAGACCCAGCTCCGCGTGGGTGTGGAAGTGGGGGGCGAAGCGCACCTCGGCGTAGACCACGCCGTCCGCGGCCATGTCCTCCATGAACTCGAAGGCGATGCGGTCGAGGGCCGTGGCGCTCTGCATCAAGGCGATGGTGTGGCGAAAACCCTCAAGGTACTGGGGCAGGCTGCCACGGCTGGCGCCCCGGAAGAACCAATCGGAGAGGGCTTCGGCGTCCGTGTCGCAGCCCTCGGGCAGCTCGCCGTAGCCAGTTTCCCGGGCCAGTTCCTGGACCGTCTCCGGGCGCAGACCCCCGTCGAGGTGCTCGTGGAGCAGGACCTTGGGAACACGGCGGATCACATCGGCGTCGAGGGCATTGGCTTTCATCAGGTATGGAATCTAGCTATCCGATGGGCCGAACCCAACACGGGAGGCCGTACACTTGCCGCCATGAGCATTCGCGTCCGCATAGCGCCGAGCCCCACGGGCAGCGTTCACCTGGGCCTGGCCCGCACCGCCCTCTTCAATTGGGCCTTTGCCCGCGGCCAGGGAGGCGGCTTCATCCTGCGCGTGGAGGACACCGACAAGAGCCGCAACAGCGCTGAATCTCAGGCGGCGATTCTGGATGGCCTGGCCTGGCTGGGCCTCGACTGGGACGAGGGGCCGGATGTGGGGGGCCCCCACGGGCCCTACCTGCAGAGCGAGCGTCTGGCGGGGCATTTGGAGATGGTCGATCGCCTCCTTTCATCCGGAGATGCCTACCGGGACTTCTCCACGGCCGAGGAGCTGGACGCCTGGCGGGCCGAGCAGCAGGCGGCCAAGCAGCGTCGGGCCTACCGGGGCCGTGACCGTGACCTGACCGCCGACGAATCCGCCGCCCGGGCCGCCGCCGGGGAGCAATACGCCGTGCGTTTTCGCATTGAGGAGGGGGAGAGCTCCTTCACGGACTTGGTGCGCGGCAGCGTGACTATCCCCCATGGGGAAATCGATGACTGGGTCATCCTGCGCCGGGGCGGCGGCCCGACCTACAACTTTGTGGTGGTGTGTGATGACGCGGCCATGGAAATCAGCCATGTCTTGCGCGGCGAGGAGCACCTGGTGAACACGCCCAAGCAGCTCCTGCTCTACCAGGCCCTGGAACTCCCGGCGCCGACCTTCGGCCACCTGCCCCTGATGCTCGGCAGCGGCGGCAGGAAGCTCAGCAAGCGCGACGGGCACACTTCCTTGGGCGACTACCGCGAGCTCGGCTACCCGCCGGAGGCCATCGTCAATTATCTGGCGCTCCAGGGTTGGGCCCTCGACGGCGAGCGCGAGGTCTTCTCCGTGGAGGAACTCACCGCCGCCTTCGATCCCAGCAAGGTGTCCAAGGCCGGCGCGGTTTTTGACCAGGACAAATTCCTGTGGCTGGCGGGTGAGTACATCCGCGCGGACTCCGTCACGCGCCTGGCGGAGCGCTGCGCTCCCTTCATCGCAGCCGCTGGCCTGGCGACGGAAGAGGAGCTGGCCGAACGGACCGATTGGTGGCATTCGGTGGTAGCCCAGGAGCAGGAGCGCATTCGCCTGTACTCTGAGCTGCCCGGGCGCGTGGCCTATCTCTTCGCCGCTGACGCGGCGCTGGAATACAGCCCGAAGGCCGAGAAAAACGCCCGCCGCCACGAGAGCTGTACCGCCACCCTGGCGGCCTTCGCGGAGTTCATCGCCTCCTTCGGCGCCCAGCTGCCCGCAGCGGACGCCCTGGCGGAAGCCACCAAGGCCTGGATGGCCGAGCGCGAGCTCCCCTTCCCGGCCTTCGGCCAGCCGGTGCGCTGCGCCCTGACGGGCATGCCCGGCGGGCCGGATCTCTTCGAGACAGTGGCCCTGCTGGGCAGCGAACGCACCCTGGCCCGCCTGGCGGCCGCCCAGGAGCGCCTGGCCGGGTCCTGACCCCCCTTGCGCCCCGCTGGGGCGTTTCAGTCAGCTGGGAAATATGCCGATCAGGGAGGATCCATGTCTCCCGCCTATCTCGACTGTGAAGAGGCCCTGCGCCTGGTACATCGTTTCCTCGGTGAGGAGGGGGAGAGCGTGGAGCATCTGGCCCTGCGCGAGCACCTGGAGAGTTGTCGGCCTTGCCACAGCGTGTACCTGGACTCGGTGGGGGCCGCCGCCGCCCTGGGGCGTGCCCGGCGCCGCCTGCGCGAGGAGGGCGAGAAGAACGCCCGGCGCGCCACCCAACGCCGCCTGGCCCTGGGGGGGGCGTCGCCGCCCAACCAACGCCGCCGCCGCAACCTGCGCATCCTGTTCCTGCCGGCCCTGGCGATCTTCGCCATCGTCCAGTTTCAGAACGCCTTCGGAGCCGCGCCCCGCGCTGACCTGGCGGTTATCAGCGGGCCGGTGGCCATGCCGGAAATGCTCATCGAGCAGCCCGGTACCGTGCTGCCCATGGAGCGCGGCGACTGGTGTGCCACGGCACCCGGAGCCAGCGCGCGCCTGGTGGTGGGCAGGAGCGAAGTGCACCTGGGCTCCCTGACCCGTGTCATGCTTGAGGATACTCGCCCCCTGCGCCTGCGCTTTGGCCAGGGCACGCTGGTGCTGAACGGTCCGGCCACGGTGACCTCGTCGGTGGGCGTCATCGAGGTGGCGGAAGGGCGGGCGCGCCTGACCTTTGAAAACGCCATTCTGAACGCAGAATGCCTCAGCGGTCGCCTGGCCGGCTGGAACACGGAGGGGGGCAGGGAATTCGTCGCCGGAGAAGAGGCCGTCTTCTACTACTGAGCGCACCGTGGGCTGGCGCACCGCCGGCTAGCGCACCGCGGGGCTGGCGCACCGCGGAGCCCGCAGAGGAGAACGCACACAACCGGGCGGGCCATCTGCGCACAGCGGAAGTGGCCCGCCCGGTTGTATAAATACAGGGAGCCGGCGCTGCCCCCGGCCTCAGCCTCCCATGAGCACTCCCGACCAGAGAGAATCCGCACCCGCCGCCCCCACGCCGGATGTGAGCGTGCCCCAGCGGCGCTTCAGCGAGCGGCGCCTGGCCTTCTTCCGCGCCGTGGAGGGCTGCGCGGCCGCCCTGGGGGGTCGGCGCGCCTATCGCCGCCGGCACCTGGCCCCCGGACGCTTTCGCCTGCGCGAGGAACGCATCGAGTGGCCCGGCCTGCCCCCGGGGCTGGACGGCCTGACCATCGCCCAGCTCTCTGACTTCCACGGCGGCCGTTTTCTGGGCGCTGGCGATTTGACTGCTGTCGTCGACGCCGTGAACGAGTTGTCGGTGGATCTCATCGCTCTGACCGGCGACTACATGACCCACGCGGTGGAGGAGGCTCTGCCGCTGCTCGATGAGCTGGCGTGCCTCACCAGCCGCCTGGGCACCTTTGCCGTCTTCGGCAACCACGACTACAAGGAGCGCCGGGAGGGCGAGATGGTCGAGCGAGCCGCCGCCGGTGGCATTCGTTTTCTGCGCAACGCCTGCCAGCGTTTCGAGGTGGACGGCGGGGCCTTGGCCCTCACGGGCCTGGAGGATCTCGAGGAGGCGCGCGTGGTGGATGTGGCGGCGGCGCGCGCGGTCCTGCGCCCGGGTGATGTGGAGATCATGCTCTGCCACAACCCGGCGGGAGCCCGTGACCTGGCCCACGCCGGCTGCGCGGCCATCCTCTCCGGCCACACCCACGGCACCCAGGTGGATCTGCCGCTATTGCGCACCCTGGGGCCCAAGCACCCGGGCCTGCGCGTCTGCTTCGGTGCGACCACCTTGCTCGTCAATCGCGGCCTGGGCATCGTCGGCCTGCCCTGGCGCCACCGCGCCCCGGCGGAGGTTGTCATCGTCAAACTCCTGGCGGCGCCGGTCGCCGCGCAAACCCCCGAGACGAGATGCACGGCGGCCTCGCCCTGAAGGCTGGCGTGTTGTTCGTCGGGCGCTGCTCGGAGAGCGCCCGCGTGGCGCCCTTTGATCTCGACGGACGTCGCCTGGGTCCGGGCTTCACGATTGACGGACGCGGCACGCGCGCGGGCATCAGTGGCCTGGCCGTTGATGATGACCGGCGCCTGTGGATCGCGGACTCCGCCAGCGCGTGCCTGCGCGTCTTCACGGCCTTTGGGCGCGAGCTGGGAGTGGTGGGGTCCGGGGACGCGCTCGACGTCGGCGGCATCGAAGTCACCGCGCAGCTGGGGCGCCCGGTGGATGTGGTCGTGCGCGGGACTGATGTGGACCAGGAGCTGATCGTGGTCAGCGGCGGCAGTCAGCGCCATGCCCTGCGCGTGCTGCCCCTGGACAAGCACGCCGGCAGAGCGCGGCCAGCGGCTTCCCTGCGGCCCCTCGGTGATCCACGCGGGAGCTTCCTGGAGCTGACCGCCGTGGACTGGCGCGCTGACGAAGTCTGGATTCTGGAGGCCGGTGCCGTGGGCGGCTCCGGCCGGGAAGGTGCCGCCGGAGGGGGCTCGGCGGGCCGCATACAGGTTTTCAGGCACGGGGACTACCACTACTCCCTGGCTCTGGGCGGCCCGCAGGAATGCGGGCGGGCGGCGGCGGAGGGGCCGGGCGCGGGCCGCCCGGAGGGGCTGGCCCTTCTGGCAGACGGCCGCGCCCTGGTTGCCTTTGGCGGTGAGGACCGCAGCGGTCTGGTGCTGCTGGATGCTGGCGGACGCCGCCTGTCGGTCGTCGCCCGGGCGGGGAAGGAAGATGGCTGTGTCTGGGAGCCAACGCGCCTGGCGGTGGAAGAGGGTGTGCCCCGGGGCTCCACTCGAGTGGCCGTGATGGACTGCGACGGAGATCGCGTACAGGTCTTCAGCCTGGCCGGACGCTGCTACGGTGCGTTCCAAGAGCTTCCCTGAGACCCACCGGGAACTCCAGATCGGCGCCCATGCCGGGGGCGCCGGTTGGGCGTACAATCTCGCCCACATGAGTTGTTGCGGAGAGAGCCTGTGAAGCGCAGCCCGGCCGGCGGCCCAGGCGCGCGGTCCGCCAGGACCTCGAAGGGCTTGCGTGTCCCCGTGCTCGGGACGCTGCTCGCGGTGCTGGCCCTGGCGTTGACGGCGCTGGCGCTGCTAACGGGGCAGCTGGGGGACACGGGCGACGGTGCGGCGCAGGCCGAGAGGGGGCTCATGGCAGGGACTGCTGCGCCCGGGGGGACCGGGGCTGATCGCAAGCGCAGCGGCGACAGCGTTTCCGCTGGGGAGCCGCCGCAGGGCGTCGCGCAACAGGCGGGGGGAGCTGACTCGTCGCCGACGAACAGGAGCAGCGCCGCTGGCGAGCACCCGTGGCGCGGCCTGGTCACGGAGGAAAGCTCCGGGCGGGGCGTGGCCGGGGCGCTGATCTCCCTCGCGTTCGGAGATCTTTCCCACGAGACGCGCACGGACGAAACGGGACACTTCGTGCTCGGCTGGTATCCGCCTGCTGGGATGGCCGCGCAGGGCGCGGATACAGGGGCGGCCGCAGGGGTTGAGGGGGGGGCCGAGGTGGGGGCCGAGGTGGGCCTGGACAGCGGGCCAACCGGTCGGCTCGAGATCCTGGCGGATGGTTTCCTGCCCCTGCGGCGTTATCAGTTCCAACCGCAACCGAGCCCGGTCCCGGGCGGCGCCGGTGACGAGCGGGAAGTGGCGGCGCTCTTCGCCTTGCGTCCGGCTGGCAGCATGCGCGGCCAACTAACGCGCTGGGGAGCGGTTGAAACGGCTGGTGTCGAAGTGCTGCTGCGCCGCTGGCACAAGCAGCTGGCCGCAGGCGAGGAGCTGGGTGTGGTGGACAGTTACACCCTGGCGCACGACGGTCTCTTTCACTTCACGGATCTCCAGCCCGGGCAGTACTCCCTGGCGGCGGCCGTGCCGGGGGCCGGTCTGCTCTACTACCCGGGGATAGCGGTGCACGGGGGCGCCGAGAGTTGGGTGGAGTTGGAGGCGCACGCCGGGGGCAATCTGGCCGGGCGCGTTGTGCTGCGCGGGCCGGGGCAGAGCCCCGTGGCCGGAGCGTGTGTTGAACTGCGTCCGCAGCTCTCCGGTGCCGGCCGGGACCTGGAGCAAGCGGGCCAGCGCGAGCTGACCACGGACGAGCTCGGGCGCTTTCAGTTTGAAGGTGTCCAGGAAGGTCCCCACGAGCTCCTGGCCCGGTCCCCCTGGGGTGTGATTGAGCAGCTGAGCGTGACGCGGGAGAGCGGCGTGGGGGAAGAGGTTGTTCTGCGCCTGGCGCCCCCGGCGGCCCTGTCCGGAAGCGTGCTGGATGGGACCGGGCAGCCGCTCTCCGGCGCGTGGCTGCGGCTGATTGCGGAAGATGCGGAGGAGTACGGAAAGCACGGCAGGTGGGGATGGCCGGAGACCCCGCTGGCCGAGACGGACGGGGACGGTCGCTTTGTCTTCGAGGAGCTGCGCTCCGGTGCGATGTACACGCCGATCATGGATGGGAGCTCCGGCGCAGGCGCAGGATCGGAGGTGATGATCTGGCCCCCCTTCAAGCTGCGGGCCGGGGAGCGTCGGGATGATCTGGTCCTGGTCTTGGAAGCCGGTGTGAACATCGTGGGGAGTGTTGTCGGCGCGCACGCGGGTGGGATACGGGACCTGGCGGGCGCGCGCGTAATGCTGCGCCATGGCGGAGTGCCGTTGGATGAAGAGTTGACCGAAGAGCTCTGCGATGGGGAGGGCCGCTTTGTGTTTGAAGGTTTGCCCCGGGGGAGTGTCACCCTGCGCGTGGAGGCCGGGGGATTCGCGCCCCGCGAGTTCAGCTACACGCTTCCGGATGATGGGGACGTGCTCGAGGTCACCCTGAGCCTGGAGTCCGCCTGGGAGCTGGCCGGTGTGGTTGTCGACGGGGATGGCAACGCCATCAGCGGAGGACGGGTGGTGTTGACCTCCGCAGCAGGTGAGCTCGAACAGGGACTCCTGGACCTGGGGTACGTGGTCGAGCCGGAGAGGAAACGGAGCGTGGTCCTCGACGCCTGGGGGCGCTTTGAGTTCGATGCTCTGACCGCGGCTTCCGTCAGCCTGCGCGCCCTGGTGCCGCAGTGGCGCCAGCCCCAGGAACTCGCGGTTCAGCGCACCCCGCTCGTCCCGGGCGTCGCGGGCGCGCCCCTTGTTTCGCTGGTCATGGAACCAGAGCCCATGGAGGAACGGGCCAGCCTGCGCGGGCGTGTTGTGATGGCCAATGGCGATGCGGTGCTGGGTCTAGTAGTGCGCGGCAAGCGCGGCGGGAGCCTGACCAACAACGGCGGCGACTTTACCGTGAGCGGCATGCAGCCGGGGCAGGCGGTGCTGCAGTTCAAGGGCCAGGCCGCCGTGCCCCGGAAGACGGGGGAGCTACGCCTGGCTCCGGGCTCGGAGACGGATCTGGGACTGATCGAACTCCTACCCGGCACGGATCTCACCGTGCGGGTGCTGGACTCCGACAGACGGCGTCTCAAGCGCGCCGCCTGCACCCTGCGCCCCCTGGGTGCCAAGGCCCGGGAGCTACCCGGGCGCGGGGATCATCGTCAGGTGCTGAAGCGGGATGTCAGCGGGGGCGAGGTGCAGCTGAAGGGGCTGCCGCGCGGGCGCTGGCTGCTGGAGGTCAGGGCTCCGGGCTGGGCGAAGCAGGAGCTTGCCCTGCGCCTGAAAAAGGGACAGCAGACGCGCGTTGTGACCTTGGAGCAGGGAGACTAACCTCCTCCGCCAGGGGCCTGCCGCGGGCTGCGCGGCGCGCGCGTGGGGCAGCCGGTACAGCACATGACAGACAAGCACACAGCTGACGCGCCCGAGCTGCGGGCGGCGGTGGACCTGGGCACTAACAGCGCCCTCTTGCTCGTGGGCCGCGTACATGGGGACGGCACTATTGGGGTGGTGGAAGATCACTGCATGACGCCGCGCCTGGGGGCCGGCCTGTGGCGCAGCGGCGTGCTGGCGGCGGATGCCCGGGAGCGCACGCTGGAGGTGCTCGGGCTCTTCGCCGGGCGTCTCAAGCGCCTCGGCATCCCGGCGGAGCGGCAGCGCGCGGTGGCCACGGCGGTCCTGCGCAAGGCCGGGGATGCGGCTGAGTTTATGGCCCAGGTACGCGCTGAATGCGGCCTCGAACTCGTGGTGCTCAGCGAACAGGAGGAGGCGCGTCTGGGTTTCTCCGCCGTGGCCCAGGGCGGCGGGCCCGTGCCCGGTTGCGTGGTGGATGTCGGGGGTGGCAGCACGGAGCTGGTGGACCGTGCCGGCGAACGGCGCTGGTCCGGGCCCGTGGGAGCGGTGGCGCTCACGGAACGCTACCTGGGCCTCGGCGGGCACCCGCCCCTGGAAGCGGGTGGCTGGGCGGCGCTGCTGGGGGAGGTTCGCGGCGTGTTTGATAGCTGCCCGGTGACCGGTGAAGCCGGTGTGGGAACCCCACCCGGAGGTGTGGTGGCCCTGGGCGGCACGCCGGGGAATCTGGCCTGTCTGATGGCGGAGATGGAGGTCTTCGACCACCGCCTGGCCGAGGGGCGCGAGATCAGCGCGGCCGCCGCCCTGGCCTGGGCCGAGCGCCTGGGCGCCCTGGGTGTGGAGGAGCGCATGGACTACGCCATCGAGCCGGGACGGGCGGAGATCCTGCCGGCGGGGCTGGCCTGCCTGGGGTTGGCCCTCGGCCACCTGGGCGTCGAAACGGCCCGGGCCAGCGGTCGCGGGTTGCGCTACGGCCTGCTGCGGACGGACTGAGGGAACTGGCGCTCTTGATGAGCCGCGGGCGGGCCGCGGGAGCCCAGGGGCCTGCTTGTCCTGGGCTGGCAGGTTCTCCGCCCCGGAGGCGTTTTGCGTGGTAGGCTTGAGCGTAAGGGGTAAAGGACTCGGCGGCGGCCCCTGGGTGCGCGTCGAGGCCCCCGCTGCCATGAGTCGGCCCCGCAGGCCACTCCGACCACCATGCTTCGACAACTGCTTCTGATCACCGCCGGCCTGATCGTCCTGACCACTCCGCCTGCCCTGGCCCAGGGCCGGTGGGTGGGAGGCCCCGGCGGCTCGCCCACTGCCGCTGCTGAGCGCATGCTCGGGGCCCGGGCTTCGCGCGGGGGTGCTGCCGTGCGTGTCAGTCGCCTGGGGAGTTCCGGGACAGGCGCCTGCAATGGTGCCGTCGGTGGAACCATCTACGAGATCACCATTACGAACACACCGACCGGTTGGGAGGAGGACTTTCTGCTCGGGGTACCGCATTACCCGGAGAGCGGTGCCGCACCGTTGCTGGTCGGCTTTCACAAGTTCGAGGTCAGTCACTGGGATCTGTGCGAACACACTGACTTCTTCAACGAGGCCTTCAGCCGTGGCTGGTTCATCGTCACGCCGCTCGGTGCCGCCCAGCAGGCTTTCGGCGGACTTGAGGCCCAGGCAAACACTCAGTTGGTGCTCGACTTCTGCTCCATACTGCCCGTAGATCCCGCGCGCATCTACGGCGTGGGTTTCTCCACCGGTGGTGGCTGGATGACGAGCTATGCCGCGCGCCACCAGGACCCCACACGGTCCCGTTTCGCCGGCCTCGTCAACCACACGGGCGGCGTGTCCCTGACGCACACCTACGCCAACGAAGAACAGTTTGACAACGGTTGCGATCCGCCCTTCCCCGCCTGCCCCGGTGCCTGCCCTTGCGCGAATAATCCCTGCGATTGGGAGGCCGCGGACATGCTCGAGTACTTCTACGCTGGTCCGCCGGGGCCCGATCCCTTCGCCTACCTGCGTTGTTCGCTCTTCGACCTCCAGGACGGCCCGTCCGCCACCATTGATGCACACACGGACATGGCCGGCAACTTGCTGTACACGCCCCTGCGCACCAGCTATGCCACCAACGACACTTCGCCCGTGGGGCTCTATCTGGCGGCCCAATGCGAGGCCTTGGATCTGCACCTGACGGGGACCCTGGGCGGAAGCGAGCACACGCTTGTGCCCTTGGCGGCGACGGTCCACAGTTGGGAAACGCTCGCTGAAACGCAGGCCTGTGACTTCCTCGATTCCCAAGCGCCGGCCGCCCCCGCGGGCTTCCGCATTGTCACCGCCGATCGTGACGGACGCTGGAACGACATGACCGTAATCCAGGACCCGCCGCCGCTGGCCCCGGGCCCGGATATGGACTGGCGCTGCGGCAGCCTTGACAACGAGCCGGGGCACTTCGCGCGCTTCGATTGGGGAGTGGACGTGGCCAACAACATCTTCAGCCTGCGCTCAACCCGGCAGCTCGCCAGCCTCCGTGTGCACTCGCGGGACATGGGCCTCGAGCCGACCCAGCCCCTACAGTTCTATCTCTTGCGTGGCCCTGACACGGACGGCGGGCCCCTTCAGGACGAAGTTGTCATTACAGATTTCAGCAGCGCGCCCACGAGCGTCACGGTGGGTAACACCGTGCAGGTGCCGGGCGTGGACTACACCTGGGAGGCCGACACGGGCCTGCTGACCCTGGCGCCGCGATCTTGGCCGACCAACGGCTTCCTGCACTGGATCATCACGCCCTAGGGGGCGGCAGGGGGCGACTGGGGCCCTGAAGCAAGAAAACACAGGAAGTAGCGGCGCAGCACCATCCGTTATGCTCTTCTGAATGTGTTCCGATGCCATGGCTTGCTCCAAGAGCGGCCTGGCGCTTCACGCTTGTCCCATTCCTGGACTTCCAGTCCAGCACAGTTCAGATGCCTTACATCTCCGCGGCCCTCCTGGGCCTCAGCCTGATTCTCGCCAGTCCCGCGCCAGCCAGCGCGACCCAGTCCGCCAGCCTTGCTCCCGGCGGTTCGCCCACTGCGGCGGCGGAGCGCATGCTCGGTGGCACGGTGCGTCGGGGGAACACGGGCTTTCGAGTCGTGCGGCTTTCCAATGGGAGCAGCCTGGGGCGTGGCACTGATGGGTGTACCTCATCGTCCTCTGGGAACCTCTACGAGGTGACGCTCTACGACACGCCCAATGAGTGGGAGGAGGTTTTCATCCTGGGTGTGCCGCTCAACCCGGAGAGTAGCCTGTCGCCATTGCTCATGGGCTTCCACCAGTTCGAGACCAGCGAGCGGGACTTCTGCGAGCGCACGGACTTCTTCGACGAGGCCCTGGGCCGCGGCTGGTATGTGGTCGCTCCGCGCGGTGCCGTGCAGTTCAACTTTGGCTATCCGAAAGCACAGGACAACACCGAACTGGTGTTGGATTTCTGTCTGGCCTATCTCGGGCATGCCATCGATGACGAACGCATCTACGGCGTGGGGTTCTCCATGGGCGGCACCTGGATGTCATCCCAGGCCACACGCCACCTGGATGGCAGCCGGGCGCGCTTCGCGGCGCTGATAAACCACACTGGGGCCGTGGATGTGGCTCAAGTCTATGACCAATCGTGTGATGATGACTGTGATCCGCCCAACTGCGGGGGCTGTAAGGTGACCTGTGGAGCCAGCTGCCAATATGACATTCCCGATTACCTGAATGCCCTCTTTGGAGCCCCTCCGGTTGACGAGGACTTTGCCTATCGTCAGGTTTCCCTGATTGAACTCGTCACCTGTCTACCGTTTTATTCGCCTGGCGTCACGCCCAGCGCCTGGGGCACCCAGGGTGTCGGCTCATGGTGCGTGGACGGGGAGACGGACTTTGGTCAGAACCTGCTCGGGACACCCATGGTCCTGTTCTACCTGCCCGGTGACGCCGGACCTTCGGGGACGGTGAACAGTGAGCAGCTGGATATCCTGCATGATCACCTGGCGAACACCCTCGGGGGGACGCTCTGTGAGTTGTGGAATACTGGTCCGGGTACTCCCTGCCCGCCCCCGGGCTGTGATGAGTGCGATCCCTGTCACGACTGGGACACACTGGATGAGACCCAGGCCTGTGACTACCTGGCCGCCAAGAGCCTGAGCGAGCCCGTGGCGGTTACCACGACCAC
>PVBE012333829.1_pt1 | contig 47687 bp, 40 predicted proteins | sample 1631181 | NCBI WGS metagenome assembly PVBE01 (sample SAMN08397723, study PRJNA350692) | Marine metagenome, whole genome shotgun sequencing project. | isolation source: water | place: Pacific Ocean | collected 2012-04
AATCATTTATACTTGATCAGCTAAAAAACAACCTTCCAGAACTTTATTTACTGACCAGTCCTGATATGCCTTGGGAGCCTGATCCACAAAGAGAAAATCCTTTAGATAGAGATGAGCTTTTTGAAATTTACAGACAGCAGATCAATGCTTTAAAGGTGCCTTATCAGATTATGAAAGGAGATCAAACAAAAAGGCTTGATCAGTTTTTAAAATTGATTCGATAATTTGGAATTTATTATTAGATTTACCGCTGGTAACTCAAGGGGGTGCCTTATTGGCTGAGATGATACCCAAGTTCTGTTTGATTAACGGAATGAGACCTGAACCAGATAATGCTGGCGTAGGAAATAAGTTAAATGTAAAATAAGCTTGTGTTTTTTTGCTTCCCTTAAGACACATTTAACAAAATAAGATCATGAAAAAAAATATCATTTGCTTAGCTGTGATGCTGTTAGTTATGTCAGTGACAGGGCAAGAAAAAATTGATTCTATAAAGGAAATTCAAAAAATGCCTATTGGATTGGATGGAACTCTTTTTTTAGAAGAATATGTAGTGAAAGCTACAAGAGTAGATAAAAAAACTCCTGTTGCTCATGAGGATATCACAAAGGAACAACTCGAAAAGGTAAATCATGGTGTAGATCTGCCCATTTTACTGGATCAGGCAACATCTGTAGTTACTACTTCCGATGCTGGTGCAGGAGTTGGGTATACAGGAATTCGAATTAGGGGTTCGGATGCTACTAGGGTAAATGTAACTATTAATGGTATCCCTTTGAACGATGCTGAATCTCAGGGTACATTTTGGGTAGATCTTCCAGACTTTTCATCGTCAACAAGCGATATTCAAATCCAGAGAGGAGTGGGGACATCAACAAATGGAGCTGGAGCTTTTGGTGCAAGTATTAATTTAAATACATTGAATTCAGCTAATTCTTTAATACCCTATGGTGAGGTTTCAAACAGTTACGGTTCTTTCAATACTTTCAAGCATACCATAAAGCTGAGCACAGGCCTGATTGATGGAAAATGGAATATAGAAGGTAGATTATCAAAATTAACTTCAGATGGTTACATTGATAGGGCTAATTCAGATTTGAGCTCTTACTATATTTCGGGTGGTTATATGGGAAAAAGATCTATGTTAAAAGCCATTGCGTTTTCTGGACATGAACAGACCTATCAGGCCTGGTACGGAGTGCCTTTGAGTTATATGGATTCTGCTAGGACATATAACCCATATACCTATGAAAATGAGGTAGATAATTACAAACAGGATCATTATCAGCTACATTATGTTTTTAACGCAAGCTCTAAATTGAAAATAAATACAGCCCTTCATTACACAAGGGGAAATGGTTATTATGAGCAATATAAATCAGAAGAGGATTTAGCTGACTATGGTATAGACCCTATTACATATACATTGCCAGGAGATACCATTCTTATTCTACTCCCATTTTTTGGAGATACTTTGTATTACGATGTTCTGGGAGATACTACATTGTCTATTAATGAAACAGATTTGATCAGAAGAAGATGGCTTGATAATCATTTTTATGGAGCTGTTTTTTCTGCAGAATACCAAACCAAAAAGCTAAAGATGGTTATTGGTGGGGGTGCCAATCAATATAGAGGAAGGCACTATGGTGAGATCATATGGGCTGAAAATGCAAGTAATAGTGAAATAAGACATCCTTATTATGATAATGATGCTACTAAAAATGATTTAAATGCTTATGTTAAAGCTTATTATGATGTGACTGATAAAATTGGATTGTTTGCAGATATTCAGCAAAGAATGGTCCAATATGATTTTCTAGGATATGATAATAATCTTAATAATATTCAGCAAACAGCTGATCTTTCTTTTTTTAATCCCAAGGCGGGGGTTAATTATCAGATCAATAAAATGCATGGTGTATATGGGTTCGTTGGTCTAGGAAATAAAGAACCCAATAGAAATGATTATACCAATTCAACTCCACAGAGTAGGCCGGTGCATGAGCAAATGACAGATATTGAGATAGGGTATAGGTTTCAATCCAAAAGTGTATTTGCTCATTTGAATGTATATAATATGGATTATACAAATCAGCTTATTATTACCGGAGAATTAAATGATGTGGGGGCGGCTATTCGAACTAATGTATCTGATAGTTATCGAAGAGGTATTGAGCTTTCTACAGGAATTAAACTACTAAAAAACCTTGAATTAAGAGCTAATGCTACTTTGAGTCAGAATAAAATAGTAGAATTCCATGAATATAAAGACGACTGGGATACCTGGGAACAGATCGATTCAGTGTATACAAACACAGACATTGCTTTTTCACCAAATTTAATTATAGGAAGTCAGCTTATTTGTCAGCCATTTAAATCAGATAAATATGGAGATATAGAAATGGCTTTTATTACTAAATATGTTGGTTATCAATATATAGATAATACCTCCAATCAGTATGCGATGCTTGATGGCTATACTGTACATGATCTAAGGGTCAATTATACCTTAAGAAATAAATGTTTCAAAGAGTTAGTATTAAGCGGATGGGTAAGGAATCTACTTAATAAAAAATATATTTCCAATGCATGGATCTATAAGTTCAGATCAGCAGGTTACGACCCAACATCAGACGATCCTTATGCCAATACAGAAGGTCAGGGAACAGGCATGTACAATATGATTGGAGCATTTCCTCAGGCAGGAAGACATTTCTTTTTAGGGTTAACCTTAAAGTTTTAATTAAGCATTACCTTAGTCTCTAATATAGATGTAGAAGGATTGATGTTGTTAAGTGCCTGTTGAATATCTTCTATAATGTCATTTGCATTTTCAATACCAATGGATAGACGTACCATTTTGTCTGTGATTTGTAGTTGAGCTCTCTGTTTTTGATCAACTCCAGCATGTGTCATAGAATATGGGTGTTGAGCAAGACTTTCCGTACTTCCTAAGCTAACGGCTAGTTTTATCAGCTGAAGATTGTTTAGAAAATTAAATGCTTCTTTTTCTCCACCTATTATATCAAATGAAACCATAGCACCGGGTCCTGAGCATTGATTTTTATATATAGAATATTCAGGCGTTCCATCTTCTAGGAGCCCTAGATAATAAACCTTTTCAATTTGTTTCTGTTCTTTAAGGAATTCAGCAACTTTCAGAGCATTCTCTGCTTGTTTGTCCATTCTTATTTTAAGTGTTTCAAGGCTTCTGAGCAGTAGCCATGCTGTATAAGGACTTATCATATTGCCTAGAAATGTTCTTAGTGTTTTAACTCTAGACATGATTTCTTGATTACCCAGTACAGCACCTGCTATAACATCACTATGACCTCCAATGTATTTGGTAGCAGAATAGATAACAATATCAGCTCCAAGTTGTAAAGGATGCTGCCAGATTGGCCCCATGTATGTGTTATCTACAGCCAATAAAACATCTTTTTTATATATGGTGCTAAAATAATTAGCAACCTCTTTTTTAATTCCTTCAATATCAAATAAATGATTGGTGGGATTAGCAGGTGTTTCTAGATATATCATAGAAAGTTTTTCAGCTAACCCTGTTGTTAGAATAGCTTTTTTTATTTCCTCTGATGTTTGACCAGGTGTTATTCCAAGTGTGTGTACGCCAATTTTATTTAAGAAATGATGAATAAAATGATCTGTTCCTCCATAGGTTGGGTTGCTATATACCAACAGGTCTCCAGGATTAAGAAATTCTAATAATACTGTGCTAATAGCCGACATGCCACTTTCAAAAACAGCACAGTCATCTGCCTTATCCCATAGGCAAAGCCTATTCTCTAAAATCTCCAGATTTGGATTATTGATTCGGCTGTAGATTAACCCCAATTCTTCCTTTGGTTTTTTATCTCTTATTCCATAGGCTACTTCAAAAAAAGATTTCCCTTCTTCTGCAGTTTTAAATACAAAGGTTGATGTTTGAAATACAGGGCATTTAACTGCACCTTCTGAAAGCTCAGGATCATATCCATAAGACATCATCAGACTTTCTGGGTTCATGTTTTCATTATTCATGTTTCAAAATTACCCAATTTAGAAATAAGTTCTTCTTATTATTTATAAATAAGAAATTTAAACTACAAAAAGGCTTATTTAAAAGAAAATATTACTTTTGAGATGTGTTTTTATGAATGAAATAAGAAAATTAATCTATAGACATGATTGACCAAACTGATAAATCAATACTAGACCTACTTCAAAAAGATGGTAAAATTACTTTTAAAGAAGTTGCTAATAAACTGAATTTAACAACAACGCCAGTTTATGAACGAATAAAAAGATTAGAAAGGGAAGGTTATATTAAATCCTACAAAGCCATTATAGATAGGAAAAAAATAGGATTGAATTTGATGGTGTTTTGTAATGTATCCTTAAAAGAGCATCAAGCTACTTTTTTAGCACAATTTGAGAAGGATATTAAAATGCATCCAGAGGTTATATCTTGCTATCACATTGCAGGAATGTATGATTATTTAATTAAAATATCTGTAGAAAACATGGATGTTTATCAAGACTTTATTGCTAATAAATTAGCCAATATTAAAAATATTGCTCGAGTACAAAGCTCTTTTGTGATGACAGAGGTCAAGTCAACTGTTGACCTTCCTTTAGGTATATAATTTATCTATTTTAGCTGATGATTATTTAAGCGAACGAAAATAATTTTTTTATTGAGTAAATGCTTGATCCTTATAGGTTATAATATATAGCTAATGTAGCTTCCGAATAGATGCTATAGTTAATGTGTAAGATTTTCAGCTGTTTAATTAAGGTAGTCTTTAATTACCTTTTTAAGCTCTTTTTTCATTTTTTTTCCATATCCTTTTTTATGATGAATGATTTTCCCATCCTTATCTATTAGATAAAGAGTAGGATATCCACTTACTCGATATAGATTGGCTACATCTCTATTACTGTAAACTATTGGATAGGTGACCCCTCTTTTAGAAAGAAAATCTTTTAAGTTGTCATCCTCATTATCGAAAGGATCTAGCCCTACAATTCTTAATCCTTTGTCATAATAATTTTCGTGGAGCCATTGCAGATCTGGTAAAGCGAGCATACATGGATAACATGATTTATAAAAGAAATCTACTAATACCAGCTTTCCTTTTAAATCATTTAGACCAATAGAGTCGCCATCAAGAGAAATATGTTTCCAATACGGGGCTATGGTGTCTATCGGGAGTAGTGGAGGGGGGTGGTAAGGTTTATATTCTTTGATTTTATAATATTCAGGTATCTCTGTTGCTAGAAATAAAGAATTATTAATAGGCTGATTTAGCTCATATTTTTTAAGCTCATAGAGCTGGTATTGGACCATAGTGTCATTTTCCATTATAAGGATATATTCAGTACTGTACTTAATTGGGTAATGGTCTTTTTTATTGATCCATAGATGAAACTCTTTTTTTATATAATTTAATTTAGCTTTTTCTAAATGCTCTTTTTTTAAATTGATTTGAATATGATGGCAGTTGTACCCATTGATTTTTTCTTGACCAATAAGTTGAAGCTTGTATTTTTCTTTTTTTAAACTTTTTTTACTGGGAAGATCCGATTTTTCAATAGAGGTGAATGGATCATAAAAAGTATAATTGTGGCTGATTGAGACGATTTCCTTTATCCATTTATCAACTGATTGAGTTTGTCCTGAGCTATCTCTGGAATATCCGTTAGTAAGCGTTTTTGAATTATAAACTGCATGTTGATTTAGCTCATTATCGTAAAAGTATTGGTAGTTAAACTGAACAGGAAAGCAAGGGTCTTTGTCTAGCTTTTTAAAATAGCAGTTATAGGATCTACTGGAAGTGTCTGGCCCTGAAATAAATTTCATTTTAAAGTCCATTTCGTAATATCCACTTTCAATAGCATTGCATTTTTCAATGGTTTTTAATATGATTTCATTGGCAGTTTGTGCATTGCTGCTAAATGTTAAGATAAGTATAATGTGGAGTAAAGGACTTTTCATAACGAAGCTGTTCTTTAAGAGTTTGGTATATAAGCATGTGAAAATAAAAAAAACTCTGATATAATTTTAATTACCAAATCTTGGATTAACTACACTGTTATATATGGAGCCAAAAGTATAGGTGATCCCTGTACTAGCCCAGTATCGATAACCTGTCTGTAATTGTCGTTGTCTTAAAAGAATATCTTCATTTGAAGAGCCTTCCAAGGGTAAGGAAATTTGATTATGTATTAATGCTAAATTACCAGATACTCTCCAGGAAAAACCTTTAAAAAGGCGAAGGTTTAGTGAGAGCCAGAAATTAACAGCATTAAGATTAATATTGTGAAAAAAATGAGATCCTGTTACCGAACCTGATATTGAGCCCCATTTTTCTTGGAATTCTCCAGCAATATGCAATCCATGACCACTTAGTACTTCTTGTAATTCATTGTAGATGGTAGTGTCATTGTAGATGTTGTAGGTGCCACCAACTCGATATTGGATTCTAACCTGATGTTTGGTAGACTCAGAGTAGGGGAAAATATTATATTCAATTCCAGATTGAAGCTCTCCATTGAATTTATAATTGTTATAGATACTAGATTTAATATTTGTAAAAACTCCTGCAGACCAATGCTCGTTAAGACTTTTAATAATTGAAAGGTCACCAAATTGTGCACGTGTTTGACTTTCCACCCATTCTTCTTCTAGCTTAAATTGACTTAAATTATAACTAAAACCTAGGCTCGATTCAATTTTATAATCTTCTGTAATTTTATTGGCTTCAAAATCTCCGTAGGAGTTGATAGAATTATATAGTTCTTCTCCGTTAAACCAACCACTGGCACTTAATGAAAAAACCCAGTTATTCCATGGATCTTGATCAATGACCTGATCTTCATTAAATCCTGAAACGTTAAGATTTAGATTATCTGTAAATCCTTTTTTGATCATAAAAGGAACCAAGCCAAGCTGTATGATCTTCATTTGATTTCGTCTTATTTCATCATTTGTTTGGTTGACATCAATAGCTAGACTAAGAGTATCATTATTTCCTTTTAGGTCATGCTGACCATAAAAGTAAAATGTATATAATTCACCTCCGCTTCCAGAATTTTGATCCATAAGCTGAATGTGAACATCTGCTAGTAAGCGATCCCTTACGTATGTTAAGTAAGTAATTTCTTGTTTAATAAAGCTGATATCGCAATAATTACAGTCTATAAAGACTTTTAATTTATCATCATTTAATGTAGATTGACTTTTGTGTGAATAGCTAAAAAATATAGAAATGAAAAATAATAGAAGTAGTTTTCTCATTTTTATTTTTTTAAATAACAATTGTATAACGTCAAAAAGAAAATTAGATACAATTAAAATTTATAAAAGATGTTAAATTTTAAAAAGCTCAATTTTTATTTAGCTATTTCAATCATGCATTATGCTTATTGCTTTATGATTTTATTAGAATATACTTTACCTTTTTGATTTTTTATTAAGAGTGTATAAAGACCTTTTGGAAGCATTTGAATGTCTATTTTAACAAGATGCTGAATTGCATTGATTTCTTTAACTAATAATCCAATAGAAGAATAGATTTCAACTCTATATGGAACTGACTCTTTATTAAAATTAATTGTGATAGAATTGTTAGCTGGATTTGGATAAATAATAAGGTAATTGTCTTTTATTTCTGATTGCAAATCTAATGAAGAACTAGGCTGAACCTGACAGGATGTGGCACCCATCATATTCATATAGTTTTCACAAACAGCAGAAGACATTAAAGTTGCATAATTATCGCAGAGATAGCTTTCTCCGGTAATAGTTGGTGAACCTCTTGCCATTAATCTGCATAATGCCGATGAAAAGGGCCCACCATTGAATTTAAACTGATAACCACCACTTGCACTAGAAGAGGGAAGAAAAAGCGTGTCTCCAATATTGATGTTACCACCCGGATTAACTAATGTATTTCCTGAAGCATCTACTAAGGTGTCGATCACCATATATAGCTCAACACCTGTGACAGTAAATATATTAGGAAGTACATCTACATCATACATGCAGTTAGCTGATTGGCTATAGGGCTGTAAATAATAAAGAGTATCATTAACAGGTGTTCCAACAGTGTATTGCTGGGCTTGACTTTTTATAAATTGAGGGAATACAAAAGCAATTATAATAAGTAATAAAGGGTAGTTCTTTGTCATCTCTTTATAGGTATAACGATAGGGTATATGTAGCGTTGCCAATTATTTAAGGCAGCTAGATCAATTCTTAATAAATGTACGATGTCTATAACACAGACTCACCATTTAGATTGGTAGTTAATATATCTCCCATATAGTTCACCATGGGTTTAACAGCTTCAAATTGTTGCTCTACCCATTGAATAAACTCTTCATTGAAAAAAAAATCATCTTTAATTCTTTTCATGTATATGAACTGTTTGAAACGCAATAAATCAATTCCAGGATGGTTTCTTTCAAACCCTTTGGGGGCTGTTTTTAGTTTATCACCTTTTAAAGAACCCCATTTTTTAATGAGTAATGGATGATTGACTACACTTTTGAAACAATCATAATCTGCTTCAATTTCTTTTCTAATCCGAAATAGGTCATTTTTCTCTGGTTTCCAGAATCCGCAAGCTATGAAAGAATTTTTAGGTTCAAAGTGTATGTAATATCCACCTCTGTATAGCGGTTTAGTTCTATGAAAAGCAACTCCAAAGTGATTTTTGTATGGTGTTTTATTCTTGGAAAAACGAACATCCCTATAAATTCTAAAAACCTTATAATTATCTAGTTGGTTATTCTTTTTAAGAAGGTTGTATAATTGTTCAGAAAATTCAATTACGTTATTTCTACATTCATCATGAGTTGATTTGTTTACTTTGAACCAGTCTCTATTGTTATTTTCTATTAACTGATTTAAAAAAGAGAAAACATCTCTGTTTAGCATGATTAGGACTTTTAATTAAACCTACATAATTTTTAGACATAAAAAAAGCCATCCTAAGATGGCTTTTAAAAATATTATAATTAAATGATCAGGCTTTTTTAGGATGACCTTCGTCTATCCATTTGCAGTTTTTACATTCTCCCAAAATGATCACATCTTTGATCTTTTTGTATTCTACAATTGCTTGTTCCATCTCTTTTCTAGTATCACGTCTTAATTTAATACCTGAATTAGTTCCTTTATTTCTTACTTCTATGTAATAACCATCTTTTAGGTCGGTTGGTCTTGTTGGAGGTCTGCCCATGTTTTTGTTTTTTATAGTTTAATCACTTTGAATATACTTTTAATAGCTTAATTTTTATGCTTTTAAATGAAAAATGAACTATTCTAATACAGTGATATAATTTGATGCGAATTTAATATTTCTTATTAATTAAGACGTTAAAATTTGTTATTTTATTGTGTAGGGGTATAACTTACTAAATTTCTTTTATGAGTATTAAAAGATTAAAGATGTTTAGATGTTGGTGTTATTTTTTCTTTCCTAGTAGAAAGTTGATACCAAAATCAAAATCAAGAGATCTATTTTTTAGTCCTTGATCATTAATTTCTTTTAACCCTTCCTCTACAAGGAAATCGAAACCAATAGAGACCCTGTCTGTTAAAGATAGGTCAACTCCAAGCCCATATATGAAACCGTAATCTATATTGTTGAAATTAGAAAGATAAGGACTATCAATAACTATTTCTTGATTATCTGAATTAATAGTTTTAGCATTAAGGAGGTAGGCGAAATATGGGCCAAAATTGAAATCAAATTTCATTCTTTTACCAAATCCTATATGCATAAAGGCAGGTAGGTCAAAATAATTTAATATTTGTGTAATGTTGCCTGTTGTGTCTGTGCCGTTGAAATCATAATTCATATCCTCAATTACCCAGCCTTTATTTTCAAAATCAAAATCTCCTTTTATAGAGAAAAAACGATTAAAGTGATAGGTTAGTGTTACTCCATAAAGTCTCCCAGATCGGTATAATGAGTTTATTGAATCCATGCCATTGACGTTGGTTAGGTTTACACCTCCATTTATACCTAGCTCCCATTTATAGATCTTGGGTTTAAGCTTAGGGGTTTCATCATTATTTTGTGCGATGTATATACTGGGAAGTATAATGAGGATGATCAATAATTTTTTCATTTTATATTTTTTTAATATCAAAATCAAATTTCAGAATAATTTATCAAAATTTATTTATAAAGTTGATAATTATAATTTTAATAGGATTTTACCATCACATGTAATATAGTGTTTCATAAGATTGGCTGTCATACATGAATGAATTGGTAATACATAAATCAAGTCACCTATTTTTATATTTTGGATGAATTCTTTATTTGCTCTTATGGTGCCATGTTCTTGTGAAAGTTTCTCTACAATGATTGATGTATTAGTAGTTTCCCATTTTCCTTTTTTAAACATGACTACTTGACCGTAATTTTTAGCGTTGTTATTGATTTCCTTAGAAAAATGTACACCTCCACCATAAATAATAATTTTATTTTGCAGTTCATAAACCCCAACAACTGGACAAGCTAGGGCAACGCTTATATCATTAACATCACAGGATCCAATCTCTACTTGAGATAGATCATAAAAAACAAAATTGCCGGGTCGTATTTCATTTGCCCAGCTAAAATCTTCCATGGTGCTGCATGTAGGGGTGTCACCTACAGAAATAATTAATTTTGGGTGTGTCTCTATGAAATGTTCTTTTAGTTTTAATAGAAGTGTTTTTGATTGTTCATGTACAACTTTAATGGCAGCTTGGTTCTTACAATTGTAGCTATGACCTGCGTGTGCTAAAAAACCCTTAAATTTTGTTTTAATTCCATTATTAATTAAATGAACAAGTTTTTTAATGTTATTGTAATGAGTAGCTGGAATACCAACTCTCTGATAGCCAGTATCTATCTTTATCATTACATCTACAACATTGGATAAATTATTATTTAAGTAATCAATTGATGCTTGTTGGTCTACTAATAAAGTAAGTGATGTTTTGTCAGATAGTAGATTAATGTCATTAATTTCTCTAGCGTTAACAGGAAATGCAATTGTAATATCTTTCCATCCATGATCTGCAAAATAGGTAGCCATTTCAACAGAAGAGACTGTGATAGAGCGTACTCCTTCTTCTTTAAACCAATCTCCAATAGAGCTAGATTGGTGCGTTTTAAAATGAGGTCGAAAAATCACATTATTTCTACTGGCTTTTTGGACCATTTTTTTAATATTTCTTTTACAGATTGCTTCATTAACAATCAATGATGGCTTTGAAATATCAGTAAACATTTTATTAATCGCAGATTTCGCTAGATCCAATAGTAAATTTTTTACCATCGGCATAGATAAATCCGTTATTGTATTCTATTGGATAATACTGTAAGGATCCATCGTTGAAAATTAGCTTTATGGCATGAACATGACCCGACCAGTAGGGTAGCCACTGTCCTTCACTTTGCTCATTATCACTGCCTACATCTCCATCTAAACCTGTTCCACCCATTGAGCTATATGAACGATGATTAGAAATAAAGTGTCCATTGCTACAAAAGTTCATTTTTATGGTAGTGCTGGAGCTAGCACTTACGTAATATTCACCGCCACTTGTGCTGGTAGAATAGGAATCTCTATACATTAATTGCTTCCCGCTTAATTTAGCATTCCATTCTTCTGTGTTTTCTGGAGTAATGTAGGCAATGCTAGAGAGCATTTTTTTAATGAGTGCTGTATATTGCGCATTGTGGTCTTTAAGAGCAACTAGGCTCATGATAGTAATGCCTCTACAATATTTAGCGTTAGCTATTTCACCGCATAGATCTGCTTTTATCGCCTGACCTTCTGCAGTTCCAGAATAGGTAGTGTAGATAATATTATTTTCAATTTTAGTAGCAGATTCATCAGTAAAAATACTAAAGGATTCTTCGTTAGTGCCTTGAAGAATTTCATTTTTAAGGTCATTGATATTAGTGTAGGCATGTTCAGAAATAACAATAACTCCAGGTGTTTCTGTATGGCCTATAAGTACATTGCCAAAATCATCTTGCATGACTTGCCAGCCATTAAGATTGATTTTAATAGGGATTCCTGCTAATTGTGTTTGGCTAATATGATAATTAGAAAGTAAAAGTATGATAAGGTATAGTAAATGTTTTTTCATATGGAATGATATGTATTTAAAAAACAAAAATAAATAAAAAAGAAGATGTTTTAAGTGCAATAGAACTACTGTATAGGATATTAATTTTATGGGGTAATTTAAAATTTGTATTTTTATAATGTATGAGAACCTTAATGATATTACTTTTTTGTTTTTTTGGCCATGCAAAAGCTCAGGTTTTACAGTTTCAGACTTTATCTGATACTATTGTTTATGGTTTGTCTGGTGAAGAATTGATTATTGATTGCAATATGATCAATACAAGTACATCAGATATTTATGTTGAAATATTTCGTTTAGAAAACAATCTACCTGCTGGGTGGGATATGTACTTTTGTGCTGATGTGTGTTACGGCCCTGGTGATAATTACGGTTTAGGTCAAGTTTTGGCAGGTTCTCAGCAGTTGCTTTCTCTTCATTTTGAGACTAGCGCTAGTTCAGCTCAGGGGGATGTTCTTTTAAAAGTATGGAACTACTTTGATTCTACTGAGGTATACACACAACGCTATTATGCTGAAACTGTTTTATCACAAGTAGAATTTTCAGAAAATAATACTTTTATTTATCCAAACCCTTGTAATGACCTCATTAATATTGAATATGCAAATAATCAACAACCAGTTCTTGTAGAGATCTATGACCTTAGAGGAGCTTTACTTCAACAAGAATGGATATCCAATGATCTTGGCACGATTGATGTCAATGGACTAGCAGCTGGGCAATATATATTAAAAATGATCAGTGGAAGCGAAACTGTTTTCGACAGGTTTATCAAAAAGTAAGGCACTGATATTTTTTTATTTACTCCCGAGCTAAAAAATAAATATTATGGGGAGATTAAAATTCTTTAGCTTATTCATTTTATTACATTTATTTGGCTTTAGTTCTGTTATTGCTCAAAAGTCTGAACACACCTAAATTTTCACTTATAAGAAAAAACAGATAGAGATCATTCAAATGGAGTATACAAATTCGTGTGCTTCTATTTACTTTCCATACGTTAAGATCAAATCATCAAAAGCTATTCAGGATAGTATTAATAATAATTTGCAGCAACTCTTTTATTTCAGTGGTGGAAATTTAACACCTGATAATTTTGAGAAAGTTTCCAATGGTGCCTGTTCAAAAGATGATATGACAGGGATTAATGATGTGTCCTATAGCAATGTAAAGCTCTTTGGTAAGTTCTTACACATTACAATTAGTTATGAAGCATGTGGGGCTAATTGTAATGGAGAAATTTACAGCTCGATCCATGATGTCACTAACGGTGAGCTCCTGATAGAGCAGTTGATCATCTTAGAATGAAATGGAATACACAGAAAGGTAAAATCAATGCAATTGATGAATTTATTAAACACATTGCGTCTGGTTCATCATCATCAAATGCTCCTTATAAAGTGCAGTTTTCAGATAGTACAATTTTGAATGCTGAAGATTGGTATAAGCAATTAGGGTATTAGTAGCTATACATCAGCCTTAAATACATGCCTGTGCCTAATCCATTGAGTGATTTACTTCCGCCAAATGCAGATTGTCCTACAAGCATTAGCTCCCAGTTTTCATTCATAGTGTAAGAGATAGAAGGCATTGTGAGTAATACATTAAGTCCTTGCATATAAAATGCTGAAAAAGAAGCCATTAAGTTAGGGTTAAAAGCGCCACTTCCTTGAACAAAATAGGTTAATTTTGAGGGCATTAAATTCTTGGCAGAAATGGTGCCAATAAATGTTTGAAATGGATTTCCAGTACTTGAAAGATCACTGCCGGCACTATTGAAAAGGATAGAAGTATTTACATATAAACCACTTTTAAAAGAATAATCAAAAGTTAATGAAGTACTTAATACTCCATTGGTGTCAGCCATGCTTTCTTTTGGATGAAAATAGGTGGCCTCTCCCTTTAATCCAGCATTTTTTAAATTACCTGCCCATCCTGCACCTATAGCAAGGTCTTTATAATAGTTACCTGCTAATAGCTGAAAATCATATTCCCATTTATTGAATTTCCACATTCCTGCAGCTATCGTACTGTCCAGTCCATTTCCTGGTTGATAAGCCATTTCTATGCTTGATAATCCTCCTGGAAAATACTGTACACGTAAGGCATCTGCACCTGGTCTTTCCTGATAATCGAAATCGATCAAGCTATAAGCATTGAATAAGTCGTTAGGGTTCCATGCAAGGTTTACACCCCAGTTGATTCGTTGTCTTCCTAATCTAATTTCCCATTTATCGGATATATATTTAAAATAAGCACGGTCAAAAATGGTATGCATTACTACAGCATTCTTATCAACTGGTACAAATGAAAGGTCTATTTGTCCCATATCTTCATCTAGCATCATTCCAAGATAGGGATTGATATGGGTAGCTTCTCCATAGAAAATTCTATTACGCATCTCTAATACTGCTGTAAAGTTATCTGATATAAAAGCTTTAAAATTGATTCGGTTATGAATAAGGTTGTCTGTTACAACACTATCTAGACTTGCAAATGAAGAGGTGTTCATGTATTTAACATATCCACTTACTGCAAAATAATCTTTTAGCTTTTTTTCTTCCTGTCCATAAACAAATAGAGTAGAGGTAATAACAAAAACGAATATGACAAAACCTCTCATGATCTAATGAGTAATATCACTTAATACTTTGCCATCTTCTAAAGTAATGATTCTTTTGGCCCTATCAATTACTCGCTGATCGTGAGTAGAAAAGATAAAGGTCATTTTTTCTTCCTGATTTAATCGGTACATAATATCCAGTAGGTTGGCTGTAGAAATTGAATCCAGATTTGCTGTAGGTTCATCGGCAAGTACAAATTGTGGCTTGGAAGCTAAAGCTCTTGCCACCGCTACTCTTTGTTGCTGCCCACCAGATAGCTGACCTGGCCTCCTATTGATTTTGTCTCCTAATCCAACTGCATTGAGTAATTCATCTGAACGCAGCTTTCTTTCAGCAGGAGAGCTACCTTGCATGAGCATGATAAATTCTACATTTTCTTTTGCTGTTAGAACAGGTATCAAGTTGTAAGCTTGAAAGACGAATCCAATGTTCCTTAACCTGAAATCGATGAGCTGATTAGATTTTAGCTCTGTAATATCTGTATCATGAATCATTACTTTTCCTGATGTAGGTGTATCTAAGCCTCCAATGGCATTCAAAAAGGTAGTTTTGCCAGAACCTGAAGGTCCGACAATAGCAGTGAATTCTCCTTGCTTAAAATTGATAGATACATCATTGAGTGCTTTTACTTCAATTTCTCCTTGCTGGTAGATCTTAAACAGGTTATTAGTTTCAATTACATTCATAATTCAGTTTATAATGACCTTACTGCTTCAGCAGGGTCCAGTTTTAGTGCTCTTCTTGCTGGCAATAAAGAAGATACAAAGGCAACAAACAGCGTTAATATACTAATGTTCACATATAAATTGGATGGTAGGTAGGTGTAGATTACAGCGCCTATTCCAAAATTTTCCAGTCCTTTTCCAACAATGGAAAGGTCTATTCCATGCTCACCAAAATAAGTGATGATCCAATAAGATAAACCAATGCCAATAGGTGTTGCGATCATACTTATAAATATTGTTTCGAATAGGATCATTAAAAATACTTTCAGCTTATTCATTCCTACAGACATTAGCATCCCCAATTCTCTCTTCCTTTCCAGTACAGCCATTAGCATGGTATTGATAACACCAAAAGAAAGTGCTAGAAGTATAATACCCATAAAAATATAGATAAAAGTGCTCATCATTTCATCGGCATATCCCAGCTCTGGGGCTATTTCGCTCCAGGTCTCAATCTTATCTTCAGGAAATTCTTTAGTTAATTGATCTTTCAGCTTATCTGCATCATCTATAGACTGACATAGAATGGCTATTTCATGTGCAACATTAGCATGTATAGCTTTGCTAATGTCTTCACGTTTCATAAAAATATTTGCTTCATCAAAAATTGAGCTGGCAGTTTTATAGATGCCTTCAACTTTAAGTTTAAGCTTTTGCTGATCTCCATTTTCATCTACAAACGTAAGATATAGCTTCTTTTTAATGTCTAGCTCTAATTTCTCTGCTAGTATCTGACCAATAACAACAGGTTTGCTTTTTATTTCAGTAAAATAGGTTCCTTTAACCAAATTTTTAGAAATCGTAGTAATGTGCTTTTCATCTTCAGGGTCTACTCCAATTACATGAAGCCCTTTTGATCCATGTGCAGTTGTTCCCATTCCAGCTATGATGGTCCTAAGGGAATATGCTTTTACTTTTGAATTATTTTGTAATTCTTTAATAAGTTTATTAGGATATGGGATCGTATCTTTAATGTTATAGTTTTCTAAAAAACTAGGATGATGAATCTGCACATGTGAGAGATAAGAATCTACAGCTCCATTCATTCTTTGTTCGTTTAACCCAAGGGTTAATGCCATTGTGAAAAAACCAGCCCATAAACCCAACACAATTGATAAGATAACAGTTAGGCTCCTAAGCTTGTTTCTCCATACATTTCTCCATGCTATTTTGATCAGTGTTTTCATTTTATCTTTTCATGGCTTTAATAGGATTCAAGTTAAGTATAGTTAGAGCAGGGTATATGGTTATAACAACTGAAATACAAAAAATGATTAATCCATGTGTAATAGGAATGTCATACGAGCTCATAAATGGAATAATTGCTTCAAAGCCAAACTCTTCCATCACTTCAGCTTGATCACCAGATAAATTCAACGGATTGTAATGAAAATAAAGGACTAATGGTCTAGATAAAATAATTCCAGCTATTACTCCGATACTTGTAAGTAGTAATGTTTCATAGATCATAGTGATAATGAGCTTAAATTTTTTCATACCAATGGAAACTACTACACCAAATTCATATTTTCTTTCCTGGGTCATCATCAGCACAGTTCCAAATATTCCAAAAGTGATGATCATATAAAGAATAAATACCATGATAAGTCCACCTGCGCTATCTGCTTGGATGGTCTGTTCAAGTTCAGGCATCATTTGTTGCCAGGTCATCACTTCATAATCATCAGATAGGTCAGAAGAAAGTATTTTAGACATTTCTTTTTCATCTAAGTATTCTTCTTTATCTATTATAAGATGTGTTATTAAGCTATCTGCAGAAAGAAATTGTTGCGCCATAGGAAGAGACATGAAGACACTAACATTGTTTAGCTTTGGATTTTTCATGTCTAAAATACCACTTATGGTATATTCACCAACCGCTTGCATTCCATGATATCCTTGACCTATAAAAACCAAATTATCTCCAATTTTGAGATCAAAAAAGCTAGCAATACCTTTTCCAATATTGATGCTTGTACTTGTATCTGTAAGTAGCTCACCATCTATTAATCTATTTTCCCAATTAGTGAGTAGCTTTTCTTTTTTGGGTTCTATACCAGAGATATATACAAATTTTGACAATGTATCATTTGAGGCTAATGAACCAGATTGGATCCTTTGAATAACATTACTTACTCCCTCAGTTTTATTAATAATTCTAAAGGTTTCTTCATCGGGAGTAAAAGCATTGTCAATCACCTGCTCATCCCAATATCCATTACTATGGACTTGTATGTAACCAGAATAAGAACCTACTACATTATTGATCATGTTATCATACATTCCCAGCTGCATAGAACGCATTAGAATTGAAAGAAATACAGCAATTATAATTGCTGTAACTGTAATGATGCTTCGTTTACGATTTCTCCAGATGTTTCGCCAGGCGAGTTTAAAAAGCATGATTTTATTTTAATTGAGACATTTTGTTCTGATTGAACTTGTCTTCACTTACGTTAATATCAAAATCCCAAACATTGTATTCAATGATGGTTTTATGTCCTTCTTCTTCAACAGGAATAAATTCAATTTTAGCAGGAAGTTTTTTACCACTGAATGTTTTTATATTGGACCCAAGCATTATATTGATGAGCTCATCATCTTCATCATAAAATTCACTTTTGAGCTGCATGTAATCAGTTTTGTCAACCCAAACAATAACTTTACCCCAAACTACAGTAGCTTCTTCTTTAGGAATGAGGATTAGCTTCCAGCAGGGGAGGTTTTGGATGGTTTCAGTTCCTGCGATTTTATGCGTGTAATCTACCACAGTTGATGACTGTTTCACAAGGTCATCATTGGTAAGATCGGTCCCCATCCAGTTTTGCATCATCATTGAGGGTGGCAGCTTAATGGTACGCTCTAATGAAGGAATGTAATTCCAGACTTCATTTTTTCTTTTTAAAAAAACTGAACCCTTTTCTTTAGCAGGAGATAATACAAGCGAAACGGAATAATCTGCTCCTTTACTCCAACCTTTAAGGGTCATTTTCTTTTCCCATTTTGGTCTTACTGTAGTGATGCTCATTTCTGTATAAGAACTAGCACCTCTTAATTTACTATCGGCTTTTTCTATGATCTCATAGGCGGATTGAGCATTTGTACCTTGAATTGTAAATAATATAAATAAACAAGTGAAACACTTTAATATCATAATGGTTCTGTATTAAAAATTTTGTGATAAAAATAAGTTATTACTCCGTTTTTATAGAATAAAAAAGCAACTATTTATTTTATCTATTGTTTATAAAGTGTAATTAATTTATTTATTAATGTTATACTGTAGCTTTACAATAGTCTTAATGATTTTATGTTGAGCTTAGAAAATTATATAATTATATTAAATAAAAAATTTAAATCTCTTATAAACCCCATTTTAAAATGAAAATTAAATATTTATATGCCTTTTTGTTTGTTTCTTTAATAAGCAATGGATTTTCCCAAAAGATAGATCTAGATGTAGATAAATCAGAATTTGCTATTCTGCAGCAAACTCCTACTAATATTGTTATTAAGAGTTCTCTTTCAGATCTCACTTTTGAAGACATAAAGAAAAATGGGAATACTTTCTCTTCTTTTAGGATTCCAAGTTATGTAACTAACCATAAAATTGGTCATCCCGACCTTGTTACAACAAACCATTTAATTGATATTCCTTACGGTGCCGAAATTATAATAAACATAATAAGTAAGACTGAGCAAATAATAGATCTTTCTTCATATGGTCTAAATGATTTATATCCTTCTCAACGTTCAATTTCTAAGGGAGAAGATATGTCTATGGTTAATTTTAACTACAATAAGACAGTTTATGAAAATGATGTTTTTATTCAACCATCACCTGTAAAAGTTATTAAGTTAGGTAATATGAGAGGACATCAGCTCGGTAGAATTGAGATATGCCCATTTGATTATAACCCTGTTCAGGGAGTTCTTAAGGTTTTTACAGAAATTGAATTTGAGGTATTGTTCGATCAGGCTGACCTTGGTCTTACTGATTATATACACAAGAAAAATTATTCTAAGGACTTCAATGTACATTTCGATAAACTAATCAATCATCAAACTTCTCAAACAAAGGATATGCTAACTACATATCCAACTAAGATGGTAATTGTTTCTGACCCTGCATTTCAAACATCTCTTCAACCATTTATTGAATGGAAAACAAAAAAAGGTTTTACAGTTATAGAAGCTTATACTAATGATCCTGCAGTTGGCACTACAACAACTTCTATTAAAAGTTATTTAACAGGACTATATAATGCTGGAACATCAACAGATCCAGCTCCATCATATTTGCTTATTGTCGGAGATATAGCTCAGGTTCCTTCATTTAGCGGAACTACCGGCTCTCACGTTTCTGATCTTTATTACTGTGAATATGATGGTGGTGGAGATTTTTATCCAGAGCTTTATTATGGAAGATTTTCGGCAACATCTGCTAGTCATGTTGACATTATGGTGTCTAAAACTCTTGAATATGAGCAATACCTTTTTCCTGACCCAAGCTTTTTAGGTGATGCTGTAATGATATCTGGTGTAGATGCTTCTATGGCACCAACATATGGTAATGGACAGATTAATTATGGTAATACTTATTATACTAATGTAGCTCACAATATTAATTCAAAGACATATCTGTATCCAGCCTCAGGAAGTAGTGCTACACAAATCCTTCAGGATGCTAATAATGGCTCTTGTTTTATAAACTATACTGCTCATGGTTATGGAGGAGGATGGGCTGATCCTGCATTTGATTGTAATGATGTTTATAATATGACCAATGAGCATAAGTTAGCGTTAATGGTAGGGAATTGCTGTCAGACAAATATGTTTGATGAACCTGAGTGTTTTGGAGAGGCTTTATTAAGGGTCCAAAATAAAGGTGCTATAGGTTATATTGGTGGGTCAAATAACACATATTGGAATGAAGATTATTGGTGGGGTGTTGGTGCAGGATCTATATCTGTTAATCCAGTTTATTCTGCTACTGATTTGGGAGTTTATGACAGGACTTTTCATGATAATGGAGAACCAGGATCTGAATGGCATGTAACCAATGCTCAGATGATGGTTGGTGGTAATCTTGCTGTAACACAAGCAGGAGGTGCAGAGGATTATTATTATGAGATCTATCATTTAATGGGTGACCCTTCTCTAATGACTTATTTTGGTGTGCCTTCTCAGATGAATGTAACACATATGAATACAGTCCCAGTTGGCACAGCTAATTTGACTGTAGTGTCAGAGCCAGATGCTTATGTCGCCATTTCTATGAATGGAGTGCTTTTGGATGCACAGCTAACAGACGCTTCAGGTACTGTCAATTTGAGCTTTACTGCATTTTCTTCTTTAGGTGCTGCAGATGTTGTGGTGACAAAACAAAATCGTCAGCCATATATTGGAGTTGTTCAGGTAATCAATACAAATGCACCATTTGTTGCTTATGATAATCATGTAACGTTAGATCCTACAGGTAACAACAATGGATTGCCTGACTATAATGAAGTGATTGACCTGGATGTTACTTTAAGTAATTTCGGTGCTGTTGATGCTTTTGGAGTAACAGCTCAGCTTGTTTGTACTAATTCATATATTACTATTACAGATGATAATGATACATGGGGCTCCATTGCTGCAAGCTCAACAGGAACTGTTAATAATGCATTTTCCTTAACTATTGCTAATGATGTTCCTGATCAGGAAGTTATTAATTACGATATTATTGTAAATGACAATAATGGAGCTAGCTGGACTTCTTATTTTTCTATGACAGCTAATGCACCTGAATTGGTTATTGATCAAGTTACAGTTGACGATAATCTTAATGGAAACGGTAATGGCAGGTTAGAAGCAGGGGAGGTGGTGGATTTTTCAATTCCATCAATGAATGATGGTCATAGTGACTGTTCAAACCTAAACGGTAACTTGAGTACAGTTAGTTCATATATTTCTATTACTAACCCTAACCATGTATTTGGTTCTATGTTGACTGGAACAGGTTCTAATGGTGATTTTGAGATAGCAGTTGATCCTTCTACTCCTTATGGGACTTCAGTTGATTTTGTATATGAGTTAACAGAAGGAGCCTATATTTCTACCTATAATTTCACATTAGTAGTTGGGGTTTTTTCTGAGGATTTTGAATCAGGTGATTATTCTCAGTTTAATTGGACGCCTGTTAGTTCACATCCATGGACTATTGATCAGGGTGAGTACTATGAGTGTTCAAATTCTTCTGTTTCTGCAAATATCAATAACAGTCAATCTTCTACTATGGAGATTGATGTAGATGTGATTGCTGCAGGTGATATTAGTTTTATGAAAAAAGTTTCTTCTGAGGATTCTTATGATTTTCTTCAGTTTTATATAGATAATCAGCTAAAAGGTGAATGGAGCGGAGAAGTAAACTGGTCTGCTGAAACATTTACTGTAAATACTGGACAGCATACATTTAGATGGGTTTATAATAAAGATAATTCTGTTAGTGATGGCTCTGATGCAGCATGGGTTGATTATATCCTTTTCCCCCCAATGAATAGCACTATTGGATTAGAGGAAAATGATGATATAAATGGCCTGTCAATCTACCCAAATCCTGGGAATGGTCAGCTATTTATAGAATTTGAATCTTCAGTAAACTCTTCAGCTTTGATTTTCATATATGATGCTAAGGGGTCAATGATTGACCATAAGAATCAACAAGTTTTACCTGGGAATAATCAAATTCAAATTAATGTAGATCAACCTAAAGGGATTTATTTGATGCAAATTATTTTAAATGAAAAATCTGTAACCAGAGAAATCGTTATTCAATAATTTTATGGTTGTAATTTCATTGTTTGTTAAATAATATTTCAGCAATGAAAAAATTCTTTATTACAATTGTCTCATTAATATATATGAAAGGCTGATTTAAGTTAATGATTTCCTCCCTCAAAAGCTTTTACTCCTGCTGTAATCTTAATGTTAAGATGGTTTTCTTTTGGCGGAATAGGACATGAATATTTTGGGTTGTAGCAACAGTAAGGATTATATGCTTTATTAAAATCTATTGCCAATGTATTAGATTTAGGGATGGTTAGATCAATATATCTTCCTCCTCCATAACTTTCATCTCCATTTGTGAGATCTGTAAAAGGCAGAAACAAATGATCTGCATAGACCTTAGATTTTATCAATCTTTGGTTCTGGTAGATGTTTAGTTTAAATTTTTTGCCATTTATTTTAAACTTGATCTCTCCATATTTTTTATAACTAGGTTTTCTTGATGTTGTTGTTTTCATTTCAAAGGCTTGCTGATTTTTGCATTTTTTGAATTTTGCAGTTACAGAAAATACTGGGTTGGCATCAAAAAAATCATGACCTTTAAAAGTAATAATGTCTTTTTTCGTAAGAGGTGAATGGGTTGTGTCACTGTATTGGTCGTTTAGTTCTTTCTGGAAGTTTGTTACTTCCTCTTTAAAAGCTGAAAAATCGAATTGTCCAATAATGGATAAATTAAAAATTGAAATTAGAATAATACAGCTTATATTTTTTTTCATAAGTATGATGTTATTGATGTTTCAATTTATAAAAATAAGCATCTATTTGTTAATTATTTTTTAAATCTTGGATTTAGAGACTGCTAATTTTCATTAATTTAATTTATATCTTTATTCATATGATCAATAAACTTTATTTAATATTCGTTTTTTTGATTTGCATTTCAAGTGCTTATTCTCAAAATTTTCAGGTAAGTGGTGTTATTAAAGATAGCTTAAGTGATGAATCATTGATCGGTGTTAATATTAAAATTGATAATGATATAGGTTCAATTACTGACATTAACGGTAACTTCAAACTAGACCTTCCAACAGGAAAACATAATTTAAAACTTTCTTTTGTTGGTTATAAAGATAAGGTCATTGCGATAGATTTACGAAAGAACACATTTATTAATCTGTCTTTGCAGGAGATTTCCAGTGAGCTTGATGTAGTGGTTGTTTCAGCTTCTAGGTTTAAGCAAAAATTGGAAGAGGTTACTGTATCTGTTGATGTAATTAATGCTAGAATTATTGAAAATAAAAATTGTATAACTCTAACTGATGTATTAAGAAATGCACCTGGGGTACAAATTACTGATGGACAATTAAATATACGTGCTGGTTCTGGTTGGAGCTACGGTGCTGGCAGCAGAGTTCTAGTAATGATTGATGACATGCCCTTGCTTTCTGCAGATCAGGGTGAGGTACTTTTTAATATGGTTCCTTTAGAGAATGTAGAACAGGTTGAGATCATTAAGGGGGCTTCATCTGCTTTATATGGTTCATCCGCTCTTAACGGGATAATAAATGTACGTTCAAAATTGCCTGGTTTAAAGCCAGAAACCCATATTAGCTATTTCCATGGATTTTGGGATGCTCCTAAAAACCTTAGTATTAAATGGTGGGGAGACAGTACCAGATGGAAAAAGGGTTTAAATTTTACTCATTTAAGGAAGATAGGTAAATTGGATTTGGTTGTTTCCGGCTCACATTTCAATGACATGGGTTTTGTTAAAGAAGGAGTTAATGAGCAAACAAGACTTGTGTTAAATACTAGGTATAATTTAAAAAATGTTATCCTTGGTTTAAGTGCAAATTACATGCATAGAAGCAATGGCCAATTTGTAATGTGGTCTTCTGATACTTCTGCTTATACTCCTTTGGAAGGAACTATGCTAATAAATTTTGGTAGTAGATTCTATATTGACCCATCTATTGTTTATCTAGGTGAATATTCTAAACATACATTAAGAAGTAGAATTCTTTCAAGAAATGTATATTATGATCATCAGGATTCTACTCTAATAAAATCTTTGCTAACCTATAACGAATATCAACATCAGTACAAGAAAAGGAATACTTCTATTACTAGTGGTATAGTTGCTACTACATTTATGGGTAAAGCTGGCTCTTATGGTGGTATTTTGGACGGAATTAATTATAGCTTATATGGTCAATATGATCAGAAATTTGGAGATTTTAATATTTCTACAGGAGCTAGGTATGAAATTTTTGATTTAGATACTATTAAAATATCAAGACCTGTATTTAGAGGAGGAGTAAATTATGAGCTTATCGAAGGGCTTAATTTAAGAGCTTCTTATGGTCAGGGTTTTAGATTCCCAACCATTACTGAAATGTTTATGAAAGGGGATATAGGACCTATTAATTTGTATAATAATCCTAATTTACTACCAGAGTCTGGATGGACTTCTGAAATGGGAGTTAAAAAGTCATTTATTTTTTCTAAATGGAAGGGTTATATAGACCTAGTTGGTTTTGTTATGGAATATAACAATATGATGGAATTTACTTTTGGTGCATGGGGACCAATTACAGATCAATTACAGGGGTTAGGATTAAGGTCTATGAATGTTGGGAAAACAAGAATTTCTGGATTAGAATTTACCTTTAACGGAGAGGGTTCTCTAGGCAAAAAATGGGGATTTGGTGTTTTAAGTGGGTTTAATTTGTCAAACCCTGTATCTGTATATCCAGATTCTATTTTTGCATATGATAGAAATAATTGGGGCTATACTTTTAATAATACTAGTTCAGATACTACAGGTCATTTTTTGAAATATAGATCAAGAACTTCTGCTAGATTAGATATTGAGCTATCTTATAAAAAGAAAATTTCTATAGGATTCTCATACCAATACAATTCTAAAATGAATAATATTGATGGAGTGTTCACTTCAATTTTATTTAATTCCCCATTAGGATATGATCTAGGTATTAATAATTCAATGGACAAATACAATAGGGGATATCATCTTGTAGACTTTAGAATTCGAATAAAGCTAATGAAATCATCAACTCTTGCTTTAATGGCAGAGAACATATTTAATCAAGAGTATTTGATTAGACCTGCAAACTTTGGTTCTCCGAGAACATTCATGGCTCAAATGAGTGTGAAATTTTAAATTAACTTATAAGGGCTTAATTTCCTGTGTTGAGAAAAACAGCCAACTGGAACCTATTTAAATTTTGTGAACCTGCTCGATGTCTAAGATACCCACCTTGAATGTTCATGTTTTTATTTATTTGTATACCTAATGCGCCATAAAGCCTATTTTGATCAAAAGGGGTCTCTGAAATATTTAAAAATATTTCATCATACAAGGATATAAATAAAGGAAATTCAGAGTCTTTACTTAAGGGTATTCGTAATGACAGCATATATCTAGCTCTGTTTTTGAAAGATGAGACACCAACATATTTTATCCACCTTTGTTCTAATCTAAATCTATGTCTTATCTTAATCTTGTCAATTTTATTTCTTAAGATAAATTGCTCCCAAATTCTATTTTCTATAACTAGTTCATTATTCCATCCATAATCTATAATTGGTTGCGTAGGTATCCAGGCATACCCTGCGGTGATCATTGATTTTTTATTTATGTGATAATTTAAGCCAGCTCTTGGTAATAGCTGAAAGAAATTATTAAAAACTTCATAATTTCTTAATTGAGATTCGTAGTGGATACTAAATTTTTCATTTAATTGGTGAGTGCCAAAATACATCCACCAACTCCCTAATTTTTCTTCTGGATTGGTTTGAGTAAAGATGATTTGAGGTAATATTAAAAAGAGTAAAAAAAGATTTCTGATCATAGGTAGTGGTTTTTTACAAAAATATTTAAAATCTAATTCTTATCCATGTCTTTCATAAGTGTTTTTTCATTTTCTGCTTTAATTAAAAAGTTATTTAATTGGTCAGGGATAGGTAAGTAAATCCCGATCTGTGAAAAATTTCCTCTGGCTAATTCATTACCATGAGATATTCCAATTCGTATAGCAACCATGTCGTTTTTAATATGATGAAAAGCAAATTGTTTTAACATATGCTTGCCAAAATCTAGATCTTCAAAATATAAATGATGAAATAGCTCGTGAAGATCTTTTGGATCTTTTTTAGATAGGTGTTGTTGAATAAATGGATCAATCAATAAGGCTTCGAATAGATCAGATTGCTTAAAGATGTCCAGTAGATTGACTTCGTTATTAGTTTCAATATTATAGGTTATATACTTTTTTCCATAACTAGGATGAGCACCTCCACCACAAGAATATTCATTTTTATATGAGATATATGGCCCTACAATTGAAAGTAAATCATTCTTTTGTTTATTGAAATATAAATCACAATCATTTGTGTAATATTTATATAATTTTGGATCAGTAATTTTTAATTTCTCCACCTCTTCTTTAGTGATGTCTTTTGTCTCAGTAATATAATATTCAGCATTAATGTTTTTATATAACTCTATTGTTTTTCTTGCTTCAAAATCAATAATAATTGTAGTATTATCTAAGCAAACTGTTGCGTTGTTATTAAAATAATAGCATTTAGTTGTAGATAATTGTTGAGCAAAAATATTATTACTAAAAATGCTTAAAATTAAAATGACTAAAATGTGAATTTTCATTGGTGTTAAGATTTTAAAAATTTAATCAAATAACATACCACTTATTAATCAAATCCATTCCCCTTTTATCATAACTTTATGTATATGATTTTGACCAAATGAATATGGCAGATAGTTATAGCTAGTAATTTGATCAGTGACAATTAAATTAGCTAATTTCCCCTTAGTAATACTTCCGGTTTGATCTGATAGTTCCATGGCGTATGCACCATTGATTGTTCCTGCATTGATGGCAGTTTCAGAACTAATGTTCATTTTAATACAGGCCAGGGAAGCAACAAGATTCATATTCCCATTTGGGCTAGATCCAGGATTGTAATCTGTAGCTAATGCGAAAGGAATTTCGTTTTCAATTAATTTTTTGGCTGGAGCATAGGGGATATTAATAAATAGAGAGCAGGAAGGTAATAGGGTAGGTATGGTCGTTTTGTTTTTTAGGTCATTTATATCTTTTTTATCCAATACTTCGAGATGATCTACAGATATAGCATTAAACTCTAATGCTTTTTGTATGCCTCCAATACTTGTAAATTGATTAACATGAACTTTAGGTTTTAAGCCATAGCTTTTTCCAGCATCAAGAACTTTATGCATGTCATCTACAGAAAAATAATTGGTTTCACAAAAAATATCTATATAATCAGCTAGTTTTTCTTTAGCAATATTTGGAAGCATTTCTTTTATGATAAGATCAAGATAGCCTTGTTTGTTGTTTTTGAAATTAGCTGGAAGAGCATGAGCTCCTAAGAATGTAGATTTGATAGGTATTTTATATTTTTCTTTTAATTGTTGAATTACTCTAAGAATTTTCAGCTCGTTTGAAATGTTTAAACCATATCCACTCTTTATTTCAATGGCACCAGTGCCCATTTTCATTATAGCTTCTAGTTTTTTAGCTGATGATTCAAATAATTCTTCATTAGATATGGATTCCATTTTTTTTGCTGAATTTAAAATACCACCACCACGAGCTGCAATTTCTTGATAGCTTAAGCCATTTATTCTATCTACAAACTCCTGTTCACGAGTACCAGCAAAAACTAAATGAGTATGAGAGTCATTCCAACATGGAAATATGCTATGACCATTCATATCTATACAATTAGATGATAATTTAGATAGATCCAAATCTTTCATTTTTCCATAATCTAAAATAATTTCATCTTTAATGACTAAATATGCATTGTCAATACATTTCAATTTATTCATTTCAACAACCTTTTTAGTATTTATATCCTGTATACCTATGAGTTGATGAATATTAAGTAATGTTGTAATGTTTGTGTTCATATATTCATAAATGTATTGCCAAATTAATAAAAGTATTTTTTATTTCAGAAAATTTTAAATTTGAGATATAAAAAGTATATATTGCAGTTTATATTTCATCCAACATATGGAAGATATACTAATTGAACGTACTGATAAAACCCCTAAAGTTCATTTCGATTATGATAAGGGAGAATTATTTTTGGGTGGAATTTCTATTCCTGAAAATACAGTTGATTTTTACCATAAATTAATGTATTGGGTTACTCAATATACACGAGAACCTAAAGCTAAAACTATTGTAATAGCAAAATTTGAATATTTTAACACTAGTACTTCAGTTGTTCTTTTGAATATCTTCAGGATGCTGTCTGATACAAAAACAGATCTTGAAATTAAATGGTATTATGAAGAAGATGATTCAGAAATGATGGAGATTGGGAATGACTATGAAAGAATGCTTGATGTCAATTTTAACTTGATACCAATAGGATCATTTTAATTACAATAACTTTTCTTTTTAATTTCTTAAATGGATCATTTTTAATATTTGATGTATTAAATTTATATTATGAAATATATTTATTTCATAATAAGTTTTTTGGTAAGCATTAATTTTTCTGCACAAACTGTTTATCAAACTATAGCTAATGGACCTTGGGGATCATCATCTTCTTGGCAAAACGGCATACAGCCTCCCGTTACACTGCCTTATGGTGATACAATTCACATTAGTCATGATATAGATGTTAGTGCAGACATTACTGTTCAAGGATTTTTTTTTATTGATTCAAATGGATCGCTTGATGGATTTAATTCATTGATTGATATAGAAGTATATGATAAAGGTGAATTAATAAATTTTGGCAAAATTCATGTACACAAAATGACTGTTGAATCCTATTCTTGTTCAAGTGTTAATGTTTATTTACCTAGGGTAAGTAATTATGGTAAAATATATACCGAGGATGATATGATAATTGGTTCAAATGACGCTTGTGGCTCATTGTTTAATTTCCTTGGAGGAAAGATAGTTGTTGGATTAGGAGGATCTGGTGAATTACATTTAGATTATTATTTATGTAATCAGGATACAATTTATATAGCCACTAAATTATATAATCATGGAGGTATTGTTGATTGTTGTGGTTATATAGAAACACCTTTAGTTGATGTTGATGATTTCTGGTGGAATTTTAATAGTAGACCTGGTGAATTTAAATGTGCTAATATTTGTACTTCATCTTCTTCAGATCCGATTCTAATTGTGAATAATACTACCTATTCAAGTTTAAATGATGCGTATTCTAATGCACCATCATCTCAGGTAATAATTGATAATGACAGTGTTTATTTTTGTGGATTTAATCAAAATGGAACACCACTATGTAATTCAAATTTTAGTTATGGTTCAAATGTGTATTGCAATGATAATTTAAATCCATTTCCATTATTTTTATCACCTTCAGTAGGTCAACCATCAGGGTTGTTTAATGCCAATGATCCTGGTTTAGTATTTGTAGACCCATCGACAGGAGAAATATTTTTACAACAGTCAGATGCTGGTTTATATACTATATATTTTAATTACGGATCGTGCGTTGACAGTTTTGATCTTGAAGTGGTTGACCCTGCTTTTCATTACTCTAATGCTATATATTGTAATCATTCTAGTAATCCCACACCTGTTATTACTGGAACAATTGGTGGTGTTTTTTCTGCTGACACTTCTATTTCTATTTCTTCAAGTACTGGCGAAATAGACATTGGTTTATCTAATGACACATCTTACTTGGTATTATGTGAGATTAATTCATGTATAGACACCTTTCAGCTTGAAATTATAGATGCATCATTTATCTATTCTGATACTTCTTTTTGTATTAGCGCTTTAAATGACACTGCAGTTGTTCTTGGAAACTATACAGGTGCATTTAGTGCCAATTCTACTGATTTGTCATTAAATAACTTGAATGGAATTATTGATTTTGGATTATCTTCAAATCAGTTGTATTCAATATATCATACAACTCCACAAGGCTGTTTAGATACTTTTGACCTTGAAATTATTAGTGCTGAATTTTATTATTTAGACTCGTTGTTTTGTAGTTATGACGTTAATGACTCAGCAATTATATTGGGTAATAGTAATGGGACTTTTGCCATTTCTCCTTCATTATTAATTAATATTAATACAGGTGAGATTGATTTTTCTAATTCTTTTGCTCAACAATATACTGTCACTTATTTAGTGGGGGGATGTTCAGAAATATTTAATTTGGAAATAGTGAATTCTGAAATTAATTATTTTGATAGCCTTTATTGTAGTTATGCTATAGATACAGCCGCAAATATTATTGGAAATACTGGTGGATCTTTCTCATCATCACCTTCAGGATTAGTTTTTGCTAATGATTCTATTGGTGAAATCGATTTTGATAGTACAATAGCTAATAGCTATTCAATTATTTATAATGTAGCTGGATGTGTAGATGTGTTTGATTTAGAGGTGGTTAATTCTGAAATCAGTTATTTTAATACAGTCTATTGTAAAGGACAGCTAAATGATTCAGCTAATATTTTGGGCAATTCTGGAGGTGTTTTTTCATCATCTTCTACGGGGTTAGTTTTTGCGAATGATTCTACTGGAGAGATAAATTTTGACAGCACTCAAATTGGGCAATATTCAATTGTTTATGCAATTTCTGGTTGTTATGACACAGTAAATCTTGAACTAGCTTCTGCATCTTTTGATTATGGAAAAGTTGCTTATTGCAGTTATAATGATGATACAGTGGCAAATATTATTGGAAACCCAGCAGGTGTTTTTACATCTGATCCTTCTGATCTGTCATTTCTTAATACTACAACTGGAGAGATAGATTTTTTAAACTCTTTAGATACAATTTATTGGGTTTATTACAATGTAATGAGTACTTGTATAGATTCTTTTCAACTTGAAGTAATAAATTTGCAGGCCAATGCTGGTTTGGATGATTCTATTTGTGGCTTGTCTTATCAATTAACGGGGCAAAATCATTTTAGCGCCAGCTATTCATGGTATTCCCCAGAAGGTTTTGCATTTTCTCCATCCAGTATTGTTATAGATCCAATTGTTACTGTTAATTCAGAAGGATTTAATTTTTTCATATTAGAATTGACTGAGCAACAATGCTCTGCTTTAGATACAGTTGAAATTATTTTTGTTGATTCATTGTTGTTAGACGCTGGACCTGATCAAAATATTTATCAATCTACTGCAAATTTATCTGCTCAAACAAATAATGGGACTTATTTTTATTGGGAAAATTTAAATAATACCGGTACAATTTTACAACCAGATTCTTTAATAACAGGGTTAACAGGTCTTGTTACTGGAGATTATGTTTTTGGAATTACTGCTTCCAATGATATTTGTCCTTCAGTCTATGACCAAGTAACTTATATTGTGAATTGGGTTTTTATTCCCAGTGGATTTTCACCAAATGGAGATGGATTTAATGATCTATTTTTAGTGGAGGGAGCTCGACTTACTCTTGATTTTGAGATGCAGATCGTAAATAGATGGGGTGAATTAATTTATGCTACTTCTAATATTTTTGATGGATGGGATGGAACTTTTAATGGATCTGAGTCTCCTGTAGATACTTACTTTTATTTTATCCGAATATCAGATAATGTTTATAAAGGTTATTTAGAATTAAAAAGATGATAAAAGGTGTCAATATATTGTTTTTCTTTCTTACAAGTAACTTTTTGTTTGGTCAATATATTCCAAGCTTTACGGCTTTCATGGAAACAGATTTGTTATATAATCCTTCTGTTTCTGGAAATAAAGAATGCCTTTCTTCAATGATGGGGTATAGAAGTCAGTGGGTCGGTGTTGATGGAGCTCCAAATTATTTTATTTTCAGCACAAGTCTTCCAACTAAGAATAGTAGTATAGGTATGGGATTGAATTTTTTAAATGAATCCATTGGAGCCAATAGAAATAACTTGATCACGGCTAACCTTTCTTATAGATTTTTAGTTTCTCATGGTGTTTTGTCATTTGGCTTATCTGGAGGAGTGAAGAATGTCAATTATAATAATGATTTGGTTGAAGTTTCTAATTCATCTGACCCTGTTTTTTTGATCGGTAGCAGAAGTTATTATAATCCCTATTTTGGATTTGGCACATCTTATAAAGTAAACAATTTATTTTTTGGTATAGCTATTGCTGATATTTCAAATCAAAATTTTAGTGAGGATTTAACACTTTCTTTTAATTATAAATATGAAGTAAATAAGGAACTTATTTTAACTTCATACGTCTTTTATAAGAACGGTCTTTCAAAAATTAGCCAAATGGAAATGGGTTGTGCTATGGATTATAATAAAAAGGTAGGTTTATATCTAGGTTTTCGAACAAATCAGGATATCCTTTTGGGGTTAAGACTTGGATTGACTGAACAGATTTTTTTGTTTTATTGTTATGATTTTATTACTAAATATTATGCTGGATATACCGGAGGAACTCATGAATTTATTTTAAAATATAATTTAATTGAAGAAAAACAGGCAAATAACCCACGTGATTTTTAGCTTACTGTTTGTAATGCTGAATCCATTTTCTTATTCATCACAAAATAACTATAAATTAAAAGTGATGAGATTAGGAGGAGTAGGAGAGAATGTTTTTGGTCCATTTATCAGTGGTGACTATTTATATTATTGTAGTGATAAGAAAAATCAATCTGCTAAATCTATTGTTAATGAAGATGGTTCTAGTTTTACAGATATATATAGAGTTAAAGTTGATAAAAAAAAGATTGTTGGCAGAAAAGATCATCTTTCTGATGCAGTGAACTCTATTATGAATGACGCCTCTGTTCATATAACAAAAAATGATTCATTGCTTTTTTTTAATAGAAATATGATTAATGATGATGAGGAGTCTATGTCAGGAATATTTTATTCTAAAAATATTAATGATACTTTTCGTGCAGCCATTCCTTTTAAATATAATAATGTATCCTATAATGTTGTCCATCCCACTTTAAGTGAAGATGAAAATTTATTGATTTTTGCAAGTGATATGCCTGGGGGTGAGGGTTTATCTGATCTATACTTTTGTGAATACATTAATGGAGATTGGACAGAGCCTAAAAATATAGGAAAGCAGATTAATACCGAATTCAAGGAATCTTTTCCATATTTATATAAAAATCAATTGTTTTTTTCATCTGATAGACCTGGAGGGTTTGGGATGAAAGATCTGTATTATTCTTATAGAATTGAAGATAAATGGACAAAGCCTCAGCATTTAGAAAATCCATTTAACTCTCCAGGTGATGATTTCTCAATTTTTTTAATTGATGGTTTACATGAGGGTTATTTGTCAACTAATAGGAAATCTTCAAAGGATCGTATTATCTATTTTAATTCTACACTACCTAAACCTACTAGTTTTATTGAGGTTGAGCCTGATTTTTGTTTTCAATTTACAGATCAAGAATATGAAGAAAGTAAAGATGTAGAGCTTATTTGGCAAATGGGTGATGGTGAAGTTAAAAGGGGTAATGGTTTTAATTATTGTTATGATAAAATTGGAGAATATTCTATGTCTTTAGATATTATTGATCATTCTTTAGAGCAGGAATATAAAAACATTCATCAGCAAAAAATTGAGATTTTTACAGGAGGTAATCCTTATATTGTACATGAAGTAATTAATAATAAACATATTTTTTATTCAGACTTAAATACTTGTGAAATTAATTTCAATAAATTTTATTGGATTGTTGATGGAGTATTAAAATACGAAAAAGAACTTAAATTAGAGGGGTTAGATCATGAAGTTATATATGTTGCTTGGAATGACAAGAATCCAGAAAAAGTGGTAGGAGTAGTTAAAAAGTATGATTAATATTTTGTAAATTAAATTCAATGAAATTTAATGTAGCTATATTTCTTAGTTTCTGTTATATATATGTAGCAGCTCAACCTGTACCAGCTAGAGAGGAGAATATCCCTTTTTTGGTTACTTTCAGTAAGGATGCAGATTCATCCTATGGGGATGATGATAATTCTCAAACCTTTTTTTTTACAATTCCTAAAGACTATAAGAAGCCTTTTTATATTAGGATCTTTGATCCTGAAATCGGAGGAAAGAACGATGAAGTAAATGGTTCTTCTAAAAAATTTAATTCAGCTACTCGTTTTTCACTTTATGGAGGAGATGGCTGTATTTCAGATAAGGATGCGATAGGACTTGATCCTGTTGGTAATTATAAAAGTGGAAATTTAATAGTTTCTTATACATTTGATACTGATCCTTCCTTAGATGATAGCTGGTTTACTATGGGTCCATTTAACCCATCAGAGGGGGAATTTTCTGAGCAATACTATGGATATGTCTTTAAGTTGATAGCTGAAGGATTGAATGGTGATGATGGGAATCTTTACAGGTATTTTTTAAGCTCATCTTCATCTGAAAATATTCCTGTTAACGGAGGGAATGCTTTCACATTCGAGTACACTTTTCGTTTGCCCTATGATGAGAAGGAAATTTGTCACATTTATCCTTTTGTAGATAATAAAGTTGTTTCAGTTAAGCAGACTAATTTTGATTGGGATAATGGAGGAGATATAAAATTATATTCAGTTTCCACATTTGCAAAATCTTTAAATGTTTCTGATGATAATGAAAGTGCTGAAAGCGTATATTATGTAAAACAATCCGAAAAAGGAACTTCTCTTGATATTCAGTTTCAAATTGATAAATCATCTAATATTTCAAATAATAATGTTGTGTTTTATATTACTAATCAATATGGGGAAACTTTACCTTTTTTCTCTGTCCCTATAGGTGGCGTACCAAAATATAAAGGCAATGTGTTAATTGTACCTTCTGGAAATTAATTAGATTTAGATAAATGAAACACAAATTAAGGTTAATAATTTCTTTTTTCTTTCTGATTTTATTTGAATTCACATTTTGTCAAGAATATAAATTTGAGCACTTAGGCAGAAACCAAGGTCTGAGTAATACTTTTATTTATTCAATTGATCAGGATGAAAATGGTTTATTAATAGTTGGAACTTCAGAGGGAGTTGCAGTTTATGATGGGAAAACCTTTCAGATGTTTAACTCTAATAACGGAATAGCAGAAGACTTTGTGTCAACTTCTTTTAAAGATTCAAAAGGAAATATATGGTTTGGGCATAAAAAGGGAGGCGCATCTAAGTATAGTAACATGTCATTTGACCTAATACATCCTGGAGATGGTATTAATTCTATTGTTAATTCAATAACAGAAGGTGCTCAAGATAAAATATGGTTTGCTACTCAAAATAAAGGTGTTTATAACATTAATCAGCAAGATAAATTTGAGTTTTATTTAGATGATTTTACTGGTGAGCTTATACAATCAATTTGTTTTCATGTTGATGGTCGTTTATTTGTTGGTACTGATCAAGGATTAGATGTATATGATTATTATGAAAATGAAAAAAATATTTATAAAGTTATGGAGATCCAGGAGTTATCTGGGTTGTCTATCGCTAAAATTCTTAAAGATGGGCAGGGGAATTTAATTGTTGGGACCAAGCAATCAGGTATTTATAAACTTAGTAAATCCAAAAGTATATACGTATGTGAGAAAATACAGATTAATAATTTTAATCCTGATGTTATTATAAAAGATCTTTACATTAAAAAAGATGTATTATATGTTAGCTCTATAAAAGAAGGTGTTTTAAAAATTTCATTAGGAGAAGAAAGTAAGATCATAGAGAAATATAATCAATATAGTGGTCTTAAAACCAACGCAGTTAACACTTGTTTTTCTGATAGAGAAGGTGTGCTTTGGGTCGGAACAGTTGGTGAAGGGATTGCATCTAAGACTAATAATTATTTTACCTTTTTTTTTAGGAATAAACTAATACATAAAAAGTATTCATATCTTCTAGTTAACGATGTTTATTTGTATGTGGCTTCTGGAAATGATATATTAAAATATAGCAAGCATGATTTTAATTTAATTAATAGCTGGGGTGTAATAAATGGATTGCCAGATAATCAAGCAACTTGCTTTACTTTTAATAAAGACAGTACACTTTTTGTTGGGACTGAAGAGAAAGGTCTGTATTATAAAAATAAAAATACAGATCAATTTCAAAAAGTGAAATTGTCATCAGATCTTTTGAGTAATAGTATTCGGTCTATTTGTAGCCTTAATGGTAAATTGTGGGTGGGAACTTTGAATGGTGTATTTCAAGTAGATGAGAAGACACTTGGAATCACTTCTTATGGTATATCAACAGGATTGTCGCACAATTCAGTTGGCTATGTTTATTCTTATAAAAATGCTATTTATGTTGGATCAAAGAGTGCGTATTTATCAAAATTTAAAGGAGATGACATTAAAAATTATCAATTGTCTACTGAATTGAATTTAGTTAATATTAATATGATTCAAGCTGATAGTTATGATAATCTATGGATATCATCAAAAGATAATGGGCTTTTTGTTATAACTGGTGATTCTATTCAGGAAGCTGGAATGAGTTTTGTAGTTCAGTATGATGTTTCTGACGGTTTGTTGTCAAATTATTGTTATGGTGTTTCTGTAGATAATAAAAATAATATTTGGGTTACTCATGACGGAGGGATTAGCAAATATGATAAAGACAAGAACGAATTTAAGTACTACAATGAGCAAGATGGTTTAAATATAAGCTTCTCAGAATCAGCAATTTCTCATTGGGATAATGAACTTTGGTTTGGAACTGATAATGGAATTATTCGATATAATGTTGAAGAAGAGTTTATTAATAAAATACCTCCTATTACTTCCATAAAGAGTATTAAAATTAATGATAAAATTGAAAATGTGTCAAATCAGATTGATTTGCCGTATGGTGAATATGATTTTGAATTTATTTTTAATGGATTGAGCTTAATAAAATCTGATAATGTAACTTATCAATTTCGTTTACTAGGCTATGATGAAAAATGGTCTGATAAACTTCCTCTTGATCTTGCGAAATACCCTAAACTATCAGATGGTGAATATACATTTCAAGTAAGGTCATATAATTCGGATCTTATTTTGGGTGATGTTGTTGAATTTAAGATATTGATAGAAAAGCCATTTTGGAAGAAGTGGTGGTTTTACTTGATTATTTTTATATCAGTTGTTGTATTAGTAACTCTTGTAATTAAAATTAGAGAAAGAAGCCTAATTATATATCAAAAGACACTTGAAAATCAACTTGAATTAAGAACTAAAGAAGTTGTAGATCAAAAAGAGAAAATAGAAGAGATTAATAAGGACCTTACTGATAGTATTAATTATGCTAAAAGAATACAGATTCAATTATTGCCAGAAAAAGATCGTTTTAGGTCTATTTTGCCATCAAGTTTTATTTTATATAAAGCTAAAGATATTGTTAGTGGTGATTTTTTCTGGATCAAAGAGATAGATGATGAAATTATTCTTGTTTGTGCAGATTGTACAGGACATGGTGTTCCTGGAGGATTTATGAGTATGATAGGCTCTATATTGATCCATGAAGCAGTAGTGTTCCATAAAAAGATAGATCCATCTGATATTCTTAAAGAAATAGATGTAAATATTAAGACAGTACTTCATCAGAAAGATGATTATGAATCTAATAAAGACGGAATGGATCTAGCAATTATAAATATTAATAAAAAAACGGGTAAATTAAGATTTTCTGGGGCGATAAGACCATGTCATATTTATCGTAAAGGAAGTGCTAATATTTTAAGTGGTGATCGTTATTCAATAGGTGGGTATATTGTAGATAATAAAGATTTTACAACCAAAGAATTTCAATTAGAAAAAGGAGATTTTATTTATTTGTTTTCAGATGGGTATGCCGATCAGTTTGGTGGAGAAAGAGTAAAAAAATTAAAAATGTCAGGATTTAACGGGTTATTAGACGAATTATCCTCTGCACCCATGGATTCACAATATGAGCTTGCTAGTAATTTTCTTAATACTTGGAAAGGTGAAAATGCTCAAATGGATGATGTCTTATTGATTGGTCTTGAGTATCTAGGGTGATTACTTATTTATTAGCTAGTGTCCAGGCTTGAGGTCTATCACAGAAACAGCTTTTAGCATGATTCCAAATTAATTTGAATAGATCTGATTCTCTATAGCAGTTTAAATGCGTTTCACTTTCCCAATGACTGTATGTGAAGAATATGTTTTGGGTGTTAACATCTTGAAGTAGAATGACATCTATGCAGCCATTTACACTTTCAATAGAATTTTTATTGTCTTTAAAAAAAGACATAAATGCATCAGATTTTTCAGGTTCAATTGTAAGTTTTACAATTCGTGTAATCATGAGTTTCTAAATTCTATAGTAATGGTATCATTTAATTTTAGCCCAAATAGTTGATTAGCGCCTCCGCCAGACCCGTCAACTCCCTTATTTATTGCAATTTCAAGTAATCCACTACTACTAAAAAGAGCTACTTTTTCACCTTCTGGCACATCACCATATTTAAGGTGAATTTTATTAATTGAGTATCCTGATCTTGTTAAAAATATTTTAAAGGATCTATCTTTGCAAACTTCATTAAATAGACTTTGAGATATATTGGTTATTAAATTACCATAGGTGTCAATGTATGATACTGTGCCTTTTATTACATCAGGGTCAACTGTAGCACGGAATAATTCTCTTTTGATGTAAGAATCAATGGGTTTGCTTATTACTGAAGGAAGACCCCCTCTAGCAATATGACAGGCTGCTTTAGTGAAAATGTTTTTGGTTGGAAAAGAATATGAATCTAATTCTTCATTTAGGGAGAGCTCCCATATAGCATCAGGTTCTTTTTCAAAAAGAAGTGAGAAGACACCATTATCTGCACCAATAAAATATTGTTGATGATTTTCAACAATAAGATGCGTGCAATTATCATTTGATTCAGGGTTTATTCCTATAATATGTATGGTGCCTTTAGGGAAATCCTTATAACAATTTTTAATAACGAAAGCAGCATGTGAGATATCAAAGGGTTGTATGAAATGACTAATGTCTATTATTTTAGCCTCAGGTAATTCTTTAATTATTGAGCCCTTAATTGAGGCTACATAATAATCTTTGAGCCCCATGTCAGTTGTTAATGTAATTATCATATTTATTTAGGAATTTTTATGTCCTAATTATTACCTTTGAACTTCAAAAGTAATTAAATTATTAGCAAATTAGTGAAGGAAAATACATTTGACATTAGCTATGTTGACCAAACAGAATTGTTTGGAGTTAGAGAAAGTAAATTGAAACTGATTAGATCGTTTTATCCTAAATTAAAAATAGTGGTAAGGGGTTCTGAGGTAAAAGTGATGGGTGATCAAAAGAGTATTGAGAGTTTTGATAATGGATTAAAATTGCTGCTAGCGCATATAGATAAATTCAACTCTTTGAATGAAAATAATATTGAGAATTTATTAGGAGATAAAGGAGAGGAGATTATTAGCTCTACTGTTAAAGACGATGTGCTGGTTTTTGGAAATAAAGGAATATTAGTTAAGGCGCGGACTCATAATCAAAGGAAGATTGTTGCTTGTATTTCTGATAATGATATGATTTTTGCTATTGGACCTGCAGGAACAGGAAAAACATATACAGCAGTTGCTTTAGCTGTTAGAGCTCTTAAAAACAAGGAAGTTCGCAAGATAATTTTGACACGACCAGCAGTTGAAGCGGGGGAAAATTTAGGTTTTCTACCTGGAGATCTTAAAGAAAAACTAGATCCCTATTTACAGCCTTTGTATGATGCCTTGCAGGATATGATTAAACCAGAAAAATTAGCTGAATATATAGATTCAGGTGTAATTCAGATTGCTCCAATAGGATTTATGAGAGGTAGAACATTAGATAATGCATTTGTTATATTAGATGAAGGACAGAATGCTACTGAAAGTCAAATGAAAATGTTTCTGACAAGAATGGGGAAATCAGCTAAATTTATTATTACTGGTGATATTACTCAGGTTGACCTTCCTAAAAATCAACGTAGTGGTTTAAAAAAGGCAATTCAGGTACTAGATGATACAAAAGGTATTGAAATAATATTTTTGGATGATACAGATGTGATCAGACATAAATTAGTAAAAAAAATAATTAAAGCGTTTAAAGAATAATAAATATGAGATCAATAACAGAAACTAAATTTAATTTTCCCAACCAAAAAAATGTATATAATGGTAAAGTCAGGGATGTTTATAATATAAATAACGACCTACTTGTTATGGTTGTAAGTGACAGGATATCAGCATTTGATGTTGTTTTACCTAAAGGAATACCTTTCAAAGGTCAGGTGCTAAACCAATTGGCTGAAAAATTTTTAAAAGCCACAGAAGATATTGTACCTAATTGGAGAATGGCAACTCCTGATCCTAATGTTACTGTAGGCCATTTTTGTGAGCCATTTAAAGTTGAAATGGTTATTAGAGGTTACCTTACAGGTCATGCTTGGAGAACTTATAAGTCTGGAAAAAGAATTCTGTGTGGTGTAGACATGCCAGATGACATGAAAGAGCATCAGAAGTTCCCTACTCCATTAATTACCCCTTCTACAAAGGAAGATGAAGGACATGATGAGGATATTTCTAGAGAAGAGATTATCTCTCAAGGATTGGTTAGTGAACAAGATTATATACAGCTAGAAAATTATACTCGTTTGTTATTTCAAAGAGGTACTGAAATTGCTGCTAAAAGAGGCTTAATACTTGTGGATACTAAATATGAATTTGGTAAAAAAGATGGTAAGATCTATTTGATAGATGAGATTCATACCCCTGACTCCAGTAGATATTTTTATGAGGAAGGTTATCAGCAAAGGTTAGATAGAGATGAAAACCAAAAGCAATTAAGTAAAGAATTTGTAAGAGAGTGGTTAATGGAAAATGGCTTTCAAGGTAAAGATGGACAGCAAATACCAGAAATGACTGATGAATTTGTTAACTCTGTATCTGATAGATATATTGAATTATATGAAAATGTATGTGGTGAAACTTTTGTTAAAGCTGATAACTCACATACTAAAGAAAGAATCGAAAAGAATGTACTTGAATTCTTAAATAAACAAATGGTCTGTTGATCTTATAATTTAGTTGGGTTTATTCAACTTAAGGTTGTGTCCCATCTTTTCTTTTTTAGTTTTTAAATAGTTCTCATTGTGAATGTTGCACTCAACCTCAATGGGAACTATTTCAACTATTTCTAAACCATATCCAATTAGCCCAGTTCTCTTTTTTGGATTGTTACTGAGTAATCTCATTTTTGAAATATTTACAGATCTTAATATTTGTGCTCCAACTCCATAATCTCTTGCATCTCCTTTAAATCCTAATTTAAGATTAGCTTCTAGAGTGTCGTAGCCCTCTTCCTGAAGCTTATAAGCTTTAAGTTTATTAATAAGTCCAATACCTCTGCCTTCTTGATTCATATAAATGATAACTCCTTTCCCTTCTTTTTCTATCATTTTCATAGCAGAAGATAGTTGATCACCACAATCACACCTTAAAGAACCAATAATGTCTCCTGTGAAGCAAGAGGAATGTACACGAACCATCAAGGATTCATCTTTATTCCATTTTCCTTTAATTAAAGCTAGATGCTCTTCCCCTGTAGTTTTTTGTTTAAATGCTTTTAATTTGAAATCTCCATATTTAGTTGGCATTTTTACTTCAACAATTTCTTCTATCAGTGTTTCATGTTTCATCCTATAGGAGATCAAATCTTCAATTGTTATGATCTTTAGATCAAACCTTTCTGCAATCTTTAATAGCTCTGGTAATCTAGCCATTGATCCATCTTCATTCATGATCTCTACTATTAGACCTGCAGGTTCAAATCCAGCAAGACGACTAAGGTCTACTGCTGCTTCTGTATGACCAGCTCTTCTAAGAACGCCACCCATTTTAGCTCTTAATGGAAAAATATGGCCAGGTTTACCAAGATCTTTTGGTTTAGTATTTGGATCAATTAATGCTTTTACTGTTTTTGCACGATCACTTGCAGAAATACCAGTAGAGCATCCTTTACCAATAAGGTCAATTGATACTGTAAATGGTGTGTCAAAATGAGAGTTGTTAGAATCTACCATCATCTCAAGACCCAGCTCATCACATCTTTCTTCAATTAGTGGAGTGCAGATCAAACCTCGGCCATGTGTAGCCATGAAATTGATAAGTTCTGGAGTCGCATTTCTTGCAGCTGTTACAAAATCACCTTCATTTTCTCGGTTCTCATCATCTACAACAATAACGATTTTACCTTGTTTTATATCTTCAAGTGCTTCCTCAATGGTGTTCATGGAATCGCTCATATTATTATTAATTTTTACAAAGTTACTATTAAATAATGATTTTTCTTTTTCATTAATTTACTCTTATTTAAAGATGTTTTCAAGTTGCTTAGATGTTGCTGTCCAATTAAAGTTATTGGCAATATATTCCCTTCCTATTTTGCCTGTTGTTTTACGTAACTGGTCATTGTTCAATAACTCAATGATTAATTTCACATATTCATCTATTGAATTCCCAATAAATATGGCTTCTTTATTTTTTGCTAATAGCGCTTTGTTGGCTAGGGGAGAAGTAATGCAGGGGATTTCCATGGACATAGCTTCTAGTAGTTTGTTTTGAAGTCCAGTGCCAATTCTTAGGGGAGCTAAGAATATTTTTGCAGATGCATAAGATTCTCTTATGTCTTCTTTCCACCCTTGAATGGTTAAATGATTATTTTGTAGGTTCAATATGCTTTTTGTAGGATTTGCTCCAGATATGAGTATTGATATATTTGGTATTTTATTAACTAATTTAGGTAAAAGCTCATTACGTATATAGATTGCAGTATCTATATTGGGAGCATAGCTTAGATTGCCAATAAAAACAAGATCATATTTCTTTTTTATATCTATGGGTTTAAAGTAGTCTATATCAATTCCGTTTGATATAATATTGATCTTATTTTTATTTTCATGGAAAATGTGACTTCTATCTTGATCAGAGATAATTGTATGATTATCAAAATACTCAAAGCAAAGATTTTCAAATTTCAATAATCTGCTAGCTTCAATTTTAAATATAGGCTTCATCCATCCTGAATGCTCAATTCTTCGTTCAATGCCTTTTGAAAAAGCATCCATATAATCTATTGTTTTCTTATAATGATAATTGTGCTGTACATATGAAGCACATCTTATTAGCTGACAGTATATGTGTTCGGGATCAAAATCATTAATTATCCTGTTTATTTTTTTATGAATAGCTCTTTGATAAAAATATTTTACTTGAAATGGCTTGTCACTAAATAAACCAGTAAAAAGATTAATGATAATTCTCCATTTATTTAATTTAAAAACATGGATTTCAGAGCATATCTTTTTAATTTCATTTAGATGATCAGAGCAAACCTCCTTTTCAGTTAAAGATACAAGACAAATTTTATGGTTTTTACTTAATTCTTTGATTTGATGAAAAGCCCTTAGCTTATCACCTTTATCTAATGGGAATGGGAATCTAGATGTAAGTACAAGTAATCTCATTTTGATACATCTTTATAGAATTGAATAAGATTTTTTGTGATTAATTTATTATCGTAATAAGTGCTTACTAATTCTCTAGCTTTAATTCCAATACTGCTGACCATTTCTGGGTGATCCATTAACATTTTAATTATCTGTTTAAATTCTTCAATGTTATTAGCAATAAGTATGTTTTCGCCATCTTTATAATTAATTCCTTCTGCACCTACTTTAGTAGAGATGACTGTTTTGCCTAATGCCATTCCTTCAATAATTTTAACTCTCATACCACCTGCAGAAAGTAAAGGTACAAGCATAATATCATTGTTGTTCATGAATTCACTAGCAGACTCTACTTCACCATGATTTAATACTCCTTCAACATTATCATCAAGTATCCAAGATGGCATATTTCTACCAGCAAGGTGTAGTTTGATATTTTTAAAATCATTATGCAATTCAGGCCAAATCTCTTTTAATAACCAAGTAACTGCTTCTAAATTTGGCTTCCAGTCCATTGAGCCTAAATGAAAAAAGTTAAGCTCCGTTGTAGAGCTTTTTCTATTTATTGATTCATAATTATTAATATTTATACCAAATGGAATAGTTGTCATTGGTTTTTCACATCCAAGATTCTTGTATTTTAGTTGATCGGCTAAGCTAATGGCTGCAATCCCATCAATTTTATCCAGCATATTTATTTCATAAGTCTTAAGCTGTTTTGAAAGTATATTTAGATAAACTTTTTTGGCAGGATTAATGGTTTTTCTTGCTAATTTTTCCCAGATCATGTACTCTAGGTTATGTGATCTTAAAATGATCTTTGAAGACGAATTTCTTCTTATGGAGTCTATATATGGAGTCATAAACAGACTTTCTAGATGAATAATATCAAAACTATCTTCTTTTAGTGTTTTAATAAGTAATGAATCAAAATCTGGAGAGAAAAACCTAGAAATGTTATAAGAGTCAGATGTAACTAAATTTGAGAAAGCATCTACTAAATTTAATTTAGTATCTACAAAAACCCCATCCATTTTAGTCCTTTCAAGGTAATTTTCATTAATCTGATCAAATTTTATTGGGTGTTTTTGTGTTCCAATTGTAATGATCTTGAGTTTACATTTGTTTTTAAGCAATCCCTCAGTAATGTTATTCATTGCAATACATCCACCATCAATGGAAGGCTTAGGTGGTTTATGACATAATTGAAGGACCTTCATTATTTATTTTTTTTCGATGCGAAAATAGATTTAAATAATTTTTGATAAAATTCTAAATCGAATAAAATTGAATCTTTATTTGCTTTATAAAATATAAAGATAGAGATAGGGCTAATAACAAAAGCACTTAGCCACATTCCAATATAAGGGTTTAAGCTACCATTTATAGCCATTTCTTCTCCTGCTCTAGTAAGCATAAAGTATAAAAGAAAGAAAAGTATGGCAATAAGTACTGGCCAACCTAAACCTCCTTTTTTTACTATAGCTCCTAAAGGAGCACCTAGAAAAAACAACATAATTACTGCATAGGAAAGAGTAAATTTCCTATTCCACTCTATATTAAGACCTGCTAGATATTTTTCTGTAGCCTTTTCTTTTTCTTTTTGGATTTTCAGATGATTAAGTATTTGGTCAATGCGCCTATTGGCAGTAGATATTTGTTTTTTCTGACTTACGGTATCTTGTGATTCAAAAAAGTTAAATTTTTCAGCTGCTATATTATGAGTAATTAGATCTATCGAATCATTGGCTCTAAAAAAAGCAAATGAATTTTTTACATATTTATTTAAATGATAGCTTCTGTCAGTTACTTCTTTATGAACAGAATCTTCAAGTTTAACGATTTGTTGAATGCTTAATAAGTAATGCTCCTTCTCATATGCTTCTTCACTGGATCTTTCAAACTCAAATGAATTTAAATCAAAATTAAGATTAGCAGAGTCAAAATAATAACGCATGAAGGGCATAGAAGAATTTTTCATATCATTAGGGTTCCATTCTTGAATTATATAACCATTTTGAAGTTCTAAATGAAGTCCAGATTTTATTTTCGGATTTATTATTTTTCCTTTTTCTGCTCTAATAATGCGTTTAAAATCTCTAGGATCTTTTTTGTAGGACCATGCACCAATAGTTTGTTTTTTCATTTCACTATGGTCATATATTAAAATATCCTTAAACGATACTCCATCTTCATCTTTTTCTTTAACTCTAATTGAAAAATCATCAGAGTTAAAAAAGACACCTGGTTGTAATGCAATTGCTAGCTTAGTATTTTGTATGTCTGTTATCAATACTCTCATTTTAAAATTAGCTAGGGGCCATAGATTATTTGAGAAAAAGAAAGCTAATCCTGATATTATGATAATCACAACAGCTAATGGTTTCATGATTTTAAATAATGACATACCACTTGATTTCATAGCTATGAGCTCATTGTGTTCACTTAAACTGCCAAATGTCATGATAGATGCCATTAAAATGGAAAGAGGAAGTGCAATTGGGACCCAATTAGCTGAAGCGTATAGCATTAGCTCCATAATGATGTGCCATTCTAGACCTTTACCCATTAGGTCATCGATATAAAGCCATAAGAATTGCATATCTAGAATTAACATCCAGATAATAAAATTCAGGATAAAAGGACCTGCAAATGATTTAATGACTACCCAGCCTAATTTATTCAAAATATATGTTTAGCTGAAAAACGATAAAGATAACAGAAATGTTATCCTCCTATTGCTTGTTTAAGCTTGCTGACGTTATTATCCCATAACATTTTAACCTCATCTACTTCATCATCTTCAGCAAAATCTGTAACAATGAGGGCAACTTCTTTTGTAAGGGCATCTATTTTAATGGACATTTCAAAATAATAATCTTCATCTTCATCATCTTCCCATTGGAATCTTATAGATTCTCCTTTTTTAATACTCAATAGCTTAGCATCTTCTTCACTTCTTTCCCAAAAAAAAGTATACATGTCACTTTTAATGTTTACATCATTCGCAAACCATTCTGACAAACCACTAGGGGTACTCATGCATGTAAAGAGGATGTTTGGTGAAGTATTTACTATGTATTCTATTTCAATTTTAATTTTTTCCATGGTTTTCATCATTGAATGAATTTGATATACAGGCAATATAGAAAAAAATTATAGGTACATAAATTATTTTTAAGTAAAAGTGAAAAATAAATGTATTTATATCTAAAATTCTATGCTATTATCTTTTTTGAAATTTATATATTTGCGCCCTTATTGTTCAGGCGCGGTAGCTCAGTTGGTTAGAGCGCAGGATTCATAACCCTGAGGTCGGGAGTTCAAATCTCCCTCGCGCCACAAAGCTCAAACTAGTAAGTTTGGGCTTTTTTCTTTTAGGGCTGGTCGAACTTGTTCGGATAGGTCATAAGAGGAAAAAATCACATCGAAAGGCGATGAGCTTTGTGAACTCCCCCTAAATATTCACTTAGCGTAGCGAAGTAAATCTCGTAATAAAAATTCATGAATATTTTCTTGTGCTAGGAATTGCGGTAGGTCTTGTGCTAGGAATTTTTAGAATTCCATAAAATGAATGTATATTTAATGCTCTATAATTTATTCTAGATTACATGAAAAGATTTTTACTACTAATTATTCCGCTTTGTTTTTCGTTGATTGGGAGGGGTCAATGTATAGGACAAGGTATTTTTAATTATTATAATCAAAATATTCCTAATGTTGACTCTGCATCTGTTAAATTAGGAGATTTAGACGGTGATTCAGATATTGATGCTTTTGTTACTTACTCTAATAATTGGAATTCAGATAAAGTTTGGATTAATGACGGATTAGGTAATTTCACAAACAGTGGTCAGGACCTAGGTTTTAGGTATTCCTC